>Ga0308164_10000426_pt1 | contig 76323 bp, 65 predicted proteins | sample PhyTR2_FD_201031 | JGI IMG/M metagenome (GOLD analysis project Ga0308164, IMG submission 201031) | Phyllosphere microbial communities from UC Gill Tract Community Farm, Albany, California, United States - DLSLT.R2 | ecosystem: Host-associated > Plants > Phyllosphere > Unclassified | place: USA... | reverse complement strand
ACAATTAATACCTGTAAAGATGGAAGCAGTGTCAGCCGCATATGCTAAAAGTGTATTTGGCTCACAAACAGGTCAGACCTATCAAATCTGGTAAGCTTTTTTGTATGCTCTCTGGCCCTGTTAAAAAGTGGTACCCTTGAAATGGGACCACTTATTAACGGTGTTATTCTCAGATCACGTAAATTTCAATCTTTACAATTTGATCCGTCCAGATTCCGGAGGTATCACTATGTAAATTGTTTAATCGTGAGATTTATTAGGGCTGATTGAAATAAGCGCTTATATTTAGCTCAAACATCAATCATAATAGGTACAATTGTCAAGGATGAGACCATGGAAAATTATGCAATAATATTAGTGCTGCTGGGCATCATGGTTATACTAAGTGCGCTTGCTGAGAAGCAAACGCTATCTTCTCCTATCGTACTCATCATTGCCGGGATCGGAATAGGTTTTCTACCGGTAATGCCTACCCTGCAGATTGATCCGGAAATTATATTCCTTTTATTTCTACCGCCCCTACTATATGATGCTTCCTTTAATATCAATTTCCCTGCATTTAAAGCTAACATTAATACCATCTCTTCACTTGCATTTGGATTAGTTTTTCTCACAACTGCAGGTATCGCAGTAATATCACATTACCTGATTCCGGGTATGACCTGGCCGCTATCATTTGTGCTTGGGGCTATACTGGCTTCAACTGATGCCGTTGCAGCTTTAAGTATAACAAAAAGCCTTAACCTTTCTTCGCTCACAAATACCATCTTAGAAGGAGAAAGTTTGCTTAACGATGCGTCTGCTTTAGTGGCATACCGATTTGCAATAGCCGCGGTTACAGGCTCTGCCTTTATTTGGTGGAAGGCGTCATTAACGTTTATACTGTTACTTGCTATTGGTGCGATTACCGGAATAGTAATTGCCAGGGCTTTAGGCATAATTTTAAAAGTTATACGCAGGCATACCATGGCTGTTCTTAGTTTAACGTTGCTTGCCCCATTTACCACTTATCTGATAGCGGAAGAACTTCATGGATCTGGCGTAATAGCCGTTGTGGCCTTAGGTTTTACCATGTCCAGGTTAAGTTCAACTAAATTTCCTCAAGGCATCCGTCACGAATCAAAAACCATATGGGAGCTCGTTGTGTTTATGCTAAACGGACTGATCTTTATATTAATTGGTTTAGAGCTCCCTATAGTAGTTAAACACCTCACAAGTAATCAGATGTTGATTTACGCATTTTATGCGCTGATCTTAACACTGGTTGCATTCCTTATCCGTACATTGAGGGTATTCATACAGAGAAAAAATTTACTGCATCATTTTAACCACCCAAAATTACAGAATACTAAAAGGGCCATTCCTGAGTCTATTTTACTCAGCTTCCAGGAAAGCATTATCATCAGCTGGTCGGGTATGAGAGGTATTGTTTCGCTCGCCGTAGCCATCGGATTACCTGAAGTGCTGGAGAATGGGGAGGTGTTTAACATGAAAAATGATATCATTTACATTACTACGGTAGTGGTGTTGATCAGCATAATTGGCCAGGGCCTGATCTTGCCGGTTATCGTAAAAAAATTAGCCAAACAGGTGGTTTAGTTTAAAGCTAGCACTTGATCTAGTAGATCGAGTGTAATTGATATGCCTTCCTTAAAACCACCTTCAACAAACATCTGTATAGTAGCGTCATCCTCAAAAGTGATCAGCATATCCACCTTTGACCGGTTGCCGTCGAGGGTGATAAATTTCGTATCACGGAATGACTTTGGCCCGTCCAGAATTGGGTTACCATCCGGATCGCAAAATCTGCCAATGGTGGAAATATTCTTATGTTCTTCTATAGTAGCATATTGGGCATAGACCCAGTGTTTCTGCCCCTCCGGACTAACCATCGCATAAAGCCATACACCCCCGACCTTGAAATCCATTATCCTGGTTTCTGCCGTCCAGTGTTTCATTACTATCCATTTTTCTAAAAGCACGGGCTCTGTCCAGGCTCTCCACACTTTCTCTACTGTTGCATTAAACTCTCGGGTTACACGAATAGTTTTGGCAGCAGGATCTGTTTCAAATACAAATTTGTTTGTCATAATTGTTTTGGTTTATAGGTCATTTAATAGATTGTCTAACTGATCAAAATTGTCCGCCCACATTTTTCGGAAACGTTCCATCCAGATATCTATTTCCTTCATTTTTTGAGGATTAAAATGATAATAAATTTCTCTCCCGGTTTTCTTTTGAATAAGTACTTCACATTCTGTTAGAATTTGGATATGCTTGGAAATTGTTTGCCGTGTACTTCCAAAATGCTGAGCTACGGCATTAGGGGTCATTGCCCCCATTGCCAGTAAGGTTAAGATTGCCCTACGTGTAGGATCGGCTATGGCCTGGAAAATATCTCTTCTCATATTACTTGCAGTTGATTGACTGCAAATATACATGCAGTTAATCAACTGCGCAAATACTTTTGCAATTATTCTTCTATTAAGTAGCCTTAATCCTTGTAATGTCTCACATCGTACCAGTCACCTATCAGCACTAACAATAGGTTAGAGAAATAAGGCAGTAAATAAATGTTAAAAGACAGTTTGTGTTATAACTTACAATGCCCTCGCTTCAATGAACCTGAATGCATTTTTGAAATACAAACCTTATGTGTCTGGAATGAGTAAAGGAATACTTTTATCTGGATGGACTCCGATGGCAGAAAATACAAAATGAATTTAATTGATCAGTGCAAAACAGAACCTATAGACTGTTTGAACAAAGATATCTTTTGAATAATTTAGATTAATCATATATATCACTCCCCAGAGAATTGATTCTAATAAATCAAGTATATTAACGTTTATAATTATAAAACCGATTTATCATGAAACGATTGCTGTTATGTCTTCCAATCTTGCTGCTATTTGGAATTAATGTGTCCGCCCAGGCAACGAATGATACCATTTACCAGATTGGTGTTACACGACCCTTAAGTACCAGGACGCGTGTGCTGGCAGAACGTGTAGGCGAAATGTTGGTAATCTGTGATAAAGTATATAGCAGCCATGTGGTCAATAATAAAATTATAATCCTAAATGTAGGTGGCGAAGCTCCAAACCAGATTATCAATGTTGTACTAATGGGAGAAGCTCTGCAGATTGACCTGCAAAAGCTAAGTGGCAAAAAAGCCTGCTTCAAAGGTATTGTCAGCATTAGGAGAGGTAAACCACATATGGTTATTACCCATCTGGACAAAATTACTGTACCCACTTATTAACCATCCACAGTATATTTTCTTCTACAAATGGTTTAGTAATAATATCATCAATACCTGCTTCAAAGCACCTATTCCTTTCACTTGCGAGTGTTCCTGCTGTTAAAGCAATAATTGGGATTCGTACCCCCTTTTCCAAAGCTCTTATGCTCTCTGTAGCTTCATAACCGTTCATTACAGGCATTTAGTATATCCATAAATATAAGGCCTGGTAACATCAATTCGCAGAAGCGTACGCCTTCAGACCCATTCTCAGCTGTATGAATGGTAGCATTTGGCAATAGTCGCCTGACAATCGTTTTAGCCAATAGCATGTTTACCAGGTTATCTTCCACAATCAAGATTGACAGTGGAAGGTTTACTGTAGCCAGGTTATCGTCTCCCCTTCTGGCTGCGGCATCAGCGAACAGCTGTATCGGATAAGTATGGTTCTTTTTGTTCAGACTGGAAGTCTTCTAAAAATTTTTCCTTTATTTTGTATAATATTTAAGTATGTCAGCACCCTGCAGAGGATGAATCTAATGTTATTTAGGTCACTTTGGGCAATGACGATATTTCATCAGCAAGTTCGTTAATTAGCGTTATTTAAGAATTCCATTCTTTAGTTTTACCACACAACAATTTGTAAAACAAAATTTTACGATTCTGGCCTGAATATTTCATATGAGCTATTGATCAACCATCAGTAATTAAACCCTCAGTCATATGAACACATTAACATTTCCGTTAGCAACTTCAGCTTATCCTCAACCAAAATTAAGCAGCAGCAGACAATACACTAAACAATCAGAACTGAAAGCCGCCCTTCAGATTGCCGGAATCAGTATCCTTACAATTGATATGATCAGGCGGAAGATCCGTTTTAGCGTTCAGCATCCTTCAGTATGTAATTTACCCGTGTCACAAGATATATCGATCCCTTCAGTTTTGAGCCAGATAACGGAAGAACATCAGCAGGGCCTATTAAAGGTTTTTAGAAATACCGCCATAAACCATAAGGAGCTGGATTATGAGTTCGAAATAAAGATCACCGCAACACCTCCGAAATGGCTGCGCATAACCGGTAACTATCAATATACCTGCGACGGTAATACTGGTTACTTTCTTTGCCTGCTTACTGACGTAAGCATTAAAAAGCGCAATGACGTCAGAAGGAACGAATTGCTGGCCATGTTAAACCACGACCTGCGCACACCGCTTACCACTATCAAATTATACATGCAGATGTTCGCTAAACTCGCTCTGAATTGTGAGCATTATAATACAGCAGATCTGCTGTGTATTGCGAGCAGGCAGGTGGATGCGATGACAAAAATGATGGAAGACTTCCTGGAAACAACCGTATTGGAAAGCGGGAAAATCAAAATCAATAGAACAGCTTTTGAAGTAAACTCGCTCATTTCGGCGATATTGAACACAGAATATATCCAAAGTGTGAGGCACCAGTTTCAGGTAAACTGTCCTGAAAAAATCTGGCTTGATGCGGATAAAGATAAGATTACGCAGGTACTCAACAACTATCTTAGCAATGCAGTTAAATGTTCTCCGGAAGGTACAGTAATCTCAATAAGCACTAAAAGAATGCCTGAGCAGATCGTTGTCAGCGTAAAAGACAATGGTATTGGTATCAGCGCAGATGACCAGAAAAAACTATTCACCAAATTCTTCCGCAGTGAAAATATACCAGTGCAGAAGCTGAAAGGTTATGGTATTGGTTTATATCTGGTAAACGATATTATAGAACAGCATGGCGGCAAAACCTGGGCTAACAGTACTCCCGGAGCTGGTTCCACTTTCTACTTCAGTTTACCTGTGTAAAGGGCAAACTGCTGAAGGGCAATAATATCTATTTGTCTAAATATTTAGACAAATTTCAACAAACTCTTGTTAGTCTAATTATATAGACGTAGAATTGTATAATTATTCTTCCTTTTGGGAGTGTGCAATTTTACTAACCTAAATTTTAAAATGATGAGAGTATTACTAATTTCATGTCTATGCGCCTTGAGCCTGACCAGCTTTGGCCAGGGTAACGTTGTTGTTGTAAATGGTTCAGCCATGGGCGCAGCCGGCGGTAAGCTGGCACCAAAACTGCTGGACAATGCCACAATAAAATGTTACTACCTGTTCAGCAAGAGAAAGCAAGCCGCAGAAAAACCTTACCGTACCGATACCATGGTACTGGATATTGGCATTAACTCTTCCCGCTTTTATGATCCTGCACGCCTGGGAAGGGATTCAACTCTGAATGCTGCCATGAAAGGCATATCTTCTGCCGCGATTAAGAGCGTTTCAGTTCTGAGGGGTGAGAATTCCAAAGACCTTTCTAACATGCAGGGTACTGTTAGTTCTGATGCAAATGCGGGCGAAAGTTATCAGATGTATAAAGATAAACTGGCAAACAAGGTAACGGTAATAGATTATGTGGCTTCGGGGCGCGACAAATTCCGCTATGAAGATGAACTGGGTATATTGCCCTGGAAAATTTCTGAAAGCACGGATACTGTTTTGAATTACAGCTGTCAGAAAGCAACACTCAGCTTCAGGGGCCGAAACTATATAGCCTGGTTCGCAGCAGAGATCCCGGTTAATGACGGACCTTGGAAATTTATGGGCCTCCCTGGCCTGATCCTAAAGGTTGAAGACGACCAGCATCTGTTTTCATTCGAACTGGCCGGCCTGCAGCAATTACCTACCCCCACCCCTATATTGATTGACGATCCAAAGGCTAATATTAAATGTACCCGCGCGGAGTTCGACAAGCAAAAGAAAAAACAGGGCAACGGTCAGCAGTTTAATATGAACGGTGGCAACCTGATTATTGCAGAGATACCGGGCAAAGTGGACTACATACCTATGGAAATAGAATGAGGGCCGCAGTATTCATCTTGATGTTGCTGCTTGGCATAAAGCAGCTGCATGCGCAGACGGTAATTTCCGGTATGCTGAACAGCAAGGAGGATGGCAAAGGATTATCTGGTGTAAATGTCAGTGTGAAGGATAAAAAAACTGCAGCAACGCTCGCCTATGCGGTTACTGATGCTAAAGGAAATTATATGCTGAAATTTAATAGTGCAACAGATAGCCTTCTGTTAAACTTAAACGGATTTAATCTGGCCAGGCAGTTGCACGTTATAGCCAACCGCAGCGCAACGCTAGACTATGCAATGGCCTATGAAGCCATTAAACTTAAAGAAGTAAAAGTCAACCCGCCAAAAATAAGAAAACTGAACGACACCATTAATTACCGCGTGGATGGTTTTAAAGATCAGAACGATCGCACCATTGGAGATGTCTTAAAAAAAATGCCCGGTATTGAGGTAAAGGGTGACGGCAGTGTATTATACAATAATAAACCAATCAACAAGTTTTACATAGAAAATAAGGACCTGCTGCAGGGCCGTTATGGTATTGCAACAAATAACCTCGAAGCTAAAGATGTAGAATCAGTGCAGGTACTGGAAAACCATCAGCCGGTTAAAGCATTAAAGAACCGGGAATTCTCTGATGACGCTGCATTGAACATCAAACTGAAAGATAATGCCAAAGGTGTGCTGATAGGCAATGGAAAGCTCGGAGCTGGTGTATCTCCTCTTCTATGGAACAATGAGTTGTATTCTATGTATTTTAACAAAGGCCGGCAGAATATGAATACCTATAAAGGAAATAATACGGGTGAAGACCCTTCAGCAGAACTTGGGCTAATGTATGGAGCAAACAATACCAACAACTCTGGCACTTCACTGGCGGTACAGTCACCCTCCAACCCATCCATCAGCCAGAATCGTTACCTCTTTAACCGAGCGCATGCACTGACAATAAATAATATGTGGTCGCCAGGAAAAGATAACCAGTTTAATGCAAACTTCAGCTATCTGGACGACCGCCAGGATAAAGGGAGTTTTGCAAGAAGTACCTATTACCTGCCGGGCGACAGCTTACTTACAATTGATGAGCGGCTGAACTCACGGGAACATGTGCATCAGCTGGAAGCTGCATTCTTATTAAACAAAAACAAAGACAACTATTTTCTGGATAACAATTTGAATTTTAAAGGTAAATGGAACCAGATTGATGCTATGGTAATGAACGCGGATACGGTTTATCAGGATCTCAAAAGCCCTTCGGTTTCGATAAGCAATAACCTCAGCTTTATCAGGAACTATAAGAAAAGCAGCCTGAAATTATATTCACAGCTCTCTTATAACCGCGTTCCGCAAAACCTGTCTGTGCAGCCCGTTCTATACGAAAACCTTTTCAGCAGCATTCCCAATCCGGTAGCTATGCAGCAAAGTCTGTCCCAAAATCAGCTTACAGCAAATAACAGTGCCACCCTGGGATTCACTGGCACAGATTTTAAGCAAAATTATACTTTTGGAATGCGCCTAAACAGGAAAAACCTCAACTCGACGCTCGGACAGCAGGCAACTAATGGAAATTACAATGTCGCGGCAGACTCTTTGCGGAACGATCTAAATTTTAATAAAGTTGACCTCTACATGAGTCCGGATTATACATATGCCATCAACCAACTTAAACTTACAATGGCAATCCCAGTCAGTTATAATTATCTGGCAACAAAGGATGAGCTGAGTGGCCGAAAAATCACGCTTGACCGGCTGTATTTAAAGCCATCATTTAATTTCACTTATGACTATAATCTCTTCCTTTCTATTGTAGGAAGGGTGCGGATCGACAGACAGCTGGGCGATATTGCAAATATCTTTACCGGATATATAATGCAGTCTTACCGGAGCCTTATCCGCAACGATGGTCAGCTGCCAGAACAACGGAGCCAGAGTTACAACCTGGATTTAAATTACCGTCATCCTTTGCATTCCATTTTTTTAAATATTGGTACGGCTTATAATAGGACTAAGGCGAATCTATTGTTTGGATATGAGTACCAGGGCATACTCAACCTCAAAAAGACCTACCTGATACCAAATGTTTCAGACAACTATAGTATGTACGGGCGTCTTAGTAAAGGTATCGATCCCATAGGCGGAACTCTTACCTTGGATGCCAGTATAAACCTGAGCAATAGTGTAGCGATCAGTCAGGATCACTTACTGGACCTTAGAAATATTAGCTACCAGTTCCGGCCGGGATTTAATGCGAAGCTAAAAACCTGGGCAAGCATGGATTATAGCTTTCAGTATAACCATAGTAAGAATGAGATCAGAAATGAAAGCAATAATACATCAGCTATTCGTTCTTCCGTCCAGCGCAGCAGGTTTTTTATCTATCCGGTTAAGGGGCTCACAATTAATTTTTCTCACGAATATTTTTACACCAATGCCCTTTCTTCAGGAAGCCGCGTAATGAATTTTGCTGATGCCGGGATAAAATACAGGCAGAAAAATATGGAATATGGATTGGGCTGCAGCAATATCTTTAACGTAAAACAATACATATCGGCTATCTATAACAGCACCAATACTTACTATGCTGAATATAACCTTCGCCCTACCCAATTGCTTGCTTCTGTTAGGTTTAAGATAAAATAATTCGACGGTATTTCGTTGTCTATAAAAATAGTCCTATATTTAGCTATCATGGAAAAAATTACAGCAGCACAGCTTACAAAAGCGGAAGAACAGATAATGCAGGTATTGTGGGGTCTTGGCCAGGGTACCGTACAGGATATCCGTGACAAACTGGATGATCCGAGGCCTGCACGAACTACTATTTCTACGGTGCTTACTATCCTGGAAAATAAAGGCTTTGCCACACATCATAGTGTGGGAAGGGTCAATAATTATACCGCAACAATCAGTAAGGAAGTATATAGTAAATCGCAGTTATTTGGCCTGCTCAAGAATTACTTTAATAACTCCTTCTCCTCTATGGCATCCTTTTTCGCCAAAGAAAGTAATTATACGGTGGAGGAGCTGGACAGGCTGATCCGGGATACTAAAGATGAATTAAAAAAAGAAGACAAAAAATAGCACAAATGGAACAGCTGATAGTATACTTGTTGAAATCTGCCCTGGTAATTGCGATATTTTATAGCATCTACTGGATCTTTTTGAAGAACGAAATTTTTTACCAATTTAACCGTCTGTTTCTGCTGACGGGTTTACTCACCTCTATAGTACTTCCGCTATATAGCTATTCATACGAGGTAATGGTTCATATGGCTGCACCTGTTGCAGAAGGGAGAGTTATACGTACACATGATACTGGCAATACACTTCATGCCTGGGCATTACTACTGGTTGCGATATATATATTGTTCAGCTGTTTTTTTGTATACAGACACCTCAGTGGATTGCTGCAGCTGAAAAAGATGGTATTGAAATACGGTTATACCTGGCTTGAAGGCTATAAGGTAATTAATACACCTGTGTTTCGATCTTCGTTTTCCGTTTTTAATTACATATTCATAGATGTATCAGATGAGACCTCGGAGACTGAAAAAGGCCTGATCCTGGCGCATGAGCTGGCGCATGTTAAACAGGCCCACTGGGCAGATTTGCTGATCGCACAGCTATCCTGTGCGCTTCAATGGTTTAACCCGATGATATGGCTGTACCTGAATGCAGTAAAGCAGAATCTTGAATTTCTGGCAGATGCAGCTGTACTGGCGCAGGGCAACTCTCCGGCAAGATACCGGGCGGCACTGATTAACCATAGTTTGCAGACACGAGTATTTTCATTTGCGAGCTCTTTTGCAACACCAGACAAATTTAAGCGTATCAGGATGATGATGAAATCTGAGTCCAATCCGTTCAGAAAAGCAGCTGTACTGCTGGTAATCCCGGCTATAGCCACTATACTTTATGCTTTCGCAGAACCTAAGTATACGTTTCTGCCAACGGCTGATGTAAATACGGCGGCAAAGGTAGTAACTGTAAAATCACAAAAATCCGTTGATCAGGTCCAGCTCGCAAAACCTGTAAAGGTTATTATAGTCAAAAAAGGGCCTGAAGTGCTTTCGTTAAATAAAGCCAACACGCTGCGCAGTATTACTGTGGTTAATTACAGCAAAAATAACATAGCCATATCTATGCCGGCAGATTCTGTTCAGAATGAGCAGTTAACGGTTAAGTCTGACAGGAAATTTATTACTGTTATCAATCGCAGATCACCTGAACATGTTATCCCTATGATTATTCTTGATGGTATACAGGTTAAAGGTATGGATAGCATTGACCCGGCTAATATTGAAAGTATCAGCGTATTTAAGGGTGAAACTGCTATTATGAAATACGGAGCTTCTGCAGCTGATGGTGTAATTGAAGTGAAAAGTAAAGCAAAACCTTCTCTGTAATATTTTCAGAAATTCTTCATGAATCTCTGAAAACATCAATATCTTTAGCCACGAAACATCAATGTTTCAAAACCTCGGGGTGCCTTACTTTCAGGCTGAGATCATACCCGCGAACCTTGACCGGATAATGCCGGTTAGGAAAGGTAAGCAAGTGGACATCCAACTTACCTTATTATGATACTGCTGTCTTGTATGTACAGGTCAGTTATTTTTTATTCTGCACCCCCGGTGCGGATTAAATATGTGTGGAATTATGGAATTAAGAGACTGGTATAACTTATTAAATGAACAGCTGGTACACACCAGCATTATTGAGTGGATGGCGCTGGGTTTCGGCATAACTGAAGTGCTGCTGGCCAAACGGAACCATATCTGGCTCTACCCCACCGGGATCATATCAATTCTGCTGTCTATGTTTATGCTGATCAATGTGCGACTGTATGCAGAAACGCTGCTCAATATGTATTACCTGGTCATGAGTATCTATGGCTGGATGGCATGGCGAAAAAGAGGTACCATGCCGGCACTTGACATTTCCTGGTGCAGCAATACAGAATTGCGCACGGCAGTTTTTATTTCGGCCGGTGGCTTTGGCATACTATACCTGGTGCTCAGACATTTCACTAATTCAGACGTTCCCCTCTGGGATGCCTTCGTATCATCAACTGCCTGGGCAGGGATGTGGCTGCTAGCCAGGCGAAAAATTGAAAACTGGATCTTTCTTAATCTCAGTAACCTGTTTGCCATCCCGCTGCTGGTGCATAAAAAATTACCTATGCTGGCATTCCTTACTTTTATTCTATTCATTGTGGCCATATTTGGTTATATCGACTGGAAAAAGATCTTGACTAAAAAACAAAGTGCAGTAAGTGTATGACGGAAAATATAGAAAATGGAGGTTTGCTTACAGCGTCCGATAAAGCAACAATAAAACAATATGCAGCATTATCTGAGGAGGCAGGACAGCTTCATCCTGAACTGCTGGAACTTGTGTACCGCAATAATTGGTTCAAACTGTTTGTACCAGAGATTTACGGGGGCCCGGCACTGCTACTCCCGCAGATATTGCGTCTGGAAGAGGAACTGGCTGCTGCGGATGGCAGTTTAGGATGGACGGTAACACTCTGCAGCGGAGCAGGATGGTTTGCCGGGTTTCTGGACGCTGAGCTGGCTACAGATGTGTTTAAAAACCGTAAAGTGTGTTTTGCAGGCAGTGGTGCAGTAGGTGGCACCGCGCAGCAGATGGAGAATGGATTTAGGATTAATGGCAGCTGGAAATACGCCAGCGGCGCCAGCCATGCAACTATCTTTACGGCCAACTGTACAATGCTGGATGCTGAGGGCAGAGAACTAATGGATATTCAAGGATTGCCACTGGTTAGATCTTTTATCCTCCTGCAAGACGAGGTTAAAATATTACCAGGATGGTCATATTTTGGCCTGGTTGCAACGGGCAGTCATGCATTTGAAGTAAATAATGTATTGGTTCCGCTCAACCGCAGTTTTGAAATTAACAAAAGTATACAGGTTCAGACCGAAGGATTTGACTATCCCTTCCTGCAGCTTGCAGAAACCACATTAGCTGTTAACAGCGCTGGAATGGCGGCCCACTTCATTGATTCAATTGCGGACACTTTTGCGTGCCGATCGGGACAAAAGCGATATACTCCTGATCAGGTATCATATTTTTATCAGGAACTTGCAAAGTGCAAGGCCGAACTTGAGCAGTCGAGGATACATTTTTTTGATCGGTTTGATAGGTCCTGGAAAGAACTAACAGGCAATGGGGTAATTTCCAAGCTGACACTAGAGGAAGTCAGCAAGTGCAGCAGGAAACTGGCGCATACCAGCAGAAGGGTGTGTGATGAGCTCTTTCCCTATGCCGGACTGGAAGCAGCCAGGAAAGAAACGGAGCTGAACCGCATTTGGCGCGATATACATACAGCCAGCCAGCATGCATTACTCACCTTCGAGTAGTGCATGCTGCCGGCAATACTATTTTTTAGCCATAGTGTCTGGCCTTACATTTGGAAAGTCGTCGCCATTATTCACATTAGTGATATTAAGTGACTTGCCCAATTTCAATGCAGTCTGATAATGGCCTTTTATAACGGGTAATGTTTTTGCAACAAAAGCTGTTATCTGCGGATCATTATATCTCGAAGCTTGCTCAAACAATGCTACCGTGCTCGCATGGTCTTTGATCATCATGGTAATATAATGTACATCAAGTGAGCGTCCAGACAAGGTTTGCATCTGCACCAGGTGTTTTGCCTGGTCCTCTGGCATCATGGTTGGAATGGTTACACCTTTTGCTTTTGCTATAGGCTCCAGTTCTTTGTTTGCCTGAGAGTGATCTTTCACCATCTGTGCCGCGAAAGCTTTTACTTCAGGGTTTCCAGATTTCTGTAGTACCAGATTACCGGCTTCTACTTCCATCATTCCGCCTATAGCCGCCGGTAATATGAAAGTTTTTACATCATCGGTTAATAAAGCCTCGGGTGAAGTAGCCTTAGTCTTAGCCAGTGAGTCTGCCAGAGATTCGCTTTTGTTGTTCGGAAGATTGGAGTCCTCTTTCTTTTGCTCGCTTTGGCATGATTGTAAGGCAAGTACCATTGCTGCACCTGCTAAAAGATGTGGTATTTTCATATGTTTAATTTGTTGAGTTAATATCAATGTTTTACTCTGATATCGGTTGTAACAACAAACTTGCCTTGAGGTTTTAATTTATGTGTTTCTTTTAAGGCTGCTTTTCAAATCAGATATTAATAGGCCCGTTTAACTAAGCGGCACCTATAGCCATAATCTGTTACGACTGCTGTTATTCACTATCAAACAAATATCCGCTATAGGCAAGGCCTTTGGCTACACTATTGAAATTGTCGCCGGAGTTTACCGGGATGTGCGGAAACCTTTTCCTGAACAGCTCCTGGATAGCAGCAACCATCGATGTACCGCCTGTCAGAAAAAGACTATCTATTTTGGTCGCATCGATATTATTCTTTGCCAGAAATTCATCCAGATAGGCATCTATTTTTTTAACATCCTTATCAATAATCGCATCATATTGTTCCCGGTTAATCTGCTCATCAATTTTGATATCCATTTCTTCCCACTGAAAAGGTGCCTCCTCCTGCCCTGAAAGATCGATTTTAGTTCTCTCTATAGACTGAAATACGGAATACCCCAGATTATTGTCAATTAAGGTGAGCAAATTCTTAAACTTGCGGTCATTTTTAGAGTAATAATAATAGTCTTCCAAATCTTTCCTAATCCGTAGTCCGTTGAAGAAGTTCATCTTGTCCCAGGTACAGATATTAGCAAAGAGCGACATCGGCACCGTCAGCACTTTTCCCGGTGTAGCTTCATATAAGGTATTTTTTCCGAAATGAGGTGTTCCTTTATCCCACATAAATGCAGAATCAAAGCTATCGCCGCCGATATAGATACCTCCTGACGCCATCATATCATTTTTCCGGTCTTTACTTCCGGCTTTTTTAGGGTCGAGTAGCAGATAGGTAAAATCTGTAGTACCGCCGCCAAGATCGGCAACCAGCACATTTTGTACATTGTCAATTGTCCGTTCATAAGCAAAAGCAGCACCAATAGGCTCAAACTGAAACCGAACATCCGTAAACCCAGCATTTGCAGCAGCTTTGCTCAGACGGGTCTGTGCAAGCGTATCTTTGGCAGAACTGTCATCATCGAAAAAGACCGGCCTGCCTATAATTGCCTTCTGGTCATCTGTTCCGGTTATTGCATCAGCTTTAGCTTTCAGGTCTCTGAGAATAAGACTTACCAGATCGGATGCATTATAACGTTTATTATGGATACGCGTTTCTATAAAACTACTGCGTGACAGGATTTGCTTTATTGATTTGATAAAGCGACCTTTCATCCCGTCGCTCAGGTAAGCAGCTATAGCCTGCTCTCCTACCACATAGTTCAGTTCCTGTTCAGGATCCGGCACCTCAGGAAAGTAGATCAGGGATGGAACTGTAATAGTGGCTACGATCTCATTTTTTGTTTCATCATAAATAGACAAGGCAGAATTGGTAGTGCCAAAATCAATTCCATACAGGTATTTGCTCATCGAAAAAAGAATATATAAATGCTGGTAAAAATAGTAAGGGTTCTGGCCTACGCCAAAGGGGGGCGAATTTATTAAAAATTCGCTTAAATACCTTCCTCTCTTATTAAAGGCCTTTCAAACAATATATATGATCAGGTGTTAAACTTAAAAACAGCTTATTTATGAGATCATTATGGACAGGAGCAATCGGGTTTGGACTGGTAAACATTCCAATTAAATTATTTTCTGCAGTACAAAACAGTCATCTTGACCTCGATATGCTTGACGGAAAAGACCATTCGCGTATAAAATTTCAGCGCATTAATGAATCAACCGGAAAGGTGGTTCCCTTTGATAAGATTGTTAAGGGTTATATGGTGAATGAGCAATATGTCATCCTGGACGAAGAGGACTTCAAAGATGCCAGTCCGGAAAAAACGAAGTTGATAGAGCTGGAGAACTTTGTAGGAATAGATGAAATCAACCCCATTTATTATGAAACAAGTTACTATGCACAACCTACCAAACAAGGGAAAAAAGCCTATGCCCTATTGCTGAAATCATTGATAAAATCTAAAAAAGCCGGAGTGGCTCGTTTTGTACTGAGAAATACAGAGAACCTTTGTGTTATTCATCCGCGTGAAGAAATTTTAGTAGTAACTAAAATACGTTTCCCCGAAGAGATCAGAGATTATGAAGAGCTTGAGGCACCAAAAATAGATGCAGTAACAAAAAAAGAACTTGACCTGGGACTAGCCCTGATTAAACAATACACAGGACCATTTAAAATTGACAGTTTTAAAGATGAATATACCAAAGAGCTGATCAGGATTATAAAAGCTAAAGCCAAAGGAAAAAGAGCTACTGTGAAGAAACTCAAACCAAGGGAAGAAAGCAGTGACGATCTATATACGCAACTGATGCAAAGCTTAAGCAAAAAAGGTGCTTAGCAGAATTTAAATCATTCTTGATTTTATGCAGGCTATCTGGCCTGCATTTTTTCTGATTCGTTATTAAAGAAACGAGGAATAACGCCTTGGCTGTATGTTCTCGTAATTGTTAACGTATTAATACGCATAAAGAGTGTTAAATACCCGAATGCTTTGGATTAACACCCGATATGCCACTGCGCTGCTAAATAGCCAATAGCTATGGTTATTATTGTTTAAACCAAGACTACGCCTGGATAATTAAGTACCATTTCCTTATCGATTTTGTATGTAAGACTTAATGCGGGTAAAATAAACAGTATTGGATTAACTAATCAAATTTGATCATTGTATGGTATTCGGTGTAGAAAAGAAGAAGCTGGAAAAATTATATAGCCGTTTACTCGAGCTATCAACTTTCAGTGATGAATCTAGTATAGAACTACATGATATTTATAAATATTACGTCCTGGTCATTAAAAAACTTTACAGCAAAGAAGCTAACATTTTTGCAAATATCCATAAGTATGGTATTGCACAGATGAAGAAGCACAAAGAGCAAATAAAAAAGGACCCAGATCAGGAAAGCTTTGATGCATTTAGGGAGTACATCAGAGAATCTATGGAAGATGCCCTGGATTATATGAAGGATTATCTTCATGTATAAATGTGCCGGCGTAAATGTTGTGCTGTATATTTGAAAACAAACCAGTTAATGTAGATACAAGAGCTGTCCATAATGTGTTATTCTGTTTACAGAAAAATTAAGGTTTCATAACCGGAATATAAAGCTGCTCATTATCTTTACGCATGCAATTCATTTTAAGACGATTTTTATCAAAACATAGAGTTTTACTTTCATTTTGTTTGCTTTTATCAACTGCAACGATGGCGCAGAATAAAATGCAGACCATGGAGGAGCTGATAAATACAACTGATCCGGCCTGGCCAATAGTACAGAAATGGATAGACTCCGCGAAAAACAAAGTTGAAATTTTGGAACTTGACTCTGCCAAAGGCCGGGAAGCTTTATATAATGCCCAGATTTCTACTTACTCTACCCTCGGATCCGTAATTTATAATACAGGAGGCATACTGGTAGATAAGGGCTGGATAAGGATCCTTGGATCTGGAAGTGCTAGACTCAGCCGTTCTGTAGCAGATTGGAACAAAGGCAAATCCATTTCAGCCTTTGGCGATAAACCTTCATTCCTGTTGGTGGCCGATGATGCCGTAGGTGGTTTCTTTGCCATTAATTATGGCGCTTTTGGATCTGATCTTAAAAATATTTATTACCTGGCACCAAATAGCCTTAATTGGGAGCCGCTGGGGTTTGGATACGGTGAATTTATACTTTTTTGTTTCGAGAGTGATCTGAATAAATTTTACAAAGGCCTGCGCTGGTCTACATGGAACCAGTTCATAGCCAATTTAGATGGAAATAAATCTTACACGTTCAGGCCATATTTATTTACGGCTGAAGGTACTGATATTGAGAAATGTACTCGTAAATTAATATCTACTGAAGAGCTTTATAACTTCAATATCGAAAAACAAAAAGAACTTAGTGCAGCAGCAGCTCCCGCTGTTCAATAAAACTTTAGGAAATTTTTGTTGTTCTACTTCCATTAGGTTAACCTGATTTAGGATTAAGAGCAGCATGAGCAATACTACGGAGCAACAACAACCAGACCTTTCAGGTTACGTCAGAGTAAAAGGAGCAAGAGAGAATAACCTTAAAAATGTGGATGTGCTTATCCCCCGTGATGCACTCGTTGTCTTTACAGGGGTCTCAGGTTCTGGCAAATCCTCTCTCGCCTTTGGCACCCTGTTTGCCGAGGCACAACGACGGTACCTGGAATCTGTTTCTCCATATGCCAGAAGGTTATTTAATCAGATGTCAATTCCGGAAGTGGATGAGATTGAAGGTCTCCCACCCGCCATTGCCTTGCAGCAGCAACGTGGCTCTTCTAGCACGCGTTCTTCGGTAGGCAGTGTAACTACCCTTTCCAATTTATTGAGAATGCTATACTCCCGCGCTGGTGATTATCCGCAGGGACAATCTATCATCTATGCAGAAGCGTTTTCAGCTAATACACCTGAAGGTGCCTGTCATGAATGTCACGGCCTGGGAAAGGTATATGAGGTTACAGAGAAATCTATGGTTCCTGATGACAGACTGACCATCCGGGAACGTGCAATTGCATCATGGCCTACCGCCTGGCAGGGACAAAACCTGCGTGATATCCTGATCTCCATGGGCTACAATGTTGATATTCCATGGAAAGACCTGCCTAAAAAGGAGCGAGACTGGATCTTGTTTACCGATGAACAGCCAACTGCGCCAGTATATCCAAGATATACCGCGGAACAGATAAAAAAAGCTGTTAAAAATAATGTGCCACCCGACTATATGGGCACCTTTACCGGTGCAAGGCGGTATGTGATGCAGACCTTTGCCAACTCTCAGAGTCAGCTAATGAAAAAGCGGGTGGCAAAATACATGATCAGCACTGTATGCCCGGTATGCCACGGTAAACGGCTAAAAAAAGAAAGTTTGTCTATCAAATTTACTGGTCGCGATATCACCGAACTGTCGTCACTTTCTTTAAACGAACTTTATCAGATTTTTCAGACTTATGCTAATGAAGCTGCAGTACATAAAAAGTATAAGGACCATCCGGAAAAAGCGGAGGTAACCAAAAGAATTGCTGAAGATATGCTGGCAAGGTTGGAGGTTATGCTCGAACTTGGATTAGGCTATCTTAGTGTGGAACGCAGTACGCCTACCCTATCTCCCGGAGAGCTGCAGCGTCTGAGACTGGCCACTCAGATCCGTTCTAATTTGTTTGGAGTTGTATATGTACTTGATGAACCCTCTGCTGGTTTACATCCTGCAGATACACGCGCGCTATTAAAGGCATTAGATAAATTGAAAGCTTCAGGTAATTCATTATTTATTGTTGAGCATGAGATCGATGTGATTAAACATGCAGACTGGATTGTGGATGTTGGACCAGGCGCCGGAGAAAAAGGGGGACAGATTTTATATAGCGGAATACCGGAAGGACTAAAGTACATTGAAGCCTCAAGAACAAAGGATTATATCTTTGGGAAACGTGTAAAAAACCTAAGGCCACTTAATGCAGCTGCTGCGTGGCTGGAACTGGAAGGTATTACCAGGAACAATCTAAAAAACCTGGCTGTACGTTTCCCTTTGGGGGTTTTTACCAGTGTAACAGGAATCTCCGGCTCGGGTAAAAGCAGTCTGGTGAGCCAGGTTCTTGTAGAACTGATGACGGCACATCTCGGACTTACTCCCTCAACTGAAGAGGAAGAGAGTGAGGGCCTGCTCGAGCAGGCAGCACCAGTTACCCTTGGCGGCAAGATTACCGGAGGTGCAGCAAATATTAAGAGACTGGTACAGGTTGATCAAAAGCCAATCGGGCGAACTCCACGTTCCAATCTGGCTACCTACACAGGTCTGTTCGACCTGGTGAGGAAGGTCTTTGCCACTACGCCTTATGCCCGAAAAAAATCGTATGATGCAGGCAGATTTAGCTTCAATGTAGCTAAAGGCAGGTGCCCGCACTGCCAGGGTGAAGGATTTGTAATGGTAGAACTGCTGTTTTTGCCAAGCGTATATACGCCCTGCCCTACCTGCGCAGGTACACGATATAATGCAGATACACTAAAAGTCTATTATAAAGACAAAAATATTGCAGAGGTGCTGAACCTGACGGTCGATGAAGCCTGCAGCTTTTTTGACGAGGAGCCTGCAATAAGCCGTGGACTGGATATTGTACGGCAGGTTGGCCTGGGCTATCTGAAGCTGGGGCAATCAGCCACAGAACTTTCTGGCGGAGAGGCACAGCGGATCAAACTGGCCACAGAACTGCAGCGCACACAACAAGGAAATACTTTGTATATTCTGGACGAGCCAACTACAGGTCTGCACCCCGCAGATGTGGAAAAGCTAATGCTGCAACTTGAAAAACTGGTAGACCAGGGTAATACGATAATTGTGGTAGAACATGATATGCATGTGATTTCAAGAAGTGATTGGGTGATTGAAATTGGCCCTGAAGCTGGCGAAAAAGGCGGTAAAATTGTAGCTGAAGGTATCCCCGTTGATTTTGCCAAAACGAAAAAAAGCGCTACTGCGCCTTATTTACTGGAGTACCTGCAGGGATAGTCTAAGCCTTATCCCACCATTTTAAAGGGAATTTAATTTCATCCACAGAGCTAACCACAGCATCAGGTTTGAAAGCATAATGTCCCAGGGTTTCTTTCGTAGAGATACCTGAAAGCACAAGAATGGTTTTGTAGCCCATTTGCACGCCACCCTGTATGTCAGTTTCCATTGTATCTCCGATAACAGTTGTTTCTCCTGTTTCCAAGCCCAGGAACTTCCTAGCAGACCGCATCATCACCGGGCTGGGTTTCCCGGTTACAAAAGCTTTTCTACCTGTTGCCTCTTCTATCATTGCTGTAGTAGCAGCGATACCGAGGTTATTCCAGCCTGGTTTTTTTGGCGAGGGATCCCGGTTTGTAGTAATGAATTTGGCACCGGCCAGGATCATATCTACCGCGCGCTGAACCATTTCCAGGGTAAAGTTCCTACCCTCTCCAAGCACAACAAATTCCGGATCTGTATTGACGAGCGTAATACCATGTTCATGGAGGCTGCTCAGTAAACCTCCCTCGCCAAGCACATACGCCGTACCCTCAGGGTTTTGATCGGCCAGAAACTTTCCGGTAGCCATTGCACTGGTGTATACATGCCGGCTTTCAACTTTAATACCGAGGCCCTTCAGCTTTCGCACAACCTCCAGCGGCGTACGCTGGCTGTTGTTAGTCATAAATGCAAAAGGAATATCCTGGTCTATCAGATGTTTGATAAATTTATCGGCACCAAGAATCAATGCTTCGCCGCTGTAAATTACACCATCCATGTCAATTAAAAGTCCATGGTTCATATCAAAGAGATTAATTATCGTTGCCTTATGCAGCAAATATAATTTTTTAATCGTCAATATGACAATTTATCAAACTCGGTTATATGGGCTTATTGGTTAGGTAGTCGTCAATCTGTTCGCCAATAGGAACCAGCAGCTCTTTTACAATTAAGCCCTCTCCACACCATGTGCGGCCTTGCAGACCAGTGTCGAGCCATACTGTGCCTACAGCAGTATGTTGATCAAAAATCTGATACTTGGGTGCTTCGGTATCCGGCACCACCAAAAACTGCTCTGGTTTGCCTTCTATCAGCACTTCTATATTAAATGGTTCTCCGGGTTCTTCTATCTGGCTCATATTTTGTCTTTTATCTCTCAAACAGCTGTGAAGAAGAAATTGTTTACTCATACATGATTTGTTCGGCGGTAAAATAAGTTTTTCGTCCTCCTACCTTTTGCATCACAATTTCTTTTCCAGTGGGACTTTCCTTTTTATCGGGATCATGGATTCTCAAAAACTCTTTTACTTCACCTGTAACCTCATCCTTCATCACGTTCCCAATCGCCTTTATTTCCTCCTTAAGTACCTTTTGAATATTTTGGTGCAATGTTTCCACCGCTTTCTGCGGAATAGCTTTTGCAACAGAAAACGGAGATATCCGCGCCGCCCAAAGAATCTCGTCAGCATAAGTATTGCCAATGCCCCGTACCATCTGCTGATCCATCAGTACAGATTTAATGGCGGTTTTTTTACGTCCGAGCAGATCTTGGAGGTACTGCAGGCTAAAATCAGCAGACAAAGCATCAGGTACGTCTGAGGGTTCAGGGTTGAGAGTTGGAGTGGCTTGTTTCTGGAAGTCGGCCAAAGTAAATCCTCCATTGGTAAACTGCAAAGTAATAATCTGGAAACGCATTTCTTCACCGGCCTCAAGAAACTTTAACTCCCCGTGCAGCATCAGGTGTAATCCAAGAACTTGCTTATTCTTGAAATGAAGTTGGATAGTTTTGCCTTCGCGGCTAACATTGGCTAACTGGTGACCCTCCAAAGCATCCTGCATTTCCTGCTCCGAAGCATTAGCTTTTTTCGTGACCAGAAGTTGCAGTGACTTCAGCGTTTTGTTCTTAAAGCGTTTTTCTAAGTCTCTTGCAAAAATCTGCAGGTCTGGGAGTTCTGGCATCTTGTTCAGGTTAATTTGATTCGGTAAGCATCTGTGACGGGAGAGCTAGCCGCTTGTAGGACAACAAATTTAAACGATTACAGTTTTTGGGACATTTAGCTTAAGATTTTATTCAATTCTTTTTACTGAGAATAAATATTTTCAATTGTATGTAACCTTTTTTCCTGCAAATCATCTTATAATAAAAACATGCAAAATGAAAACATATCTTTACGCCCTCTTTATCTGTATGGTTTATTTTATACCCGTACAAACATCGGCACAGCAGACTCTGAAAATAAGCGGCACTGTGCGCGACGATAAACAAACTCTCCCTGCAGCCACAGTACTGCTTTATGCTGCCAAAGATTCTTCCCTGATCAGCACGGCCATGACCGATGACAGCGGTAAGTTCAGCATATCGGCACTGCCAGGCAGTTATTATATCCTTTCTACCTCCGTAGGCTATAACAAAGTTAAAACTGCAATTTTTGATCTACACGGAACTGCACCCTACCTCCTTCCCTTTATTACCTTGAAGGAGAATTCAAAACAATTAAACGAAGTAAACATCACCGCCGCTAAACCGGTTTTAGAACGCAGGGCTGATAAACTCATCTTTAATATTGAAGCAACTCCCTCTGCCGCAGGGCTCAATGCTCTAGAACTGATGAGGAAAGCACCTGGGGTAACTGTAGATTATAATGAAAACATCTCCCTCGCCGGCAAAGGTAATGTTCTGGTAACCATTGATGGAAAACAGACTTACCTGAGCGGCACCGAAGTAAGTAACCTCCTGAAGTCTATGCAGAGCAGTGAAATTGAAAGTATCGAAATTATCAATAATCCTGGTTCACGTTATGAGGCTAACAGCACCGGTGGTATCATTAATATCAAAACAAAGAAAAGTAAGACAGAAGGTTTTAATGGAAATCTTTCACTAAGCGGGGGTTTTAACAGGCATCTGATGACAGCTAACTCAGTTAATTTAAATTACCGGAAAAAAGCTTTTAACCTTTTTGGTACTTATGGTTATAATACGCAAAAATATGGACAGACATTGACCATCAACCGTGTAACAGCAATTGGTGGCAAACCCTTGTACTTTAGACAGCGAACAATTGATACTTCTAAAAATGAATCCAATAATTTTAAAATAGGTTCAGATTTTTTTCTTTCAAAAAACCATACGCTTGGGTTTCTGGTAAAAGGTAACCTATATAACAGACACCAGGACAGTCATTCAAATATTGCTATCGGTGATGCTATAAATACCCCAGATTCTGTTCTGGTTACACCAAGTAATAATTCTGTTGATCGTAAAAGCTTTTCATACAACCTGAATTATAAAGGGGTATTGGATACAGCCGGCCAGGAACTAACAATCGATGCTGATTACTCTACTTATAATTCTAAAAACAATGCGTTGTATGTTAATACCTTTTACCTACCAGACGGGAGATTTTTAAAGAATGGTCAGATATATAGAAATTATGCACCCTCCGATATAAAAATCAAAGCCATTAAGGCAGATTATACACTCCCCTTTAGCAAAAAGGTTAAGCTGGATGCAGGTCTTAAAATCTCTGATGTAAAAAGTGATAACAATTATATTTACGAAAATGAAATTAACAGCGCCTGGGTGTATGATAATACCAAGTCTAACCGCTTTGAATATGACGAAAGGGTCAATGCTGCCTATACTACATTAAGTTTTAACCTCGATAAAACGAATATACAGGCCGGATTAAGAGCTGAGCACACACATTCTACTGGTACCTCAATAACCACCGGCGAAGAAACTGAACGTAAATATACAGACCTATTCCCCTCCCTGATGATTAGTCGGACGGTTGATGAGCATAATACCCTAAGCTTAACTTATTCCAGAAAAATTAACCGTCCTAATTACCAAAACCTAAATCCTTTTATCTTTTACCTTGATCAGTACACCTATAACCAGGGTAATCCAAAACTTAATCCTGAATACTCAAACAGTGTAGAGTTCAGCTATCTGTATAAACAAAAATACTCTGCCGCATTGGCTTATACCCGTACCACAGATGTAATTACTGAAGTACTGTTACAGAATTTAGCCAGACAATCTATGTACCAGACGGTACTGAACCTGGCATCAAGAGAGGTCTTGGCACTAACGCTGAATTTTCCCGTAACCATAACTAAATGGTGGAATATAAACAATAACATTATGGCTTACCATAACCAGATTAAGGCGCCAGACCTGAATGGAACTAATTTGAATTCGAAACAATTAAGTGGTAATATCTATTCTCAAAACAACTTTACCATTACACCTCTTTTTTCAGCTGATGCATCAGCCTATTTCAGTACCCCACAGATTGAAGGAGCTTTTCATATCAAAAGTATGATTACTGCTGATGCGGGACTTCGTTACAACTTTCCGAACAAGTTAGGTAATCTTAAGTTAGGTGTGAGCGATATCTTTCATAGTCAAAAAGCGCGGTTATATAGTGACCTGCCGGGCAATATCTACAACCTGGAACAATATGGTTTAAGTACCAGCGCACGTTTAACCTTCACCTACAGATTTGGTAAGATGACAGTAAAATCTGCCAGAAACCGTTCTACAGGTCTGGATGATGAACAGAAACGTTTAGGGGGCGGCAAGTAGATTTACCAGATTTTGTTTATATTCAGCCAGGCCAGCTCTCACTGTAGCAGCTGGCCAAATGTTACAATGATAGGCCGCACAACTCGAGCGGTTAATTACACCAACTATCAATGGTATAAAATCTGGCAAGGATGAACTTTTACTCAAGGCTACAGAGCTGCTGCTAAAATAGTTTACTGTTTCGGCAGGCCAGCTTTGTTGATTTACGCAAACGTTTGTATAAAAATCTGTTCTTATGAATAACTATGTTTGGTGATGTAACCAAACCTGCGTATGATCAAGAATATAGTTATCTTACTATTGCTAAACCTGTTGATAACAGATAGTTTTGGACAGGAATTACCTTCAGAACTATTAAACCCTGAGGTAGTATCTGTAAACCGTATGCCCATGCGGTCAACCGCCTTTGCCTTTGAGAACAAGCAGCTAGCTAGCCGCAGAGAAAAAGAACAGTCATCATATTTTCAAAGCCTCAATGGCATTTGGAAATTCAACTGGGTGAAGGATCCGCGGAAACGGCCAATGAATTGCTACCAGATAGGTTATAATGATACACAATGGGATAACTTTAAAGTGCCATCCAATTGGGAAACCAATGGCTACGGCACACCGATTTACCTTAACCAGCCCTATGAATTTGCTGGCAAAAAACGTATAGGTAAAGACCTGAACCCACCTTTTGATATTCCAGTTGATAATAATCCTGTAGGCTCTTATAGGAAAAAATTTACGCTTCCCGCCAGCTGGAAAGGAAGGCAGATATTTGTAAATCTCGGTGCAGTTAAATCTGCCTTTTTCATCTGGATTAACGGTCGGAAAGTTGGATATAGCGAAGACAGTAAGCTCGCCGCAGAATTTGATATTACCAGATATGTAAATACAGGCGAAAACGTAATAGCCCTGCAGGTATACCGCTGGAGTGATGCAAGTTACCTGGAATGTCAGGATATGTGGCGTTTGTCTGGTATTGAACGTGATGTTTATCTCTATTCTACTCCTCAATTAGATGTGAGGGATTTCAAGGCGATGGCGACCCTCGATCCTACTTATAAAAATGGAATACTAAATCTAACAGCTTCCGTCAGTAATTACAGGATAGACCAGAATACCTACCATAGTAAAAGGGATACCTTTTCAGTTGCACTTGAACTGCAGAATCCTGAGGGACGGATAGTTTACACTAGTACAGGTAAAAATTTAACTACAGTTCTGGGAAACTATCATACTGATCTCTCTTTCAGCGCGCAGATCAGTAATATAAGCGCATGGACAGCAGAGACCCCTTCACTGTATACTCTTTTCATCACTCTTAAAGACCAAAAGGGCGCAGTTCTGGAGGTAATACCCCAGAGACTTGGCTTCCGCAGTATTGAACTGAAAGACAATAACCTGCTGGTAAATGGAAAACGTGTATTTCTGAAAGGGGTTAACCGTCATGAGCATGATCCAAAACAAGGTCATACCCTTAGTCACGAAGATATGCAGAAAGATATCGAGATGATGAAAAGGCTTAATATCAACGCTGTCAGACATTCACATTATCCTCCTGATCCATATTGGATGGATCTGTGCGACGAGTACGGATTATATGTTATTGATGAAGCTAACATTGAATCTCATGGAAGATACTACGATCTCGCTTACACATTAGGTAACAACCTCACCTGGCGCAACGCACATATGGAACGTATACAGCGAATGTACGAACGCGATAAGAATCATCCATCGGTCATTACCTGGTCGCTGGGAAATGAGGCTGGTAACGGACGTAATTTCTATGAAGGCTACGATTGGTTGAAAGCAAATGATATCCGTCCTGTGCAATATGAACGTGCAGAAGAAGATTACAATACTGATCTCCTGGTTCCCCAGTATCCGCATCCGGAATTCTTAAAAGCGTTTTCGGTGGGTAGGCCCGGCAGACCTCTGATTATGAGTGAATATGCGCACATTATGGGGAACAGTCTTGGTAATTTTAAAGATTACTGGGACATCATCGAGCATCAGCCTAAACTACAGGGGGGCTTTATTTGGGAGTGGATAGATCAGTCCCTGGACACAGTTAAAAATGGCAAAAGAATAATGGCGTACGGAGGAGATTTTCCATTGAATGGACCAGTCAATGAGGACTTCAGTGATAATAATTTCTGTGTAAAGGGAGTGGTTACTGCGTACCGGGGTATGACACCTATGGCGGTTGAAATAAAAAAAGTATACCAGTATATCAAAAGCAGTATGCAGAATGACGAGCTAACTATAAAAAATGCTTATCTCTTCAAAAATCTGGACAATGTTGCAGTAAATTGGGAACTCCAGAAGGATGGGCTTACCATTGAGCGGGGCAAAATAGATCATCTTGATATTGCCCCAGGCAGCACGCAGCAGTTTACCCTCCCTATTCAGGCCCGGGTTGAGGAGAGTGCAGAGTACTTTATCAATGTACACTATCAATTGATTAAGCCTGAGCCCCTTTTGCCTGCTGATTATATCATCGCTGAGGAGCAGTTTGCCTGGAAAGGAAAGCCTCAGAAAAATATCAGGTCCAGCACGGGTTCGGGGACAATAAGCGGGTTAAAAAAAGGGAATCTATATACGATCAGCGGCAGTGATTTTACTGTAAACTTTGATTTGCAGAGGGGCGGTTTATACAGCTATCTGGTTAATGGTAAGCCTTATATAGAAAACGGCCCTGTACCCGCATTCTGGCGTGCACCTACAGATAATGATATCGGGGCTGATTTTAATCACAGTCTACGCAAATGGCGGACAGCATACGAGGAAGGGAAAATTAAAAATACCAGCATAGAGAAACAGCATGATGGCAGTTTCCTGATGCGGTTCGATAAGAATATTTTGAATGAAGAGGCCATAGTGTCACAATTGTACCAGGTCTACCCTGATGGTTCTGTAAAAGTACGCGTTGAACTTCACGCGATCCGGGGACAATACCCTCTACTGCTACGTTCAGGAACCAACCTCACTTTAAATAAAAGTTTGAACAAAATTAACTTTTTCGGCCGTGGCCCTGGTGAAAACTACTGGGACCGGAAATCAGCATCTTTTGTGGGACAGTATCAGCAAAGTGTGGATGATCAATATTTCCCGTATGCCAGACCTCAGGAAAGCGGCAATAAGACAGACATCCGTTGGTTAACCATGTGTAATGCAGATGGAAAGGGTTTAAGATTTGAAATGGACGATCAGCTGCTGGCCTTTTCAGCATTACCGTATGCGCTTGATGACCTTGATCCGGAAGCTGATAAAAAACAATATCACAGCGGCGAACTGGTTAAGCGAAATAGTATTTACATGCATATTGATTTACAGCAAACGGGTTTGCAGGGAATAGACAGCTGGGGCTCTATGCCATTGGAAAAGTACAGGATCGCTTATGCAGACCAGCAATTTACATATTGGATCAGATTGCTGAAATAAGCTAACTGTTTTCCCTTGAGTACCCTCAAGACCATATTGCCCAGAATTACTTTTAAAAAATCACCTTCTATTTTTGCCATATTTTTATATTAAGTCCATATTCCTTATACGAGTATTTAGCAAATCTGTTCCACTTTATTTCTCAAAGTACTGTATTACAGGCTAATAAATTTTTAACAGACGATTGCCCTGCCCTTGTTGTACCTTTGTTCGGGATATGTGCAGGGATTTGCAATGGTGTAAGCGTAGTTCCAGCAGGTATAAGACTACGTACAAACAGCTGCTGTAATCCTGCTGTTACCTCCCAAAATCTATGGTTACATCCAGAGCAAAGGTCTACCAAAGGTATACCAAACGTTGTGTAAGTATATCTCCCAACACACATGTAGGCTTAAAAGCTGTTACTCTAAAAGTTTATGAATTCATTCTTGCTTGCGATAGCAGGAGCACAGAATTGTAGCCTCACAGCTCATAAAAACAGCATAGGGAAACGTTATGTTTCCCTATGCTGTTTTTATGAAATTTAATCGTTTTATTACTTTTTGATAGTAATCGTTCTACCCGTTACCAATTCAAATGTATAAACTTTGTAGTAACCGTCATCGTGTGTACTTACAGATTCTACCAATCCGGTTTTGCTGAAAGTATCTGTCACCATATCCCCTTCCTTAACATTTTGAAGGATATCAACCGGGGTATCATTATTTAATCTGATCATTATCTAATAAGTTTATCAGGTAAATATATCATCTCAAATCTAAATTACACCACCCTGTTGAACCAGATCGATTATTAATGATCACTCAGCGGCACAATATAAAATCGGTTGAGCAGGCAGCACCGCAATTAGGGACTACTTTTTAAGGATATCAAATAACAGTTCTGGTTCGTTTGTCGTGATAAAATCAGCTTTTTGGTCCAGGAGCCATTTCATATCTTCCTCTTTATTTACCGTCCACGCATTAATGGTGATACCCAGCTCATGTGCTTTGGTAAACCAATCGCCCTGTTTATAAATGCTGAAAAAATAATCAGCCTGTGCAATACCATCTTCTTTCAGTTTTTCCAGCGGTACGTCGCCTTTTACAAAAGCAAGAAATGCTGTTGGTGCCTTAGGATCAAGTTCAACCACACGTTTAACTGCTGGATAGCTAAAACTAATATACTCTACCCAGGCATCTGCTTTTAACTTCTTCACCATTTTTACCGCCGCATCTGTTAATGCAATAGTACCCTCAGGCGTTTTTTCCATTTTAATTTCCAGGATCAGCTTGGTGCCTTTCTGTTTCATCCCTTCTTTCAGGTAGCTCTCTAGAGTTGGTATCTGCTCGCCATTGGTATGCAGCTGCTGCTGTAATTCTGCATAGGTGCTGCTGGCAATGTTCATTCCCTTAAACACATCATCATGGTTCACCACGATCACGCTGTCTTTGGTAAAGTGAACGTCGAACTCAGAGCCGTAACACTTAAGCCGCACTGCTTCTTTTAATGAAGCAATGGAGTTTTCAGGAAGGTTATTCTGTTTCCAGGCGCCGCGGTGGGCAATTACAACGTTTTTGTTCCACTTCATTTTTTGTGCATTACTGCTGTAAGCTATAAAAAGAAGGCAAAAAAAGGAGAATAGAGTTTTCATATATTTTAACATGTTTCAAATCTAAAACTATGATGTTATCATAAAATTGTGTTAATGTTAATATTAAACAATTAGATTGTTAATATAATACCAAATGGTATCTTTATAAAGTGGAAAATTCATTATCAAAAGCTGAACGGACAAGGGCCTTTATTATCGAAACAACTGCCGAAATATTCAATAGAAAAGGGTATGCAGGAACCTCCATGTCTGACCTTACTGATGCCACAGGATTGAGCAAGGGAAGCATATATGGAAACTTTGAAAATAAAGAAGAGGTAGCGCTTGCAGTATTTGATTTTAATGCCGCAAAGATCAGTACACAGGTAAGAACAAAGATTGATGCCGCACTAACGTACCATGATAAATTACTGGTTTACAGTAAAGTTTATCGCAGTATGTTGAAGGGTGTGCTCAGCGCAGGGGGTTGCCCTATACTTAATACTGCTACAGAGGCGGATGATACCAATAACCAGCTGAAGGACCGTGCGGCTAAAGCAGTACTGAAATGGGAAAAGAATTTGTGCGAGCTGATGGAAAAAGGCATACAGGCAGGTGAACTGAGAAAGGATATTGCCATAAGGCAGACGGCACTGTCTGTGATTGCTTTAATTGAGGGGGGACTTATGATCGCCAAGGTAACAAATGACCCTACCGCGATGGATAAGGTATTAAAAACAGTGGAATCTATAATAGAGAGCCTCCAGGCAGTACAATAAATTGCCCTCCCCGGATCTGGCTAAGTTATAAGGTATTTCCAAAAAGCTGCTGAATTCTTTCGAAAGTCAGTTCGTTGTAATCATCAATATATAAATTACAGGGCGGCAGTTCATCAGCAGTATGTGAGGTAAGAACCCCAACCACTTTCATTCCGGCATTTAAGGCAGCCGTTACCCCCGAAAAGGAATCTTCAAATACTACACAGTTTGCAGGATCCATTTTAAGATTAGCTGCAGAGCGCAGATATACTTCAGGGTCTGGTTTATGTTTTTTCACATCCTCACTCGCCAGTACAGAGCCCAGCTTCTCTCTTATGTTCACTTTACTGAAGATCAGGTCAAGATTGGCCCTTGGTGCAGAAGTAGCCACCCCCAGCGGAATATGATTATTATTTAGGTCAGTAATGAAGGTCATAATCCCATCTATAGGTGTAACATGCGGCTCATATATTTTACGGAACAATCCTTCTTTTTCTTCTTCGAGCTGCAACAGTTCTGCTCCTTCTATCGGACGGTTTAAAAAGTGGCTCAGAATGTAGCTATTGCTCTTACCAAACATATGCTGTGCAAAATCTTCATTTGTCGGAGCAAGGTCTCTTGCCGCAAAAAATTCGCGGAAGGCAATAGAATGATACGGGTTGGTATGACAGATTACTCCGTCCATGTCAAATATAACTGCAAATGTTTTGTTCATTCTGCAAAGGTAACAGGATTGGCATTGATGTTGTAAATCTTTATACAATAATTGCGTAATCCACCCATCAAATCTGCTCCTCTCCCAAATCCATATCTATCAACAAACCAACATCTACCATGAAATTTGTGCAAGAAAAAAAGAAGCTTGAATCGTTATCTCAAACAACCACGGCGGTTGAACATTTTAACCAGGAAAATTTTGAAGTACTGAGTGATGTTTACAGAGACTATTCCGCCATCATTACAGATCTCTGCAAAAAAGAACCGAATGTATTCGGTAACTTCAGAAACTACAGCGTTCCGGAAATCAAAGCTCATAAACGTTCAATAGACAAAATTGATTCAATCGAAATCAAAAAAGAGAATTTCAACCTTTTTAAGGAATCATTAGATCAGTCTATTGAAAGCACCATTGAATATATAGTTGATTACGCGCAGTAAAACTTAAGTCTTTAAAAGCTTACACACCGGCTATAAATTATGCCCCTGATCATCCATAAACCAGGGGCATCATCTTTTAAGTCAATTCTCCTTTGCTGAGTGCTTTTACTGCATAATCTGCTGCTCTCGCAGTTAGCGCCATATAGGTTAATGATGGATTTTGTGTGGAGGTGGAAGTCATGCAGCCACCATCTGTAACAAATACATTTTTGCAGGCATGCAGTTGGTTCCATTGATTCAATAATGACGTCTGCGGATCATGCCCCATCCTTACCCCACCCATCTCATGAATGTCCAGACCAGGGTTCTGGCTGTTAGTATTAGGGGTAATCTTTTTAAATCCTGCCTCACTAAACATTTCTGTAAGCTGTGAAATATAATCTTGTTTCATCAGCGCATCATTCTGGTCGTATTCTATTGCAATGTTCAGCAGTGGTACGCCCCAATCATCTTTCCTGCTGCTCAGGTTCACATAATTGCTCTCCTTAGGAATCGTTTCGCCCATCATATGTGAGCTCACTATCCATGGACCCAGTTCGCCTTTAAGAAGGTTGTTCTTTAAAGTAGTACCTATGGCAGAATCATCGCGGTACATGTAGCGACTGGCATATAAGCCGGCAGCATAACCTCTTTTAAAATTAGTTTCCTGCTGCAACACATTTCTGAATCTTGGAATATATCCGCCGCCGGCAGGGTTACGGCCATCTGTTGCAAACTGCTTTAAGCCGTCGTATTCTGCTGTGATCCGCGCACTGTAGTTATGAAAGGCAACGTATTTACCCATCAGCCCATTATCGTTCCCCAATCCTTGCGGAAACCTTTCTGAACGCGAGTTGAGTAGTATGAGGTTTGTATTTAAAGCCCCGGCATTGACAAAAATCACCTTGGCAAAATATTCCCTGACCTCTTTGGTTAGCCTGTTAACCACCCGTACCCCTGTGGCTTTGCCTTTTTGGTGATCATATAAAATAGATTCTACCACGGCATCTGGCTGTAAAGTTAGTTTACCAGTTCTTGCTGCCCATGGCAAAGTTGAAGCATTGCTGCTAAAGTACCCGCCAAAGGGGCATCCCCGCTGGCATAAAGTACGGTTCTGGCACTTTGCCCGGCCCTGGTCAAAATGCACTTGCTGCGGTTTAGACAGATGGGCACACCTGGCACTTATTACATGTCTGTTCCTATATTTGTCCTTCATTACCTTCCGGAAGTAGTCTTCGGCAGCATTTAAGGGATAAGCTGGTAAAAATTCTCCATCAGGCAGTTCCGGCAGACCGTCATTATTACCAGAAATACCTGCAAATTTCTCTACATAACTATACCAGGGTGCAATATCCTTGTAGCGGATAGGCCAGTCAACAGCAAATTCATCCCGTTGAGGACCTTCAAAATCAAAATCGCTCCAGCGCTGGGTTTGTCTGGCCCATAGTAAAGATTTTCCACCCACCTGGTAACCTCTGATCCAGTCGAATGGCTTTTCCTGAACATAAGGATGTTCCTTATCCTTTACCATAAAGTGCATTGCATCTTCTTTGAACGCATAACACCGGCTAACAATAGGGTTTTCGGTTTTTACCGCCAGCGACAACTCTCCCCTGTGCTCAAATTCAAATGGATATTTATTGGTTGTAGGATAATCTTTGATATGCTGCACATCCCTGCCCCTCTCGAGCACCAGGGTTTTTAGCCCTTTTTCAGTAAATTCCTTGGCTGCCCAGCCACCGCTGATACCAGAGCCAATCACAATTACATCATAAGTACTGGCTTTTGCAGCGTCTATATTAATATTTGCCATGCTGGTCAGATTATGTGGTTTTAACTGGATAATAACCATTATAACGTCCGGGAACCAATTCCCAGATCACCAGTTTAGTCATTACATATTTTGAATTTAAATATCCTTTAATTGTTTCTGCTTTCATGATTTTATAAAAAGCTGCAATGGATGGGCTATCGTGCCGCTGTTCCTGAATATCTGTCAATAAGTTTTCGCGCTGGTTCCGGGGAAGATCTGAAAAGCGCTGGCTGAACAGAGCCTGTGAGAGTTCGTCTACTTTCCCAAGCCCTTTCTTAAATTCATCCTGCTCGGCCTTTGTGTAACAATCATCTACCATCTTTAATACAAAAAGATGGAGGTTGAGGGCTTTCGCACCGGGGCTATCTGTTGCGGGGATCAGGGTTTCGGTAATTTCTGCCAGCACCTTTTCCTCCACCAAACTTATAGGCATATTTTGGAGGGCAATAGAAGCTTGTCCTTCTTCTCTTAAACAGGACGGAAGGAGGGCCATTCCTGCTGCCATGATCATGATCTGTTTGATAACAATTCGTCTTTCCATACTAATATTTGGTTAGAGCAAGATAACAAATTATCTTTACAGAAAACAGGAAAATTGGCGCTAATAAATCTATTTAGTGATATTTAGTACGGCCTGCCTGGCAGAAATAATTGCGGCTTCCACAGTTCCGGGATGCTGACCCTGATAAAAAGCCTCACCTGCAAAATAAAGTTTATCATCTACCGGTTTCTGCAGCAGGGCAAGCGCAGCGCCAGTTTCTATTGTGGCATAGCTGTACGCACCCAACATTGCAGCTTGCTTTTGCCAGTTAAAAATGTAGCTCCAATGCAATTTTCCCTCAATAACATCAAGTGGCAAATCAACAATAGCTGCCAGAGATAGCAACGCCTGATGAAGTATTTCATGATCGGAAAGTGAACTTAACGCAAATCCAGGGGGGCCGCCACACCATCCGGTCAGCTGTGCAGATGTCGCCGGCAGCTGTGTCCACCAGGTCGGTATTTCCTCGTCGCTGAAAAAGAAACCAGCATCCGCTTTCCAGAAAATGTCCTTAAACTGCAGGATCACTTTGATCACTGTTCCAAACCCTATATTAGTGATAGCATTCAGATAGTGATTTATTGGCGGCACAAAGCTTAGACCCATAGCAGTATGGGCATTTTGAAGGACACCTAAAGGTATGGTCACCAGGCATTTCTCGGCACTGTATTCTTCAGCACTGTTTAATTTTACTGTCACACCATTATCAGTCAGCCTTACCTCTTTAACAACAGCACTATGAATTAAGGTACAGCCCTTTGTATAAAGATCATCAACCAGAAAATCTACCAGACGGCCGTATCCCCCCTCCACCCTGTGGTCTTCGCTTTGATGTGACCATTCGCTGTATAATGCTTTAACGCTTGCCTTTTCCGTGTCAGCCAGGTCAAATCCTTCGGCAAAAGCTTTTGCCTGTTCACGAAGCAACTCATACTGTGGTCCTGAAAAATAAAGATTTAGTAACTTCTGCAGGCTAATATCTTCGTCTATAGCAGCCATCTGCTGCATTAAGCTATCCCATCCCTCAACCTGTTGATCTTCTCTAATCAGCTTTTTACCTTCTTTACGGTAAAATTCTCCCTCTATGTCAAGTAAGGCAATGCCTGCTTCTGCTAATAGTTGTAAACTTTCTTCTGCCGTGCCATGCACAAATTCTGCGCCGGCTTCAATATATTGGAATGGATGTGATGAATCTGCTTTTCCCTCAGCATCAGCTCTGATAGTATGAATCCTCCCGCCAAACCGTGGTAAAGCTTCTAGTATAGTTACATGGTATGATGAAGATAGTTCACGGGCGGCAACTAAGCCTGTAATACCACCTCCAATAATGATGATCGACTGCTTACTCATATCAAAGCAAATTAATAAATAAAGTACATTCTAAAAGTATGGTACAGGATAGAATCTACTTATTTTTTACAAATGTTACGCGGCTGCCCATCGGCTCCCAGATCACTGTGCCATCCTTTATTGTAATTTTAGTATTGGCTGTAGAAAAAACTGTTCCGCCAGTGCGCCCAGCTTTGATACAGCGCCAGGTCATATCACCAATATAGATGGTCTCTCCCATGCTTACCAGCTTCTCTTTACCCCATGGTCTCTCTGCCGCAAACCCTGAGTTTGTTGAAGTCCAGAATTCTGTTGGATCGTCTATACGTCTGATTACCGAACCTTTCGAATAATTACCATATACAGGTACCTGGAATGCCGAACTTTCAGTAATTATCCATGGCTTTTGTTTCTGGTTTAAACCAGGTATCACAAACTGTGGCTGGTCGTCTGTTGTTCCAGAATAATTATTTCTGAAACCTGTTACCGGGAAGGGTTTGTTTGCTTCGGCCAGGTAGGAGGATACTTCAGCTGAAAAACCAATTTCATCAGTTAAATGCGGACTAAACTGATTGTCTGCCACAATTATATTATTAAATTTCGCAAAGCCTTTGCCTGCAAAATAGATACCATGTGTTGTACGCACAGAGTCAGCCAAACTCTGATAAGTTAATCTCGCGTTATTCCGCAGCTGGTTGCCAGACACATTAAGTTGGGTAAGCCAGCCATTTTTCGCCTCTATAAAGATGTCTGCTGATACAGCTTTATTCCACCAGTTTCGTCCGTCTGTAACCGTATTGCCAATAATGCTCCCGAAAAGATTGGTGGCCACGGCGCTGAAATAGATACCATGTCCCCCGGTATTGCCAATCGTGTTGTTGATGACCTTTATATCGCGGGTCTGCCCGTTTACTATCAGGCCATGGTTCTTAGTCTGGTATACACTGTTACCGTCTATTAAAATATCACGACTCGTACCTTTAGTACTGTTTACCACCATAATGCCGTTCCCATCTTCAATACCATCCAGCGCTGAAGGGTGCTCCATGTCACCTATACCACTAATTACATTGTGCAGTAGTTTTACGTGGAAGGCATCGATCACATAAATACCGCAGCTCTGCGATCTTCCTGTGAGGGGGCCCGACTTAAAACTAAACTCGCCCCTGATAAAATTATTACTGATAATCGCATTGTTAGCTGTATTTTCCGCATAGTCATCACCATAAAATATCGCAGCGGCAGATCCTGCATCGCCTGCGTTCTTATTGCCTGCACTGTAAAAATAGTTATCAGCAATCATGGTCTGCTGACACCGTTGTACATCAATTCCATTATCACCAGTATATTCAATCCGGTTACCATTCAATTTAAGGTTCTGACACTGGTGATTAGCCAGTCCGATACCGGAAATTTGAGATAAATGGTTACCCTCAATAGTTAACCTGTTAATCCTGAATGAGGATACAGCATGCGTACCTATGTAATTAAAGGTATTGTTCAGGATGTTAATATCTGAGCATTCATTTCGACCGAAATTACTGATTGCCCCGTCAATAGGTTTAAAATCTATATTGTACCGTCCCAGCCTCAGGAAAACGCAACTTTTGATGGTGATTTCCTTACCCTGAAACATGATTCCCTTACCGTAAGCATCGCTGATTTTACAATTTTCGATCAGTACATTTTTAGAAGGAGTGGTATCAAAGCTAATATTGATTACGCAGAAGCGGCCACCAATTTGTGCTGAGCGCTGATCGGCTGCAACTGGCCTCCCGCCAGAAAAAGACATGCCTCGTAATTGGATGTTCTCACCAGCAATATTTATCAGAGCAGGATATATGGTATCAGTAACGCTATCAGTAAATATGAGACAGTTTTCAATACCTGTACCCTCCATCACTACACCAGAGGGAACTGTAACTGTACTGTTGGAAGGGAAGTAATACTTACCTGAAGGTACATGCAAAGATTTCTTTTGTTGAAAGGCTTCGTCTAGTGCTTTCTGAAAAGCCGGTGCATCGTTATGTTGTCCATCGCCCAGGGCACCAAATTCCCTTACATTTAACTCAGATGCTATCGCCGTTTTGTAAACACCGGGTTTGGCAACGTCGTGAGCATTGGCGGGTCTGGAAAAGCTTGTATTGGGAACAGCAAATAAAATAAAAAAAAACAGCAACGGCAGATAACGTAATACAGACATGGGCAACAATTAAGTAACAGGTTTTTTTTCTATCCAGAAAGGTATTGAAAGTAAAATCCATAAGGATAAATAGGCAAATTCAGGTACAGAACCCATCATGATAATGAAAGTAGCGATCAATGCAATTACATAATACTTTTTAAACAGCAGGTCTTTAATGTTGATGAAAGCATGTTTAAAGAAAAACCAGGTAAATACAGCGAGGCCAATAATACCATTGTTAACCAGCAGCGTTGAAAGAAAATCTGTAGAACGCACATAACCAAAACCAATTCCTATCATTTTACCAGCGGCATTAAGGTCATTTTTCCAATAGTTAAACTGGTTTAAAAAGTAGCTTGACCGCTCAGAACCACTCTGGTTGTTACCAGTCAATTTATCTATAAACAGACTATGAATCAATTTATTGATAGCGGGAGAAACAAAATATAGCGCCGCTACCACTGCAATCCCTACTGGGATAATGTAAAGCATTGGCTTTAAAACCCGTCGGTCTGCTATGCAGGCACCTATGATGAGGATGGCCATTCCCATATACGCAGAAGTAGAGAAAGAGAACAACAGGGCAATTCCAAATACTACAAAATCAAGATAACGCTTTAACGGAATACACATAATCCAGAATGGAACCAGTGAAAAGGCAAACATAGAGGGTTCGCCGGTCAGGCTTTTAATCCGCTGCATCCTATGCCCACCTAAGGTAATGGTCTGGAATAAACTGCCGCTGCCCGGTACTCCGTTAAAAATACGATTAGTAATGAGGTCGCCGTTAACTCCGGTGAGCTGAAACAGCAGCACTTCCAGGAAGCCTAAAATAACCAGAACCCTCAAACCGATAAATACATATTTGATGTGTGATGCTACAGCATAATATTTTAGGTACAGATAACAGAGTATGCCTGCAAAGAGGTATATCGTCTGGCTAAACAAGGTAGAGCGCAACAGTACTTTTGCTGGTTCGGCGTTGTCTGTTAACCTCAATGCCGGATCAAGCGTTACTGCGAATGCCCAAACCTGAAGCTGGGCAAGCGCATTAAGCAGCACAAACACCGTCCCGATTTTAAATAATTCTTTTATTAAGCCCCTGTCTGAAAAATAACTGGTCCAAACAAAAACTGGTGCAAATAAATACACCAGTAAGTAAGAAGGAACCGTAAGGGATATCTTTTGATAAACTACAATAGAGACCAGAAATGCAATGCACAGCAGAAGTGCCAGATAGGGATAGATAAAACTAAGCGACTTCTTTTCGTACATATAAGGTATTCTCTTTTAAGGGGATAAAAAATTGTGGGTACATTTTACTGCTGTAGATGTTATTTACAAAGGTTTTCAATTTAGCAATAAAATTAGGAGCACTAAACAATTTGGCATGATTTCTTATAAACTGAGGATTAAAAATTAGCTTAGATGATTTCTCTATAGCTGCTTTCAGCGATTCAACACTCTGTTCATCGAAGAATACTGAAGTACATTTTGAACTGTCGCCAGTATAAGGAACCATTGTTTCCTTTACACCACCAACACCAAAGGCAATAACCGGTCTGCCAGATGCTGCTGCCTCCAGAGGGGTAATACCATAATCCTCATGCTGTGGAAAAACCAGCGCTTTACAGTTAGCATATAATTTAGCCAGCTGCGCAGCAGACTGTCCTTTAAGAAAGGTGATGTTTATTCCGGCCGCAGCTTTTAATCCCTCTTCCATCGATCCTGTACCTACCACGATGAGTTTTTTATCAGGCATCTGGTTAAAAGCTTCCACTACAAGGTCTACTTTTTTATAATCTTCCAGGCGGCTTACTACCAAATGATAATCTTTCACCTCATCAGAGATATAAAAGTTATCTAATTTAGAAGCCGGGTTGATAATACTTACCGGATGTTGAGGATGGTATGATTCTTCTATACGGGCTTTTACTTCTTTGGAATTGGTCAGATAGAAATCACTCGCATTTGCTGCCATGATATCTAATTTTCTTAAAACACTCGAAGCAAAAAGGAAAATATTCCTGATCAGCTTATTCGACGAGCTTACTATTGCGTAAGAGAAAGGTCTCCAGGCCAGACGGAATGGTGTGTGGCAATAAGTAATTACTGAAGTGTTTTTATTGACCCTTACAAATTTACCGCAATGCGTGGTTGAAATTAAAACCACATCGTATCCTTTTAAATTGAAGCTACGCATGGCCAGTATAGCAAATGGAAAATAAAGGAGTTTAATCAGCTTTTCAGTTTTACCAATATATTGAAACCAGGATGTAAAAATTTTAGCACTTTTAAACTCTTCGTATGTTTTATCAGGGTTATAACATAATGTATAAATATCCGCATTTGGGTAAGCATTATGCATATCGAGAACCACCTGTTCTGCCCCGCCCCTTCTAACTAATTCGTCGTGTACTATTGCTACTTTCATCTGATCTGCTAATTAAATTGCTGAATTATTTTATCTACTATTTCAGCCGACTTTTTCCAGGTTCTGTTCTCTGTTCCGGTTGTTCTTTCGAACGGGACTTTTGCAGAAAAGTTTTTGATTAAATCTGTGAGTCCTGAAACGTCAGCTGGATTGAAGTATTCAATAGCTGTGCCACCAACTTCTTTAAAGGCATCTATAGCCGATGCCAGAACCGGGCAGCCCATAGACAAAGCTTCAGCGATTGGCAGTCCGAAACCCTCGTAAAAGGAAGGATTGATCAGTGCCAAAGCACCAGCGTAGTAATTTTGCAGCTCCTCATCAGAGATGTATCCAGTAAAAACGATATTGTCATGCTGGCGGAAAGCATCTATTTCCGTGCTTGTAGCAAATGATGCATGGCCGGCACCAACTACTACAAGATCAATATCTTTAAGCTGGGCGGAGTTAAAGGCTTTAAGCAGGCTAATCAGGTTCTTACGTGGATCCAGAGAACCAACAAAGAGGAAATACGGTCTGTGGCGGGCAGGCTCAGTCAGTACCAATGGGCTGGCCTTGAATGCACTTGCATTTGGCACAACAGTAATATGCTTAGGATCAATATGATAAAATTCTGCAATTTCCCTCTTTGAAAATTCGCTCACGGTGATGATATGCCTGCTGCTCTTCAATACCCGGGGAATCAGCCAGTGATAGTATAACGTTAGTTTCCTTGAAAAATACTGGGGATAACGCTCAAAAGCAATGTCATGCAGGCAGGTAATTTTGTTATGGTAATATATTGGAGCTACATTACAGAGATTGATTAGCAAGGGATTACCAGCTTTTTGCAGCCTTAAGGGCAGCTGGATCTGCTCCCAGGGGATCCCGGCTTTGCTGCCCAGCAGATTCAGCGGTTTTTCCAGCTTATATACCTCACTATTTTGCTGATCACCAGCAGCAACAATTGTCACATTACTATCCATCTGTCTGCAGATTTCAGATGCATAACGCTGTACACCGCTCATCTTTTGAGAGAGGAATTTGCCGTTAATATATACTGTTTTATCCATTGGGGACCGAGTTAATAAAGTCAGATAATTGCCGGTTCAGTACCGCCGGAGCATAATTAAGAAGTGGCTTTGAACAGGCTTGCGACTTACGGACGATTTGAACAGGATCACGTAAAATACTGGTTATCAAATCAGAAAGAGAGTTGCTTTCCATATCAAAACGCCACATCTGCGAATCGTTATATAATTCCTTCAGGCCGGCTTTATAAGCTAAACATACAGGAGTAAGGGCTGCTACGGCCTCTATTGGAATCCGGCCAAATGGTTCGTTCCAGTTAGAAGGCACAATAACCACATCTATACTTTGATAAAAGGCACTGGCTTCGGTCTTACCGATAAACTGATACCTCAACTTATCTTTGTATAAAGCATTCATGTTTTTTTCGAAACCCGGATCGGATTTACCGGCTATAAGCAGCTTAAAAGGCAGATCAGAAGGGATTTTAGCCATTTCAGCCAATAAAAAATCTACTCCTTTCTGCTGATTAACCTTACCAATAAATCCAAATACCACCTCCCTTTGAGGTGTCTTGATCATAAATCCTTTATTCGCCTTTTCTGCCACTCCATTTGCAATCACGGCCACCGGTCCGCTGCTGCCTATATTAAAACGTTTGTGCTGATCGAGGATAAACTTACTGATGCCTATATAGCCATCTGGCAGTTTAAAATATTTTTTTTTAATTGTTGAGGTTAGTTTACAGCCCAAACAGAGTTGTTGACAATCTCCACACTTTGTGTACATAGTTGTAACATGGCACATCAGATAATAATCACGTAATGTATGCACCAGTTTGATGTTCCGCTTTTTAATCAGCTTCCAGAGGTAAGGCGAAAAGCCCTGAATGTTATTTGTATTTACCACGTCAGGCTTTACTCGGTCGAGCAGGTTATTTAGTACCTGTTTGTAAAAAGGATTGCATGAATCCAGCAGATGCCAGATCATCTTCCTGAACCAGGGCTGATTTTCGGCCTCTTCAATATGATACAGGTTTTTTGTTCTGATAGTGATAACAGTTACACCATTCAGTTTTTTTACAGATTGTGCATAGCCCAGCGTTAAAACATAGACCTGGTTGCCCAAAGCAGCAAATCCTTCGGCCATAGTTTGTACAGAGACCTCTGCCCCACCGGTACGAAGGGGCGCATAAAGTGTATTTACGAACAGTATCTTCATTTTTTTCGTATCGTATTTAACGCCTGCAGACCCGTCTGTCTGAGATAAGCAAAATTAAAGTAGCGTGGGTCTGTAAGTACAATATGGTTTTTGCGAAGCACATAATTAAGAGAAACCATAATGCAGATTTCTGTACCTATCCAAGCGATAGCAGTACCATAATAACTTAGCACCGGGATCAGTAATAAGTTCAGCGCAATATTGATAATGCAGCCAAACAAAGTTACACGCAGGTAAACCTTGTCGAGCTTCAGGTTTAGTAATGTCTGTACGCCCATAACATTGCTGATGCTGGCGAAGAACGGACAAATGGCTACCAGCCTTAAAATCCAAATGGCATCATCGAATTTGGAACCATATAAGATGTGTACCACCAGAGGCGCAAATATTGCCGCACCCAGGCACATGGCTAAAGTGTAGACCATTACCAGTGGGAAAATCCTTTTAACTTCATCTATCCCTGCATCTTTTCCATTAGAAAAGGCAGAACCAATATGCGGGAATAAAGCCTGGCTCATGGGAAGCAGCATCACACTTTGTACCACCGCAATTACGCGGGCCGCAGCGGTGAAAATTCCAACCTCCTTTTCAGTAGTCATCAAACCCAGCACCACTGTATTACTGGTGGTATAAAAACTCATCATAAGGGTTGCTATAAATACCATCTTGTCGTCTTTAAGAAGATTATATACAGTTGAAAAATCAGGAGCGTTAAACTTCAGTTTAAATTTTCTGATAGCATAAATGAAAAGAATGATACCAACCACTACCTGTGAAGAGGCCGACATAATAGCATACCAGATATAATCATCGGGTTGCTTGATCAGGAAAATGATAGATACACAGAACACCAGTTTTGCCAGGAAATTAAACAGCGCCGTTTTATGTATAATCTGCAGTCCCTGAAACAGCCAGCTCGGCGTAAATACATTTGCCAGGCAACTGGAAAATATAAAAATGCTCACCACAGGATGCCGGTTCATACTTGGTATAGTCTCGTACAGGCCAAGGAAGATCAATACTGATATCACAAACAGCGCTACCCTTGCATAAAAGATCTGTGAGAACAGCACGTTGATCATTGCCGAATCTTCTTTGTTCTGAGCTACGCGCCGGGTCGCAGTAAAGTCAAACCCGAAGTTGATAAATAAGATAAAATAGGTTACAATAGCAATAGAAAAGTTTATTGCCCCAAATCGCTCTGGTCCGATAGCCCTCACTATAAAAGGAAGGGTTAAGAAAGGTAAAAGATAGTTAGACGCTTGTATGATGGTTAAAGCACCATAGTTTTTACTTAATGCTTTATTGCTGGACATTCATGTATTATTTTTATTTAACAGGGACAAAAATGCTGCCAACTGCCGGCACAGGGCCTTTTATAGTTATTTCCTGTATTTTGCCTGTAATTATTGAGCGGATAACACTAAACAGATTTGATGCTCTCGGCGGGATAAATTATAAAAGAATAAGGGTTTGGAATAGGACTGCTGTAAGGAGAATACATGCCAAGATAATTCACCACTTTAGATTCATCGGTTTTGTTAATAAAAAAATCAGTAGATAACAGAAAGTACTTTAGTAAGTCGCGTACCCTGTCAGATTTGTTATAGCTCAGTCCGGTATAATAAATAATTTTCCATTTGATAGTTTCCATTGTATTATTACCGTTCAAAGCAAAGTAATCATCCACATATTTTGCCGCAGCACCAGGTGCAAGTTGTAGGTAGTGGAACTCTTTCTCAATGGCATGTAGTGCATATTTTTTTACCCCGGGGGCCACAAAATATAGGGATGGGGGTATCAGGCACATTCCTGCACCCACGCCGGCCAGCATTATAAATTTCCTTCTTTCCATATTAAAAGCTTTTGTCTGCAGCAAACAGTGACATGGCAGATAAAGTTAATGTTGGGTTGCTTGGCCCAAAAGTGGTAAATGAACCTGCTCCCAGAACAAACAGGTTTCTGTACTGATGGTGGATCATATGTTTATCTACTACGCCTAGTGCAGGATCAGCGCTCATCCGCGTACCGCCAATAATATGCCCCTCATGCGAAGCGGGCGGCAGGTACTTAAGTTCTTCTACCGGTAAACAGGATAAGATTTCGGGCAGTTTCTTTTTCATATTCTCCACACCTTTCAGCGTATAGGCTGAGCGGTCTTTAAAATGTACATCTGGCTTAAATCGATCTGCTCCTTTACTGATAAAATTACTATCCAGCGGTAAATCTTCAAACACCATTCTGAAACTGGCAACATTCAGATATTTGCCACGTTCCAGCCGGATATCATAAGGAGCATTATTAGCTTCTATTAAGCAGGCAGCATAATCTTTTCGGTGTGCACCATCATATAACATATACCCGTTGGCATTCACCCAGTTACTTCCCCCTGCATTCGTCATATTTTCCAGATAGATCAGCACCTGCATACCCAGCTGTTCACCAAGTCCCCTTCCGGTAAATGGATTCTGGTCGCCCGCGTTTAACAGGATATTGGAATTGAAAAACGGGTTTGTCCCTAAAACTACTACCTCAGCTTTAACGGACTGGTCTTTACCATCCTTGGAGAAAAGCACACTTTTCACTATCGTATTATCCAGCTCAAGGCTATATACCTGCGCACCATATACCAGTTCAACACGCTCATCCTGAAACACGGTAAGTCCTGAGTTTTCAATAGTAAACTTTGCATTTACCGGACATGTTTCGCAAGTACTGAAGGCTAAACATCCATTACGGTGCGCTGTGGCACGGCTGGCCCTGGCACCCGGCTGACTGATATATTGACTTCCATATTTCTTATGCAGAATCTTATCTACCAGCGTAAACGCATGTGGTGGCAAGGGATATTTTCCTTTACGCGGAAAAGGTGTTTCTTCAGGGCCAGAAACAGACATAATATCTTCCGCTTCATAATAGTATGGATCAAGCTCGTCATAACTTACCGGCCAGTCTTGCCCAACACCATACATACTGTTCAATTTGAAATCATTAGGCATAAAACGCGGCGTACAGCCCCACCAGCAGTTAGATGAACCGCCATAGGCAGTAGTAAATGGCCACTCTTTAAAATCACTTAGGTTATTGATATTATCTTGCCATGGCTGTTCGTACTTTTCAAATTCACTGTGCAAGCCTTTTTTTACCTTCAGACGTTCTGCCTGCGGATAAAAATGCCCTTTTTCCAAAACCAGTACTTTCTTGTCTGGCCCCGCTTTAGAGAGATATTTTTTAAGAAAAAATGTAGAGGCAAATCCTGTTCCTACAATTACTAAATCGTAATGGTCTTGCTTCATCATTAATAGTTATTAGCATTTTGCAGGAACCAGTGCAACCATGGTATTTTAACGAACATCAGGATACATAATAAAATTGTAAACAACACCAGGTAGAGCATAAACCACTTTCTGGTATATAATTTTTCCGATCCCTGGACTGGTGAATCCGTCAGCAATCCAATACGCAGGTACCAGGAAAACAACAGGGCAAAAAACGGAAAACTGACCAATAGCTCTATACGGTCTTTGATCAGGAATATGCCCATAAAAAAGGCAGAGGTTATGGCATAAAAAAACATAGAAACCAACAGGCTGTTCTCGGTATAATACCTGAATGAGCGACGGTACTGCCCGGCAACAGAGGGATCGCCAATCAGCCTGAATTCTGCAAAACGTTTAGTGGCCATTAAAAATGCACCTCCCATCCAGTAAGCAATGATGATACTGATAGGCGGAAAAGTATTGATCCAGTTAAGGTCCCACTTACTGTCTGGCACACCCAAAGCCGGACTAAATATAAACCATCCTGCCGCAAAGCGGATGGGATTATTGATAGATTCAGATAATACATCTAAAAATACCCTGTCTTTACTTCTGAAGGGTTTCACATTATAGATAACCCCCATTACCAGTAAAAAGAAGGCGGTAGAAAGAAACTTTTGCGAAACCAGGTAGGCAAGGCTTAAGCCAACAATTGCCAGCACAGCATATTCACTATATAGAATTACCGGATTGATGACAGTAACAACAGATGACCTGTTCTTTTTTAAAGGGTGAAACTTATCAAATGATTTATCGAGATATTCATTAATCACATAATTTGCAGATGCAATAAGGCAGATGCTGATAATACCAATAACTATTTTAAAAACAAGACCTGTACTGAAAGGGGTATCAAAAATTGAGAGTGCAAATGCCATCCCGGGAATCATAAATACATTTTTGATCCAGTTGTCTGGTCTTATCACTGCTATATATTCTCTTAAGCTTGCCGGCCGGATTTGCTCCGTAAGCTTGTCATCTGGGGCTGAAGATTGATTAACGGCAATTTTATCGATCATTGTTTTTTGTAGCTTCTGTTTTGATTAAGTTGTGTAGAAAGTTCTGTATACAAATTTATATCGGCTATATCTTTATCCACCAAAAGAAAGGGAATACCGGCACGTTCTGCACAAAGGCCATCCAGCTCAAAACGGTCGCCTATAAACAAGCAATTCCCCTTATGCTTAATCCTTAATTCTTCTAAAATAACCAGCAGGCCACGGGGTAAAGGTTTAAAGCTGTTAACCCGTTTATCTGTAGAACAGATCTGCAGATCGGCACTTAGCCCCATTGCCTGTAATTTATCATCAGATTTATAATCGGAATAGATAGCAGTTTTGATGCCATATTGTTTCAGATCAGTAAAAAACTGTGCAATGCCCGGATATAGCACAGATTTTAGGTAAGGATTCGGTGCGGTATACATCCAGTCTTCAATAACTTTCTTAATCTTTTCAGGCTTGGTTTTGAGCAAGGCCGCAGGCCATTCATACTGCTCCTCTTCTAAATTGCTGCCAGAATAGTCATGCCTGTTCTCCCGCTCTTTTCTGAAATGATACAGAATCAGCAGTTCCCTGTATTTCCGGGGCCGGAGCGTATAGTAACATAACAGCTTGAAGAGCATCGTCTTTCTCAGTTTTGATTGTCTGTAAAGGGTTCCATCAACATCGAAAATCACAAGTTCAAGACCCTCCCAGAAAATATTCTCCATATTTATTAATCAATAAAATATAAAATTATCAAAAGTTTCGATATTGCAGCTTATTTGAAATTCAAATAAAAGGCATACCCTTGTAAAGAACAGTGTAAAACAATTAATGTAATTATAGCATTACAAATGATGGTAAACAAGAGCACAAAATGAAAAATGGCATAAATACAGGACTTACAGAAAAAAAGACATCTATAAATGTAGTCATTCTCCTGATCTGCCTCGCAGGAATAGGTGTACGCCTTTTCCATTATTTTTATAACCGTTCATTGTGGATGGACGAAGTTTATCTCTCCTCAAGTTTTCTGCACTTCAATTATAGGGAACTGGCCACCAAAGTTCTGGACCACGACCAAAAAGCACCGCTCGGTTTTCTCTGGCTGGTTAAGCTGGCAGTCGATTTCTTTGGCAGAAATGAAATGGCACTGCGACTGGTACCACTGATAGCTGGGATTATCTCTATTTTCCTGTTTACCAGAATAACACATTATTTTCTAAACCCCTTTGTTCGTGTTGCTGCCTTGTGCATATTCGTTTTTTCCCCAGCGCTTGTTTATCATAGTGTAGAAATTAAACAATATTCTACAGAGTGCCTGGCTACGCTCGTTGCCTTGTATTTGTACATCAGATATAAGGATGCACAAAACTGGGAGCAGCGGATTTTATGGGGCATATCTGGTGCATTAACGCTGTGGTTTTCCTATTCTGTAATTTTTATACTCGCCGGGATTGCCGGTGGACTTAGCCTGTACGACTTGTGTAAAAGGAACTGGGCAACTTTTTTCCGTAACATGGTTCCCTTCCTGATGTGGATGCTGAGTTTCGCTGTTAACTATTTATTATTCACACACAGACAGGCAGAATCTGATTGGGTTGTCTACTTTTTCAAAACCTATGATAACTTTCTGCCACTCGTGCCCCATTCTATTGCAGAATTAAAATGGTATCCCCGCAATCTGGTAGCTATGATGGATTACCCTTTAGGTCTGGTCTGGAACCTGCAGCATTTAAATGGTTCCACCTTATTCAGGCTGCTGGCAATCCCGGTATTACCTATCTTATTGCTTGCGGCAGGCCTGGTAAGTATGGCCAGATCCTCAATCAGAAATTTCTACGCATTAATATTTCCTATCCTGCTTACGCTCTTAGCGTCTGGAGTATACCTGTATCCCCTGCTCGAAAGGTTCTGGGTATTTTTAGCGCCGCTGCTCATCCTCTTTATTGCTAGTGGACTTGCTTTCTGCCAGCGAAAAATAAAACTTAAATGGATTAACCAGCTACTGCTGATCCTGATTATTGCCGGCCCTACAGTGCAGTCTGTTTACTTTATCATAAACCCGGCAGAATTCTACAAACATAAAAAATCTGAAGAACGCGAAAGCCTGCTGCTCATAAGCAAACAATTTCTACCTGGCGATATAGTATATAATTACTGGAATAACTACTCCGGGTTTGAAGTCTATAAAATGATGGAGCCGCTCAGCTTCAGCGCAATTGAGGGACGGGATATACGGAAAAATGTTCATAGCATTGAAGAATACAACCAGCAGCTGCATAAAGATTTTAAGGGCTTTACAGGTAAAAAACGGGTTTGGCTGGTTTATAACACCCAGTTCTTAACTGATATTGGAGATTATGCTGATGAACCTTTCTGGTATTACAAGGGCACACAAAAGCCGTTGGAAAATCTGCAGCAGCAATTTCGTAAAATAGGCAGGCCGGTTAAAAAAATGGTATACCGTGATGTAACTGTTGAGCTTTTTGAACTGCGTAATTAATAACCTTTTTCCTGTAGCTTTTTAGCAAAATCCTGACCCAGCTTTTCTCCCCATTGCTGACCAGCCTGCATAGATTCCCGTACCACCATAGGGCTTTCAAGCGCAAGCTTCTGCCCTGCCGGTGTTTCGTAAAATGCAATAGTGGCTTTGAGGTCTTCTTCAGTAAAATGTTTCTGATAGATTGGCAGCAATAAATCTATAATATCAGTAAAAGCTGCCTTTGTAAAAAAGCTGCTGAACTCTGTCCATACCGCCGCAGGCACTTCTGGTTTCTGGACCTTAAAATTTGCCACCATCTGATCAATCACAGCTTTATAAGTTGCTTCGGAACCAGTTACACGCATCATTTTTGTAAGCGTTTCCTTGTAAGCAGGGCTAACAGTCTGGCTGTAAGAAAAGCTGACCGCTGTAAGGCAAATGGATAAGATTATGATTAATTTCTTCATGATTTATAGCTGATGTTTATGCTAAAGATATTAATTTCCTTCAATAGTATGCATTATTTCAGCGTTACATCCAAATAAACCGAATGACGTCCATAAGATTCATAAAAAGGTTTAAAGGTCACATCATCAATATTAAACTGTAGTTGCTTCGGGTCGCCCTTGATGGTTTCAGCTAAATCCTGCGCGTTGAGTGTTATTTTCCTCCAGTCTTTTCTCGCTTCGGGCTCCTGTGCTGCAATTAAGATTGGTCCGTAAAACAAACTTGCAATATTTGGCTGATCCATTACGGGATCCAGATGAAACTGGAAAGGCATTTTTACCTCTACAACATCGCCGTCTTTCCATCTTCGGCTCACTTTAAGGTAGCTTCCAGGTGTAACATCCAGCTGCTGCACTTCCCCGTTGATGCTAATCATAAAACCCTTTGTAGCCCAGGCCGGCACACGTACGTTCAGATCAAATTTGCCATTACCCTTAATAGTAAGTTTAGAATGATCTTCCTTCGGAAAATCAGTGCTTTGCTCAATGCTTATCTTACGCTCTGTCCATTCCAGTTTAGAAGGGATAAACAGGTTCACATAAAGCTCCTGATTGTCTTTACTTTTAAAATAAATGGAATTCTGCATCTTGGTATTGCTCTCGATGGCGGTACCATTACAACAGGTAAAGCCTGTCATATTAGCATTTCCAAATTGTTTAACTGATCCAGGTCTCAGCGGAATATGATAAGTATTTGCGGGACTGTTCTCGGCAACCGATGCTAATATATCATTGTATAAGGCGCGTTCATAATAATCCATCAACTCGGCACGCTGATCAAACATAAAAAGGTCACTGGTCAATTTCAGCATATTATAGGTTGCACAGGTTTCGTTTTGTCCGCCTTCCGAAAAACCATTCTCATACAGTGAGGCGGGTTGCCCGGTAAAACATTCTGCATTCGCGGGATTTCTTGCGCCTGCCACCCCTCCTATACTGTACATATAATCATTCACTATTTTATTCCAGAAATTATCGGCCACTTTATAATATTCCGGATTATTTGATACGTTGTACATTTCAATGCTGCCTATAATCTGTGGTATATGCTGATTGGCATGCAGACCGCGGAAGATGTCTACGTTTTTAGCAAGTCCGTTGGTGTGTTCAGTATCTCCAAAAAACACTTTAATATTATCAAATAATTGCGCTGTTTTAAGGTACTTCTGGTCGCCGGTAATCTTATACAGGCGCGCCATTGATTCATTCATGCCACCAAATTCTCCCGCTATATAGGTATTCCACATTTTTATAAGTGTTTCCTGTGGCAAATGGCTTAATCGTACATATACCCAGTCGCCCATATTGGTAGCCACTATCAGTGCCTTTTTATTGCCACTTACTTCATATACATCAATAAGGCCGGCCAATATCTTGTGCAGGGTATAATAGGGTGCCCAGATCTGGTTCTTTTGTCCGCCATATTTTGCACCATTCTCCAGCATAATAAACTGATCAGGCGGATATGCACTGATAAAACCTTTCCCCCAGTTTTGATAATCATTACGTATACCCTCATCACTAAGATCAGAATCAAATGCAGTTTTCCCCTCTCCAAATGGCACCGCAGCAGGATCGGTCACAGCATTGCCTCCTGCAACTTTAGGCTTGCCTGATAACTGAGAAAGATCATACAAGGTATTCACCATATATTCCATCTTTGCCGCAAAACCAGCCTGCAAAGTTTTATCATATCCGGTACTGGCATATGCCTGTGCAATGGCAGATAGATAATGACCCGTAGCATGCCCACGTAGTTTTGTATCCTGACTGTCCCACACCCCCAGGGCCTTCGCCCCTTCCGGCTGTTTTTGGCCAAATGCGTGCCTGAACATATAGAGGAACGAATTCGGATCAGTTGTAGCCAGCGTGTTGATAAACTTATCTCTGTTTTCTGTAAATTTTGTTCCTTGGCCATGTACGTCACTTTCCAGTGTAACCTGATCAAGCGCAAACGCTGCCAGCTTAGCAACGGGGGTTTTTGATTTACGCGCTTCCTTTACGGTAACCAAGGCCTTTGGTACAAAACTGGTCCCAGCAACACGACCGGATATAGTATAGGTACCGCTTTTAAGTACAGCAGAATTATCGGTAGCCGATGGCCATAATACCCGTACCAGCGGACCTTTAAAATTATCCTGGTAGGTACCCATAACATAACTAGGCAATCTCGGCAAGGTACCCACTTCGGTTTCCACATTTATATCCGCCACCTGTGTCAGATATTTATTATAGAGCCTTGCTTCTGTTTTCGAAAAGCGGGGCAGTTCATCTTCCTGTTTCCCTACATTAACGGTGCTTTGTTGTGCACCTTTCTGTGCGTTAGCATAAATTCCTGCTATCTGCCTGCTGTTTAATGGAACCCTATAAATACGGAAGTCATGCATTAGCGCATTCAGGTTCGGATCTGCTGGTAACAGTGATTTCCCAATAAAAAGCTGTTTCTTATCGCCGGCTTCACCAAATACAGCTGACAGTTCCAGGTTCACATTTTTGCTTTCGGCCACCTGTTTGCTGTCCAGATAAGTTTTCATCGATTTTGCCGGAACATCTATTACTATGGTGATATAAACCCATTTATTCAGCTCTATGGCAGTAGCAGCAGCTGTATAGCTTTTTGCTCCTGCATTTATTCCGGCCAATAATCCCTCCTTACCATTATAACCCGCAGGAGCTGTAAAGAAATGCCTTCCGATAGCTGTACCAAAATCAAAAACATGCTGCCCCTGCTGCCTTGAACGCACATAAACCCAGGCCGAGATACTTAGTGATTCTATATCTGTTAACGCATCTCCGGGCAGGGTGATAAACGAATTACGCTCGCCAGAAAGTGAAACCACTTTTCCAAAACGGCTGTCTGTTACAAATTTGACATCAGATGCCGGGGCTGTTCCATGCAGGTTATTGCGCGACCAGTCCTTCAGATCGCCGTTGAAAATATACCGTGCAATCATACCTGTCTCACCAATCCCATCCAGTATCTGATCGCCAGTTTGTGCCTGTGCGGTAGATAAACCGTTTGCAAAAAAGGTAAATAATAAAACAGCAGACAGGCATATTTTGTACATTTTCATATTTGATCGTTTTAACATTTTCATCAGCGCATTGCATTGTAAACCAGAGGTCTAAAATACAATGATAAAAGACTAACAATGTTTATGAAGCTAATTACAATGAATGGCTTTCTGTAAGTCAATTTTAGCTAATACTTGTATGATATTAACAGTTGTTAGCTTAGTAGGGAGCATTATCAGACAATTTACAATTCTTTCCGGTCCAATAAGCATTATGGCGCAACAGTATTTAAATTAAATGATCAATTATTGTACATTTTCTGCTCATACATTATATTCATATTAATCTTGTAAATTAACCTGCTTAATATCGCGCAGATGAGCATAGCAATAATTTTTAATCATAAAGACCCCGCACCCTGGAAAAAGGAACTGGAGAAGAATCTACCTGATACGCTGGTAGAAATTTACCCTGACATAACAGATAAACAGCAAGTAGAATTTATTCTCTGCTGGAAACCAATGCCAGGCCTCCTCGCCGAATTTCCGGAGGTAAAAGTGATCCAATCTGTTGGTGCTTCGGCAGATCATATCCTCAATACCCAGCGGCTTAAACCAGAGGTTATAATCAGCAGGATTGTTGATCAAAACTTATCAATTGATATGTTTGAATATCTGCTGGCAATCATACTAGTCAAACTAAAAAACATGGAGCAGTATGCAGCTGATAAAAAAAATAAGGTATGGAAACCTGCTGCCTACAAGGGTATCGCTGATACGACAATAACGGTGCTTGGCCTGGGCCAGATTGGAGGTTACGTGGGACAAAAACTCGCTCAAATGAATTTCAATGTTAAAGGATGGTCTGCTTCAGAGAAAAGCATTGATGGGATTACCTCTTTTCATGGTCACGAAGGCTTTCAGGAGGCTGTTAAAGAAGCCGATTTCCTCATCAATCTGCTGCCACTTACTACAGAAACGAAAGATATCATTGGCTATAATAGCTTAACGCTGTTAAGAAAAGGCGCAACTTTAATCAATGCGGGCAGAGGCGAACACCTGGTTGAAAAAGACTTAATTGACTTACTGGATGCAGAACATCTTTCCGCTGCCTATCTGGATGTATTCAGAACGGAACCCCTGCCGGATCATCACCCTTTCTGGCAGCACCCTAAAATTTTTATAACACCGCATATCGCATCTATCACTAAAATACATAGTGCTGCCCTTTTGGTGGCAGATAACTATAAAAGATTATCAAATAAGCAGCAGCTGTTATACACCGTTTTACCGAACAAAGGATACTGATATGAACAGATTTCATTACGCATTTAAAGTAAAAGACATTGACAGCACTATCGCATTTTACCAGGGTATATTAGGCTGCCAGCTGGGCAGGCAAACCGGTCACTGGATAGATTTTAATTTCTTTGGCCACCAGTTATCAGCGCATGTATCTAATAATATACCTGAGCTGGATTACTGCGGCAAAGTTGATGGTGTAGCGGTCCCAATTCCGCATTTTGGCTGTCTGGTAAGTAAGGATGAATTTGCCGGCCTGAAAGATCGCCTGATTTCCTCCGGACTGCAATTTATTATAGAACCGCAGATAAGATATGCAGGTTTGCCAGCGGAACAGCAAACAATGTTTGTTCTGGATTACAGCAATAATCCTATAGAATTCAAGTGTTTTGAAAATAATGGGGAAGTGTTCCTGTAGTTTATTACGAACAAGTGAACAACCGTACCTGATCGCCGTAAAGCTTCAGGTACGGTAAATTATATATTAATCGTTGTGTCCTGCACTACTTTCAAATCCAAGCAAGGTTAATCTTACTGGTCTGGGGCTTACTTTGTGTCTGGTTACTTTTGTGAAATCTTCCAGGCTGATCTGTTGAACTTCTCCTGCAGCGGGAACTGCAATATAAGCATATCTGCCTGTAGCTTCCATTACTGGTTTATAAGTATCTGCAGAATTTACAGCAGTAATAACAGTACCCTCCTTTTTCATAGTTCCTGTCGCCAGATCGTAAACACGAAGTTTACCATCTAACGTAAGAACCAGCAAATTTTTGCCGGCATAGTCTACTTTACACTGGAAAGCATCGTTGCCACTGTAAAGGGCTGTAATTTTATTACCGTTCAGGTCAATCAGATAAGCACCTTTGGTAGCAACATAGCCAATAAATTTCTTTGCAGACTCTGCATAGTAAATACTTGCTAAACGAAATGCTCCAAACCCATCTGGATTGGGAATCAGTCGCTGTGTACCTGTAGCATTTACTACCAGCACCCCACCTGCAGTTGCGGCGGATGAACTGAAACCACCAAAAACAGCCACATTTCCGTCGCTGGCATTACCGTGTATGCTACCTATTTCAAGCGATGAAGCATGCACCACGCCGCCGGATTTGTTAATAATCTGTACACGGTTTGGAGAAGCCCCACTAGCAGCTGCTACCGTAACTGCATAGGTTCCATTGGCAAACTGTGCCATAGCCCCGTGATGAGGTAATAAACCAGCATTGATTACACCGAACTTTGCACCTGGCACATTAAAATCAGCATCTTTGCCTACACTGAGTGTACCATCACCATCATTAAAAATCAATGATTCTGTTCCCTTGCTTTTAAAATGGGTTGGTTTAATACCAGTAGCGGTAATCTGAGACCATTGTGCTGCGCGGTCTACATCTACATGATCTTCATGAGACAGCAACCCCGAATCAAACACCTCGGCCAGGTTTTGACTGCCATATAAAATTGCAGCATAACGCCCTGACGCTGTGCCATAAACGTTCGCCAGTGGGTATTTGCCAGTAAATGTGCTTACACTTGCTTCAAAGGGATTAAGGTAGCTGATCTGTGTACTCAGTTCATCACTCACCAGCACGCGTACATATTTATGTTCTTTATCTGTTGCATCCTGATCTGCAGGAGCATTCTCATTGTCTTTTTTACAGGCTGTAAATGCAGCTGCGAATAATAGCAGCAATGTTAATTTTTTGAGGGTTTTGTTTTTGTTCATTGTTTTTAAATGATGCTTTTTTCAGAAGCGGTTAAGTAATAATTGAGTTGTTTGAATTATATTTTATATGATCTTAATGCTTAATCCTTTGATGGTCTGCCAGCCCTCCTTATCAGTAAGGCGGATCATAAAATGGTAGTCGCCAGTGTCAATATCAGAAGGTACTGCGATCTCCTGTATCACCTCGAAACGGCTCAGTCCGGAAGGAATGGGATAACTCTGGATCAGCAAAAATGGCTTTACAGGTACTTTAACTGCCTCCATACTGCAGCTGGTCAGTTCGGTACTATGGGTGTGATGATCAAAATTGTGGTGAATATCCACGCTGACAGATCCAAGGACGGAATTATCATTTAACTCAGCGCGAAAGCTGAATTTCTCACCACGCTTAACCGTGCTGCACTGAATCGGAAATGCATTGCTGCCAGATATATTAATAACCGGATATACTGTATCAATTTTAGCAGTACTTTCCTTTTTACACGAAGCGGCAACAAATAAAGCGGGTAACAGTGTGTAATAGAGTTGTTTTCTCATTAGAAGTAATTGTTATGGTTGTGTTTGAATGAATGAAAAATGACCTGCAGCATACTCGTAGTAGAGCTGATTACCTGGAAGCAAACCCCTTTTTAATATGTTGTTTATCAATTAAATAGGCACATTACCCTCTGCATAGATAGTGATGCTTTTCTTGAGCTCCAGCTTAGTTCCGTTCTGATCATTTACAATAATTATAAAATCATATTTGCCTTCAACGGCATCGCTGGGGATGTAGAAGTGTTTATGCACTGTGGCATTCTTAGCATCTTTATATTGGCTCCAGGTAATTTCATAATTCCATGGTTTTAGATAACTCTCATCAATCCGGGGCACAATTTTGACCAGTACAGTCTCTATCTTCCCCGATACCAAAACCTGCGCGTTGAAGTGAAAGTCTGTTCCGATTACTCCCTTGCCGCTATTGTTTAGCCCTATTTCCACCTGGTCGATAACCGGTGGCAGTAATTGCGTATAATTTTCCTGATCTTTCTTGCAGGCTGTAATTGTTGAAACCATTAGCAGCAGTATAATAAGCGCTTTACTTAGGTTCATCATTGTTTGTTGTTGATGTTTCATATGATTAGATTCTGATTTGATTACTTAGATTTGGTGGATACACCAAAGGGTATTCTTAATGAAAGAATTATATTGCGCCCTGCCTCCGGCAATTCTATCAAACGGTAAAAGCTGGTATGATTGAGATATCTGGTATTGAGTACATTCTGAACCTGCAGGTTCAACGTCATCGGACGGCCCTGCACCTGTAGTGCTGATCCTGCCTGTATATTTATGATCTTGTATCCGGGTGTTTTCTTTTCAGGCGGAACAATATTATTCTGTGGGGCGGTTATACGATAATCAATGGAGAAATAGCTACCGTTCAAATAATGCATACTTTGGGGCGACCAGGTCAGATTGAACAATACCGATGCTGGTGGCGAGAAAGGCAGCGTATAGCCTTTCTTATCTCCGGATAACTGACGGGCGTACAGGTATTCTCCAAGAACCTCGGCGCTAAGTGTTTTAAAGAGCTTATAATTAAACTGCAGCTCGGCACCGTACCTCGCTACTTTACTCTGAGCATACTGAAAAACCTGGTTTCCGGCCCCATAAAAATAATCATGTGCCGAAGTAGGATTCAGGTAGATGTAGTTTGGAAAATAGTTGTAAAACGGACTAAGCTGCAGCGACAAGCGGTCGCCTGTATAGGCAATACTTAAATCTGCCTGATAGGACTGCTCGGCTGAAAGATCTGGATTACCACGTTCATAACTGAAATAGTGATAGTTTACACCATTAGCTGCCAGCTCCTTTGCTATCGGCATCCTGAAACTTTTTCCAAAATTAGCCTTCAGGCTCAGCCCTCCCTCCTGATTATAGTTGATTCCGGCCGACCATACAAGGCTATTGAAACTGCGGTTAAGATTCTCTGCACGGCTTAACTTTTCTGTAAATGCCGTGCCGCCAGAAGTAATCGTGGAAGCAAACCAATCCTGGTAAGCGAACATATTGAGGCGACTATGATCGTAACGAAGGGCGGCATGAAATAAGAACTTATCATTGATCTTATATTTATCATATATAAAAGCGCCCACGGTGCTTTGTCTGAAAGCCGGAACCAGGAAACTCCATCCATAAATATCATTGTGCTGCTGCTCAAAACTGGCTCCGGTTTTAATATCATGACGCCCCAGAACCATATGATCACGAACATTGAAACTGTATACTCTTTTATCAAATTCACGTTCAAGACCTGATGGTATACCCAGGTCTGAAGGATAAAATGCAGGCATATATCCATGGTTCACATACTGGCTATACTCCTGCCTGAAATTACGCTGATACCCCATATCCATTTCCAAATGGTGCCCGGGCAAATTGTAGCTGCTATGATTGAGCAATTTTAGGTGGTTAACTTCCTGACTTGGCATCAGGATATCACGGCTGGATGCGTCATGTACAACTTCATCTACCCTACGTGGCTCCAGCCCATGTGCATTTGCGAAAAAACCACTCTTGCTAAAGGTATTGCTTAGGTAAAATACGGTGCGAAATTGATTGTGTACGTAGCCGGTATTTAAATGAAATGCAGTTTCATTACCAGCAGTATTACGAAGCTGATGGTTGTTAAGTTTTACCGCATAATCGTATACAAATACCTGATCTTCAGGCACTCTGTAATCACCATAACCCTGATAGGTTACCCTGGCATCAAAGAACCAGCGCTGATTTCTTGCAAACAGATTTACCGATGTGCCTAACAGGTTATTGTTTGTTTTTCCTATTATAGATATTGTGCGCCCGAAGTATGCGCTGCGGGTACTGCCGCAGCTTTAATATCAATGGCGCCGGCTATGGCATCTGATCCATATATAAAGGAAGCCGCGCCCTTAATTAATTCAATTTCTGTTGCTGCAAATTGGTCTATCTCCAGGCCATGATCTGCTCCCCAGGCCTGGCCCTCATGTTTTACTCCCCTGTCAACCACCACAACGCGGTTAAATCCGAGTCCCCTTACCAATGGTTTGGACTGCCCTGAACCTATACCGATAGTTTTTATACCGGGCAGCCGTTCAAGGCTTTTCATCAGGCTGCCGCCAAGATTTCGCTGAATATATTCTGCCTTGACTACCTCAACATTTAAAGATTGTTCGTCATGGAGAAGCTCAGCGCGTCTATCACTTATTACCACCTCTTTCAACTGGTGCTGAAGCGTATAAAGGATGAGCGATAGCTCAACATCTTTACTATGCAGCACCAGCTTAACATCCAGGGTCTTAAATGCATGCAAACTGGCTAGCAGTTGATAATTTCCAGTATCCAGACCAGTAAATCTGAAATACCCCCGACTGTCAGTTCTTAACTCATTGTTTCCGGGATGAAGTGTAACCCGTACACCCATCAGCGGTTGCTGATTCTGGTCGGTAATTTTTCCGGACAGGCCGAACTGTTGCGCCTGCAACTTGAACGAAGAAAGCGCGCATAATAGCACAAAGAAATGTTTCTTCACGTAGAATGAAGGTTATAGCGCAGACAGCACCAAATTTTGAGCACGCATTTTGAAAAAATGTTTGCACAGCGATAGGCATACCTGCAATGAAATAAAGGAAATAATTAAGGTAACACAGCTATAAATCAGCTGCGCAGCAATTAATCTGGAACGATTATTTAAATGGCGACAGCAGGCGGACCCTTATTGGTAAAGCCTTGTAGTGTAAATTTATAGTTGCCTACAAATACTGAGGTGGTATAGCGAAGTGGCTCAGGAAGCTGATACACAATGTTTGCCGGGTAAGCAAAAAATAAATCTTTACCCTGCTTATGCATAAAATAATCGCAAAGCTGACATTGATCGGAAGAGGAGAGTTGATCCTGATCGTTATCAGAAGCCTCTGTCTGAACAGCTTTATGATGATGATGGAAAGCCTGAACCACGTTGATGGAAAGAAAAAGGAGCACCAGCATGAGCGCGCCCAGCTGATAGCTTTTTTGAAGGATATGTAGATACTGCTTTTTCAATTCGCATCAAAGTTGCATTAAAAATATCAGTCTGCCAAGTGTTCTCTAAAAAAAAAAAGATTTTTCGCCGACCTAAGTGGTATATCGGATCATGTTCCTTGAAAGAATTATTGCGGTATACAGCCCGCATTATCAGAGTTTCCATACCCTTTGCACAATACATAAAGCTTTGAATCCTTGCATGTAACAATAATATTATTATACAATAATGCGCCTCTGATAATATTTATATTTGTTATATCTAACTAAGCTCAAATGAACCAAACCTTTACACCTTCTTTAAAGCAGATCTGCGGCGGCCTGTCATTAATGATCATATTTACGGCCTGCTGGGTTGCTATAGCCGAGTATCAACTTAATGGCAAGGATTATGGAATTATAGGTATCCTGTTTTTTTTAATTATTGCCGTCTTTATTAGCTACTTTATCAAATTTGTGAAAAGGGCGCGCAAACCCCCTGCTACTGCTGAGGTCGTTAAAACGGCTGCTGAGAATAAACACAAAAAAGGCTTTATCATCATCAACACGCTGCAGGGCTTAGCTATTTTTCTTTCATCTGTTATATTTACTAACCTGCACCTGTCTGACTATTTCATACCATCTCTGGCAATGATCGTGGGCCTGCATTTTTTTGCACTGGGATATCTGTTTAACAGACCATTTGACTATGCCGCAGGTAGCTGGACATGCATATTTGCTATGACTGGTATACTGCTAACTTACCAGGAATCACCACACAACCAGGTGGCAGCGCTGGTAGCTTTTGGAGCTGCTTGTGCACCGGCAGCATATGCCCTGCGCATGATTCAGAACGGTAATACACTCATTGCTAAAATGCCCTGACTGCAATTACATCGTCAATCCTGGTGGTATATTTGGAAGATAAGAAATCCTGTCTCATTGCCCATTTCTTGTCAAAACCCATAATAGCATAGGATATTTTATCTTTTCCGAAACGCCCGTTCAACTGGTCTACCGTTGTAATTGCCTTTTGTAATTTGAACTCCTGCTGATCACGCTGCGGAGCAAAAAGTGAAGCCTGCACCTGCGAATCGGGTTTCAGGTCGCGAAGCTCCACTCCAACTTTTTGATATCGAAATCCTGGCTTATAAATCCTTTGCAACGCCCGGATGGCTACCGTAATCAACTTTGAAGTATCGGCGGTGGCAACAGGAATTTTTACAGTGATTTCTGCACAGTATTTCTGGTGCACAACCGCAAATAAACTGGTCTGCAAATAAACTGACAAACGGGCACAAACAGATCTCTGTTTGCGCAGCTTAATTGCAGCATTGGCTACATAATATGACAGTGCCTCTTCTATATCAATAAGATTGGTTTCCATCTTGCAAAACGACCGTCCGGTTGATATGCCTTCCTTATCTGGCTGTTCATACTCCATAGGAACACATCTTTCACCTCTCAGTTCTCTCCAGGTTCTGCGTCCCTGTATCGTCATCAGTTTTAAAACATACTGTTCCGGGAGGTTGATAAAATCATATGCTGTATATACCCCTACCTGGATCAGCTTTATGGCATAACGCGGACCTATACCCCAAACGTCATCAATCTCTGTCTGTTTTAGTGAAGCTTCCATTTTTGAAGACGTATCCATCAGAAAAACACCCGTATCCTTATGCTGCTTTTTTGCAATTTTATTAGCAATTTTAGATAGGGTTTTGGTGGTGCCCAGTCCGATACAAACAGGTACACCGGTATACTTTAATATTTTGGCCCGTAGTAATATTGCTTTCTGTTCCAGATCTTCGGGCCCAATAGAACTTAGATCACAGTAACATTCATCTATCGAATAAATTTCCTGATCGGGAAAAGTTTCCCTCACAATTGTGGTGATACGGCGCATCATATCCTGATACAACGTATAGTTAGAAGATCGCCACCACAGAACTCCTTTCTGCTGCTGTTCCTGCATAGCAAAATAAGGGGTTCCCATTTTTAATCCTAAATCTTTTGCCTCGTTACTGCGTGATATTGCGCAGCCATCATTATTGCTAAGCACACAGCCTGCCCTTTCTCTTAAGTGCGGTTGAAACACGCGTTCTGCGCTGACGTAAAAATTATTGGAGTCAATAAGTGCAATCATATGTTGTTGATGCTATCATAAAATCAATTGGTAATCCTGCAAAACTAGTATTAAAAACTAAATAATTTAGTAAATCAGACTACTGCGCAGCTTTCCGGGCCATTTGATCTGAATATCTACATCTTCAAACCAGTTGTTTTTTTACAACAAATACACCTTATTACATTGATTTTTAATTAAGTAGGATGAGCACTGAAATCGTTGCTACTACTACAATATCACGTAACTATAAATATTAGCAAATATTATAAACCTATCAGAAGAGCCAGCCTTTTAATAATGATTCGCACAAAAGCCAGATTCAATCTGTCAGATACTATATCCAATTAGAGAAAAATGCGATATGAACACCAGTATTAAAGCAGGTAAAATATACTGCAGATCATACCAAGGTTAAATCCTGAGTGGCAGAAAACGGCACCTAGTAGAGAATTGCAGCGTTTTTTAAAGAAGTAGAATACCAGGCTGACGAGGAACATTGATACCACCCATATCAAACCGGGAAGGGTAAAATACGTGAAGTGACCGTTGAGGTAAACTATCCCAAAGTGTGATATGTGGGTGAGCGAAAAAGCAAGGCCGTCAATAATCAATGCGCGCTTTTCTCCCAGGGATGCTGCAAAGCTAGATTGAACAATTCCCCGAAAAAACAGTTCCTCTCCAATAGGGCTGAAAGTCATGCCAACAATTGCCATAATGATACACATCACCATTTTTTGTGAACCAATTATGCCTGAAGGTATTTTGTATGACCTCGCAATGTAGACATACCAATTTTTATCAGATAGGCCATAGAGAAGATAGCCCAGAAAATAAAGCACCAAGCTGGCTGCTATCCCGGTAAACAGGGCCAGAAAAATCCATTCATATTCTCTGGTACCTCCTACACCTGTTACTTTCAGGCCTGCTCTGTTTAAAAAAATAACTGGTGCAAGACCAGAAAGCACCATAATTGCACCAATGAGGTCATAATTACCCCTCTTATTTGCATCCAGAACAAGAATAAAACGGGAAACACATATTATCAGAAGCAAAAAGGTGCCAAATTTCCAGTCAAACTTAAATATTTTCGTCCAGAATGGTCTTAACAGGCTCTCAGGCATTGTATTTTCAAATCAACATTTATAATTCAAACTCTTTAAAAGAATAAATATAAAAAATTTAAGACAATTCCTGTAGGGTCTGGCAAAAATGTTTGCTGCCTGAAATTACTGTCAACAATGGACAGTCATCAGCAGTCCAATTACTAAAAGAGCTTAATAATAACTGCTGTTTAAATTCACATTAGCTTTTTCTGCAGCTTCAATAATTGAAAAATCTGAAAGTATCTGTGGCTCGCCCTTTTTCACACAAACGTTATGTTCAAAATGAACAGCAGGTGATTTATCTGCAGAAACAACCGTCCAGCCATCATCCAGAATAAAAATTCTGTTAGTCCCCATAGTAATCATTGGCTCTATGGCCAGAACCATATTCTCAATGAGCTTTTTACCTTTACCCTGTTTACCATAATTGGGTACCTGCGGGTCTTCATGCATCTCACGGCCTACACCATGGCCCACAAAATCCCTGATTACCCCATAGCCATGGTTTCCATTGGTGTAACTCTCTATTGCATGGCCAATATCACCTGTCCGGTTACCAGTGACGGCCTTTTTAATGCCTACGTAGAGCGATTCTTTCGTAATCCGTACCAAATCCATAACCTCTGGACTGGTCTCCCCTATTACAAATGTATATGCATGATCTCCATGAAAACCATTTTTGTACACCACCGTATCAATAGTTACAATATCGCCATCCTTTAAAACGTACTTAGATGGAAAGCCATGAACAACCTGCTCATTGACAGAAATACATAGTGAATACGGGTAGCCATGATATCCCTTGCAGGAAGGTGAAGCACCATTATCTCTGATAAATGTTTCTGCCATGGCATCCAGAGATAAGGTAGTGATTCCCGGCTTTAAGATTTTTGCTACTTCTGTTATGGTTGAGCTAACAAGAAGGCAGCTTTCACGCTGGATTGCTACTTCCTCATCAGATTTATATACGTTCATGTGAATTAATTTTTTACAAAAATAGCAAAATTGAAATAATCATATGTGCCGCCTATCCACAATGACTTTCCTGTAACAATTTTTCAGGCACAAAGCTACCGCTTCATGAACTTCAATGCAGTAAAATAAAAAACGGGATAAGCCTGTAAAGATCTTATCCCGGTACTATGGTGTGTGTTATTGTAAGCTTATCTGGGATGATTAGTAATCATCATTTAATGCGAATACCGGTTTTCTTGACATCCAGCTGCCGCCAGTGAAATCAGGGAAGTCGATGGTTTCATTGCCCAGTTCGATAGACTGCTCGCTAAGCGGGGTGATCGCGCTCCAGGCAGCAGCATCATAAACGTCAAGGGGTGTTGGTTCATCTCGTTTGGCTGCCTCTACAAAGGCATGAAGTACGAAAAAGTCCATACCGCCATGGCCTGCCCCCTGGGCATCATTTCCATACTTTTTCCAGAGCGGGTGATCGTATTGATCAAGCCATGACTTGGCATCATCCCAGGTATGTGGCTTGCTTTTACCTTCAACATAGATGCTGTTATTTACATCCATCCATAACCCATTGGTACCCTGAACCCTGAAACCGAGTGAATAAGGTCTTGGTGAATTAGTATCATGCTGCAGGATGATGGTCTCTCCATTTGCACAGCTGATGGTAGTGGTAACAATATCGCCCAGCCTGAAATTGACTTTGGCGTTAGGGTGGTTCTCACCAGCCTTATCAACTATATATTTATGCAGGCTCCTCGCTTTGGTAGAGAAGGAATTGATTTTGATAAAACGATTGCCCCTGTTAATATTAATGCATTGTGCAACGGGACCAATTCCATGTGTAGGATACAAATCACCATCGCGGTGAACGGAATGATTGGTCCTCCAGCGTGCTTCCGAAAAACCTTTCTCATTAAATTCTACCCCACCCCCGTAAGGTTTTTTACCATCGTTAAATTTCACTATTCGAAGGTCATGCTGGTAACCACCCTGCAGGTGCAGGATCTCACCAAAAACACCCTGACGCACCATATTTAATACCGCCATTACATCTCTGCGGTAACATACATTTTCAAGCATCATCACTTGGGCATCATGTTTCTCTGCAGCGCGGACCACATCCCAGTGGTCTTGCAGGGTAATTCCAATTACAACTTCGGAAGCCACATATTTAACACCTGCTTCTAATGCTCCTATTATCATTGGCTTATGCCATTCCCATGGAGTAGCAATTAGTACTGCTTTCAGCCCCTTCATCTGCAGCATTTGTTTCCAGGCGTTAGTACTGCCTGTAAAGATTTTCGGCATTGCCTTGCCGCTGTTCCGGATCATTTCTTTTGCTGCATCGAGCATTATGGAATCTATATCACAAATAGCAACCAGTTCAACATCATCTCGCTTAAGCAAAAGCTCCAGATGGTTTTGTCCGCGCAGACCGGTACCGATTATTGCCATTTTGATTTTCCCAACCGCCTCATTGGCAAACAAGGGGTTATCTGGCAGAATGGTAATAGCGGCTGCAGTCAGGCTGCTATTTTTAACAAATTCTCGTCTGTTCATACTTATGGTCAGGTTATAATTGGTGCTGGTTGAATAATTGCACGGCGTCCTGTTACACTGATACTGGTAACTGCCCCGCTACTGCAGATGGCACCCTCCCAGTCTGAGGAACAATAGACGCTGGATTTTAGCACGGATAGGGTTAAGCCAGACTGATCCTGCAACTGCAGCTTTGCATAACTGCGGTTGCCCGGCTGGGGGTTTACACATAATTTAATCAGCAGGCCCTGCTTTATTTTATCATATCCTATTTTCGTTTCATGGGTAAGATCAGAAATATAAAGGTAACCTTCCCTGATTCCAAAAGACACCGGCAAGGTCTTACCTTCTGGCCCTTCCAAAACTCCGGCGGTAAGGCTGGCAGATGGAGCACTGGTACGGAAACTAATAGAGAAAGCAAAAGCACTGAGCAGTTCCGGATTCAACACAGCACAACCTTCAGGATTTGTAAATTCCTGGCTGTAATAAACGGTATGGTCAGTAACCAGGTATGCTGGTGTATCCACTACCGGATCGGGCGTGTCCAGATTTGGTTGTACCGCAGCGTTAGTAGTGAATAGCAGGTTAAAAATATCTCTTCTCAGCATTAATAAATTCGTAATGAGAATGAAGATATATAATTTTCTATATCTGTCGTGAAATTCTGCTCTTTATTAATCACGCAAACGTTTGATATTTATAGTTTGCAGTGCCTTTACTATATTTACAAACCGCAGCACAATCAAAGAACACAGCATGTCAGACAAACCAGCTACCATTAAGGAAATTGCAAAAAGGCTGGGGGTATCGGTCTCAACAGTATCCAGGGCGCTGAACGATCATAGCACAATTGGATTGGTGACCAGGATGCGCGTCAAGAAACTGGCGGAAGAACTGAAGTACGAGCCGAACCAACGGGCCATCCAGTTTTTAAAAGGGAAATCGCATACTATCGGCGTGATCTTACCTGAACTGTCAGAATCCTTTTTCTCAGCTGCAATCAGCGGAATTGAAGATATTGCCTATAAAAGAAATTATACGGTACTTTTTGCACAGTCGCACGATAATGCAGTAAGGGAAAAAGAACTGGTGGAGAAAATGCGGATGCAGGGAGTTGACGGAATGCTGATTTCAGTGGCGAAGACCACGAGCAGCTATGAACATTTTGAGCAGCTCAAAAAACACCGTATTCCTGTGGTATTTTTTGATCGTATCCCCCCGCTCAGCAATATCCATTATGTGGCTTCAAATCTGGAGTCGGGTACCTTCAAGGCAGTGAGCTATTTGCTAAAGAAGGGACACAGAACCATTGGGATGATTAACGGACCATCTACCCTCATTGCTACAAAAGAACGGAAGAATGGCTATATCCGGTCCATGACATCCCACCGGCTGAAGTATGATCCGAGCCTCATAATTTCTTGCGATCTTACTGAGGAAGGAACAATAGGGGTAATGGAAAATTTACTGGCACATAAACGTAAACCTACTGCAATAGTTACTTTCAACGACTATGTGGCCTTGTTTGCAATCCGTTACGCCAGAACGAGAGGGATTAAAATTAATGAGGATATAGAATTTGTCAGTTATGCCAACCTGCCCATTATTAATTACATGGACCATATGCCTGTAGCCTCCGTAGAGCAGTTTCCTTACAGGCAGGGCGAAAAAGCTGCCGACATTCTGCTGGATCTGATTGCACAGCCGCAGAAAGAAACTGAACAGGCATTTTATACTGTTATTATAGAATCTGAACTGGTTGCAGGGAAGAATAAATAATCACACAAGCGTTTGCGTACGGGGGCTTTGATAATAATATTTTAAGTTTGATGTAGAAGAAGACATGTCCGGCATTTTTCAGATCGGTAAAGTAGCACAGGACGTAAACATTAAAATATGGTTGATGACATCTTGCGGCAGTACGGAATTGATGCCAGTAAAGCACAGACGGAGAAATTCGGTACAGGACTGATTAACCATACCTGGAAGATAACCGCACAGGGCAGATCATATATACTGCAGCAGGTTAACCAGGCAGTATTTACAAATCCTTTAGCCATTGATAAAAACCTGAGCAAACTGACGGGTTATTTTCATACAAATTATCCCGCATACCTCTTTGTAGGTCCCTTGCCTTCTGTAGATGGAAAAACATTATTAATGCTAGAAGGTAATTATTACAGGTTATTTCCATTTATAACAGATTCCAGAACCCTTGATGTAGTCACTGATAAAGAAAGTGCCTATCTGGCGGCAAGACAGTTTGGATTGTTCAGCAGCCTGTTAAATAATTTCAATACTGCCGCCCTGGAGGTCACTTTGCCCGACTTCCATAACCTCAGCCTCCGTTACGATCAGTTTACTGATGCTGTTGCTGGCGCCGCGGCAGCACGTTTAACGCAAGCAGGCGAATGTATTGATTTTATACACAGCCAAATGCCTGTTATTGAAAGCTACAGGATGTTGGTGGCTCAAAAGAAGCTTCCGCTAAGGGTAATCCATCACGATACCAAAATCAGCAATGTACTATTTGATAGTGCGGGTAAAGGTTTATGTGTAATAGATCTGGATACGGTGATGCCGGGCTACTTTATCAGTGATATCGGTGATATGATGCGGACATATCTTTGTACAGCCAGTGAAGAGGAAATGGATTTCGATCGGATTGTTATCCGTAAAGATTTTTTCAAGGCGATTTACGATGGTTACATGGAACAAATGGATCAGATATTAAATGATATTGAAAAAAGCAATTTCATTTATGCCGGCAAATTTATTATTCTGATGCAGGCTATAAGGTTTTTGACAGATTATCTGCAAAATGATATATATTATGGAAAGAAATATGATCTACATAATCTCAATAGGGCAAAAAATCAAATTACCCTATTGAAAAGATATTTGGAAATGGAACCTGAATTTAAAGTAATGCTTGGTTTGCAGAATTGATCATAAAACTGAGGCAGGTTATCCAAAATATTATTCGTAACCTCAAAATATTAAAGAAACACAGCTTAAACATGGAGCTGCGCAAGATTGTTACATCCTGCAGACCAATAAAAATCCATTAAACCTTAAATTCGGGCTGATAAATCAATATTCAGATCATGAAGAAAAGCAATACTCTACTATTGTTTCTGCTGATTTACTGTTTTCAGTCTTTTGCCCAGGGCAATCCTGCTGAAAATTATGTAAAGGAGCATTACACCAAAAAGGATGTTTACATTACCATGCGCGATGGTATAAAACTGTTTACATCGCTGTACATTCCTAACGACATTTCAAAACAAAAGAAATATCCGATGATCATGCAGCGTACATGCTATAGCATCGCACCTTATGGAGCAGATAAATTCCCTGGTCGTGTAGGTCCTTCAGAACTGATGATGAAAGAAGGATATATTTTTGTTTATCAGGATGTACGCGGACGGTACAAAAGCGAGGGAACCTGGACCAATATGACCCCGGTGATCGACAATAAAAAGAGCAAGAAAGACGTTGACGAAGGCTCTGATACTTATGATACTGTAGACTGGCTGGTTAAAAATATAGAAAACAACAATGGCCGCGTTGGTCAGTGGGGTATCTCCTACCCTGGTTTTTATACCGCCGCAGGTATATTAGCTAACCACCCAGCCCTTAAAGCTTCTTCACCTCAGGCACCGATATCCGACTTCTTCTTCGACGATTTCCATCATAATGGCTCGTTCCTTGAAAGTTATATATTCACCTTCCCGGTATTTGGGGTGCAAAAAACAGACACCACAAGCAAGGCATGGTATAATGCACAAAACATAAAAAAAACTACCAATGATGGTTACCAGTTCTTGCTGGATGTTGGCCCTTTGAAAAACTTTGACAAATGGTATAAGGATAACTTCTACTGGCAGGAAACCATGAACCATCCTAATTATGATGAGTTCTGGCAAAAACGAGCTCTACCTAAGCACTATGGTAAAGTTAAACCCGCAGTAATGGTTGTTGGCGGATGGTTTGATGCAGAAGATTTAACTGGGCCGCTTGCTATCCATAAAGCGATCGATAAATCTGATCCTTCAGCCTATAATACAATAGTTATGGGTCCTTTCGGACACGGGAGATGGTCGCGCGAAACTGGTCATACCCTACACTCTAATGTATATTTTGGTGACAGTATAGCTACATTTTACCAGAAAAACATTGAATCAAAATTCTTCAGTCATTTCCTTAAAGGTTCTGGAGATAAGAATTCAGGATTACCAAATGCCTATATGTTCGATACTGGCAAGAAAAAATGGGAAACATTTGATAAGTGGCCTGTACCTGCGGCAAGTCATGAAAAGCTCTACCTGAGCAATGATGGTAAAATAACTTTCAGCAAACCCGCCGCTACAGGTTCAGTATCTTTTGTGAGCGACCCTATGAAACCAGTGCCTTATACAGAAGATAATACTACCACTTCAGGCTTCACCCCACATAACTACATGAGCGAAGACCAGCGTTTTGCCGGCCGCAGACCGGATGTGTTGGTATATCAGACTGAAGTGCTTACTGATGATATTACTTTAGGCGGTGAAATTATGTCTCACCTCAACGTGTCTACTACCGGTACCGATGCAGACTGGGTGGTTAAAGTAATAGATGTTTACCCTGGCGATGAGCCAAATCATCCATACCTGCCAAACAAAAATGTGCTGATGGCAAATTACTGGCAGATGGTACGTTCTGACATTATGCCTGGAAGGTTCCGTAACAGTTTCGAAAAGCCAGAAGCTTTTGTGCCAAACCAAAAAACAGAAGTGAATTTCCGCCTTCAGGATGTATTGCATACCTTCAAAAAAGGTCACAGAATAATGATTCAGGTGCAAAGCACGGCCTTCCCATTATTTGCACGTAACCCACAGAAATTTGTTGCCAACCCTTACAAAGCTGAGCAAAGCGATTATATCACTGCTACGCATACTGTATTTAACGATAGTTATATTGATGTGGAAGTTTTAAAATAAAGTAACGGTATACAACAGCAAGCGCCCTTTATCAGAAATAAGTTGGCTATTGCTTAAAAGATCCCTAAATTAGTTCTGTTCAAACTGATTTAGGGATTTTTACTTTGCATCCTGAGCGTTTGATCAGTAAAATCAATGGTAAAAACAAAAATAGAAGTTGTAAGAGAGCTGGGCAAGGCGATGGCAGAACTAAGGATACAGTTCCGTCAATGTATACAGGGCAACCTCAAAATATATGATGTTGGCCTTACCTATGAAATGATTGAAGTGATGTCTTTATTATGGCAAAAGGACGGGATTAATCAGCAGGTAATTGCTGACAGAACGCTGAGGGATAAATCTTCTATGACTTATCTGATCGACAATCTGGTTAAACGTTCGCTCGTAAAAAGGATTCCAGACGAAGAAGACAGAAGAAATAATCTGATATTTCTTACCGAAGAAGGCAAGCATTTGCATGCAGAAGTAAAACCTTGGTCATCAGTACTCTTTGAGAGCTCTGCAGCGGGTTTAACAGTTGAAGATCTTCAGGCAGGCATAGCAATATTGAATAAAATGAGTGAAAATTTAAAGGTAAAATAATTCATGTGTAAGATGAATGTAGTATACTTGTAGAATAAAGGTTGAATACTTGACTGTTTACATGGTAAGCAATTAGAATAACATTAGAATTTTAAGGTTGTTACCTGTTGGTCTTAGAACCGGAAAAGATAGTAGTATCGAAAGATAAAATGATATAAACACAGGTGTGTGTTTTGAAGAAATAGTCCGGCAGAGGGGATCTGAAGCCGGCTATTTCGTTTTATATCTTTAAAATAACCAATTGCCCCAGAATGCAGGAATAAGTTCAGCTTCTGAGGGTACATCTGAAACAATTGAAGTGCCCTTATTATTCCAGTAAATCCTGGACAGTGTGCTGCTCCCATTACCTCTTAATATACCTATATCGCCTTTAATTAACATACCAGCAGCCGGTTTTAAAGGTAATGCCGATAAGGGTACTGAATATTCATAATTCCCCTCATTATCTGCTGCAAACTGCAGCACGGCAGTAATATCCTCAACAGCATCCATAGTGATAGTGCGCCATGGGGAAGAGAAGGGCACCTTTAGCCCGTCAGAAATTCCAGGTACCACGGGCTTATAAAGTAAGGCTTTGGCTTTACCATTTATCATGGTCACCAGCAGTCGGAAATCCCCCTTCACTGCAGTTTTGCGTTTAGGATCAGCAAATGCGTTACTGCCTGTCATTAAATCTAAAGCACCCCCCGTTTTAAATGGGGCCTGTACCATTTCACCTGAATTTCTAAGCAGCAATGGATCTCCTGTGCGATAGGCTACAAATAGTTTGTCGCCGGATATGGCTATACTGCCTGTTACGTTATAAGGTTTGGTTTTGGCATTAAAGTAAGCTTTAACGCCCCTTTTATCAATATCCACCCAATCTGCATTGATCCAGTCATCCATTTTTCCATCAACCTTTAACCGATCTGTGTGAAATACCCTGAGGTGCTGTACCCCGCTTGCAGTCTGTCTTTCTGATTCCATAGCAACCTTTTGCAGAGCAGTATTTTTTAGATCCTCAGCAGTTACCCGGATTGACATTAGGGGCAGCCTTTCAATATTATTCAGACCATCTACCCTTAGTAAACTACTCCGGTCGCCATCGGCCAGATATACCTTACCCTCTTTAGTCTGTGTGATGGTTGGCCAGAAATTTTCTTCTCCCAAACTTAGCCCCTCCAGGTTCATTCCTCTTTCAGCTGCTGGCATGCTCCAGCTTTTACCGCTGCGCATCGGCTCAAATAGTGTGGATACAAATAAGCCATCTGCCGTAAACAGATAGATCATACCATGGTTGCTGTTGATGGCAACTAAGGGACCTGCCTCTCCGTTTTTGCCGTTTAAGGCATTACCCAGCAGGCGGGTTGTTCCAATGAGTTGTCCTGGAAATGATGGTAATGGTGCTTCATGCGAGGCATGCAGCCCAGGCCATAGATCCGGATAGCTCCACATAGCTTTACCCCCTTTTGCTCCGCTGACCGAGTAGCTGCTATAGGGTTTAATACCCAGGCTAAGTACAGTCCAGCCCCCGGGCATCGCCAGTACCTGGTTCCCTCCCGTAGAAGCTGGCCCCTCAACATCTCTTGCCAGTACTGTAGCCTGGTTAAAATTGTAGGAAGGTATACCCTTCGCATTAAAAGAAACAGGCAAAAACTGTAGGGATGTTCCATTATAATTGGCAACACAGAAGGAAAGATCTGGCATGATGGTGATACCACCGGCAGAACCCTTGTAATAATTAACCTCAGCCGCTTGTACTTTTGCATCTGCATTCTGATCTGTCCAGATAAATAACTGTTTTACTCCTCGGTCAGAATGAAGTACGGGCCAGGAGGAAGCATTTCCCATTGCGGCAACAGGATAGGCAAGACCATCACGTTCTGCAAATAATACCGCCGTAAGCGAACCACCTGTGGGGCTGGAATTAAAACAATTACTAAAATATCGTTGGCCAAGATGATAAAGCGGTGTTTCTGGCGCAGCGCCGCGCTCTGGCAGTTCCAGCTGGGAAGTGTCTTTTCGATAAAGGACTCTGATGGGTACAGAGCCGCCCTGCTTCCAGTCCAGGTTAAATTCCATAGTACCTCTACCCTCATCGGCATAATAAAAGCTGTTTTTATTTTCAGGATCTAACGTACCGCCGCCTCCATATTTTGCGGGACCGTAAAAAGAATTTATCAGTTTACCATCTAACGACCAGACACTTACACGCTTGGGCAAAAAATCATTTTCCGTCACCCAAAGCTGCTGCTTTTCATCTACAGCTATCCCTGCGGGGTTGTTCATATGCAGAGGGTCATACAATCCGGCTGAAGGCGCGCCTGGTTTACCAATAGCACGCAGATAATCACCTTTCGCATTAAAAACCTTTACCTGGTGACTTTTCCCGGCGTCGCTGATGTAAATATCACCTGCGGCAGAAACAGTTATACCAACCGGCTCCTCGAGCCCTTTTGAAATTATCACATTTGGGGATAGGATATTTGAGGCACTGCGTACGTTTTTATATTGCAAAAGCTTGTTTCCACTTAGCACCAGCAGGTTGCCGTTTTGATCAAAAATTATTCCCCCAGGCCGGTCTACCGAGGCAGCACCAATAATTGCAGCGCTTTTCAGATCTGCAAAAAGTAACTGATTATGAGTTGTGAGACTGGCTACAGCAATTTGATTGTGTACAGCTATACCTGCCAATACACTTCGTTTGTCGGTTTTTCCGGGTCCTGCTTGCAGTTCATACCGTATAATAGGCTGATCTGATTTAGGAATAGAACTAATCCGGAGCTCCATTTTACCTGAGCCTTTCTGAATTTCCCAAACTGATGCTGCATACACTGCAATATTTGCCGCGGCTTCTATTCCGGCGTCCCGGGCCATAAAGGGTGCACCGGTCCAGCTTCCCCCTATCCATTTTTTACCGCCCAGCTTATTGCCCTTCAGGTCTACCCAGGCTACCCCATCCGGGCCTTCAGTAACAAAACTCCCCAGAAATACGACAGGTTGTTTTACAGGAGATTGTGCCGCCGGTACAAAAACCGCTGCCTGTGGTGCACTGTGGTTGGCCAGCCATCCCCCGGTATGGTCTTTGGTGTTCCATGGCGTTTTCCCAGCACTGTAAACAGGAAATTCATAAGCAACTTTAATTTTAGGATGCACCAGTCCGCGTACCCTGTAAGTACCTGGCATTACGGCTTTACCCGGCACATGGTACAGTCCGTGATGTGCAGCATCTGCATCCCGGCCAAGGTCGTCGAGTCCGTCCCAGTAAGCAATATTATCCCCTGCATTAAACCAGGTTTCAGAGAGGAGGTTACGCACCCTGGTACTATCCGGGTTTTCAATAACCAGTGTTACAAAACCACCTGCATCGAGATGAAAGGGTATTTTTATGGACTCCAGGGCCGATTGCGCGCTGCATTCTGCCGCTATGCCGGTAAAAACAATAATCAGCAATAACCTGAACTTCGTCATAAGCTAAAATTAAAAATTACCCGCCAATCTTTAAACTCCGTAATTGGAAATTAAGTATTGATTAGCTGTAAAATATTAATTCCCTTCAACCATGCTCCTGCAGCAATTCACTCGAGCTGGCTCTTTTCTACTAATTGTCTTTTAATGCATCAACAGCACTGGCCCTGGCCACTTTAAAACTCTGCATGCTTACGGTAAGGAGGGCAATCATTAAAGATATGCCGGCTGCTGTAAGGAAAGGCCATATGGCAATATCTACCTTGTAATCATATTTCTTAAGCCAGTTTAGCGCAATAATATATGCCAGTGGAAAAGCAATGAGGTTAGAAATAATAACTAGTCTGATAAAATCCTTATTAAGAAGTACCAGGATATCCTGCATGCCAGCCCCTAAAACTTTCCTGATACTTATTTCTTTATTGCGCTGTTCTGCCATGTACAAAGCTAGTCCGAGCAAACCCAGACAGGAAATAATAATGGCAAATGCACCAAAGAGATTCGAAAGCACACTCAACACCTTTTCAGTATCAAACTTTTCCTGTATACGGTCGTTCACAAACTGTAATGCGTCCGGGTACGATGGGTTTAATTGCTGACTCAGTTTTCTGATGGTATTCACTGATTTTGCCAGGGACTGTGCCGGGTTTAAGCGGAGCATAAGAATATGGCTTTCACGGGGATTAAGTGAATATACAGTTGCCTCGGCTTTGGCACCAAGATGCTCACCCGAATAATCTTTGATCACGCCAACTACAGTCTGCTGCTCATGATCATCTGTAATAACGCTGCCTACCGGATTTTCCAGCTGCATCAGTGCTACTGCTGCTTCATTAAGTATAACCGACCTGTTCGTATCCGTACTGAATTTTGGTGAAAAATCCCTGCCCTGGATAAGTTTGGCTCCAATCGTGGATGTAAATTCATAACCTGTATATCGCCAGTTCAGAATAGAATTATCATTTGCAGCTTTGCCAGGCCAGCTTACATCACCAGTAATACTTCCGCTCTCGGTCAGCGCGCTGGAAAATTCTGTGGCAGAAGTAATGGCACCGGCCTGTATAAGCTGTGCTTTAAATATTTCCAGTTTACCTGGCCTGGCAAACTCCCCTTCCATATCAATCTGTACCAGGTTATCCTCATCAAAACCCAGCGGCCTGTCTTTCAAAAACTGAATCTGTGTATAGATAATAATGGCGCAAATGATCATACAAACAGACAAAGTGAACTGCAGCACCACCAGTACCTTACGTATTGGTATGGATGATTTCCCTGGACTTGTAAAGCCTTTTAAAACCTTCACAGGTATAAATGAGCTGAGGTAAAATGCCGGATAACTGCCTGCCAGTACGCCGGTAACTAAAACCAGTCCGAGCAGCGTAAGCCAGAATAAGTAAGAGCTGTAGTCGATATGTATGGCAATATTCAGCAGATGATTAAAGTAGGGCAAAGAAAGCTCCAGCATAGCAAAAGCAACGCACATGGCAATAACCGATAATAATACGGATTCAAGGATAAACTGGCTCATTAAGATATGACGGGAAGCACCCAGCGCTTTCCTAACTCCTACTTCCCTCGCCCTTTTTTCTGATCTTGCCGTAGACAGGTTCATATAATTGATACAAGCTATCAACAATACACATACGGCCAGAAACAGAAAGAGTTTAACCTGATCAATTCTGCCGCCCACAGCCTTTCCATTAGTAAACTGATTATAAAGATGGTTTTTGCTGAATGGAGATAAAAATGCTTCCAGTGTGGTTTGTGCATCTTTTGTCTTAATCAGCTTCCGCAGTGCATTGTCCGTGGCAGAAAAAGAGGTATTGTCTTTTAGCTTGAAAAATGTAGCGCAGGTAATTGTTCCCCAGCCATAATTTTTTATATCAGGATTTTGCTGTTCCATGAACAGCCAGGGCTGTAATACATCAAATTGAATACTTTGGTTTGCAGGCAGGTCTTCAATAACAGCCGTTACTTTCAGTATTTTTTTATCATCCCATCTGATACTTTTACCCATTGGGTTCTCATTTCCAAATAACTTATGTGCGGTTGCTGACGTTATCAGTGCAGAATTAGGTTCCTTTAATGCTGTTGCTGCATCACCAGCTATAAAATGGTATTCGAAAATCTGAAGGAAAGCCGGATCTACAAAAGTGGCTCCCAGTTTATATTTAATTTCCTGATAACTGAATAGCGTATTAGCCTCGATAAAATATACCCTGGCTGCATTTTCTATACCTGGTAATTCCTGTAAACTGGCAGGAGCAAGTCTGGAAGGATTAGCTTGCGTAGTTAAAAGCTTGCCGTTAATCTTCAGATTAACCATCCCATTGTAGATGCGGTCTATATCTTTAAATTGCTTATCGTAACCCCACTCGTAATTAACATATAAGAGCAAGAGCAAACTGCTGGCCAGGCCTACAGCCAGACCACCAATATTGATCAGCGAAAATCCTTTATTTTTCCAAAAGTTTCTAAG
>Ga0308164_10000424_pt1 | contig 76920 bp, 67 predicted proteins | sample PhyTR2_FD_201031 | JGI IMG/M metagenome (GOLD analysis project Ga0308164, IMG submission 201031) | Phyllosphere microbial communities from UC Gill Tract Community Farm, Albany, California, United States - DLSLT.R2 | ecosystem: Host-associated > Plants > Phyllosphere > Unclassified | place: USA... | reverse complement strand
TTCTTCGTCGGGTAGCCCAACTGGCGGATAGTCGTTCCGGTGCGCTTGCCCAGCTTGATGTAGAGCTCAACGGCTCGAATGCGATCGTCGTATGAATACATGAACTACCTTGTTTGGATGCCTCCCGGCTATGAGTAGTATCCCGCAATGCTCTGTGAAGAAGTCGGCTGCTGCCTTGTATCCGGCCTGTGATGTGGACGCTGCCCTTTGTCCACTGGCCCCGATGTAATCCGCTGACGAGCGCCTCATCTCCTAGGACGGACTTTTGAAGTCCGGTAGTTCATCCAGGTTTAACTCGTCCCGGTCTGACCTGTTTCACATCACGCTGCTTTGTTGCTGCTTCATCGCCTTCAAGGGTTCACATCCTCCTTTCTCGGGTGGATCTGCTATCAGCTCAAGCCGCAAGTGGCCTGGTACTCTGATGGCCTCGTTGGTAGTCCTGCTGTCGGACCGAAACGGCCCAGATCAGTCGCGCCATCTTGGCCGCCTGTGCCACGATCACAACGTTCGTTGGCCTCCTGGCTTGAAGTTGCTCCAGCCAAGGATCGGGCTCTTTAGCATGCCTCAGTACCGCACGCGCACAGTGAATAAGCAAGGTGCGCAGGTAGGTGTCGCCCCGTTTGGAGATCCCCAAAAGATTCACACGGCCACCTGTGCCCCGTTGCTTTGGCACCAGACCCAGCCAGGCACAGAATTCGCGCCCTGACGCGAATGCCTTGGCTTCCCCCATCGTGGCGATGGCCGCTGTAGCCGAGAGCAAGCCTACCCCTGGTATCGCCGCTACACGCTTCATGCCCACGTTAATGCGCAGGATCGCAGCAAGCCTCACCTCGATGGCCCTAATGTCTATCGCCAGTTGCTTGATGCGCTGTGCCTGCTCGCGCAGGCTATCATCGACATACTGTGGAATGCTGTTGGCAAGCGCTCCAGTGCGAGTTCCAACTCCCCCAACAACGCTTTCTTGCCTCGCGCGAAGGTGGCTCCAAACTCTTAGAGCAGCCCCCGCAACGCATTGATCTGCATGATCTTCATCCGCATCAACATCTCGCGCTGACGATGCAAGGTAAGCGTGGCTTGTTGTGCAAGCGTCTTCACACCCTCGAATTTGGTGCCCAGCTGCTGGATCGCCAGCCAGATGGCGCATGCATCTGTAGCGTCGGTCTTGTTGCCATTCACGAATGGGCGCACAGCTTTGGCATGAATCAGCCGCACGACATGGCCCTGCGCCGTCAACTCACGGACCCAGTGGTGCGATCCACCTCAAGCTTCGATGCCGATCAAGCAAGGCGCATGGTTGGCGAAGTGCACTAAAACCTTGGCCCGCTTGAGCTGCACATTGACGATCTCGCCTGTGCTCATGTCCACTGTGTGAAGTTGGAACACGCTTTTGGCGATGTCCAGTCCAATGACCTGCAGGCCGCCCATCTGGCCGATGATTTGCCCCGCGCTTTGTGCAGCAAGACGATGCATGACGGAACCTCGCTGGTGTTTGTGAAGACATTGGTCTATCACGCCGCGGGCACTTTGATGCCGTGTTCATTTAAGAGCCCAGCTCGCCTAGTGGACAAGCCTCACTCTCGCAACGGTCACGCTGTTCATCTTTGTGCTTCTGCGGCCTTTGAGCTGCCCGTAGGCAGGGAGGCATCCATTACATCTCCTGGCAGTCCAAGTTTTCGTCCGCACCCCCCTCGGCACTAACAAACACGATGCTGGACGCAGCCATTGAGACGATTCGTAGCAACAGCGAACGGTCTGTCGTGCACTCCGATCGCAGCGCGCACTATCGCTGGCCGGGCGGGCTGTTGCGCATGTCGGATGCCAAGTTGATTCGTTCGATGTCTCGCACAGGGTGCTCGCCAGATAGCGCCGCGTTTGAAGGCTTCTTGGGCTAGCAAAAGACTGAGATGTCCTATCCGCGTGACTGGCAAACAGCGAGCTTCGAGCAGTTCACCCAGGCCTTGGATTCGTATATCCGTTGGTACAACGAGAAACGGATCAAAATCTTGCTTGGCGCTCTCCGTCCAGTTGAATACCGCAAGAGCGTGAGGCTCGCGGCACAACTAGTCCAAGAATTCTGCCGCACCTTCCTTTTTTGGCCAAGATTGCATCAGGCCAAACACATTCCCAAATTGGGCACGCCCCAGAGGGTGACCGTGGCACAAATCCGCCTGGGGCTTAGGGTAGATCGGTCTCAGGTCCATTTTTGCAACAACGCCCTTGGCGGGGGCGTCAATTATTTCAGCTATGGACTCTAAACTGATGAAACTAGGCGGCAGTAGCGGACGCCAAGCTAGGGTCTACATCAATTTGACGCTTCGAGGCTACACACTACCTACTTCCGACTTTTTCCAACAATCAAGCGCCTGGACTTGTGCGAACCATCGTTGGAGATTGGGCAAATCTGCTACCGGGAATTTGGCGCGATGCTGGTCAGCAAGCGGTGCGGCGACAGCAAAATCGGCGAGTGAAAGACCGGTGTCGCAAATCCATTCACGATGACTAAGGTGAGCGTCAATAATTTTCGCAGCATCCACCAAAAGTTGCTCACCGCGAGCGACTTCAATGGGATCAGGCGAACCAATTCCAGCCAGAGATTTTATAGAGTTCTCCCAGTTAAGTATTGCGATGCCTGGCATGAAATACTGCCCACACCAAAAAAGCCAGCGGTTCACGTCAGCACGGGCACGGGGATCTATGGGATAAATTGTTTGATCAGAGGTAGTATCTGCCAAGTACTGCATGATGGCGTAGGATTCCCAAAGAACAAATCCATCGGTTTCGAGCACTGGAACCCGCTGGTTTGGGTTAAGTTTCAGAAATTCAGCAGAGTTTTGTTCCCCCTTGTACAGATTCACCAAGACGAGATCGACTTCGATTTTGAGGTGATGTACAGCCATCAGCACTCGACGGCTGCATGTTGATATCGGATGGTAGTAGAGACGCATGGTATAGCTTCTTGGTGAGTGATCAAGGTTGCCATTGTCTCTTCTCTTGCTGACAGAAAGTGGCAGTAGCGAAAAGACAATCGGTTCTTGTGGCTACTGCCAAATGATGGCAGGATTACGCCAACGTCTCAACATCCATAGAACTGCTATGTCTCGTACCGAAAGACTATTTGCTCTTATTCAGTTCCTGCGAAATCATCGTGTCCCAGTGACAGGTCACCATCTGGCCAATGAGCTTGGGATAAGCATTCGCACGCTCTATAGAGATATCGCAATGCTTCAGGGGCAAGGTGCCAATATTGAAGGCGAACCTGGGCTTGGGTACGTTTTACGCCCCGGCTACATGCTACCGCCGTTGATGTTTACCGAGGAAGAGATCGAGGCCCTAGTCCTGGGCTCCCGCTGGGTGTCTGAGCGTGCCGACCTTCAGTTGGGTAGAGCGGCAAAAGGCGCATTGCAAAAAATTGCCTCTGTTTTGCCACAAGACCTGCGAGCCTCGCTGGATACCAATTCATTGATGGTTGGGAAAAAGGTACAGCCCGAAAAAGATGCCATCGACCTGTCGCAAATTCGAAGAGCCATTCGAGTTGAGCATAAGGTACTCATAAGATATTTAGAGCTGAAGGGTTCGAGTTCAGAAAGAATGATTTGGCCCGTTGCGCTGAGCTATTTTGATCATGCTCGGATGCTTGCCGGGTGGTGCGAACTAAGGCAAGAGTTCAGTCACTTTAGAACGGATCGCATATCCGCTTTTACAGTCATGCCCGAGCGCTATCCTCGTCGGCGGCAGGTTTTACTGAAAGAATGGCGCGCGATGGATGTGCCGCAGCGACATCTGCGGCAGCAGGTGTCTTAGCATCCTTTATTTTCCGTTTTCTGAGGCGACCCCTGTTGGCCGAGGACGACCCCAGCGAGGCCCGTATCCGGGTCTTGGTGCGTTTGGAACGTGAGGCCAAGGACTTCGACTCAAGCGGCCCAGACTAGGGCCTTGGCATCAATCCCGGCGACAGACGACAATCAAGCTATGGCAACAAGTAGGTTCGCCATGGGGACGCCAGCTATGCTTCATGTACAACCCGTTGGCAAAAAACTGTGAATTGCCCCGGGTCTGAAATGCCCCCAGAAGTTGGACGAACTTTAAGGGGTTTCATGAAGAAGTACGAGACGGAGTTCAAACTGGAAGTGGTCCAGAGCTTCTTTCAAGCTCGGGCTGCACGGTGGGATACCGACTGGGAAGTACCTCCTGATCGGCAGCATCGTGACCGTCCAACTTCTGGGGGGCATTTCAGACCCGGGGCGATTCGGTGAGCGGTGACGACAGCGACCAGGCCTGTAGCCAGAAATAGAAAGGCCACCCGGACTACTGCGACACTGGCCGCTCTTAGCCGCCGCTTCTACACCCTCACTCACGAGAGGGCTCTATCCTGTCATCAGCGCTCTGTCATAGTTGAAAGTGGAGTGGAATTTGTGGATACTGCCTTCATCGGGTAGTGCGGCTTTGGAGGAATTAAGCTCTGTTGGTGATTTCTAGATTCCCAGCGGATGGGTGCAACATACCCCTTCTCTTTTGGATGCCGGTTTTCGGGTAATTATGTTTTCATATATGATTGGCATCATATTGCATAAAGCTATTGGGAAAATTTTACCATGAATACATTCATGCATAGCTGGGTACGCCGAACCTATCTAGCACTCACGGCCAGCATCCTTTTGCTCGTCACCGGCACAGTGTCCAGCCGAACGATGCCTTCACTTCCTGTCTCTGGGCAAGCAGCTGATCTGGCAGCAGTGCAACACAAACTGGGAGGCATGGACATACCGTTCGAACCTAACCAGGGACAGTACGACGCACAGGTGGCATACGTAGCGCGCACCTTTGCGGGTGCTCTGTTTATTACTCGGGACGGGCGAATTGTCCATTCGCTTCCCGCGCCTCAGCAGGCTAAAGGTAGTAGCGAAAACCCTCCACCAGCGTCACCTGCACCCGGCTGGGTCCTAACCGAAACCTTAGAGGGCGCTGCACCCCTGGAGCCAACTGCTGGACTGAGTGCCAGCACGCGTGTCAGCCGCATTGTCGGGAACCAACCTGCGGCCTGGAGCCACAACGTCCCAACCTATCAAGGCGTGGAATTGGGCCACGCCTGGCCAGGCGTCAGCGTGCAACTGGCCGCCCGTGGCAGCAACGTTGAGAAACTCTTTACCGTGGCCCCCGGAGCCAAAGCAGATGCCATAGCTGTGCGTATCGATGGGGCACAGGCCCTTCGGCTTGGCCGTGAAGGACAACTGATTGCTATGACAGGCAATGGCGAGATTGCCTTTACTGCACCTATAGCCTTTCAAGAGAAGCACGGGCAGCGCGTCAACATACCCGTACGCTATGAGCTGCTAGGAGACAAACGCTACGGATTTGTGCTGGGCGACTACGATCCCACGCAGTCTGTGGTGATTGATCCACTCATGCAGTCCACCTACCTGGGCGGTGGCGCGCTAGACCGACTGTTTGCCATGGCGGTGGATAGTGCAGGCAATATCCTTGTGGCAGGCTACAGCGCTTCAACCAATTTTCCAGGAACGATTGGGGGAGCGCAGCCAGCTATAGCTGGGCCCCAAAGTGGCTTTGTAGTGCGGCTTAGTGCAGACCTGACAAGGCTGGTTCAGGCCACGTACTTGGGTGGAAACGGTTCGGATGAGATCAGCGCCATGGTTCTTGATGGCTCCGATCAAGTACTTGTGGCAGGAAAGAGTAGTTCGACCAATTTCCCTGGAACCACAGGGAGCGCACAGCAAGCCAATGCAGGAGGAACGGACGGATTTGTTGCTCGACTCAGTTCAGACCTAACGATGCTGATGCATGCTACTTACTTGGGCGGTAGCGGTACAGATGGCGTAAACGCCATGGCCCTTGATCGTGCCGGCCGAGTGCTGGTGGCTGGGGAAACGAGTTCGGTCAACATGCCAAGCACAGCAGGGGCGGCGCAGCCCGTCTCTGCGGGAAGTACAGACGGCTTTGCAGCGGTGCTGAGTGCCGATCTGGGTACGTTGGTTCAGACCACATACTTAGGAGGCGGTGATTTCGACCAGATCAATGCCCTGGTCGTCGACAGCACCGGAAAGGTGCTTGTGGCAGGCATTACGCGTTCAACCGACCTGCCAGGCACAGCAGGAAGTGCGCAGCCTGCCAAAGGAGGAGGATCGCAGGACGGCTTTCTTGCTCTCTTGAGCGGCGATCTTGATAGCCTAGTGCGCACTACCTACCTGGGAGGCAGCGCAAATGACGGTGCTTACGCCATGGCTCTTGATAGCGCAGGCCGGGTGCTGGTGGTCGGTGACACTACTTCTGCCAATTTCCCCGGAACTGCAGGAGGTGCCCAACAGGCTATGTACGGAAGTGGAAATGCCTTTGCAGCACTCCTGAGTACAGACCTGAATACGCTGGTGCAGGCCACATATTTAGGGAATACCGCCGTATTCTGTACTGAGCAGGCGCGTAGCGTATTGGTTGATGATACAGGCCAGATTTTAGTAGCCGGTGTCACTTGCTCCCCTAACTTTCCAAGTACAGCGGGAGGGGCGCAGCCTTTGATTGGGGGTGTTGCAGATGGCTATGTGACTCGCCTAAGTGGAAACTTGCGAACGATTGTTCAATCTACCTACGTAGGGGGTAGTGCAACAGAGTATGTCTACGCGATGTCACTTGATTCAGTTGGTCGGGTTCTCGTGGGGGGGCAGACTACTTCCTCTAATTTTCCCAGCACTGGTGGTAGCGTACAGCCAACGTTGAATGGCAACTACGATACCTTTGTGTCCATGCTAAGTGCGGATTTGCGGAGTGTCAGTAGTCAGACCATCAATTTTCCGCTTCAAGCCCCTCAGCATTTCAGCGCAGGCGGCACCTTCGCCATCAGCCCCTTGGCTACGGCCACCTCCAACCTGCTTGTGGGGTACGCCAGTAGGACGCCCAGTGTTTGCACTGTGAGCGGCACGACCGTCACCATCGTCGCCGCAGGCACATGCACAGTCGCAGCTAACCAGCCGGGTAACGCTGGTTTCACTCCTGCAACCGAGGTGACGCAGGACATCACGATCATGAGTCTCGGCGACCAGGTAATTGACTTTCCGGCCCAACTCGACCAAAGCTATTTGCCTGGAGGCAGCTTCTCAATCAGCCCAGAAGCCACTGCTAGTTCTGGCTTGCCAGTTACTTATGCCAGCACCACTCCTGCTGTGTGCACCATTAGCGGTAGCATCGTCAGCTTTGTATCTACAGGCACTTGTATCATCACTGCCGATCAAGCCGGAGACAGTATGTTTAACCCCGCGCCCCAGGTTAGTCAAAGCATCACCATCGTTGCCGCCATCCTGAATGATCAGACCATCAATTTCCCTATGCAGGGCAATCAAGTCTATAAAGCCAATGGAAGCTTTTCAATCAACCCGGAAGCCACAGCTAGCTCTGGCCTTCCAGTAAGCTACAGCAGCCAAACACCCGCAGTATGCTCGGTCAGCGGCAAGATCATAACCATGGTCGCGTTGGGCAATTGCAATATTGCGGCTGACCAAGCAGGCAACGCCAGCTTTAGTCCAGCGCCACAGATGGTGCAGAGCATTGCCATCCAACAGGCTACTGCGGCCAAGGCAGTACCGACCTTAAGCCAAGGCATGCTGGTGATAATGGCCCTATTGCTTATATGTGCTGCAGGGGTGCAGCGAAGCAGACAGCTCTAATGGTACTAAAAGTGATTCTGACCCCTTTTAAATTGTGCAGGAGCAGCACTCTTCTGGGGCAGCGCGAAAGTGCCCAGGGTACTTTTCAGGGAACTAGATGGGGATTCGGGTCGATTGCTGTCGCGTGCCACCCAATGGCGAAGCGACACGCTATGACCCGGTTTCCCTGGACGAGTCCTATCGCGGCTACCAGATTTTCCCTCTGAAGAGAACCAGACTTCAGATCAACAGGGATTTGGCAAGAAGCTTCTCTAAGGTTTCTATTTTGAACAAACCGCCTTCTGGGCGGTTTTTTCATTTCTGCGCGGCTTTTCAAGCTTTGCCTTGTTCTGCGCCCGATCTGAGCCGTCAATCCCATTGGGGTGGACGGTGAAAGCATCTTTGCGTTCTTGTGTCCTAACTGCCTGGCGATGTAGGGCATTGGTCGCGTACGTGTGCCGCGTCTGCCAGCCATGGCAACGCGTCTTTGCGTCATATGCAATATTTGCAGAAGGCCTTGTAATTAGATCGGCTCGCCATCGCACAGCGCGGCACAACTGCGGCTAGCCTATCGCAGGGCTGAGAGCTTCAGGCGCCAGGCGTGCATGCATCTGGCCAGCGGTGCTGGCTCTGCGCTTCTTGGACGGCCGAGCAATGGGGCATCTTCGCGGTGAGCGTGCTGTATGCGCTGGCCTGGATGAAGGGGCTGTGGATTCATTGGATACGGCCTGAGGCTGGCAGCGCACAGGGCGTGGGTTGAGCTTACATCCCTGGCATCCAAACCGATGCCATCGGTTCGCACAGAATCGCAAACCGTCACTGTCGAGTCCTACTCGACACCCCCTGATGTTGATTTTTTTTTGGCCTACGTTGTAGGTGGAAAAAATCAACATCGGTCTGTGGGTTCGCCTCTACAACGTGGCCTGCAGCCAGAAATAGAAAAGCCACCTGAAGGTGGCTAATTTAAGATTGGGGAAGATTAATTTCTGCGTGATCGGATTTGAGTTGCTCCAAACGCTCCCAGCAACAGGGTCAAAGCAATTATTGCCCACTCAGCCAATGTCGGAACCGGCTTCGCGACCGATGGAGTAACTCCATCGTCGTTCTGTATATCAACGCTGCTTGAGCGAATTGATACAGTGTAAATGGGTGGGGAGGTAAGGGCAGGATCAGCAATTGTCATCACTGCGGTCACGTTCCCATCGCCAGGTGTCGTATTCGCAACCGCATTGATCGTGCAAGTTGCCGCATCTTGTCCGGCAGCGATGGAGATGCTGCTGAGATTGGTACAAGAGCCTGCAAACCGCGCGGAACTGGGTAAAGGCGCTAAGCTGATATTCAGATCGCTGCTTACCACTGTATCTGCTTTAATGGTGCAGATCGCTTGCTGGTTATCTGAGTCTGTCAAGATATTCGGCGCGCAACTGATAGACACACTTGGCGGGAATGCTGGCCCATCCAGCTCAACAGTGGCGACGGCAGTCTTGCAGGCATTGGATCGGAAATCTGCGACTACTTCAGAGTCGTACTTAGGACATAACTGATAGGTCAGCGTTTTGACGCCTGGCTGCCCTGGCGTCGCGCTAATCGTTCCATCGGGGTTCAAGGTTAATCCAGGATCCGCATCCACTTGGCTAAGCGTATAGGTATCCTCTTGTAATGGAAGTAGATTGATCGAGTCATTGGCCTGAACCTTTTCCGTTGTGGTTCCGCCGCTGAGTGCTGCAAGTCTATACACCCCATCGGCGTACGCCTGAACAGCGATGGTTTTCATGACGATACCTACATCGTCAATCATGCCTCGTCCATCAGTATTACCCTGCTGGGAGAAATAGAAGCGAAGTTCATATGTGTGATTCCCTGCGAGCATGACGGGCTTCATAAACGCTGGCAGCGCGCCCTGTGGAGCAAGGATTTCGTCAGCACGTAGAGGCCAGCTTTGCCCATTCACAAAATAGTACGCTGCCCATCGATTAGCGGGGCCAACGTTGACTACTGATCGGACTTGAGTGAAGTTGACTGTGCTTCCTAACGGATAAGTAACGTTAGAAGTTAAATCGTGCAAAGCTGCTCTAACTTGAAATTGCTGACCGTAGGTAAGGTCATTTAGCGAATAGGTTGCCTGGCTGAGTGCGATGTCCGCGTCTCCTACATCGGCAGTTGTGAAGCGGTAGCTGACATATTTCGACGAATCTTCAACAGGGGGGAGATCAGTGAGAGCTAAAAGCGTGACATTCGGGGCAGTACGCGTTAGCCCTGAAATGGAAATAGGCGCAGCCTCGGTGACAAGTGACGGATTTATGAGCGTAGGGGACAGACCGCCAGCAGGCGCGTTTAAGGTCCAATGAACTGCCATTTGGTTGTTTTCAGTTTGAGCTTGGCTGGTAGCACTAGAGGCTACCAAGCACGCCGCGAGATACAGGTTTTTAAATTTATGCATGAAAACTCATTCATTGATAGATCTTATGATTCTAGCATTTGTGATTCATTATTCATAAAAATGAGATGGATTCCCGCCCGGAGCAGTGAGGCTTTGGTCGCTCCGGCTTCACGCAAGTTAGTCGCGCTGTCTTCCAGTCACATCCTGAGCAATCCCCGCAAAGGGTGCGGGGTGTTGCAAGGATCGCGCCGTCGGATGGCTCATCCCGGCGAAGGGTGGGAGGCTCGCCGGGTTAGGGCGGCAGGTGCCTCGCTCTGGAGCCGCGTCAGAGCGGCAATAGCCTGGCGCTGAAGCCGGCGCGAGCGATGCGAAAGTGTCTGAAAGAAGGTGCAAGAGTTCCCAGGGTACTTTTCAGGGAACTAGATGGGGATTCTGGTCGCTTGCTGTCGCAAGCTCCATAGCGATGAAGCGACAGGATGTGACCCGGTTCCCCTGGATTTATGGTTCGAGTCCAATCGCGCCTACCAAATTTTCCCTCTGAAGAAAACCAGACTTCAGGATACCAGGGATTTGGTAAGAAACCTCTCCGAGGTTTCTATTTTGAACAAACCACCTTTTTTAGGGCGGTTTTTTCATTGTCTGGTGGCTGCTCCAGTTTCAGCTTCTCCCGAACCCGATCACATCCGTCAATCCGCGAGGGTGATTGCAACGTAAGCACGCGGTGATCCCATATTGACCGCTGACGGGCGTCGCGGTTAAAGCTCAGGCGTCTGCAGGCTGCCAGCGATGCGGCAGCAGTTGGTCAATGTCCCGGGCCCTGTGCGTGGGCAGCTGGGTGAGCACGCACCTTGGGTATCTGGGAATCTCTATTTCTTTGAGCATGGTGTGCACGATCTGAATCACACCGGTTTCGGTGGAGGGTCAACTCCTGAGAGGATTGAGTGATGAACAATAAACCCAACAAGTTTTCACCCGAGGTGCGCGAGCGTGCAGTCGGCCTAGTACAAGAGTGCCGGGTAAACTATGCATCCCTGTGGGCGGCATGCGAATCGATTGCCCCCAAGATGGGCTGCTCGGTTAGTACTTTGCATGGCTGGGTGCAGCGTGTGGAGGTTGATGCGGGTTTGCGCCCGGGACTAACCACCGATGAGCGTGAACGCCTTAAACAGCTTGAGCGGGAAGTCAAGGAGCTGCGCCGTGCCAATGACATCTTGAAGGTGGCGAGCGCTTTTTTTGCCAAGGCGGAGCTGGACCGTCGCATCAAGAGCTGATTGATTTCGTAGATAGGCACCGTGATGCCTACGGGGTCGAGCCAATTTGCAGGCTGCTGCAGATTGCTCCGTCAGGCTACAGGCGCAGCCAATCCGATGCCAAGCACTGCAGTGATATCCAACGCGTCTGGCATGCCAACTGGCAGGTCTACGGGGTCGTCAAAGTCTGGAAACAGATGCATCGTGAAGGCACATCCATTGCCCCTGCACAGTGCAACGTCTGATGCGTGGGCTGGGGTTAGCGGGAGCCCGCAGAGGCAAGAGAGTGCGTACCACGCAGCCCGATACAGCCAGGCCGTGCCCTCTGGACCTCGTCAATCGGCAGTTCAAAGCACAACGCCCAGACCAGCTTTGGGTTGCTGACTTAACCTATCAATCGACATGGCAAGGTCAGATGTTTGTGGCTTTTGTGATTGACGTCTATGCCCGCCGGATTGTTGGCTGGCGAACCAGCAGCCATATGCGCACCGATTTTGTTGTCGATGCCTTGGAGCAAGCCCTGTATGGCAGACAACCTGCGCCGCAGGATGGCGGCTTGATACACCACTCCGATAAGGGTAGCCAATACCCTCTTTGCGCTACACCGAGCGTCTGGTTGAGGCGGGACCAATGCCTTCTGAGGGGAGTACTGGCGATTCCTACGACAACGCGCTGGCCGAGACCATCAACGGCTTGTACAAAACGGAGGTCATCTACAAACGCGGGCCATGGAAAGCGCGTGAATCATTGGAGTTGGCGACGCTGCAGTGGGTGCATTGGTTTAACCACGACAGACTGCTAGAACCCATAGGGCATATACCGCCAGCAGAAGCTGAGGCAAACTACTGGCGGCAAGTTGCCGAAACTGTGCAGGCTGACGCCTGCACTTAAACTAACTAGCCTCCACCAAAACCGGCGTGATTCACGGTGCGCTTGCCCAGCTTGACGTAGAGCTCAACGGCTCGAATGCGATCTTCGTATGAATACATGAACTGCCTCCTGGCAGTCGAAGTTTTCGTCCACACCCCCAGCTGATCAGATTTGCATCGGCCCTAGCAATCCAGCGCCTGATTGGCCAAATCCCGTGCGCTGTCCAACTTTTGGGGTGCAGTTCACTTTGGCGAGGCTTGCAATGAAAGGCGTTAAGTCTATTTTTCTAAATTTCTAGGGCTGACTGCTGTACCCCGCTTAACGTGGATTTCGAAAGGCCCAACGATCAAACGATCACCAGCGTGCAAAACTTTACGCTTGATCTTTATACCGTCCATGAAGATGCCGTTAGAACTGTCGTGATCCTCAACCATCAGCACACCACACTTGAAAGAGAATGCGCCATGGTCCCGGCTGACACAGGGATCATCCATGCAGATCTCGCTGTCTAGAAATCGACCAAAGGTTGTAAAACCATCCTTCAAAGTGAACGAGCGAAGCATCTTTGCTTCTTCATGAGATATGATAATTTCTGGCAGCATGCGGCAATCGATAATTAAAGTCTAAGACTTTCAAGAGCAAAGACTCTGAAGGCGAAGCTTTCCAACTTTATACTATTGATAGATAAATATCAATACATTTTGGCATTGAGCGAAAAAAGTCCTCCTTGAGTAGAGCTCTACCACTGAGCATTTGCAGACACTGACGCCTCAACATAGGGCATGCGACTCTATTCTGTTGCTCAGTCAATGTGGAGACTGAACCACACAAATGGGCAAGTGCAACGAATCGACCCGTCGTACTTCAGCGTCATTGCGCCAGCCTCAACAACTGCCGCCTCCCAGGAATCAAAGAATCTCGTTCGGTGGATAGAGTCACCCTGGCGTACTTTGCACACAGTCCTTCCATTCAGCCCTATCAACTGGACCTGTCAGCCGGCTAGCTCTAGGACATCCTTCAGAGGTGGCCCCATTCGTTTGAACAGACTGGCAGCGTTTGAGAAGGTTTGACTGCGCCCGTGCTTACCGCTCGACGTGCCAAGCCATCGCATCCCCCGGTCCAGCCACATCGTCAACGAGCCGCGCGCCTTCAGCGCTGCGTTGTACGCCTTCCAGTTTGTCGTGCGGTACTTGCTCCGCTGTCTGTTCTTCGTATCCGTCACGCCGTCAGTCTACGGGCGTCGCCGAAGCGATTTGTGCAACAAAGCCACGCTGTAGCACAAATTGATAATATGTATGCATTTTTTTCTATTGGAATAATTTTTCACTCATTCCTATATTGCTAGTTCATGCATTAATTCCCCCTATTGCGGGGCTTGAGTCTTTCTACTCTTTCTGGATGATCTCCCCAAACTTCACTCTCTGCTTTATTTTTTTTTCGTGCGCTATAAGCTTCACTCCCATAGGGCTTTATATTGGCCCTTATTTTTTCTATGCGCCTCTTTTTTGCCTCTCTTTCTTTTGCATTTTGTTTTTCTTTGGTATACCCTGACCAGTCTGACCAAGACCACCATGCCCATGTTATCGCAAATGGTGTAGCAACAAAAATCCAAGACCAATTTTCAGCAGGCCCGATCTTGAAGGTCTTTGCGATTAAAATAAATACGCCTAGAATTAAAATATACATTTCTCTGAATTTGTGCTGAGGATTAGATAATTTTTAAAAGTTTAATGAGGTGGTAGATTTCATCAGCTATTCGTACATCTATCCTTCTCTTGGGTATGAGATTTGTGATGTTGAGGGTGAAAGGAATAAACATCTCCAATTCATATTGACAATCCAAATAGATTTTTCAATAGCATCATAAACAATTGTCATTGCAATTGTCAATAGTAAAAATTAATATACAACGCAATGCAACATTCCTGCATGGCGTCGTTTAAGGTACTCGCTCTTTGTGCATTGCGCTCTCATTGCGCAGCTGGGCAGGCACTGGACCAGTAGATGCTGATCTGCAACCCAGCTTCTTCGCGGCTGAAGCGGCGGATTGCTCGCTGGCCCGCTGGGCATTGGTACTCATCGTCGCGAGTGACATAGATGAAGTCGGTTTTATCGAGCCTGCCTTCAAACCTGGCATGGGATGTCATGGGATTGGGAACTAGCGCAGCAACTCCAGCGTCCTCGCACGCCTTGAGTCCAGGGCCGCTGTAGTAGCCACGGTCGGCGATAGCCTTCAATCGGCGCATACCCATCGCATCGCGAGCCGCCAGGGCCATCGGGCTCAGCTACGCTCGGTCACTGCCGTTGTTCGTGACCTCATGGGCAACGATCAGATGGTTCTTGGTATATCTACCGCAGCTTGCACGTTGTAGCCCACCATGGCCGTGCCCTTGGCGCTGTAGGTGATCATGGCGCGTGCATCAGGATCCGTCTGGGAGATCTGACGATCCGGCAGGGTCTCCAGCCGTGCCTTGACCACCTGCAGGTTCAGCACGCGCCGGCGCATCTTCTGGGATCGATATGCATGATGAACTCTCGCTAGGTACAGAACGTCCACTGGAAGGTCTTTTGCCACCCCGCTTAGCCTCAATTCTGGCCACCGAAGGAATCTGCACCAGTGAGGAAGCGCGGAATGCGTATCCGCATCAGCTTTTAAAAATCAGAGGTTTGGGCATGCTTCGCTTCAGGCAGATAGAAAGGGCTCTCTTTCCAGGTAAGTCCTTCACACCAACACGGGTGCTGTCGCCAATATCGTATGTGAAAGGCTCGTCTCTCAACGGGGCATTGAATCCTGCAACCGTTCGAGCACTAGCTCGGGGTGGAATCACTACTCCAGAAATGCTCCATGAAGTTACCTCAAAGGAGCTACTGAAGATCCCGGGCCTTGGAATAACTATGGCTCAAGAAATTGAGCAGGTATTCCTCCATAGATAAGTGAACATGTCAGGGGCACTCTGCCCAGTACGCTAACAGCCAGCAACGTGTTGTAGCAAAGAGCACACGATTGCCGGCCACATGACACCAGAACAATCAAAGTCTCAATCCATAACCTTTATGCTCAAGTTTGCGTGGCCTACACACAATGCATTTCAGCAGTGGCGCTGTGACTTCTTGATAGCAACGTGACTTGACGCACTCTTCATGAAGATCGATGACCAATCATTCAGCTTCTTACCAGCTAGAGTGCAGCAGGTTGGGGCATGAAACAAGTGCAGCGCTCTCTTTGCCCGGGTAATTGCCACGTACAGTAAATTCTGCTCTTGCCTCAACGCCCGATCATCCTTTGCATACATGATCGGTAGCACTCCTTCGGTTACGCCTACTATCAGCACGGTATCCCATTCAAGCCCTTTGCTCGCATGGATGGTGGACAGGTGTACACGACCTACATTGGTCTTCTCCATCTTGCGAATTTCGTCCCACATTGCTCTAGGCGACTCCGCCCTCGACGCGCTGGGTAGCCAACGCGATAAATCATTTCGCAGAGACTTTTGGTCGCTGTCTTCCAATCCACCTCCATATGCGTACATGTAGGCATGCGCCGCTTGGCGAAATCTCCCGCATAAGGAGAAAGACTTGCAACCGGTTCGCAGAAGTTTGACTGCGCCGGCAAGCCTGTCACTTGCTATCTTGGAGCGCCTATTTCTGAGATAGTTCTCGACCCTTTTAGAGCTAGTGCAACCAGTCCGTGCCGCCCAGTCAGACCACTGCAGCCCTGTCGCGACAGCGCGACGCCCGTCACCGGTAGGAGCGGCCCAAATACCTTGGGCTCTTAGCGCCTGATCTATTCGATAAATCTGCGCCCTGGTGCGTGCAAGCACAGCGATTGTGCCCTCTGGCTTCTCTGCTAGTTGTTGCTTGACGAGCGCGCACACGCGCATTGCCATGTCTAACTCGGATTCACACGTAGTTGCGAACAGCGTCCCGCCTCCACGCCGAGACTCAATGGCTGCGGAGTCCGGCAGTTCTCCAACAGCGGTTGCAAGTGCCGCAATATGCCGAGGTAGTCTCTGGCTCCGCGTTAGGGTCATCAACTCGCAGTCGGCCATCAGGTCCTGGAAATCCACTCCTCCTGATCCCGCAAAGCCGAAAATGGCCTGTGCAGGGTCACCAAATGAGCGAAACACAGCACCGGTTCTGCGAACCAGCTGACTCACAAGGACACCCTGGGCTGCAGTGCAATCCTGCTGCTCGTCAACCAAGATGTGCGTCCACTGGGCATCACTGCGCTCCACATGCTGACTGGCAAGAGCAACCATATCCTCATAATCAATGCTTCGTGTCCGCTTTTTAGCTCTGTTGTAGTGCTTGAAGACCATGGGCAAAACAGAGTGGCTGCCTTTAAATATGCCTGCAAAACGACTGCGGGCCAGGTCGTTGATGTCGTCATGACCAAGTGCGCTGCAGATGCTGAACAAGTGCAGAAGTGGACGCCTTTTCAGGAGAAGCTGTTGCGCCTTCTCGGCTTTGATCCTCTGCTTTGACGCCGAAAGGTGTGGCCAATCACGAGCAACATTTTTGGCGGCAGCACGAATCGCACGTTGAAGAAGTGACATACGCTCCTTGTCCGTGAGCACTACAGGCTTGTCAGGGATGAGCTGGAGGCCAAGGGCATGAATCGTACTGACAGTGAGGCCTTGGATCCCATGCTCCATGAGCTTGGCCTCAACGTTGGCAACAGCTGCGTTGGAAAAGCTAAGAATTAGCATGGCTGCAGGGTCTGCGCCCTCTTCCACCCAATGCTTAGTGCATTCAATCAACGTGGTGGTCTTCCCACTTCCAGGGCAGGCATGCACCTGAATTTTGGGACAGTCTGAGAGCACGATGGCCAGCTGTTCTTTGCTTAATTGTGGATGGGGCATGGTGTGTGGTTACGCGGGTGGCGTAGGTAGAAATGGTGGAAAGTGCGTGTAGAGGCCTTCCAGGGGGTGTTTGGAGGCCTCTACAGCTAGTTTTGGCAATGTGGCATGTGGAGTGGTGGCTAAAAGGTTGTACCTATATCAGTAGGCAGCCAAACCGCACGTTTTCTCAAATCGAGTCATGATCGCGATGTCTCAATTTGACTCATCAATGGATGGCTAAACCTAACTTGAGCCAATCCGTAAACGACTGCTCTGACAGCTTTGCAATGAGTTTTGGTGTACCTCGAAGGGCGTTATGAAGACAAAAGTTCTCATCCACCATGTACCTTTTCTGCCAGGTTCGGGCACGCTTACGTAACGCTGCGTCAGCACTGCTGTGTGGCTCATTGGTGATCGAGGCCAACAAAACACCAAGCTCCGCCTGACTTGGCAAGATGTGCATGCGCTGCATTCGGTTATGAAAAGCAACATGATCGAATGACAGGAGATCCTCCAAGGAAATGATGCCGTGTGATGCCAATGCCTGGGCTCCATATAAGCGATGCTCCAAATGCATACATGAAGTCAGCGAGGGATACTTCATCGCCCGTGAGTCCTTGCTTGGTCTATCGCAATAGGCTGCAATTACATGATGCTCTTTCTTAGCAACACCTGCCTCAACTAGCGCACTTCTTTTGCCAACGTAGAGAGTTGCCTCATGAGCGCTGACGCGATTCTGAACATGCAGAAATCTAGCAGCGCTAAATAGCTGATTTTTAAAGCTATAAGCTCTAGAGTAACTGTTCGTCAGCAGGTCAATATTTAATTCCACATAATTCGGATAAAACTGCACGAAACCCGCGAGAGCATCATGAATTTTTGCTAGATCACAATGAGTGGGCTGAGACAGCTCAATCTTGCTTTTCCATTGGGGATTCATGCGCATTCTGCGAGATGTGACCGAGGGCTCTTTGCTTAGCGTGGCAGGCAGGTGATTAACCTGAAGTGGTACATCGACCCAAATTGTCAGTCGATCTATTCCGTACAAAGCGACCAGATCGCGTTTATTTCTTATAAGCATTGGACTAATCTTCCCTGGGAGAATTTCTACGACAAGACACCTGAGTGTCCCTGAGTCGCAGGAAGGAACACATATGGAGAATGCAAGTCAAGCTTCATGACTCACCATTCGCCATATGCTAGTTATGCTGTGGGCTCCGCTTAGATTTTCTTAGGCGTAACCAACAGGACATTACTATTTACAGTGTTGGAGAATGACTCTGATCTGCGGGTACCTCTACGATTTTCCCATGTGCATAAGCCTCTACGACCGTAAAGCTCCAACGACTCGACCCTCCTTGTTTGACTGCCTTTGGCAGCACTGCATTCTTGATATCCCGATATATGGAAGAAACTGCTCTGCCCGTATGCCTGGCAATGAACTGGATGCTGACCATTGCGTCTGCATCAGCAATTCGAGCGCTTTTAACCCTTCTCAGTTCTTCCGCATAGTCCTCGTTCGACATGCATTTTTTCTTGGAGTCAGTTACCACCCCACTCTTCGAACGAAGAACTTTCTCAATCACTCCTCTGACAAAGACCCGCTTTTTAGTTCTGACACTGATTGCCAAGAACTCTACGTATCCCGGAGAATTTGGCGAAATCTTGCACACCTGACATAGGCGCATCTCCTTCAGTGGAAATGAAACTTTGCCGGCCTCAATCCTCTCGGTCGAAACCGTGCCTCTAACGAGCATCTTTTGATCGCCATAAGAAATTTGCAGCAAAGTTGGATCAGATTGCCGACCGTGGTAGCGAAGTTGAGCAGTTTGGAGCACTGAAAAGGTCGGATTCGAGTTGATAGTCATGGTGGAAAACTTTGGTTGGTTGCTGAAGAAGCTCCAGTAGAACACCAAATTTTTTGACTTCATTCCTCATTGTGAACCCGCGGCCAAAGAGCAACTTGGATATAAAATGCATCTAGCACGTGCGTTGATGCTCACCGCATGCAAGTTGAAGCTATCCGGAGCCCAAACGAGAGGAAAATTCCGCTATGAAAATAACTGAAAAAAAGACCAAAAAGGCTCGTAAACCGAGTTGGCTCAAGATGACAGCTGAGGAAGAAGCACGTGAATTCTGGATCATCCATAAGGATGAAGAGAGCCTTCTGCCGGACGCCTGCGGTGGGGGCTACACGTCGAACGCTCTACTTCCGAACCTTGTATGGCTACGTGTGTTTCTAGATGCTGGCTTCCACATTCCCAGCACTAAGATCGGAAATGCTCTCTCTTATGAAATGGATCTAATGCCGAACCAGCGAAAAAGACTAATCTTTAAAGGTCTATCTAGAAGCTCCAAAGAAGCCAAAGAATTTAGTTTTAGCAAAATCCTAACACTAGATGCAAGAAAGCTCATACCATTTAAGAGAAAATGGACCGCTGATCTTGTGGATGTAAGAAAAGCCCCCCGTGCACGTGATTATCGATCTTCAAAAGTCTCTACAGGACAACTGAGAATCGTCGAAGAGAGCCTCAATGACCTTACTGGCTATAAATCAGGCTTATGGAAGCGCAGCCCAGAAGATAAACTGCGGGACTGGAGACCTCCTATTTTCTCATCCACCTATAGGGCGGATGACCTTACGGAATTAGTTCTTGAAAATATCAAATCAATAACTTTATCTTCAAGAACTATGGGAGCAAAACGCCCAGCAAAATCTGTAGCAAGGAAAGCACTAAGCGAACTTGTCCAGTTTGAAGCTAAAAATATTAAAAACCCTCAAATTTGATGGTTGAACAGATGCTTTCCTTCACACCTCAACTAGAATTTAAGTTCTATTGCTTGTATAGATAGCAAAAGAACGTATAGCCTTGCTTATTGATTTAAGTTTGATCAATATATTTAAACCACTCTTCCATCAAAGTTCTTCGTTTTTGCAGCATATCCGACCGCTGATAAGCTCGTGCAGTTGCGTCGCCAACAACGTGCGCGAGTGCTATCTCGAGCATGTCATAGTCATAGTGTGCAGTTTCAGCACCCCAAGTTCTGAAACTTGCGCGAAACCCGTGCATTGTGTAATCAACACCCATTCGACGAAGCACCTGAGTGAAAGTCATATCGCTACAAGGCTTTCCGGTCGACCCAGGGAAGATAAGCCCAGTGGGTTGTTCAGGATTTTTGGCTTGATCGCGCATGGTTTCAACAATCAACCAAGCGCGGTTAGACAGCGGCACCGAATGCGGCCGTTTCGCTTTCATGCGCTCTTTCGGAATAGTCCAGGTGCGGTGCTCCCAGTCGATTTCAGCCCAATCGGCACCGCGAGCTTCACCCGATCGGCAAGCTGTCAATACGATGAACTCGAATGCGCTTTTGACGACAAAGGACGAGGTGCCGTGCTGCACCTCGCGAAGCAGCCTTCCTACATGTGCGTGTGGACACGACGCATGGTGCGTTTTCTCAAGTTCTTTCTCGTTCTTGGGAAGCGCCAACTTAAGCTGGCTCCACTGTTGGCTATCCAAACCCGTGCAATAGCCTCGCGCCGCGCCATAGTTGATCGTGGTTCGGATACGCTGGAAAACACGGGTGGCCGTTTCTGCCTTTGTTTTCCATATGGGTAGAAGCACCTCGCGGATAAGCTCTCTATCAATAAGTTCGATTGGCTTCCCCCCGAGCAGTGGAAACGCATAGGTGGTTAAGGTATTGATCCATTGATCAGCATGTTTTGCATTTTTCCAATGAGTCCTGTTAGTCTCGTGATACTCAGCAGCGCATTCAGCGAACGTCACTGACTTTCTCTCCAACTCTAGTCGCACCAGCTCTAACTGAGCCTGCCGCTCCTTCTTGTCTACGATGGGATCCACGCCATCGCTGACCATTTGCCGGCACTTTAGTGCCCTCTCTCGGGCTTGCGCCAAGCTCCACTCGCGCATAGAGCCCAGTCCAAACTCGCGAGTTTTCTTGTTCAACGTGTACCGCAAAATCCAGGACTTGCTGCCCGTTTTGCTCACCTGCAAGTAGAGGCCTCCGCCATCGTGGTACATACCAGGCTCGGCGACTGCCTTGACCTCGAGAGCTGTTAATCTATTTAAGGCTTTGCTCATATTCCCTCACCTTTCAACCCACAATACTACCCATAATTTTAAACGCAATCGACAGCTTGCAGTTGAGATTCATTGACATATATCGAGACATACAGCGCAAGCTAACCATATGAAATTACGTGAATATTTTCTGAAATAGCTATGACTTTGATCATAGTGAGAAGGATTGAGACATGCCATATGGCGGCCTGAGCTTCCGCCAGAACAGCAAAAGCACCCCACCGAGGGTGCTTTTTCGTTGGCGGCTTCTGCCACGCCCCAAGATCACCAGTTATGCGTATAGCTCGCCGTCAAGGTCGCCCCCGCCGCTGGCAGGCGGCTGTCGTTCTTGCCGCTGCGCATCAGCTGGCTGTAAAGCGGCAGGTAGTAGCGGTTGAACAGGTTCTGCACACCCACAGTGACCTGGTTCTTGTTGTCGAACTGGTAGCGGCCGACGACATCGACGCTGTAGTAGCTTTTCACATCCGCGCGGGCAAACTGGGTCTTGCCATCGGCCAGGCGGTAGTCGCGTGCGCCAAACCAGTTGAACTGGCTGCGCAGGCTCCAGCGGCTGCTGGGGTTGTACTGCAGATAGCCCGTGATCTTGAGCGGCGGGATGCGGTAGCCCGTCATCGGCTGGTCGCTGCTGGCGCCGGGCGGCGTCTCGCGCCCCTGCATCCAGGTGATGGTGCCTCCGGTGGACCAGTGATCGGCATAGTGGTCGGCGGTCAGCTCCACGCCGCGGATGCGCTCGCGCGTGCGGGTCAGGTGCAGGCCGTTGTTGAAAGATTGGACAGCGCCCAGGTCCGAGCGTGACTGGAACAGCGCCAGGGTCGCCATGGTGTTGCCGAACGTGCCGCGCCAGCCGATTTCATAGTTGTCGGTCTTGACCGGCTCCAGATCGGACGCATTGATGTCGAACTTGGCACCGGCATTGCGCAGCTGCAGGCCCACATCGGGCAGGTCAAAGCCCTGGCTGAACGAGGTGTAGAACTCATGGTCCTTCCAGGGCTTGAAGGCCAGGCCCAGGTTGTAGAGCACCGCGTCATACGAGACCTTGCCACCGGCCACGGTGGCCGGGTTGGGCAGGCGCGACTGCGACAGCGGCTGAAAATCTGCAAAGCTGGCCTGCGATTTCTCATAGCGCAAGCCGCCTTCGGCCGACCACTGGTCGTTGAACCTGTGCTGCAGCTGGCCAAAGGCGCCCGCGCTTTTGACGGTGACCCAGGGCATGTAGATGCGCTGCCCGGTGGGCTGGAAAACCAGGCCGCCGCTCGCGTCGTAGGTGGCGGCATCAAAGGTGTCCAGCGGCATATTGCTGCGCTCCTGGATGTAGTCTGCGCCCCAGACCAGCTTGGTGCGCTTGTCGTCGCCAATCGGCGTGGTGATGGTCAGGCGCCCGCCAAACACCTTGTTGTTCTGCATCACCTGGTCGACAAAGTTGCCCCGGTTGCTGTTGCTGCGCGCATCAAAGGGCGCAAAGCGCACGAAATTGTCACGGCCGTAGACCATCGCGCTCAGCAGGCTGCCGCCCAGGTCTTTGTGTTCGTAACTGGCGCTCAGCAGGCTGTTCTCGACCTGGTTCTGCTCGGCCAGCTTCAGGCCCCGGATCGCGCGGGCCGCCAACGAACCCAGCGGCGCCTGGTTGACGCTGGGGTCGTTGGCGTAGTCGGTCTTCTGGTGCGCACGCAAATGGCTGGCCGCCAGCTGGATGCGCTGGTTGCCATCGATGCGAAAGCCGATCTTGCCGCCCAGGCTGTAGGTGTTTGAATCGAACAGATCGCCCTGGCTGGCATCGGGCGCAATGCGGTCGCCATGTCCATCAAAAGCGCCACCCATGCGGCGGGCCGAGATATCGACCTCATAGTCGACCACCTCACCCGCGCCCGACAGGTAGTGCTGCACCTGGCCGCCCAGGCCGTCGCCGCTCAGGCGCGAGAGCGCGCTGTCAAAACCCAGCGTCGTGCGCGCCACCGGCTGGCCGCCGACCGGGCGGGTGGTGACCGAGATCACGCCACCTGTTGCACCACTGCCGTAGATCGCATTGCTGCCGCGCAGCACCTCCACCCGCTCGATGCGGCTCATCTCCACATTGACCAGATTGCGCGCCGTGTCGCGGTTGGTATTGAGCGGAATGCCATCGACCAGCACCAACACATTTCGGCCGCGCAAGGTCATGCCGAAATCGCTCATGTTGCGGCTCGAATCGGACATGCCCGGCACGCTCTTGGCCAGCAGGCTGTTCAGATTGGCCGAGGTGGCGCGCAGGTCATCGAGCTCCTCACCCTCGATCACCGTGACCTGGCGGGTGGGCTGCATCAATGAGCTGTCGGAACGCTGGTCAGTCACCACCACGGTGGGCAGCTGGTGGCTGGCATCTGCAGGTGACGCAGGTGCCGCCGCTGCCTCGGCAGGCGTGGCAGCGGCTGCTGCGGGCGCGGCCTCTGCCACCGGTTGCTGCGGAGTTGTTGGCTTACGGATCTGCAGCGCGCCACCGTTCAAGGTCTGCACCTGCAGCGCCGATCCCTCCAGCGCCTTGCGCACCGCCTGCTCTGCCGTCCAGTGGCCCTGGATCGCGGCACTGCGCTGGCCTTGCAGCACAGCGGGGTCGGCAACGATGCTGCGCCCGGTCTGCTGGCCAATGCGGGTCAGGGTATCGGCCAGGCTGCCCGCAGGAATGTCGAGCTGCACGGCAGCGGCTGGGGGCGCATCGGCAGCCCGGCTGGCGGCAGGGGCCAGCGCAGCGGTCAGCAAGGCGGCCAAGGCCAGCACATGGAGGGGCGAGCGTTCAGCACAGCTGCGCACGGTCGATGGAGCACCGGCATGGCGGCGCTGGAGGCGGGAAGTGGTCACGGCAGAAGTTCCTTTTCGTTGGGTACTACTTAACCAGTGCGCCGAAACCGAAAAACCCCTCATCTATTTGCATAGGGTCGCGCGCATGTGGTCGCGCAACAGAGGGGGTTTTGCCTTCAGCGCCCACCTTGCGCGCCAATCGTGATCAACGGCCCCCAACGCTGGATCTGCAGCGGCAGCATCTGGCCCAGCGTGCCCAGCAGCTCCTCCACCTCCAGCCTGAAGATGCCAAACACACGCAGATCCGCCACCGAAGGGGCCACGCGGATATAGCCAGAAAAATAGGCCTGCAGCGCCTGGGCCACATCGGCCAGCGGCCAGTCATCGACGGCGAGCATGCCTTGCTGCCATGCCGCGCGCTGCACCGCGTTGCCCGCCAGGGGCTGGAGCTGCCGGGCGCTGAAGCGCGCGCCTTGCCCTGCATGCAGCAAGGTCTGCGCCGCCTCGCGGGGCTGCAGCGTCAGGCGCTGCTCCAGCGCCACCATGTCCGTGCGCTCCGCATGTACCCGGGCCATCATGCGGCCGGCGTCGAAGAGCGCCATCCCATCGCGGGTGTGGATCTGCAATGGAGCGGCTCCGGCATAGCGCCGTGTGGCGATCAAGGCCCCGGCGCGCAGCTGCAGCGCGGGCCTGCCCGCGGCATCGCGCACATCCACCGCAGAGCGGGCATCGAGCAGCACGGTGGTGCCATCAGCCAGCGTGAACTCGCGCCGCTCGCCGGTGCCGGTGTGCCAATCGGCCATCAACTGGCCCAGCGGCGTCAGCCGGTCTGCGACCAGCGCGGTGGCCACACCGATACCGCCCAGCGCTAACGCGCCGCGCAGCACGCGGCGGCGGCGGGTCTGGAACAGCGCCTGCATGGCGGCCTGGGCATGCAGGCCGTCGGTATGGGCCTGCAGGCTGCGCACCGCCGTCAGCGGCTCGGCCAGCGCCGAGCCCACGCGCGCCCAGGCCGCCTGGTGCTGCGCATCCTGCTGCAGCCAGTGCGCAAAAGCCTGGTGGTCGGCCGCGCTCATCGTTTCCGCCTCATGGCGCACCAGCCAATCCACGGCGGCGCGCAACGCGGCGCTGGGCAGGGATGCACCACTCATGGCGCGCAGCTGAGGCACTGCAGCAGCGCGCGCCGCATATGGCGCTCGACGGTGGCCTGCGAGATGCCCATGTGCGCTGCAATCTGCGGGTAGCGCATGCCTTCCAGCCGCGACAGCAGAAACACCGTCTTGACCGGCAGCGGCAGCGCGGCCAGCGCCCGGTCGATCTGGCAGATGGCTTCGACCAGCATGGCATGCGTCTCGGGCGACAGCGCCACCGCCTCGGGCATATGGCGCAGCGTGTCCTGGTAGGCCACCTCCAGATCCTGGCGCTGCCAGAGCTTGATGAGGATGCGTTTGGCCACCGTCGACAAAAAAGCGCGCGGGTGCCGGATATCCAGCAGCTCACGCTCTGTGGAGCAGCCCTTTTCGGTCAACTGCAAAAAGGTCTCCGATGCCACATCTTCCGCCTCGCTGTGGCTGGATGCGCGCAGCATCAGGCGCCCACGCAGCCATGCATGGTGCTGGCGAAAAATAGTCTCCACCTCAGGGTGGAGCGGGTGCTGTGGCATGGGTGGGGCCGTTGAGGAAACACAAACAACCGCAAGATCATAATTGATAATGATTCTTTTTTCACAAAGGTCTGAGACCCTTGTGCGACGGTCTGCGGCGAGCGCCCTGCACCGACCGGCCTCCCCCGCATCACCCCCTTTAGCCACCAGCTGCCTTGATGCACCTCAAGCATTGCACTGCATCAACTGCATCGCCCGCATTCGTAAAGATTGTCAAACAATCTCCAGCCTGAAGATGTTTGACATTGCCGCATTCCTGCCGCTTGTTCATCCTACTACCATGCATAACAGGATTGAATAAACTTATTTACAAAGGAATGCAATGAAAGGCTTCAGAATAGCGATGGCCCATTATGTGGGCCTGGGATGTGCGGTGGCAGCACTTCTGCATCCCCTGGTGGGCCAGGCCCAAACTGCGCCTGTTATTTCATGCAGCACGGACCCGGCCATCTTCAATACCGGCATTGACGGCAGCAATGGCTACAGCATCAACAGCCCCAAGCTGGCGCTGGGCAGCCTCGATGCGCATTGGTCCATTGCCTCAGCCTTGGGCGATATCACCACGCCGGCCGCCGCTGCCGCCTTGAGCTATGCCCAAGGCCCGGTAGACCGCCCCGGCGCCGGCAATGGCGCCTGGGTGCAGTCGCCGTTTGGCAATGCCCAATGGATCGGCGTGCAATACGGCAGAAGCTATTACGTCTACCAATACCAATTCAGCCTGGACCCGTCCGTTGACCCCGACAGTTTCAATCTGAGCCTGAGCCTGTATGTGGATAACCAGGTCAAGCGCATTCTGGTCAATGATGCAGTATTTGATTACACCAACAACGGCAGCAGTTTAGGCGTTGGCGGCTTTGGTGCCGGCGGCAATGTACCGGTGGTGCTCAACCATGGTTTTAGAACCGGCGCCAATACGATCTATGTCGTCGTCGGCAACCAGGGCGACCCCTCGGGCCTGCTGGTGCAGTCGAGTGGCACGGCCTCGTGCTCGCCGCCGCTGTCGGTGGCCAAGCAAGCGGTCAACAACGATGGCAGTGCCTACACCGGTCTGGCCAGCGCCAACGCCCCCGTGTTCTACAACATCACGGTCACCAATGCCAGCACGCGCGACGCCAGCGGCACGCGCCTGCGTGATACCCTGCCCGATGGCCTGCAAACGGCCGGCAGCACCTGGAGCTGCAGCCGCCCCGCCGGCAGCGCAGCCGTCTGCCCGGTGCCCGCCACGGGCGGCTTTCCGCTCGATAGCGTCTTGCCAACCCTGCCCGCTGGCAGCGCCCTGGTGTTCCGCGTCAATACGCGCTTCAGCAACCCGCTGCCCGCAGGTGCCACGGTCATCACCAACACGGCCACCATCGAGCCGCCTGCCACCAGCACCCTCAGCTGCGCTGCCCGCGATGGCTTTCCCACGCCTTGCAGCGCATCGGCATCGGTGGCCACCAGCCCGCTGCTCAGCGTGACCAAGACCGTGGACGCGACCGGCCCGCTCTATGCCGGGCAAACCGCCACCTACACGGTGACCGTCAAGAACGAAGGCGCGGCCGAGCTGACGGGCGTTGCCCTGTCAGACAGCTTGCCCGCCGGCTTTGCCTCAGCCACCTGGAGCTGCCAGTCGCCCGTCGGCAGTCTCGCAGTCTGCCCTCAAGCCAGTGGCAGCCTCGCCGCGGGCGGGGTGCTGAGCCAGACCATCGCCAGCATGCGCGCCAATGCCAGCCTGGTCTACACCGTGGTCGCCACAGTGGACAGCATCGCCACCCGCATGGACCAGGTCAGCAACACCGCCAGCGTGGCGGCCAGCAATGCCGAATGGCTGTGCTACAACCCGGCCACGGCCCAGACCCAGGCCAAGCCCTGCAATGCCTCGGTGACGGTCGATCTGTGGCCCAACCCCTTGCTGCAACTGAGCAAGACGGCACAGGCGACCGGCACGGTCTATGCCGGCCAGCCGATGAACTACACCATCACCGCGCACAACGCCGGCCAGGTGCCCGTCACCCAGGCCCATATCACCGACCCCTTGCCTGCCGGCCTGGAAAATGCCAGCTGGACCTGTAGCAACAGCGGCGCTGCGCCCTGCGTGCCCGCCAGCGGCACCGGCGCAGTGGATGTGACTGTCGCCTCACTCGCCGCCGGTGACAGTGTGGTGATCCAGCTGAGCACCACCGTCAGCGCGCAGCCCCCCGCCAGCCTGGTCAATACCGCCTCCTTGGCGGTGGGCGAGCCAACAGCCCAGTGCGCCCCTGCCAGCGCGCCGACCGCTGCACCCTGCCAGGCGCAGAGCACCGTGGCGGCCTCCGATCTGCCCATCCTGGGCCTGAGCAAGACCGTCAATGCCACCAACGCGGTGCGGCCCGGTGACAGCCTGGTCTACACCATCACCGCCAGCAATGCCGGCCCGGTAGCCATCACCCAAGCAGTGCTGGCCGACCCAGCCCCTGCCAACGTGGTGCTGGGCGCCTGGACCTGCACGGCCAGCGGCGTGGCCTGCCCAGCTGCAGCGGGCAGCGGCCCGCTCAATGAGACCATTGCCAGCCTGCCGGTAGGCGCCAGCTTGACCTATGTGCTCCAAGCCCAGGTTGCAGCCACGGCGCCGGGCAGCAGCAGCCTGACCAACCAGGCTAGCCTGCGCAGTGCCGAGCCTGCCGCCCAATGCACCGGCGGCACCGCACAGCCCTGCACGGCCAGCGCCACCGTCACCACGACGGCCGCCGAAGTGCCTGCCGGCGTCAAATCCGTCCCCAGCCTGCAGCAATGGAGCGTCGTACTGCTGACGCTCTTGACCGCAGTCATCGGCGCCTGGCGCATGCGCTCACGCGGCCAGCGCATCGGCTAAGCGCTTGATCGCTGGAGCCAGACCCAGGGGGCGCAGGCGCAGCGCCCCTGGGTGTCCGACTTGTGCTGCGACCGGCAGTGGCCCGGCGGCCTACCGGCATTGACACAAACTGCCATAGTCCGACAAACCGGCTCCATGTTTCCATGCCAGCATGCGCAGATGAATAATGACCACGCACTCCGCAAGGCAGCGCCCGCCCTGCCCGCTGCCCACTGGTTCAAGCGCAGCCGCCTTGTGCGCATACGGCCCACGCCCGCGCGGCTGCGGGTGCTGGAGGCCATCGTCCAGCTGGGCCGCTCCAAGGTCAAATGCGCAGACATCTCCTTGCACCTGGCGCAAAGTGGGGCTCCACTGCCCGCAGCGACGATCTACTGCGTTGCCAAGGAAATGGCCCAGGCTGGCCTGCTGATGCGTGACCGCGAAGACGGCGGCTTGACGGTCTACAGCCTGGCCGCTGGCGTGTAGTGGTCCGCCCCAAGCAATGGGCAGTTCAACGGATTTAAGCCACCGTGCCCAGGCGCCAGCCAGGCGCCATCTGCTGGATCGATGAGACCAGCAGCTCAATCAGCGCCAAGGTCGCTGCCGATGGCTGGCGGTTGGGTGCACGCACGATGTAGAGCGCATCGCCCACGCCTTTGACGCCAAAGCCGCCCAGCACCTGCACCAGGCTGCCTTGGGCGATGGCATCCCGCACAGCATAGTAGGGCAGCAGCACCACGCCCAGGTCTGCCATCGCGGCGTTGAACAGGAACTGGTAGTCGCCCGACTGGATCGACGGCGTGCTCTGCACCTGTTCATGCAGGCCATCGCTGTGCCGCCAAAACTCCAGCCGGTGGTGGATATTGAGGGGCGCCAGCAGCCGGGCGTGCTTGATGTCCTGCGGGGTTTGCAGCGCCAGGCCCAGGGCCCGCAGATACGCCGGGGTGGCAAACAGCCCCCACTCGATGCCGCAGACGCGCGTGGCCACATGGTCTTCCAGCGGCGCCGAGGTGATGTGGATCGCCAGGTCCACCTTGGAGGCCACCAGGTCATGGATCTGGTCGTTGATAACGAGACGCAGCAGCAGATCGGGGTGCGCCTGGCAAAAGTCCAGGATCAGCGGCTTGAGGTGGAAATGTCCCAGGCCGGTGGGGATGCGCACGCGGATCTCGCCACTGATGGTCTGGTGGATCTGGTCGATCTGCAGCTGGGCGCTTTGCAGCGCATTGAGCGCCTGCAGGCACTGGCCATGCAGGATGCGGCCAGCCTGGGTCAGCTCCATATGCCGCGTGGTACGGCGCAGCAGCTGCGCGCCAAACTGCCGCTCCAGCAGCGCCAGCCGGCGCGACACATTCGAGCGCGTCACGCCCGAGCGCTGGGCCGCATCGCTCAGGTTGCGCGACTCGGCAATCGCCACAAACAAACGCACCAGGTTCAGGTCCATGGCCGGCCTCCCTTTTGATTGTTGATTCTGAATCACCACTGATGGCTGTGCTTTGGCAGTTCCCAAAGCGGCCTCCTGTTTCTAACATGGGTCTCACAACAAACGTCCGGGCTGCTGTCGCATAGCCCGGGCCATGCAAGGAGACAATACGTGACGCCAGAGTCAACACTGGGGTTTACCCCGCTCGCCGGTTTCAAGGTCCTGGATTTGAGCCAGGGCGTGGCCGGCCCCTACTGCGCCCAGCTGCTGGCCCACCAGGGGGCCGAGGTCATCAAGGTCGAGCCCGCCCAGGGCGACTGGGGCCGCCATGTGGGCGTAGCCCGCAATGGCCACAGCACCTTGTCCAGCACCTACAACGCCGGCAAGCACAGCCTGGCAGTCGATGCCAAGCACCCCGAGGGCAAGGCGCTGATCCTGCAGCTGGCGCGCAGCGCCGATGTGGTGGTGCAGAACTTTCGCCCGCAGGTGGTGGAGCGCCTGGGGCTGGACTTTGCCGCGCTCCAGGCGCTGGGCCTGGAGCCGGTCTATGTGTCGATCAGCGGCTATGGCGCGGACGGCCCCTTTGCCGACAACCCGGCGACTGACTCGGTGATGCAGGCCGACACCGGGCTGATGAACAGCAACCGCGATGCGCAGGGCGCGCCGCAGCGCATCGGCTTTTTGCTGGCCGACATTGCCACTGGCGTTTATGCCGCGCAGGCCTGCACGGCGGCGCTGCTGCAGCGCCTGAAGACCGGCAAGGGCCAGCATGTGGAGCTGAACCTGTTCAATGTCTGCTGCGCGCTGCAATCAACCGCGCTGTCGGAAGAAGTGCTGGGCGGCCAGACCGTCAAGGCCGCCGTCAGCGCGCCCAATGGCATCTTTGATGCGGCCGATGGCCGCCTGACGATTCTGGCGCTGAACAACGATCAGTTCCTGCGCATTGGCAAGGCGCTGGAGCTGGCCGGCTGGGACAGCGACCCGCGCTTTGCCAGCAATGCGCTGCGCCTGCAGCACAAGGCGGTGCTGCATGCCGACCTGGCCTGCGCTGTCGCCAGCCGCCCGCTGGCCGAGCTGCGCGCGCTGTTCAACCAGCACAGCGTGCTGCATGCGGTGGTGCATAGCGCGGCCGATGTGGTGCAGCACCCGCAGGCCCGGCACCTGGCCACGTTCAAGACCGTGCAGCAGCCCGATTTTGGCGAGGTGTTGATGGCAGCCACCCCCTGGCCGGCCAGGCCCGATGCACCGCTGCCCGCGCCGCGCATTGGTGCCGACAGCCAGCAGATTCTGCGCAGCCTGGGACTGGCGCAAGATGAGATCGACGCGCTGGCGGCCCGCCAGGTCGTGGGCCTGTGAAAGGAGCTGCAGCCATGAAAGCCATTGTCTGCCGCAGCTTCGGCCTGCCCCGCGATGTGACCGCCGTCCAGACCACCGCGCCCCCCACCGCCTTGGCTCCTGACGAAGTGCTGATCGACGTGCACCATGCCACCGTCAGCCACGCCACCGGCCTCTTGATCGAGGGCAAGTACCAAAAGACCCCGCCGCTGCCCTTTGTGCCGGGCACCGAGGGCGTGGGCCAGGTGCTGCAATGCGGCAGCGCCGTGGCCCATGTAAAGGTGGGCGACCAGGTCGTGTTTATCTGCGACTGGGGCGCCTATGCGCAGCAGGCCAAGGTGCAGGCCAGCACCGTGTATGCGGTGCCGGCGGCGCTCGATCCACTGCGCGCGCTGGCGCTGCCGATCTCCTACGGCACGGCGTACACGGCCTTGCACTGGCGCGCGGCGCTGCGGGCGGGCGACAGCCTGCTGGTGCTGGGCGCGGGCTCGGGCGTGGGCGCGGCCGCCGTGGAGCTGGCCGCCCAGGTACCCGGTGTGCAGGTGATTGCCTGCGCCAGCAGCGAAGATAAACGCCAGGCCGCCTTGCGCCATGGCGCGCAGCATGCGGTCGATCCGCAGCACTTGATCGAGCAGGTCAAGGCGGTGACCGGCGGCAAAGGCGCGAGCCTGGTGTTTGACCCGGTAGGCGGTGACTTGCTGCTGCAGGCACTGCGCTGCACGGCGCAGAACGGGCGCATCGTCATCATCGGCTTTGCCAGCGGCACGATCCCCAAGGTGCCCATGAATATCGCACTGGTCAAGAACCTGACGATCCACGGCTTCTTCTATGGCCAGTACATCGGCTGGACGCCCGCCAACGAGCGCCAGCGCCATGCCGCAGCCATGCAGGCCATGATGGCCGCGCTGTTGGAGATGGCCCAGCGCGACGCCATCCATCCCGACATCTCGCGGGTCTATGCCATGGACGAGCTGTGCGAGGCGCTGGACGCGCTGCACAGCCGCGAGGTGCTGGGCAAGGTCGCCCTACAAATACAAGGAGACAAGACATGACACAACGCCACTCCGCGCAGCGCCGCCAGGCCCTGCAATCGCTGCTGCATACCGGCTTAGGGCTGGCCCTGCTGGGCAGCGGCTTGCCCGCCGCCCACGCGGCATCGGCGGCCGATTACCCGGCCTCAACCATCAAGCTGGTGATCCCCTACCCGCCCGGCGGCCCCACCGACCTGGTCGGGCGCCTCGTCGCCAGCTCGATGGGCGAGAGCCTCAAGCAGACCATCTTTGTCGACAACAAGCCCGGCGCCAGCGGCATGGTGGGCGCAGCCCAGGTCGCCAAGGCCCAGCCCGATGGCTACACCTTGCTGGCGAACGCCTCGCTGCAGGTGATCAACCCCTCGGTCTACGACAAGGTGCCGTATGACTCGTTCAACGACTTCGCACCGATCACGCAGATCGTCGATGTGCCGCTGGTGCTGGTGGTCAACAGCGAGCTGCCGGTGTCGAACGTGCAGGAGCTGGTGGCCTACCTGAAAAAGAGCAAGGCCAGCATCAATTTTGGCTCGGCCGGCAATGCCTCGTCGCAGCACCTGTCGGGCGAGCTGTTCAAGCTCAAGACCGGCATCGCGATGCAGCATGTACCCTACAAAGGCAGCTCGCCGGCGCTCACCGATTTGATGGGCGGCCAGATCCAGCTGATGTTTGACTCCATGCCCTCGGCCATGCCCTTTATCACTTCGGGCAAGCTCAAGGCGCTGGCCGTGACCACCGCCAAGCGCTCGAGCTCGCTGCCGCAGATCCCGACCATGCAGGAATCGGGCATTGCCGACTACGCCACCAGCACCTGGTATGGCCTCTGGGCCCCGAAGAACACGCCGCCCGAGATCGTGGGCAAACTGGCCCAGGCCGCGCAGCAGGCCTTGCGCAAGCCCGAAGTGGCCGCGCAGTACCAGCGGATGGGCGCCGAGCCGGTGGGCTCGAGCCCGCAAGAGTTTCTGGCCTATATGCGCAGCGAAGAAAAGAAATGGGCCGAGATTGTGAAACGCTCGGGCGCAAGGGCCGATTGAGCCAGGGCGCCCGGCGCTGGACCGGTCAGCCCACGGCGCGCATGGCCACCACCGGCTTGCGCACCCACAACACCGCCGCTGCCGCCACCAGGCAAGCGGCGCCTGCGACAAACAACGCGGGCGAGTACGACGACAGCACCGAGCGTGCCAGGCCCGCGCCATAGGCAGCAACGGCCGCGCCCAGCTGGTGGGCGGCAAACACCCAGCCAAACACCAGGGCTGCGCGCTCGGGGCCAAACTCGCTGGCCACCAGCTTGACGGTGGGCGGTACCGTCGCAATCCAGTCCAGGCCATAGAACACCGCAAACAGCGACAGGCCGGCGATCGTGAACTCGGAGTACGGCAGCCAGAACAGCGACAGCCCGCGCAGCCCGTAGTACCAGAACAGCAGCTTGCGGCTGTCATAGCGGTCCGACAGATAGCCCGACAAGGTCGTGCCCACCAGGTCAAAAATGCCCATCATCGCCAGCACCGAGGCGGCTGGCACCGGACCCAGGCCATAGTCACCGCAGAGCGAGACAAAGTGGGTCTGGATCAGCCCATTGGTGCTGAGCCCGCAGATGAAGAAAGTGCCCGCCAGTATCCAGAACGCCGGCACTTTGGAAGCTGCAACCAAGGTGCTGAACGGCAGGCTCCAGCTGGCGCGGGGCGCGGGGGCCACGGGCGCGGCAGCGGGGTCTGCGCCATAGGCGCTCAGCTGCATTTGCGCCGGGCTGTCGCGCATGAACAGCAGCACCAGCACCAGCACCACGGCCGATGCCGCGACGACTGGCAGCAGCGCCCAGCGCCAGCCGTACTGCGCAATCAGCCAGGCGGCGGCGGGCAAGAACAGCAGCTGGCCGGTGGCACTGCTGCCCGCCAGCAAACCCATGACCAGGCCCTTGCGCTGCACAAACCAGCGGTTGGCCACCGTCGCGCCCAGCACCATGGCCGTCAGGCCCGTGCCCATGCCCAGCACAATGCCCCACAGCACAAAGGCCTGGCCCAGGTTGCGCATGATGAGGCCCAGCAGCAAGGCGCCGGCAATCACCGCTGCGGCCAGCGCCACCACGCGCGATACGCCATAGCGCAGCAAAATGACCGCGGCAAAGGGCCCGAGCAGGCCATACAGTGCAAAGCGGGTCGCAAACACCGAGGACAGGTCACGCACGCTCCAGCCAAACTCGACGGCCAGCGGCTGCATCAGCACCCCCGGTAGGCCCAACGCCGCCGAGGTGACCAGCATGGCCAAAAAGGTGATGGCGGCAATCACCCAGGCGTAATGGACGCCATGGCGCTGGAGCAGCACGGCGAGTCGGGAAGCGAGCATGTTATTTGGAGGTTATCGACGGAGGAGTTACAATGATAGCGATCACAATCAAAAACTGTCAAGCACAGCTTCAAGCAGGGTATTTGCGATGAAAGTCACCAAGGAACAAGCGCAACAGAACCGCCAGGCACTGCTCGATGCCGCCGCTGCCCTGTTCAAGGAACGCGGCATCGACGGCACCGGCGTGGCCGATATATGCCAACAGGCGGGCCTGACGCAGGGCGCCCTGTACAAGCATTTCAGCGACAAGCAGGACCTGGCAGCCCAAGCGCTGGCGCATGGTTTTGGGCAAGGCTTTGGCCGGGTCAAGCAGGCCAGCGAGCGGAGCGACCACGCGATGGCCACCTACCTGGACAGCTACCTGAACCCCAAAGTGCGCGATGACATGACCCGGGGCTGCCCGCTGGTCTCCACCGCCTGCGATGCCGGGCGCCAGAGCGAGGCGGTGAGCCGCAGCTTTCGCGATGGCTTTACCGAGCTGCGCGCCGGCATCGAGGCCGCCTTGCCGGCCGGCAGTGACCCGCAGCAACGCCAGGCGCTGGCCAGCACGCTGGTCGCCGCACTGGTGGGCGCGATGGCCATCTCGCGCGGCGTTGTCAAGGCCGATCAAGCGCTGGCCGATGAGGTACTGCAGCAGGTGCGCGCGGTGGTCGAAGGGCTGAGCGCCAAGCGCTGATCGATCGCCGCAACGCCAACAACAAAAGGCCGCCAACCCGGGTCACCTGGGTTGGCGGCCTTCTTTTAAGGCGGATCGCGGAGGCTGCATCACCTCAGCGGCAGAGCCCCATCAGGACTGCAGGTACACCACATGGCTATGGGTGTACTCGTAGAGGCCATGCTTGCCATCGGCGCCGCCCACGCCCGACTTGCGCACGCCGGCATGGAAGCCTTGCATCGCCTCAAAGTTCTCGCGGTTGATGTAGGTCTCGCCAAAGTCGATCTCGCGCATCGCCTGCATGGCTTTGGACAGGTCGCGGGTGTAGAGCGAGGACGTGAGGCCATATTCGCAGTCGTTGGCCAGCGCAATCGCCTCGTCCAGGTCCTCAACCACTTGGATCGGCAGCACCGGGCCAAAGATTTCCTTGCGCATGATCTCCATGTCGGCGCGGCAGCCCGCCAGCACCGTGGGCTGGTAGTGAAAGCCGGCACCCAGATCGGCGACCTGCCCGCCAGTGACCAGCTGCGCACCATCGGCCAGCGCACGGCGCACCTTCGCATCGACGCTGTCCAGACCCTTCTGGTTGATCAGCGGTCCCATCTCCACATCGGTCTGCGCAATCGGGTCGCCATAGCGGGTCGCGGCCATCGCCTGGGCAATGCGTGCGGTAAATTCATCGGCCACCTGGCGCTGCACATAGACGCGCTCGGCACAGTTGCAGACCTGGCCAGTGTTGATGATGCGCGAATCGCGGATGGCCTTGACGGCCAGGTCCAGGTCGGCATCGGCCAGCACAATGGCAGGGGCCTTGCCACCCAGCTCCAGGTTGAGCTTGGTGATATGGGGCGCAGCGGCGGCAGCAATGCGCTCGCCGGTGCCCACGCTGCCGGTAAAGCTGATCATGTCCACGCCCGCATGGGCCGACAGCGCACCACCGGTGCCGCCCTGGCCATAGACCACGTTGAACACGCCAGCGGGCAGCTCGCACTGGGCCAGCAGCTCGGTAAAGGCATGGCAGTTGATGGGGGTCTCTTCACTGGGCTTGATGACGATGGTGTTGCCGGTCAGCAGCGCCGGCGCCATCTTGCGCGCGATCAGGAAGAAGGGGAAGTTCCAGGGCAGGATGCCCGCCACCACGCCCATCGGCTTGCGCAGCAGAAAGATCTGCTCGTTGACCCGGTCGCTGCTGATGACTTCGCCCTCAATGCGGCGCGCCCATTCGGCCATGTAGTCCAGGTAGTCGGCGGTGAAGTTCACCTCCACCTCGGCCAGGCCCAGCACCTTGCCCTGCTCCTCGGTGATGGTGCGCGCAATGCGCGCCACGTTCTCGCGCAGGCGGGCGGCAATGCGGCGCAGGAACTGCGCGCGCTCGATCGCCGGGCGGCGCGCCCAGGCTTTTTGCGCGCCGCGTGCCGCTGCAATGGCGCGGTCCACATCGGCTTGGGCTGACAGCGGCGACTGCGCCAGCAGCGCGCCCGTGGCGGGGTTGCGCACCTCGTGCAGCTCGGCGCTGTCGCTGAACGCACCGGCAATGTAATTGCGCAAAACAGGGGTGGTTGGCATGGGGTCGTCCTCAGTAGGTGGTAGAGACAATGGCGGGCTGGGTGGGCGCGCGGTAGCGTGCCAGGTTGGCCACGGCGGCCTGGCGCATCAGGCTGATATCGATGGCGACGGCCACAAAGCGGCAGCCCCAGTCGGTGTAGCGGCGCGCATCTTCTTCGCGCGGCGCCAGAATGCCGCAGGCCTTGCCATGGGCCAGGGTGGTCTCGATGGTGCGGCGTATGCAGTCCTGCACCTCGGGCTGGCTGGCATCGCCCGCATGGCCCATGCCGGTGGACAGGTCTGCCGGGCCGATGAAGACGGCATCGACGCCATCGACGGCCGCAATCTCCGCCGCATTCTCCACGCCCAGGCGCGACTCGATCTGCACGATGAGGCAGAGCTGCTCATGCGCAGTGCGGATGTAGTCGGGCACCGCATCCCAGCGCGTGGCGCGGGTCAGGCCCCCACCCACACCCCGGATACCATGCGGCGGGTAGCGCATCGCCTGCACCAGCGCGCGGGCCTGCTCAGCCGTCTCGACCATCGGCACCATCAGGGTCTGCACGCCAGCGTCCAGCAGCTGCTTGATCAGCACCGCATCGCCATGCACCGCCCGCACCACCGGGTGCGTGGCATAGGGTGCCACCGCCTGCAGCTGCGCCAGCAGCGTCGGCACGGTGTTGGGCGCATGCTCGCCATCCACCAGCATCCAATCGTAGCCGGTGGTGGCGATGATCTCGGCCGCATAGGGCGTGGCAAAACCGGCCCAGATACCGTAGAGCGGCTCGCTGCGGCGCAGCGCGGCCTTGAAAGGGTTCAATGGCAAATCCATGGATAGGTCTCCTGGGTGGGCAATCAGCGTTGGCCCACCGGTGTGTGATCAATGGGTAATCAATGCGTGTAGGGACGGTGCAGTTCGCAAGCCGGGTTCAGCTCCACACCAAAGCCGGGCTTGTCCAGTGCCGACAGGCGCATGCGGCCTTGCACAGGCACCGGCTCGCCCAGCAGCTGCGGGTGGAACATCGGCACAACCTCGTCGGCCTTGGGCGCCATCATCAAAAACTCGGCAAAGGGGCTGTTGTGGCGCGTGGCCACAAAGTGGTAGCTGTAGACGCTGGAGCCATGCGGAATCACCAGCGCCTGGTGGGCATCGGCCAGTGCCGAGATCTTCAAGAGCTCGGTGATTCCGCCGCACCAGCCGACATCGGGCTGGATGATGTCGCAGCAACCCATCTCCAGCAGCTGGCGAAAGCCCCAGCGTGTGGCCTCATGCTCGCCGGTGGTCACCAGCATGCCGGTGGGCACGTTCTTCTTGAGGGCCGCATAGCCCCAGTAGTCATCGGGCGGCAGTGCCTCTTCAATCCATTTCAGGCCGTGGGCCTGGGCACCCTGGGCCAGGCGGGTGGCGTAGTTCAGGTCCAGGCTCATCCAGCAGTCCAGCATCAGCCAGAAATCGGGGCCCACGCGCTCGCGCATCGTGGCCAGCTCCTCCAGGTTGCGGCGCAGGCCTTCCTCGCCTTCGGCCGGGCCATAGTGCAGGGGCATCTTGCCGCCGATAAAGCCCATCTTCTGCGCCAGATCGGGGCGCGCGCCGGTGGCGTAGAACTGCAGCTCATCGCGCACCGCGCCGCCCAGCAGCTGGTGCACCGGCTCGCCGCGCACCTTGCCCAGCAAATCCCACAGCGCCAGGTCCACGCCGGAGATGGTGTTGATGACAATGCCCTTGCGGCCGTAGTACAAGGTGGACCAGTACATCTGGTCCCAGATGCGCTCGATGTCGGTGACCTTGGCGCCTTCCAGAAAGCGTGCCAGGTGCTTCTCGACGATATAGGCTGCGGGCTCGCCGCCGGTGGTGACGGCAAAGCCGACATTGCCTGCGCTGTCCTCGATCTCGACCACCAGGGTGCCCAGCACATTGATGCCAAAGCTGCGGCGGCTCTGGCGGTACTCGGGGTACTTGGCCATTGGCGTGGCGATGTGGTCGTCGATCCAGTGGCCATCGGCCTGGTCGTGGTAGTCGGCACCGCCCCCTTTGAGGGTATAGGCGCGCACTTGCTTGATGGTGGGGATCTGGCTCATGGTGGTGTTTGCTCCTTATGCAATTTAGGCAGCGGCCCGGGGCTGCAGCGCAGCGGGCGCCATGCGGGCCCGGATGCCCAGCACCAGCAACGCTGCCAGTACCGTTGTGCCTGCCAGCAGGTACAGGCCTGCGGCGGGTGAGTGGAAATGGCCTTCGGCCCAGTTCTTGACGATGGGGGCGACAAAGCCGCCAACCGCACCCAGCGAATTGATCAGCGCAATGCCGCCCGCTGCGGCAGCACCTGCCAGCGTGTTGGCTGGAAAGGTCCAGAACACCGGCTGCACCGCGATAAAGCCGGCCGCCGCAAAGCACAGCGCGGCAACACCCAGCAGCGGGCTGGAAAAACTCACCGATGCGGCCATGCCGATGGCGGCGACGAGCAAGGTCATGCTGGCCACACTGCGGGGCTTTTGGCTGCGCTGGGCAAAGCCGGGCACCCACCAGGCGGCCAACAGTGCGCAGAGCCAGGGGATGGCCGAGACCAGGCCGACTTGCAGACCCACCTTGGTGCCCAAGAGGCCTGCCACCTGGCTGGGCAGGTAGAACACCACGCCGTAGACGCTGGCCTGGATCAGCAGATACACGAGGGCCAGGTACAGCACGCGCGGCTGGCACATGGCAGCGAGCAGGCTGTGCTGGTGACCGCCCTTGGCGCGCTCTTCGCTGTCGATGATGTCCTGCACCTGGCGGCGCTCGTCGGCCGTCAGCCACTGGGCATCGGCCGGGCGGTTGGTGAGGTAGAAATACGACCAGATACCGACGGCCACGGCCATCAGGCCTTCGACCGCAAACAGCCATTGCCAGCCATGCCAGCCACCCATGCCATCGAGCTCCAGCAGCAGGCCCGACAAGGGGCTGCCAAAGATAAAGGCCAGCGGCGCGCCGAAGTAGAAAAAGCCCATGGCCTGCGCCCGGTGCGCGGCCGGGAACCAGTAGGTGAGGTACAGGATGACGCCGGGGAAGAAGCCCGCCTCGGCCACGCCCAGCAGGAAGCGCAGCACATAGAAGGTGGTCTCGTTATGGGCAAACATCATCGCGGCCGACACCAGGCCCCAGGTGACCATGATGCGGCACATCCAGATGCGCGCGCCGATGCGGTGCATGATCAGATTGCTGGGCACTTCCAAGAGGGCATAACCAACAAAGAACACGCCAGCGCCAAACGCGAAGGCGGCGTCGCTGATGCCGGTATCGGCCTGGAAGGCCACCTTGGCAAAGCCCACATTGGCCCGGTCCAGAAAGGCCATGATGTACATCAGCAGCAAGAAGGGCAGCAGGCGCCAGGAAATCTTGGCGAGCAAGGGAGCGGGGAGTTTTTTCACGACAAATCCTTAAAGACAATGCGCGGCCTGAACGCCGGCCAAATGGCGGGCGCTGCGGGAGCGAGAAAGGAGAAGGCGGCGCTGGCAAGCCAGCGCCGATGGGGCGCGGCTTGCGCTAGCGCCGTCGTGAGGCGGGGGGTCTGAAAAAAGTGTGCGCGAAGGCGTTCATGTTTGTCTCCTGAAAGGTCATTCGTTCTTGTGTGGAGCTGAATGTACGCGCATGATTGATGCCTAACAAATCAAATTTCAGTCATATCCGATACTTTTTATTTATGTCTGTAAAACCTGCTTTAACGGCCGCGCCACCGCTGCAGCGCAGCCTGCTCAACCGCCTGCGCTACAAGCACCTGCACATGCTGGTGGCGCTGGGATCGAGCCTCAATCTGCACCGCGCATCGATCAGCCTGGCGATGTCGCAGCCCGCTGCCACGCGCATGCTGCGCGAGATCGAAGACATGTTTGGCTGCCAGCTATTTGAGCGCCTGCCGCGCGGCATGCGCCCTACCGCGCTGGGCCTGCAGCTGGTGCGCTTTGCCGAGGCCTCGCTCAACAGCCTGGACCGCTGCGCCGAAGACCTGGCGGTGCGCCGCCAAGGCGGCTATGGCTACCTGGCGATCGGCACCATCATGGGGGCAGCGCCCGACCTGGTGATGACGGCCGTGGCCCAAATGAAAGCGCAGAGCCCGCAGCTGCGCCTGCGCATCATGGGCGATACCAGCGACCAGGTGCTGCGCCTGCTGGACCAGCGCCGCATTGACCTGGCCATTGCCCGCCGCCGCATTGCCGGCGACAGCGAGGCCTATGACTTTGAGGCGCTGGGCAACGAGCGCTTGCTGGTGGTGGTGCGCAGCGGCCATGTGCTGGCGCGGCGCCGCAAGCTGAGCTGGGAGGAGCTGGTGCGCGACTGGCCCTGGATCTTGCAGCCGGCCAGCACTCCGGCACGCATCGCGCTGGACCAGCTGCTGCACAGCCTGGAGCTGCCGGTGCCGGCCGATGTCACCGAGTGCAGCTCCGTCTACTCGATGCAGCAGTTGGTGCAGCTGACGGACGCGGTGATGCTGCTGTCGGACTCGGCCTTGAAGGACTATCTGCGCATGGGCCTGGTCAAGACCTTGCCAGTGCAGATCGATATACCGATGGCCCCGTTTGGCATGCTGACGCGCAAGGACCAGGAGGCCTCGCAGGAGCAGCAGAACTTTATGGATCTGCTGCGCGCGCAGGCCAGGCGCCTGGCGGCTTGAACGCTGCTGGAGTTCAGGCCAGATCCAGCGTTTGCAACAGCGCTGCGAATGCCGCGCGATCCGCCCCCTGCAAGGTGTGCAACGGCAGCGGCAGGCAGGGTGAGCGGGCCAGGCCCATCAGCTCGGCTGCGGTGGCAACCGAGCGCAGGCTGCCGCCCTTTTGCTGGAACCAGGACCACAGCGGCGCCAGGCGGTGGGACAGCTCCAGCGCCTGCGCCGTATCGCCAGCCAGCGCAGCGCGCGTGATCGCCAAGGTGGTCTGAGGCCAAAGGCCACCGATGACCGAGTACCAGGCATCGCAACCGGCCACCAGGCCCTTGGCACCCAAGGCATCGCCACTGACGCCAATGCTGACATGGGCGGGCACGACAGCGCGCAGGCGCTGCACACGCGCCTTGGCCTCGGCCGCATCGGCCGGCACGCCGGGGATCTTGATCGAGCCGATATGGGGCAGCTGCGCAATGCGGCCATGCAGCGCATCGCTGAACTCAAAGCGCGTGGCGCCGGGGTTGTCGTACACAACAATGGGCACCGACACCGCACGCGAGACGGCCTGGTAGAGACCATAGACCTCGTCGTCAGACAGCTTTTGGTAGGAGACCGGGGCCAGCAGCAGGCCACTGGCACCGGCCTTTTGTGCGTCGTCGGCCAAGGCCAGCACATCGCGCGTGCGCAGTGCGCCAATGCCCACGACCACCGGCACGCCCTGGGCCTGCTCCACCGCCAGCGCCGCCACCTGGGCCCGCTCGGCACGCGAGAGATAGGCATAGCTGCCGGAGGAGCCCAGCGCGCCGATGGAATCGACACCGGCTGCCACCAGGCGCTGCACCAGTTGCGCAAATGCCGGCATATCGATGCCGCTCTCATCCATCGGGGTCAGCGGAAACGCACTCAAACCTTTGAACATTCTTTTTCCCAGTCAAAACAGATGCCGCGCCCGAGCTGGGTTGCGGCCAAGCCCGGATTGTGCGGCGGCCGCTTCTGGTTAAAAATAGCCAGTTTTCAACAAAATCACTGGTCCAGTTGCCCGCCATGCCAGCACCCTCGTCCACCCGTCCCGGCAGCCGCAGCCTGTACCGCGACCTCCGCGCGCGCATCGGTGATGGCAGCTACGCGGCCGGCACCCCCCTGCCCTCGACGCGGGTGCTGGCCGCTGAGCGGGGCCTGTCACGAGGTACCGTGAGCCTGGTCTATGAGCAACTGGCCTCGGACGGCTTTGTCGACACCCGGCGCGGGGCCGCGACGCGCGTGGCGGCGGGCGCTGCTGACCGCATCCGCACTCAGGGCCGGGCTGCCGACGCTACCGGGCTCCATCGCCAGATGCCCGACAGCGATCGCCTGTCCGCCTTTGCCCAGCGCCTGCAGGCCATGCCCCTGCGCCCGTCCGCGCCCGATCCGGCCGGAGTGATCGACTTTGTCTACGGGCCGCTGGCAGGCAGCGATTTCCCGACCCTGCAATGGCTCAAGGCCTTGCGCCGGGCCGAGGGCCAGCGCAGCCAGCGGCTCGAATACGCGACCCCGCTGGGCGCGCCCGAGCTGCGCCAGGCGCTGCAAAAACACCTGCATCAGACCCGGGACATACGCTGCAGCACGGAGCAGATCCTGGTCGTCAACGGCTCGCAGCACGCGCTCGATCTCTGTGCCCGCCTGCTGCTCAACCCCGGCGACCGCGTGGTGGTCGAGAACCCCGGCTACCGCATGGCGCACCAGGTGTTTGCGGCCTATGGCGCGCAGCTGGTCTGCGCCGATGTGGATGACGATGGCCTGCAGACTGCGCAGCTCGCCGCGCTGACCGCACAGGCGCCTGCCAAGCTGGCCTATGCCACGCCTGGCCACCAGTTTCCGCTGGGCGGCTTTTTGCCGATTGCCCGCCGCCATGCCCTGCTCGATTGGGCGCGTGCGCAGCGTTGCTGGCTGATCGAGGACGACTACGACAGCGACTACCGCTACGGCGTGCGGCCCGAGCCCAGCCTCCTGTCGCTGGACAGTGCGGACTGCGTGATCCATGTGGGCACCTTCTCCAAGACCTTATCGCCCCAGCTGCGCCTGGGCTATATGGTGCTGCCCCCGGCGCTGGCCAGCCTGTTTGCCCAGGCCAAGCTGCTGACCGACCGCCATACCGCCACCGGCCCCCAGCGCGCGCTGGCCCAGTTGATCGACGAAGGCAGCTATGCCCGCCATGTGCGGCGCATGCGGCGCAAACAGCATGCGCGCCAGCAGGCCTTGCTGCAGGCGCTGGAGCGGCATCTGGGCACGCAAGTGCGCATCCAGGGCGCGGCCAGCGGCCTGCACCTGGCCGTGTGGTTTCCCGCGCTGCCCGCCAGCTGCGAGGCGCAGCTGGTGCAGGCGGCAGCGCAGCGCGGCGTGCGCGTCTACCCGATCAGCCCGCTGTACCTGCAGCCCAGCAGCGCGCAGGCAACGCACGCCGTAGCCGGTGTGGTGATGGGCTATGCGCTGCTGGATCTGCCCGAGATTGCGCGGGGCGTGCAGCGCCTGGCCGAGGCGCTGCAAAGCCTGCGCTGATCAGGCATCCCACTGCAGGCAGCGCATGCTGATGGTGCCCGACTGAAAGCCCTCGAACACCTGGCGCGCCGGGCCACTGCCATGGGCGGCGCCCAGCGCATACAGCAAGGGCCAGTAGTGGTCCGGCGTGGGTACGGCCATCCGGGCGGATGCATGCAGCTGCTGGTAGGCCACCAGCGCTTCCCGGTTGCCTGCCAACAAGGCCTGCTTGGCCGCTTCGTCAAACTGCTGGGCCCAGTCGCGGGCGGCCATCAGCCCTTCGGGCGCGCCGCGCACCGTTGCGCGCAGGTTGTGCACGATATTGCCGCTGCCGATGAGCAGCACGCCCTGCTCGCGCAAGGCTGCCAGCTCCTTGCCCACGGCATAGTGGTAGGGGGCAGACTGGTTGTAGTCGATCGAGACCTGGAACACCGGCACATCGGCCTGGGGGTAGAGGTGGTGCAAGACGGTCCAGGTGCCGTGGTCCAGCCCCCACTGGTCCGTCAGCTGCGCCTGGCCGCTGCGCACCAGCGCGGACGCCTTGGCCGCGAGCGCTGGGTGGCCAGCGGCCGGGTACTGCATTGCATGCAGCTCGGCCGGAAAGCCTGAGAAATCGTGGATGGTGGCGGGCTTGTCGTTGACCGTCACGCCGGTGCTGCCGCGCGTGAGCCAATGGGCCGACACCACCAGGATGGCGCTGGGCCGGGGCAGGCTGGCACCCCAGCGTTGCAGGTGCTGGGTAAAGGGGTTGGCGCTGATGGCATTCATCGGGCTGCCATGGCCGATGAACAGCACCGGCATTTTGCGCGGCGGCTGCGGGCTGCGGGCCAGGGCTTGGCCCATCGGCAAAAGAGCGGCCATCACCGCAGACAGACTGCCGGACAGGACCAGGGAGCGACGTGACAACATGGGGCGTGGAGCAAAAACAAAGGGCCGCAGTCTGAGGCGGCAGAGGGGCACAAGTTCCGCCGCAGCCCCCAAAGAAAAATGCAGTGCTTGCCCAGGGCATGCACTGCATTGGCTTTGGAGCATCAGGCGGTCAACACATCAGATGCTGGCGTTGTCGATCACAAAACGGTAGGCCACATCGCCGCGCAGCATGCGCTCATAGGCCTCGTTGATCTGCTCGGCCTGGATCAGCTCGATGTCCGCCACAATGCCGTGCTCGGCGCAGAAATCGAGCATCTCCTGCGTCTCGGGGATACCGCCGATCAGCGAACCGGCGAGGCTGCGCCGCTTCATGATCAGGCCAAACACACCGGGCGAGGGATGCGGGGTGGAGGGCGCGCCCACCAGGGTCATCGTGCCATCGCGCTTGAGCAGGTTGAAGAAGGGATCGAGCTCATGCGGGGCCGCAACGGTGTTCAGGATGAAGTCCAGGCTTTGCGCATGCGCGGCCATCTCATCGGCATGGCGTGAGACCACCACCTCGGCAGCGCCCAACGCCTTGGCCGCATCGCGCTTGGATTCGGACGTGGTGAACGCCACCACATGCGCGCCCATCGCATGCGCCAGCTTGATGCCCATATGGCCCAGCCCGCCAATGCCCACCACGCCCACCTTGTGGCCGGGCCCCACGCGCCAGTGGCGCAGAGGCGAATAGGTGGTGATGCCGGCGCACAGCAGCGGCGCCACAGCGGCCAGCTGTTCCGGTGGATGGCTGACCCGCAGCACATAGCGCTGGTGCACCACAATGCTTTGCGAATAGCCGCCCAGGGTATGGCCCGGCGCATCGGCGGTAGGCCCGTTGTAGGTGCCGACCATGTGGTTGCAGTAGTTCTCCAGCCCCATGCCGCAGTCCACACAGTGCTGGCAACTGTCGACGATGCAGCCCACGCCTACCAGATCCCCGGGCTTGAAATCGCTCACATCGGAGCCGACTGCCGCGACCTCGCCGACAATCTCATGCCCGGGCACACAGGGGTAGAGCGTGCCCGCCCATTCGGAGCGCACCTGGTGGATGTCCGAGTGGCAGACGCCGCAATAGGCAATGCGGATCTGCACGTCCTTGGCGCCCGGCGTGCGGCGCTCGATGTTCAGGGCTTGCAGGGGTTGGTCACCCGCGTGGGCGCCATAGGCTTTGACGGTCATGGTGAAGGTCCTATTCCGTTCGTGGAGGTCAGCGCATGGCGCGGGCAAGGCCACGCCAGCTGGCAGATGCACGGGGTGCTGCCGCCATGCAAAGGCATAGGCAGTCATGCCCGCATGAAGGCGCGTTCATCTTACGCCCCTTGTATGGCAGATCTGCTGGGGCCGGGCAACGGCTTGCAAACCGCTGGTTCTGCCGCCAAAAGCTGATCGCCCTTTTCTTAAAATGGTTTTATGAGAATAATTCTCATTTGCGAATATGATCAACACCAAGGTTCAGCGATTGCCGCCGTTCCTTGTTTCATCGTGGGGCGACCTACTGGGTTTTCACTCCAGTGGTCGTTTTTGCTAGCCAGCGGTTCTCCATGTAGCCAGGCATTTTTTTCACGTTGAAGCGCTCTCGCCGTCTTTGCTGCGCGCTCCGCCCAAGTCCTTCCAATGGACCTTGCCAGGTCAGTGCTCCGGAAGCAGGCATATGCCCTCGCGGCATGGCGATCCTCTCCCCTGTCTCGTTTATTGCTCAGCGGATGCGCTGTCAAGCGCCTCCTTGTACAGCGCTTTCCTGTCGCCCGGTGCTGCTGACGCCATCCGGCTATACCCGATGACATAAAAAGTATGCAAGTGCTAACATCCACTCCAATCATCTGGAGTTGGTATGAGAATATTCATTTCATGGATTGCTAAGTCACTGATCGCTGTGGCTGCCGCGCTGGGCTTGCAGGCCGCGCAGGCACAGGGCCTGCTGTTCACGCCAGGCAGCATCAACTTCAGCAACACGGCGGCAGGCAGCGTATCGGCAGCGCAGAGCGTCACGGTGGAGTACCAGGGACCCACGCCATTCGTACTGAATGTCAGCAGCGTCACGCCGCCTGCAAACTCCGCCTTCACGGTCGTGGACAGCAGCTGCGCTGCAGGCCCCTATCCGCAATTCACGCCTTGTACGATCAGCTTTACGTTCACTGCGCCGGCTGCTGCGGGCCCTGTCACAGATGCCTTCCGCTTTGAAGTCGACAATCTTGGCACCCAGTCCATCACCCTGAACGGCTCCTCGGATGGCGCCACGCCCCAGTCCATCACCTTCAACTCCACCCCGCCCAGTCCTGCCCCTGTGGGAGGCAGCTACGATATTGCAGCCACCGGCGGTGAATCGGGCGAGCCGGTTGTTTTCTCCATCGATCCCTCAGCGGCTGCGATTTGTTCGGTCACGGGCAACACGGTAAGCTTTCTCAGCGTGGGCACCTGCGTGGTCAATGCCAACCAGGCAGGCAATGGCGCCTATTTCGCAGCCCCTCAAGAGCAGCAAAGCTTTGCGGTGACCGCAGCCCCGACCGCCAACCCCGGCACGCCCGAACCTGTGCCCGCACTGGGCGCCTGGGCAGCGGTGCTGCTGTCCAGCTTGGTGGCGGTGGCCATGGTGCTGGTGCAAACGCGGCGCAGGGTTCAGCCAGCTTAACGAACCCATAGCACCTCCAACTTCTGCCTGGCCTGCGCCACCTCCAGCGTCACCTCATCTCCCTCAGCCTTGCCCAGCAGCGCCTGGCCCAACGGCGCTTGGCTGCTGATCACCTGGATGGATTCAGCGCCGATGACCAGCTTCATGTTGCCCCCTTCAGGGCCAAGAAAGATCTGCTGCTGTCTCTCGTCCGCATCCAGCAGGCAAACCAGCGCGCCCAGCTGTATGCCCCTGCCGGCGCTATAGGGCTGCGGGCAAAAAAGCCGCCAATGGACCAGCGCCTGGTGGATGGCCTCAGCGCGCCGCGCCTGGCCCGTCGCCAGGTAGGCCGCCTCCAGGCCCAAGGTGTCGTACTTGTTCTCGGCAATATTTTCCTCGTGGGTCGCCGCTTCATGCGCCGCACTCACCGCCTGCTCGACCTGCTGCAGGTCATCGGCCAGCCGCTCCAGCACCAGCTGCTGCAGCAAGGATTTATCCACCATGAAAGAGGCCTCTTGAACAAGTTGGGGGGATGATTATGAACCGGCATGGGTTGGTCATTGCCAGACTCAGGGGCTGTGTGGAGCCGCTGGACAGAGGGTGCAGCTGCTGCTGCCCAGAATGACCTTCTTGTCATGGGTACATTCGGCAATACACCAAACGCCGCGCGCACCACCGACAATAAAAAAGCCACACAGCATCAAAAATGATAGCTGTGCAGCCAATGAATCTGGTAGGGCGTGAGGGACTTGAACCCGCGACCAAAGGATTATGAGTCCTCTGCTCTAACCAACTGAGCTAACGCCCCGGTACCACCACCTGCCAGAAGCCCTGGCGAGTGAAGCTGTGCATTCTAGCGTCTATTTCGGATGGCTCAGTGCGTTGGATACGAGCTTGGAGGTGATTCCAACGATCTGGATCATCTTCTCGTAGGGCATGCGTTTGGGGCCGATGACGCCCAGGGTGCCGACCACCTTGCCGTTGACCTGGTACGGCGTGCTGACGACCGACAGCTCCTCGACGGACAGCAGCTGGCTCTCGCCACCGATGTAGATTTGCACACCTTCTGCGCGGTTGGAGTTCTCCAGCAGGTGCAGGATCTGGGTCTTTTGCTCGAACAGGTCAAAGGCCCGGCGCAGGTTGGTCATGTCGTTGCTGAAATCGCTGACGGCCAGCAGGTTGCGCTCGCCAGCAATCACCAGTTCATGCGGCGCTTCTTGGGCGCCTTCATCCACATTCACGGCCGCCAGCATCAGTGCGGCGATCTCGTCGCGCAGGCTGTCCACTTCCTTGCGCAGCAGCTGGCGCACCTGCTCCATCGCCAAACCGGCGTAATGGGCGTTGAGGTAGTTGGCCGTCTCAATCAGCTGGCTTTGCGAGTAGTCCGACTCAGTGAAGATCACCCGGTTCTGCACATCGCCTTCGGGCGAGACCAGGATCAGCAGGATGCGCTTTTCCGACAGGCGCAAAAACTCGATATGGCGGAACGACGAGCTTTTGCGCGGCGCCTGCACCACGCCCACGTACTGCGACAGCTCCGAGAGCACGCCAGCAGCGCTGGTGATGACCTTTTGCGGCTGCTCGGGTGCAATCTCGGCCGACACCACCTGGTCCGGGTCTACGGTCAGCATGGTGTCGACAAACAGGCGGTAGCCCTTGGCCGTGGGGATGCGGCCGGCGGACGTATAGGGGCTGGCGATCAGGCCCAGGCCTTCGAGGTCGGCCATCACATTGCGGATGGTGGCCGGCGAAAAGTCCAGCCCGGGCGCCTGCGTGAGCGCGCGCGAGCCCACTGGGTGGCCATCCGCTATATAGCGTTCCACCAAGGTTTTGAGCAGCAGCCGGGCGCGGTCATCGAGCATGGGCGCATTTTATCCGTGTCCTTGGCGCCAGCAGCCGCGTTCGGGCCAGAACCAGGGATACCCAGAGGATTCCAGCCAGCAGCCGGACGCCAGAGATGGCTACCACGCACCCGACTTATGGCGCCCATGCAACAATGAAGCCGTAGCTACCCCGCGTGCCTGCCTGCAGGCGCCCGGCCAGCTCCAGGCCCAGTCCCGGCCACCGGCGCAGCCCGCCTTTGCAGGGCAGGCGGCAGCCGCCAACTGGGGCTGCTCAAGAAATTCAAAAAGATTACGCCACTTTGGTGATGTAATTTGCGTATGCAGTCTCGCTTCCAACACATTGCCCTGATCGGCAAACACCATGCGCCGCCCACTGCCGAGGTGCGCCAGCAGTCCTATGCGGCTTTCAGCCAGATCGCCTGCTATATCGAGGCCCAGGGCGGCACTGCATTCCTGGAGAAGGAAACCGCCGCCTTCACCGGCATGGAACACTACCCGACGCTCAGCATGCAGGAGATCGGTGAGCGCTGCGACCTGGTCATTGTGCTGGGCGGTGACGGCACCATGCTGGGCGTGGGACGCGAGCTGGCGCAGTACAACACGCCCCTGGTCGGCATCAACCAGGGGCGACTGGGCTTTGTGACCGATGTCCCGCTGCAGACCTTCATGGGACCGCTCTCGGCGATTCTGGCCGGCGAGTACGAAGAAGAAGTGCGCTCGATGATCCATGCCCGCGTGATGCGCGAAGGCCAATGCGTCTTCGAGGCGCTGGCCTTCAACGATGTGGTGGTCAACCGGGGCGGCACCTCGGGCATGGTCGAGCTGCGGGTCGAGGTCGATGGCCAGCTGGTGGCCAACCAGCGCGCAGACGGTTTGATCATTGCAACGCCGACGGGCTCGACGGCCTATGCGTTGTCGGTCGGCGGGCCCATCGTGCACCCGACGGTGCCCTGCTGGGTGATGGCGCCGATTGCGCCGCATATGCTGTCCAACCGGCCCAGTGTGATTCCTGACTCGCAGGAAATTTCGATCGAGGTGATTGGCGGGCGCGATGTGGCCGCCAATTTCGACATGCAGTCGCTCGCCTCCATCCTGCGTGGTGACAAGATTTTGGTGCGCAGCGCGCCGCACAAGGCGCGCTTTCTGCACCCCCGGGGCTGGAACTACTACGCCACTCTGCGCAAAAAGCTGGGCTGGAACGAAGGGGGCATTACGCCATGAGCCTCAGACGCATTGGCTTGCGTGATTTCGTCATCGTCGAGCAGCTGGAGGTGGATTTCCAGCCCGGCTTCACGGCACTGACCGGCGAGACGGGTGCCGGCAAATCGATCCTGATCGATGCTTTGCAGCTGGTGCTGGGACACCGTGCCGACACCGGTTTTGTGCGCCAGGGCGCCAGCCGCGCCGAGCTGATGGCCGAGTTCGATACGCCCGCCACGCTCGAAGGCTTTCTGGCCGACAACGACATGCCCGGCGAAGAAACGCTGCTGCTGCGCCGCGTGATCGACGCGCAGGGCAAGAGCAAGTTCTGGATCAATGGCGTGCCCGCCACCGCCACGCAGCTGCGCAGCATTGCGGGCGACTTGGTCGATATCCATGGCCAGCATGCCTGGCAGGGGCTGACCCAGCCCGAGTCGGTGCGCCAGCTGCTGGACGCCTACGCCGGTACCGACAGCACTCCCACGCAGCGCGCCTATGCGCTCTGGCGCAGTGCCGACAAGGCCTTGCAGCAAGCGCGCAGCATGGAAGAAACCCACCAGCGCGAGCGCGAACGCCTGCTCTGGCAGATCGCCGAAATCGACAAGCTCGCGCCCGGACCGCAGGAATGGGAAGAGCTCAACACCCAGCATGGGCGCCTGTCCAATGCCCAGGCCTTGATGGATGCGGCCAACAACGCGATTGCCAGCCTGGAAGGCGAAGACGGCGGCGCGCTCACCCATGTCAACCGCAGCCTGCATGCGCTGCAGGCCCAGGCCCATGTGGAGCCCGGTTTCTCCGCGATGGCCGAGTCGCTGGAATCGTGCCTGGCCCAGCTCGAGGATGTGGTGCGCTCGCTCAACGGCTACCTGCGCCATGCCGAGCTGGACCCGGACAAGCTCGAGCAGCTGGACCAGCGCCTGGGCAGCTGGATATCGCTGGCACGTCGCTACAAGCGTGCGCCCGAAGACCTACCCGCACTGCTGCAGGGCTGGCATGCCGAGCTGCTGGCGCTCGAAGCCTCCTCCGATATGGTGCAGCTGGCCAAGAACGCCCAGCAGGCGCAGGAGGCCTACCAAAAGGTCGCCACGACGCTCAGCCAGGCGCGCCAGCAGGCGGCCAAACGCTTGTCCAAAGCGATCACCGCAGCGATGCAGGACCTGGGCATGGCCGGCGGCCGTTTTGTCGCGCAGGTCAGCCCCGCACGTGAGCCGCGCAGCGATGGTATCGACGATGTGGAACTGCTGGTCGCTGGCCACCCGGGCACCGACCCCAAGCCAATCGCCAAGGTGGCCTCGGGCGGCGAGCTCTCGCGCATCTCGCTGGCCATTGCAATATCGACCAGCCAGCTCGGCCAGGCGCCCACCCTGATCTTTGACGAGATCGACTCGGGCATTGGTGGCGCGGTGGCCGATGCGGTGGGCCGCGTGATGCGGGCACTGGGGCGGGACCGCCAGGTGCTGGCCGTCACCCACCTGGCCCAGGTGGCCGCACGTGGCGACCACCACCTGCTGGTGGCCAAGCAGCGCAGCAAAAGCGGCACCACGAGCCATATCTGTACCGTGGCCGATGACGAGCGGGTCAATGAAATTGCCCGCATGCTGGGCGGCGAAAACCTCTCGGCCACGAGCCGCGCCCACGCCCAAGAGATGATTGCCGGAGGAATGAATGACCGATAAGACATCCGCCCCGCAGCCACTGGAAGTGGTGGTCATCACCGGCATGGCCGGCTCGGGCAAATCCGTGGCGCTGCATGCGCTCGAAGACGTGGGCTACTACTGTGTGGATAACTTTCCGCCTGAACTGCTGCAGGCACTCGTATCACTGGAGCACTGGCAGCACGGCAGCCGCGTGGCCATTGCGATGGATGCACGCAGCGCCAAGGGCCTGTACCTGGTGCCCGAGCAGCTCGAGCGGCTGCGCGACGCCGGGGCCCAGGTGCGACTTATCTACATGGATGCGCAGCGCGACACGCTGATGCGCCGTTTTTCGGAAACCCGCAGGCGCCACCCGCTGACCAACGAAAAACTGCAGCAAGGCCCCCGCGCGCTGGCGCAGATGATTGATGAAGAACGCGCGCTGCTGGCCGACCTGCGCGAGCAGGCCCATGTGATCGACACCAGCAACCTGCGCGGCTCCCAGCTGCAGGCCTCTATCAAGGAGTGGATCCAGGCGCCGCAATCGAGCCTGACCCTGCTGTTCCAGTCCTTTGGCTTCAAGCACGGCATCCCCATCGACAGCGACTACATGTTCGATGTGCGCATGCTGCCCAACCCCTACTACGAGCCCGAGTTGCGCCCGCACACCGGGCTGGAAGCACCGATCGCCCACTTCCTGGCGCAGCAGCCCAAAGTGCTGCAGATGCAAAACGACATCATCCGTTTTCTGGACAACTGGTTGCCCGAGCTGGTGAAGAATCACCGCAGCTATGCCACGGTGTCGGTGGGCTGCACCGGCGGCCAGCACCGCTCGGTCTACCTGGTCAATGCACTGGCCCAGCACTTTCAAGGCCGCTGGACCACCTTGCAGCGCCACCGCGAGCTGAGCGCCAAAAAAAGCTGATGCCCGCGCTGATTACTCGGCGCGCAAGGCGACGCTGAGCTGGTCGACCACGTTCGCCCAATCGGCATCGGCGGTAATGCTTTCACGCAAGAAGCGCGCTTGCGCGGGCGACCAGAATGCGGCATCTGCCAGCAGCACCTTGTGGGGCAGCGGGCGGTGGGATTCTATGAACTGGCGGATCGACGCATCATCATCGGGCAGGCCCAGTTGCTGGAAGAGCGACGAGAAGGGGTGAACCGTGGGCTCCATGGCGTACTTTCAAAGCAAGAAGATGGCTGCAGTCTAAGCGCCGTGCAGCGGCGCCCTTTGCAGGACAAGCCCGGTAAAGGACGCCAGTGCCGGTAGCCGAGCCCGCCTCAAAACCCGCGCTGCAGCAGGCTGCGAATCGGCGCGGGCAGCCCCAGATCGGGCCACTGCGCAGGCAGGCACCACTGGCCCGAAGGCGTGGGCACACCATCGCCCGAAACGGGCACCCGCACCGGGTGCAGGTGCAGATCCTTGTGGGTGAGCACATGCAGGAATGGCTGGGCATGCACCGCCTCCGAGGTATCACCGTGCTGTGCCGACTGCGCAAGCAGCGCCTCTTCACTGTCGTAGACCGGCAGGCAGAACAGGCCGGCCCAGATGCCGGGCGCGGGGCGCTTTTCCAGCCAGATGGCACCGTCGGGCCGCTGCCAGCACAGCAGCCACCAGCTGGCGGCGCTGCGCTTGAGTTTCTTGGTCTTGACCGGATAGCGCTCGGGCTGGCCCTGGCGGTGGGCCACGCAATCGCCGTGCACCGGGCACAGCAGGCAGCTGGGCTTTTTGGCGGTGCAGATGGTGGCGCCCATGTCCATCATGCCCTGGGTGTAGCGCGGCATATTGCGCGCCAGGTCGGTGGTGGGCAGCAGCTCTTCGGCCAGCGCCCAGAGCTTTTTCTCGGCGGCGCTGCTGGCCAGGTCGTCCTCAAAGCCCAGCACGCGGGTGAGCACCCGTTTGACGTTGGCATCAAGTATGGCGGCGCGCTGCGCAAAGCAGAACGAGGCGATCGCGCCGGCGGTCGAACGGCCAATGCCGGGCAAGGACGAGAGTTCTTCGACCGTGTGCGGGAACGCGCCGCCAAAGCGTTCCATCACCTCCTGGGCACAGCGGTGCAGGTTGCGCGCGCGGCTGTAGTAGCCCAGGCCACTCCACAAGGCCATCACCTCTTCATCGCTGGCCGCAGCCAGATCGGCCACGGTGGGGCAGCGCTGCAAAAAGCGCTCGTAGTAGCCCAGCACGGTGCTGACCTGGGTTTGCTGCAGCATGATCTCGGACAGCCAGACGCGGTAGGCATCCTGGGTGTTCTGCCACGGCAGATGGTGTCTTCCGTGGACTGTCTGCCAGGCCACGATCTGTTCGGAAAATCGACTCACAATCGCTGTTCTCGGGGGGAGTAGTTATCGGTGGGCCTGGCCGCTCTGGGGCGGCCCGCCAGGCCCGCGTTTATTTCTGGCAGCGCTTGCAGTAATAGGTGCTGCGCTGCCCTTGCTTGATGAGCTGCACCGGCTGGCCGCATTGCGGGCAGGGCTCTCCGGCCCGGCCATAGACGCTGGCCTGCGCCTGGAAGGCACCGGCATAGCCATTGACCTGGACAAAATCGCGCAAGGTGCTGCCACCCAGCGCAATGGAGCGGGTCAGCACCTCCACAATCGCCGCATGCAGGCGTTTCGCCTGGGGCCGCGTGGTCTGGTTGGCCGGTTTGGTCGGCGAGATGCCGGCCAGGAACAGCACCTCGCTGGCGTAGATATTGCCCACGCCCACGACCACCTGGCCGCCCAGCAGCAGCTGCTTGATCGGCGTGCGCGACTTTTGCAGCCCGGCCCAGAGGTGCTCCACGTTGAAGCCGGCGCCCAAGGGCTCCACGCCCAGATTGGACAACAGCTTGGCGGCCATGCCGGAGTCGGCATCGGGCGACCAGACCACCGCCCCAAAACGGCGCGGGTCATGCAGGCGCAGCAGGTGCTGGTCGGTGAGCAAGTCAAAATGGTCATGCGGGCCCGCTGGCGCATCCATGGGGCTGACCTGCAGGCTGCCGGACATGCCAAGGTGGATCAGCACCACGCCCTGGTCCAGCACCAGCACAATGTATTTGCCCCGGCGCTGCACCTCGGTGATGGTGCGCCCGGCCAAGGCGGCGGTATCGATGCCCAGCGGCCAGCGCAAAGGTTTTCCCATGCGCACGGAGGCAATACGCGCGCCTTGCAGCGGCGCAACCAATCCCCGCCGCGTGACTTCCACTTCTGGTAACTCTGGCACTTTCTTCCTTCTGCAAGGCCCTTGGGCATCGTTTATTATGGGCCGATGACGCAAAAACTTCGTTTACTGGCTTATTTTCTGGCCGCTGGCCTGATGACACCCGCCTTTGCAGCGCCTGCCAAAGCACCGCAGCAAGGTGCAGCCCAGCGTCAGCTGTCTCTGGCGGCGGCCGAGCGGGCCGATGATGCCAGAGTGGAGCTGGATGCGGAGCTTTTTTACGAGCTGCTTCTGGGCGAAATGTATGCCTACCGCGGCGATGCGGCCACCAGCGTGGAGTTGCTGCTCGACGCCGCGCGCCGCTCGGGTGACGAGAAGGTCTACCAGCGCAGCGCGCAGCTGGCGCTGCTGTCGCGCTCGGCCACCCGTGCCACCCAAGTGGCCCAGGCCTGGAAAAGCGCCTTTCCGCAATCGCGCGCGGCCAGCCGCTACATGCTGCAGGTGATGCTCTCGACCAACCAGGGCGAGGAAACCGGCCCGCTGCTCAAGCAAGAGATCGCGCTGGCCAAGCCCGATGAAAAACTCGACTGGATCCGCGCCATCCCCAGCATCTACCGGCGCCTGAGCGACCAGGAGCTGGCCGCCCGCATTGTGCGCGAAGCGCTGACCCCCGAGCTGGAAAACCCCGCCACCGGCCCCGAATCCTGGGCTGCCATTGGCCGTATGGAGCTGGCCGCCGACCAGAAGAGCCAGGCGCTCGCGTCCGCCCGCCGGTCGCTGCAACTCAATCCCGACAATGAAAGCGCAGCCAAGCTGGCCGCAGACCTGGTCAACGCCGGCGTGCCCGGGGCTGAGGCGCTGGTGGTGGATTTTTTGGACAAGTCCAAGAGCGGCGAGGCCCACCTGGCCTATGCACGCAGCCTGATGAACGCCGAGCGCTTTACCGAGGCCAAGGCCCAGCTGGACAATGCCACGCGCCTGAGCCCCGAATCTGCCGACGCCTGGATGCTGAAGGCCGCGCTGGAGGCCCAGCTCAAGCAGTACACCGAGGCCGATGTCTCGCTGCTCAAGCTCGACACCTTGATCGACAAATTCCCCTCGGCCGTGCTGCAGCGCGAAGTGCGCATCCAAAGCCTGATGCTGCGCGAGCAGATGGCCGAGGCCCAGCAGAAATGGGCCGAGGCCGACCGCTGGGCCGATGAGATCGCCAAGGCCGGCAATATCGCGCTGGCCACCTTGCGCAAGGCCTCCATCCAGATGCAGCAAGGCAACTACGACGCCGCAGCGGCCCTGCTGGAGCAACTGCCCGAGGGCAATGCCGGCGAGGCGCGCGCCAAGCTGGCCGCGCAGGTGCAGCTGCAAAAGACGGCCAAGAACTATGCGAAAGCGCTGGAGCTGCAAGGGCGCCTGGTTGCGCTGCAGCCGCAAGACCCCGATGCACTGTATGAGCAGGCCATGCTGGCTGAACGCATGAACAACATGGAACTGGCCGAGACCCAGCTGCGCCGGCTGATCGAGCTGCAGCCCGATTTTCACCATGCCTACAACGCGCTGGGCTACTCGCTGGCCGACCGCGGCCTCAAGCTCGATGAGGCCAAAAGCCTGATCGAGAAAGCGCTGAGCATGTCGCCCGGTGACCCCTTCATCACCGACAGCCTCGGCTGGGTGGAGTTCAAGCTGGGCAACCTCGAGCGCGCCGCCGAGCTGCTGGAGCAGGCCTACACCAAGCAACCCGATGCCGAGATTGGCGCCCACCTGGCCGAAGTCTGGTGGAAACAGGGCAAGACCCGGCCCGCCGAAGAGCTGTTGCGCACGGTTCTGAAGACCGCACCCAATAACGACATGGTCAAGAAGACCTTTGAGCGCCTGGGAATCAAGCCATGATAGGTGTGCAGCGCAGGCAGCTCTGCCTGGCCACCATCGGCGCCGGCCTGCTGCCCCTCCTCTCGGCCTGCAGCACGGCTGCGCGCCAGCTCGAAGCGGCCCCGGGCAAGACCTACTGGTCAGGCCGCATGTCGGTGCAGGTGCTGGACAGCCCTCCGCAAACCACCAGCGGCAGCTTTGAGCTGTCGGGCAGCCCCGACTCGGGCGAGCTGGTGCTGCTCAACCCGCTGGGCAATATCGTTGCGCGCGTGCAATGGTCACCCGGCCAGGCGAGCGCACAGCAAGGCACGCAAACCCGCCAGGCCAGCTCGCTCGATGAGTTGACGCAGACCTTGCTGGGCACCAGCTTGCCGATTGCCGCGCTGTTTGACTGGCTGCAGGGCCAGCCCACGGTGGCCGCGGGCTGGCAGGCCGATCTGGAAGCGCGCAGCGAAGGCAAGATTCTGGCCCGCCGCCTCGACCCGCTACCCGAAGCCAACCTGCGCATCGTGCTCGACGCGCCATGATTTTTTTGTGAGACGATCCATGCGTACGCTGTACGACGTTCCTGCGCCTGCCAAGCTCAACCTGTTCCTGCACATCACCGGCAGACGCGCGGATGGCTACCACCTGCTGCAGTCGGTCTTCATGCTGATCGACTGGGCCGACACGCTGCACCTGGAGCTGCGCAGCGGCGGCCAGATCAGCCGCGAAGACCTGAACACCCCCCTGCCCGCCGATGACCTGATCACCCGCGCCGCGCGGGCCTTGCAGCAGGCCACCGGCTGCAGCCAGGGCGTACACATTGGCGTGCATAAAAACCTGCCGGCCCAGGCGGGCATGGGTGGCGGATCATCGGATGCTGCCAGCACCTTGCTGGCCCTGAACCAGCTCTGGGATTTGAAGCTCTCGCGCAGCGAACTGCAGCGCATCGGCTTGACGCTGGGCGCCGATGTTCCGTTTTTTATTTTTGGAAAATCGGCTTGGGTCGAAGGAATCGGTGACATAATACGTCCACTCGAAAACGAGCAGCAACTAGCAGACACCGCGCTGGTAGTTGTGAAGCCGCAAGAGGGTCTGGATACGAAACTTATTTTTTCAAGTCCGAACCTAAAACGCGATTCAGAAGCTGCTACAATGACGAGCTTCGCTGCAGAGAACTTTGACTTCGGTCGGAACGACTTGCAGCCGGTCGCAGAAAGCCTGTGCCCTTCGATAAAAAAAGTTTCTGACTTTTTGAAATCACAAGGATTACATGCTAGAATGACGGGCTCAGGTAGCGCAGTTTTCGCAGTGAAGAAAATGCAAGCTAATAGCTGCCAGAGCAGTTTTTCACAAGACTGGACAGTGAAAGATTGCACAAGTCTGATGGAACATCCTCTCAGAGGCTGGACCCAAGACTGAAAGTTTCAAAGGATTGGTGATGCTTAGCACCAATTCTTGTAGGGGAGTCGCCAAGCTGGTTAAGGCACCGGATTTTGATTCCGGCATGCGAAGGTTCGAATCCTTCTTCCCCTGCCATATTTCTTACCGCGTACAAGCAACGCACACAGCTAACCCATACCCACTGGGACGCTATGCAAGACCATCATCCAGACTTCATGGTTTTCACTGGCAACGCCAACCGCGAACTTGCCTCTGAAATTGCACAACACCTCCATACCTCACTGGGTAACGCCGACGTAGGCCGCTTCTCTGACGGTGAAGTCACCGTTGAGATCAAGCAAAACGTGCGTACCCGTGATGTGTTCGTGGTGCAACCCACCTGTGCGCCCACCAACGACCATCTGATGGAACTGCTTGTGATGGTCGACGCCTTGAAGCGAGCATCGGCTGAGCACATCTGCGCGGTGATCCCCTATTTCGGCTACGCCCGCCAGGACCGCCGTGTTCGCTCGACCCGCGTGCCCATCACGGCCAAGGTCGTGGCCAACATGCTGCAAGCCGCTGGCGTGAGCCGCGTGCTGACGATGGACCTGCACGCCGACCAGATCCAGGGCTTCTTCGATATTCCGGTGGACAACATCTATGCATCGCCTGTGCTGCTGGGTGATCTGCGCCAGAAGAACTACGAAGACCTGATCGTTGTGTCGCCGGACGTTGGTGGTGTGGTGCGTGCACGCGCGCTGGCCAAGCAACTCCATTGCGATCTGGCCATCATCGACAAGCGCCGCCCCAAGGCCAATGTCTCCGAAGTCATGCATGTGATCGGTGACATCGACGGCCGCAACTGCGTGATCATGGACGACATGATCGACACCGCAGGCACCTTGGTGAAGGCGGCGGAAGTGCTCAAGGAACGTGGCGCCAAGAAGGTCTACGCTTACTGCACGCACCCCATTTTCTCGGGCCCGGCCATCGAACGTATCGGCAACGGTGCGGCGCTGGACGAAGTCGTGGTGACCAACACCATCCCGCTGTCGGCCGAAGCGCGCAACTGCAGCAAGATTCGCCAGTTGTCGGTGGCACCGCTGATCGGTGAGACCATCCACCGCATCGCCACCGGCGAATCGGTGATGAGCCTGTTCCAGGAAGCCGACTGATCAAAGGGCCCGCAAGGCCCTTTTTCTGCTTTCTGCTAAAATAGATAGTTTTCGCTGGCCGCTGCAATTTGTAGCGGCCTTTTTAACCGGGTGAACTGGTCGCGGTTCATCCCACATTGGAGTAATAAAATGAACGTTGTCGCTTTTGCGCGCGCTAAGCAAGGTACGGGTGCGAGCCGCCGCCTGCGTAATTCTGGCCGTACGCCTGGCATCATCTACGGTGCCGCTGCTGAGCCTCAGTTGATCGAAGTGGACCACAACAGCCTGTGGTACGCCCTCAAGAAGGAAGCTTTCCACGCATCCGTGCTGGAACTGGACCTGGACGGCGCCAAGAGCCAAGTGCTGCTGCGCGACGTGCAATACCACCCCTACAAGCAGCTGGTGCTGCACATCGACTTCCAACGCGTCGATGCCAACACCGCGCTGACCATGAAGGTGCCCGTCCACTTCAGCGGTGCTGAAGAGTCCCCAGCAGTGAAGATCGACAAGTGCCTGGTGACCCCAGTTGTGACCGAAATCCAAGTGATCTGCATGCCCAAGGACCTGCCCGAATTCATCGCGGTGGACCTGAGCAAGCTGGAAAAGGGTTCGACCGTCCACCTGAAGGACATCGCTCTGCCCAAGGGCGTGAAGCTGGCTGCACAAACCAACCCTGCGCTGGTGTCCGTGGCTGCTCCTGCTGCTGCTGAACCTGCAGAAGGCGAAGCGCCTGCTGCTTAATCGCACAGCAAGCTGCTGACGCCTCTGGCGTCTGCAAGCCAGAGGCTGCATTGCTGGTCAATGCAGCCTTTTTTCATTCTTCCCCTACTTCACTCCATCCGCCCATGATCAAGCTGTTTGTTGGCCTCGGCAACCCCGGCCCTGAATACGAAGGCACGCGCCACAACGCCGGCTTCTGGTGGATTGATGCGCTGGCCCGGGATTTGCGCCTGCAGCTGGTGCCCGACCGCAATTACTATGGCCTGGTCGCACGTACTTCGGTGCAGGGTGAGTCGGTCTGGCTGCTCGAGCCGCAGACCTTCATGAACCTGTCGGGCAAGTCGGTCGGCGCGCTCGCACGCTTTTTCAAGATCAAGCCCGAAGAGATTCTGGTGGTGCACGATGAGCTCGATCTGCCGCCCGGCCAGGTCAAGCTCAAGCGCAGCGGTGGCCACGGCGGCCACAATGGCCTGCGCGATATCCATGCCCAGCTGGGCTCGTCCGATTACTGGCGCCTGCGCATCGGCATTGGCCACCCCGGTGACAAGCAGGAGGTGCCCAACTGGGTGCTGCGCAAGCCAGCGCCCGACCAGCGCAAGCTGATCGAGGACAGCATCATCCATGCGCTGCAGGCATCGCCCGAGCTGCTGGCCGGCGACATGGAAAAGGCCACGCTCAAGATCCACACCACCAAGCCCCAGCGGCCCAAGCCGCCACGCCCAGAGGCTCTCTGAGCGCACCGGGCTACACGCCCATCCCCCCGATCACCCCGCAGTCACAGGCCCTTGTCGGCCTGCAGGCGCACATAGCGCTGCATCAAGGTGGGCTTGTCTTCCTGAAAATCGGGGTGCACCGGTATGCAGGCGACCGGGCAGATCTGCACGCACTGGGGCTCATCGAAATGGCCCACGCATTCGGTGCAGCGGTGCGGATCGATCTCGTAGTAGTCCTCCCCCATCGAGATGGCATCGTTGGGGCACTCGGGCTCACACACATCGCAGTTGATGCACTCATCGGTAATCATCAAGGCCATGGATGCGTCTCCAAGATTCCAGCACGGGGGAAGAAGTGTGACATGAGCGACATTATCCCGCGACCTCCTTAGCCATACTCGTGGCACTGCGAGTAAGCATGTATGGTGTGTCGGAATTGTTCGCGTTATGCTTGCCGCTGCGAAAAAATACAACAAGCACCAGCAGGTCTGCGCGCCTTTCCTAACCACGACGGCTACCCATGGGTCTTTTCATTCTCAAGCGCACACTCACCTTGCTGCTCACCTTGTTGGGCACCTCGATTGTCGTCTTCCTCGTTCTGGAGATCCTGCCGGGCAACGCCGCCCAGATGCTGATGGGCCCCGATGCCGCGCCCGAAGCAGTCGCTGAGCTGGCCGAGCAGCTCGGGCTCAACCAGCCCGCCTGGGAGCGCTATGTGCACTGGATCTGGGGCCTTGTGCACCTGGACCTGGGCAACAGCTACAGCTACGGCACACCGGTCATCGAACTGATTGCCGAGCGCATGGCGCTCACCTTGCCGCTGGCCTTGATGGCGATGGCCATCACCACCGTCGTGGCACTGGCCGCCGGCATCTATGCCGCCAGCCGCCACAACAAGCTCGGCGATGTCAGCGTCATGGGCATGGCACAGCTGGGCATTGCCATCCCCAATTTCTGGTTCGCCATCTTGCTGATCCTGCTGTTTTCGGTGCACCTCAAATGGTTCTCGGCCGGCGGCTTTCCGGGCTGGAGCGAGGCCTCGGGCGGCTCGCCCTGGGCCGCGCTCAAGTCGCTGATGCTGCCGGCCTTGTCGCTGGCCGTGGTGCAGGCGGCCATCCTGGCGCGCATCACGCGCTCGTCGGTGCTGGAGGTGCTGCGTGAGGACTTTGTGCGCACCGCCCGGGCCAAGGGCCTGTCGCAACGCGCAGCGCTCTACGGCCATGTGCTGCGCAATGCGCTGGTTCCGGTGGTCACCGTCATGGGCCTGCAGTTTGCCGAACTGATGGCCGGCACGATCGTGGTCGAGAACGTGTTCTACCTGCCCGGCATGGGCCGGCTGATCTTTCAGGCCATTGCCAACCGGGACCTGATGGTGGTGCGCAACTGCGTGATGCTGCTGGCCGCCATGGTGGTGATCGTCAATTTCGTGGTGGACCTGCTCTATGCCTGGATCGACCCCCGCACCAAAGCCAGCGATATCTGAGCACGCCATGCAACCGCCTACCTCCGTCGCCCCTACCTTGCCCACGCCCGCTGCCAGCGCAGCGCCTGGCCACACGGCATCCCGCAACGCACTGTGGCGCCGCGCCCTGCGCAACCCCAGCTTCATGATTGGACTGGTGCTCACGGCCCTGCTCTTGCTCGCCGCTGGCCTGTCCTATGTCTGGACGCCGCACTCGGCCTTCGAGATGAACATGGAGGCCAAGCTGCAAGGGCCGTCGCTCGCCCACTGGCTGGGCACCGATGCCTATGGGCGCGATGTCGCCTCGCAGCTGCTGCTGGGCGCGCGCGCCTCCATTTTGGTGGGCGTCATTGCCGTGGGCATCGGCGTTGTGGTCGGCACCGCGCTGGGCCTGCTGGCCGCTGCCAAGCGCGGCTGGGTCGAAGAGGCCATCATGCGCCTGGCCGATTTCTCGCTGGCCTTCCCCGCCATCCTCTCGGCCATCATGCTGACCGCTGTGTTCGGCCCGGGCATCATCAATGCCATCGTGGCCATCGGCATCTACAACATCCCGATGTTCGCCCGCATCGCGCGCGGCTCGGCCAACACCATCTGGGGGCGCGAATATGTCACCGCCGCCCGCGCCTGCGGCAAGGGTGCCTGGGCCATCACCTGGCAGCATGTGCTGCCCAATATCTCGGCCACCTTGATCGTGCAGAGCACCATCCGCTTTGCGATTGCGATCCTGGCCGAGGCCGCACTGTCCTACCTGGGCCTGGGCACGCAACCGCCGCAGCCGTCATGGGGCCGCATGCTGAGCGAGGCGCAGACCTTGATGTTCCAGGCGCCGCTCTTGGCCGTCTTCCCGGGCGTGGCGATTGCGTTGTCGGTGCTGGGCCTCAACCTGCTGGGCGACGGTCTGCGCGACCTGCTTGACCCGCGTCTGGCCCGCAAGCGCTAAGGAGTCGCCATGGCACTGATCGATGTTCAGCACCTGGAAATCGTGCTGCAAACCCACCGGGGCCCCGCCCGCGCCGTGCGCGATGTCAGCTTCCAGATCGAGCGCGGCCAGGCCCTGGGCCTGATTGGCGAGTCGGGCTGCGGCAAGTCCATCACGGCCATGGCCTTGATGGGCCTGCTGCCCGAATCGGCCCAGGTCAACGGCAGCGCCCAGCTCGACGGCCAAAGCCTGGTGCAGCAGCCCGACCACTGGTGGCGCAGCGTGCGCGGCAACCGCATTGCGATGATCTTCCAGGAGCCGATGACGGCGCTCAACCCGGTGCATACCATTGGCCGCCAGATCAGCGAACCGCTGCGCCTGCACAAGGGCTGGAGCGCGCGCCAGGCCCGTGAAGAAGCGATTGCGCTGCTCGACCGCGTCGGCATCGCCCAGCCGGCGCAACGCTTTGATGCCTACCCGCACCAGTTCTCGGGCGGTCAGCGCCAGCGCATCACGATTGCGATGGCGCTGGCCTGTGGCCCGGATCTGCTGATCGCCGATGAGCCCACGACGGCGCTGGACGTCACCATCCAGCAGCAGATTCTGGACCTGATCAATGGGCTGGTGCAGGAGCGCCAGATGGCCTTGCTGCTGATCTCGCACGACCTGGGCGTGATCTCGCAGAACGTCGACAAGATGGTCGTGATGTATGGCGGCACGGTTGTCGAATCGGGCAGCACCGAGGCCGTGTTCGAGCATATGGCCCACCCCTACACCCGGGGCCTGCTGGCCGCGCGCCCCAGCATGCAGCCGCGCATCCAGGGCCAGCCCCAGCGCCTGCACACCATTGCCGGCTCGGTGCCCGAGCTGGTCGACCTGCCCGCAGGCTGCACCTTTGCCGGGCGCTGCAGCTTTACCCAGGCCCCCTGCTTTGTGCAAAGGCCGCCCAGCGTGGCGCTGCCATCGACCCATCCGCAAGAGACGCACCAGGTGCACTGCCTGCGCCCCGAGGCCTACGCCATCGCCACCCAGACCCCTGACGAGACCCCCGCATGACGGCAGCCCCCCACGACACCCCCTTGCTGCAAGTGCGCGACCTGGTGCGCACCTACACCCTGCCCCGCGAAAAGCTGTTTTCCGCGCCCCCCACGGTGCAGGCTCTCAAGGGTGTGAGCTTTGAGCTGCATGCCGGCCAGAGCCTGGGCATCGTTGGCGAGTCGGGCTCGGGCAAGTCCACCTTGGCGCGCCTGGTGATGGCGCTCGACCAGCCCACCGCCGGCCAGGTGCTGCTCGAGGGCCAGGACCTGCACCGCATGGAGGCGGCCGCACTGCAGCGCGCGCGCAAGGATTTCCAGATGGTGTTCCAGGACCCCTATGGCTCACTCGACCCGCGCCAGACGGTCGAGCGCATCGTCAGCGAGCCGCTGCAGGCGCAAAAGACCGCCTCGCGCGCCGAGCAGCGCGAGCGCGCCAGCCAGGTGCTGCAGCAGGTGGGCCTGCGCGCGCAGGATGTGGACAAGTACCCGCATGAGTTCTCCGGCGGCCAGCGCCAGCGCATTGCCATCGCCCGCGCACTGATCACCAAGCCCCGGCTGATCATTGCCGACGAGCCCGTCAGCGCGCTGGACGTGTCGGTGCAGGCCCAGGTGCTCAATCTGATGCAGGACCTGCAACGCGAGCACGGCATCACCTACCTGCTCATCAGCCACGACTTGGCTGTCATCAACCACCTCTGCGACGCCGTGGTGGTGCTCTACCAGGGCGAGATCGTCGAGCGCGGCGCGCCCAGCCAACTGTTCCAGCATGCCCAGCATCCCTATACGCAAAAACTGGTGCAGGCCGTGCCCCAGGTGCGGCCACGCCGACACCGCATGCCAGCAGGGATTGGCGCAAGTCCTGTATAACCGTGCTTGAGCTTCTCGGCGCGCTCCGCAAGGGCGTCGCCACTCCGCAGCTTTCCCCCATAAATTGAATAAAACCCTATCCAAGGAGTACCCGGATGCTGAACCGTAGACACCTGCTTGCCGCAGGCACTCTGGCACCGCTGCCACTGTGGCTGCCTGGCATCGCCCAGGCACAGGCCAAGAAAGACACCGTTGTGCTGGGCATGACGCTGGAGCCGCCAGGGCTGGACCCAACCGCCGGCGCCGCCTCGTCGATTGCCGAGATCACGCACTACAACCTGTATGAGACGCTGACCAAGATCAACTCGGACGGCAGTGTCTCGCCGCTGCTCGCCGAGAGCTGGGAAGTCTCGCCCGATCTCAAGAGCTACACCTTCAAGCTGCGCAAGGGGGTGACTTTTCACAACGGCGAGCCCTTCAACGCCAACAGCGTCAAGTTCTCCTTTGACCGCGCAGCCGGCGAGAAAAGTACCAACAAGGACAAGCGCACCTTCGCCAACCTGACGGCCCAGGTGGTGGACGAGCACACGGTGGTGATCCTGAACAAGGAGATCGACCCGGACCTGCTGTTTGTGCTGGGCCAGGCCACATCGATCATCGTCGAGCCCAAGAGCGCCGACAGTAACGCCACCAAGCCCATCGGCACCGGCCCCTACAAGCTGGGCAACTGGAGCAAGGGCGCCTCCATCACCCTGGAGGCCTGGCCGCAGTACCGCAACCCCGGCAGCATCCGCATCCGCCGCGCCACCTTCCGCTTCATCTCGGATGCGGCCGCGCAAGTCGCTGCGCTGCTGGCTGGTGATGTGGACATCTTCCCGCGCGTCTCGGCCCGTGGCATCGACCAGTTCAAGACCAACCCGCGCTACCAGGTGGTCATCTCCGGCTCACGCGCCAAGACCATCGTCGCCATCAATGAGCGCCGCAAGCCACTCGACGATGTGCGTGTGCGCCGCGCGCTGTCTGCCGCCATCGACCGCAAGGCCGTCATCGCCGGCGCCGCCGAAGGCCTGGGCGTGCCGATTGGCAGCCACTATGTGCCCGGCGCCTATGGCTATGTGGACACCACTGGCATCAACCCCTTTGATGTGGAAAAGGCCAAGAAGCTGTTGGCCGAGGCCGGCGTGAAGACCCCGCTGAGCCTGAGCATGACCCTGCCCCCCACGCCCTACGCGCGCCAGGGCGGCGAGATCATTGCCGCGCAACTGGCCAAGATCGGGGTCGAGGTCAAGCTGCAGAACGTGGAATGGGCGCAGTGGCTCTCGGGCACCTACACCAACAAGAACTACGACCTGTCGCTGATCTCGCATGTCGAGCCTTTCGATCTGGAGAACTACACCCGTCCCGATTACTACTGGGGCTACAAGTCCGAGAAGTTCAACAAGCTGTTCGAACAGATCAAGCTCGAAGCGCGTCCGGCCGACCGCTCGCGCCTGCTGGGCGAGGCACAGCGCCTGCTGGCCGAAGATGCCGCCAACGTCTACCTGTACCAGCCGCAGTGGGTGACGATTGCCGCCAAGAACGTGCGAGGTCTCTGGAAGGACATGCCGATCTTCATCAACGACCTGTCATCCATGTACTGGGCTTGAACCCGGTCTTGCGCTAGGCTTCAAACCAGCACACCGCCCATCTACGGATCTGCCCGGATGGGCTTTTTTCATTGAACACCTACTCCACTCCCGCCCTCTGCCCGATATGACCGCGTTGCACGATTGGCCCGCCACAGCGCTGCTGGCCGCCTACCAAAAGCAAGAACTCTCCCCTGTCGATGTCATGCAATCCGTCATCGACCATGTCGCGCAGTGGGAGCAGCACCTCTGCGCCACCTACCTCTACCGGCCTGACGAGGCACTGGCGCAGGCACGGGCCAGCGAGGCGCGCTGGCACAAGGGCGCGCCCGCCGGCCTGCTCGATGGCCTGCCGGTGACCATCAAGGAAAACATCGCCACCCAGGGTGACCCACTGCCCGCCGGCACCGCTGCCGTCACGCTGGTGCCCGCAGCCGCCGATGCACCGCCCGCCGCCCGCCTGCGAGAGGCCCATGCCATCTGCTTCAGCAAGACCACGATGCCCGACTACGGCATGCTGTCGTCGGGGCTGTCGAGCTTTCACCCGCTGGCGCGCAACCCCTGGGACCTGAGCAAAGGCCCGGGCGGCTCCAGCGCGGGCGGCGGTGCGGCAGCGGCTGCCGGCTACGGCCCGCTGCACATCGGCACCGACATCGGTGGCTCGCTGCGCCTGCCGGCCAGCTGGTGCGGTATCTACAGCCTCAAGCCCAGCCTGGGCCGCATCCCTATTGACCCGCCTTACCAAGGCCGTGCCGCAGGCCCGATGACCCGCAGCGTGGACGATTCGGCGCTGATGATGCAGGTGCTGTCGGCCCCCGATGCGCGCGACACGATGAGCCTGCCCGCACAGGACATTGCCTGGAGCACGGTGGCCACCACCGGCGTGGACTTTATCCGGGGCAAACGCATTGGCCTGTTGCTCGATGCCGGCTGCGGCCTGCCGCTGCAGCCCGAGGTGCGCGCAGCCATCGAGCGGGCCGCAGCGCTGCTGGAAGCCGCTGGCGCGCAGATCACGCCAATGCAGCCCTTCATGACGCCTGCGATGCTGGACGGCATGGACCGCTTCTGGCGCATGCGCTCGCTGAGCGATCTGCAGGCGCTCAGCAGCGCGCAGCGCGACAAGGTGCTGCCCTATATCCGCGCCTGGGCCGAGAGCGCCGAGGGCATGAGCGGCAGCGCGGTCTTCCAGGCCAGCCAACAGTTCCACCAGGTACGTCTGGCCACCGTCAAAGCCTGCAGCGCGTTTGACTTTGTGATCTCGCCCGTTGCGCCGCATGTTGCGTTCGATGCCCAATGGCCCTCGCCCACCAACGACCCCTTGCGCCCGCTCGAGCACATCGGCTTTACCGTGCCCTACAACATGTCGGAGCAGCCGGCCGCATCCATCAACTGCGGCTACACCGCCTCCGGCCTGCCTATTGGCCTGCAGATCGCCGGTGCGCGTTTTGACGACCTGGGCGTGTTGCAGCTGTCGCGCGCTTTCGAGCAGATCCGCAGCCCGCAAAAGCCCTGGCCCCAGCCGCCCCAGGCATGAGACAAGGAGGGCAGCGCATGGGCACGCAGCAGGACCTGTATGGCAACCCGGTCAGCAGCGATGCAGCCGCCCTGCCCTACCTGAACGACTTTGCCGAAGGCTTTGTTGCCTGCGAGATGCGCGTGCTGCGCATCCTGGACATCGCAGCTCAGGACCCCAGCCCGCTGGTGCAAACCTGGTGCGCCGCGCTCCATCTATTTGCCGAAGATGCGCAGGCCGCCCGGCAGGCGCGGCCCTTTTTGCAGCGTGCCCGCGCCCAGCTGGCGCAGGCCCATGAGCGCGAAGCACAGTGGCTGGCCGCCGTCGAGGCCTGGGCCGATGGCGACACGCCCTTGGCTGCGCAAAGGCTCGAAGCACTGCTGCAGCACTACCCGCGCGATCTGGCCGCGCTCAAGCTCGCGCACTACCATGCCTTCAACCTGGGCGACTCGCCCGCCATGCTGCGCATGGCGCTGGCGGCCCAGGCGCACTGCGCCGATATCCCCTACTTCCACGGCATGCTGGCCTTTGCCTATGAGCAATGCCATCTGCTGGGCCAGGCCGAGCGCGCGGCGCGCCAGGCGCTGCAGTTGCGCTTCAAGGAGCCCTGGGCCCACCATGCGCTGGCCCATGTGCTGCTGACCCAAGGCCGTGTGGACGAGGGTCTGGCCTTCATGCAAAGCGCGAGCAGCAGCTGGACGGGGCTCAACTCCTTCATGCAGACGCACAACTGGTGGCACCTGGCGCTGTTCCTGATGGAGGATGCGCGCCATGACGAAGCGCTGCAGCTGCATGACAGCCAGGTCTGGGGCGTCGTGCCGGCCTATTCGCAGGACCAGATCGGCTCCATATCGCTGCTGGCGCGGCTGGAGCTCGAAGGCGTCGATGTCGGCCCGCGCTGGCAGCAGCTCAGCCCCTACCTGCTGCAGCGCCAGCATGACCATGTGCTGCCTTTTCTGGACCTGCAATACCTCTACGGCCTGGCACGCGCCGGGCAATGGGAGGCCGCGCAGCAGTTGCTGGTCAGCATGCAAGGCCATGCCGATGCGCAGGTCCAACCCCGGCTGCGCACGGCCTGGCAGGATGTCTGCCTGCCCGCCGCGCAGGGCCTGCTGGCCCATGCCCAAGGCCAGTACGGCCAGGCCGCCCATCAGCTGGGGCCCTTGATTGCACGCCTGGTCGAGGTCGGCGGCAGCCACGCCCAGCGCGACCTGTTCAACCAGCTGTACTGGAGCGCCTTGCGGCACAGCGGCCAGTGGACGGCCTTGCAAAACCTGGTACAGCCCTGGCACAACCAGCAGCCCCAATCCAAACGGCTGGCAGCGCATATGCGGCGCATTTACCAGGGGCTGGGCTTGCCGCCCTCCCTGGCGGCTTGAACTGCCATTTCGCCCTGTTGGACGGCCTCAGCGCTGCGCGGTCGCCAGCTTGACCGCCAGGCCCACAAACACCACGGCGGTGATCTTGTTGAGCCAGAACTGCGCGCGTGGCGAGCGCAGCAGCAGATTGCCAAAGGCGCCCGAGAACAGCGCAATGGCGCCAAACACCAGGAACGCGGCCAGGATAAACACGGCGCCAAAGACAAAGATCTGCGGGCCGACCGGGCCGATGGCCGGGTCGGCAAACTGCGGCAAAAAGGCCAGGAAGAAGATCAGCACCTTGGGGTTGGTGAGGTTCATCACCACGCCCCGGCGAACCATCACCAGCAAGTCCTTGCCCGCCATCTCGGTACGCAAGCTTGCGCTATCGGCCGCGCCAGCACCGGATTTTTCTGCAGCCACCGGTGCCCGCCATGCGCCCCAGGCCAGATAAGCCAAGTAGGCCGCGCCACACCACTTGAGCACCGTGAACGCGATGCTGGACGCCGCAAACACTGCTGCCAGCCCCAGCGCCACCGCCGCGGTGTGCACCACCACGCCCAGGCACAGGCCCACCACCACGGCAATCCCCACCCGCCAGCCGCGCTGGATCGATTGCATCAGCACAAACAGGTTGTCCGGCCCGGGCGACAGCGCCAGCAGCACAGCAACACCAAAAAAGGCCAGCAGGGATTGGAGAGTAGGCATGGCAAGGTCTTTTAATCAAGGACCGGCACATTATGGCCTGCCGCCCAGTGTGCAGTCTCAGGCCCCGCCTACGCGCGCGACAGCGGTGCCGTCACAATCCAGCCTTCCAGCGGATCAGTGCCCGGCGGCAGGCCATAGAGCGCATCGCCCTGTAAATGGCAGCGCAGGCCCCAGGCCGCCTGCAACATGCAGATGGCGGCATCGAGGTGGTCGCCGCTGGCGTCATCGCGCATGCTACCCAGTTGCGCCGGGCTAGCCAGCAGGCGCAGCTGCAGCGAATGGGCACCCTGCAGCAGGGCATCCAGCACCTGCTGGCGGGCAGCAGTGAGCTCGGGCGTCTGGCGCTGGCGGTCATCGCTTTTGTAGCTGCGCCGGCCAATCAGCTCGCGCGCCAGCATGCCGGGGTAGGCCTCCAGCGCGACGCGGCTACTTTCTCTGCGCAGCAGACCGGGGAAATCCGCGCCCACCGCCAGCAGTCGGGGCAGACCAGCATGCAGCATCCAGGCGACGGGCGGGTTAACCCATTTCATCGACGGGCTGGAGCCTGCGGGCCAATCGGTGGCGCGGTGGGCAAATTTGCCGCCGGCGGGCCGGGCATCGCAAAAGGCTTTGAACAGCGCGCGGATCTCGCTGCGCTCCAGGCTGGCGTAATGCTGCATGCAGGCCTGCCAATCGCGGGGCCAGCCCAGGTGCATCACCAGCTCGCGCGGCAGCGCAAACGGCAGGTCAAAGCCGCCGACCCAGGCCGGCTGCTGCTGCAAAAAGTCCTGCCACTGCGCCAGCGTGGCAAAGCGCTCAAAGCCCCGCAGCGCCACCGTGCCCGCCTCGGCATCCAGATGGCCCCAGGCCACAACCACGGGCTTGCGCCGGCTCGGGCTGCTGCTGAAATCGCAGCCCAGCACCGGTGGCAGCGCAGCGCCTGGCATCGCTCAGCCCAGTCCCAGCGCGACCACGCCCACGCCAATCAGCAGCGCGCCAGCAATGCGCAGCAGGCGGTCACCCTCGCCCAGCAGCTTGCCGCCAATCAGCGCGGCAAACAGCATCGAGACCTCACGCGCAGGCGCCACATGCGAGATCGGCGCAGTCTGCACTGCATACAGCACCAGCACATAGGCCATGGGGCTGAAGATGGCGACAACCAGCGCAAAGCGCCATTGCTGCAACCACAGGCGCCGGGTCTCAGCCCAGTTCATCATGCCCAGCGGCGCGAGCATCACCACGCGCACCAGGTTGCCCATATAGTCGAGCAGGATGGGCGAGAGCAGCATCACCTTGACGGCATAGCTGTCCACCACCGTATAGGCGGCAATGAACAGGCCCGTGAGCAGCCCGTAGTACAGGCCCTTGATGGTGCGATCGCGGGCCTCGCCGGGACCGGGCCGGGTGGCGGCGCGCAGCATGGCCGGGCCGCCGGCAATCAGGAATACGCCCGCAACCACCGCGGCAATGCCTACCGCGCCCAGGCTGGACAGGTGCTCGCCCAGAAACAGCACCGCCACCATCGACGAGATCAGCGGCCCGCTGCCGCGCGCCAGCGGGTAGACCACGGTGAGATCGGCCACGCGGTAGCCGCGCAGCAAGGTGACGAAGTAAAAGATATGCAGCAAGGCGCTGGCCGAGACAAAGGCCCATTCGGTCATGCCCCACTGGGGCACCACATCCTTGCCCACCCACCAGCCCACCGGCAGCCACACCAGCGCATTGAGCACCGAGGTAAACAGCGAAAAGCGAGCATCGCCCCCGGCTTTCTTGGCGACGATGTTCCAAAAAGCGTGGATGATGCCGGCCGCGATGATGAGCGTGAAAGCGTGGAGCGTCATGGCTGGGGAGGCGGTGGAAGCGAGGCGAAAGATGCGAGACGGAAAAAAATAACCCGGGTCGGGCCCGGGTGTCACACCGTCAGGGTGCGGATCAGTTGCCTGCGCGCTGCGGAATCAGCGACAAAAACTCGCGCCGCAGATTCGGGTTTGTGAGGAACTCGCCCCGCATGACCGAGTTGAGCATCTTGGAGTCCATCTCGCGCACACCGCGCCAGGACATGCAAAAGTGCGAGGCCTCCAGCACCACGGCCAGGCCGTCGGGCTGGGTCTTCTTCATGATCAGATCGGCCAGCTGCACGATGGCCTCTTCCTGGATCTGGGGGCGGCCCAGCACCCAGTCAACCAGGCGCGCGTATTTGGACAGGCCGATCACATTGGTGTTCTTGTTGGGCAGCACGCCGATCCAGACCTTGCCGATGACCGGGCAGAGGTGGTGGCTGCAGGCACTGCGCACGGTGATCGGACCGACGATCATCAGCTCGTTCAGGTGCTCGGCATTGGGGAAGGCCGTGACCACGGGCTGGGGCACATAGCGGCCCTTGAACACCTCGGTCAGATACATCTTGGCAACACGGCGCGCGGTGTTGCGGGTGTTGTGGTCGTCCTTGGTGTCGATGACCATGCTGTCGAGCACGCCCTGCATCTTGTGCTCGACTTCGTCGAGCAGCAGCTCGAGCTCACCGGGCTCGATGAACTCGGAGATGTTGTCATTGGCATGGAAGCGCTGCTGGGCTGCCACTATCCGCTCACGGATCTTGACGGACACCGGCGTGCCTTCGTCGCTGGCGGGTGCTTTATTCGGATCGGATAGTTCTGTAAACATAGCGGGGATGGTAGCAGCGATTGCAGACCCGCAAGCATACGGTGTTTCTCCCCCTTAGAACCTGTTCAGAGTCTCTACGCAGCCGCGTTGGAGTGCAATCGGGATGAGTTCGAAGGGATGGAACGCAGCTTGCACCGGGGTGCAAGCAAGGGCCAGCGCGCAGAAATCGCCCGATTTCACTTCAACCCGTAGGGACAGTGGCTTTGCGCTGCCCGGGAAGGGGCGCCCGGCTAGGGCCGCCCGGGCAGGGGCGGACTGCGTCGTTGCAAATCCTCGCAATAGCACAGCTATTACTGCGGTGTTGCGCGGCTGGGCGCCCCCTCGCATCCCATCCCGCAAAGACACTGTCGCGGCGCGAGGAGACTTTGAACAGGTTCTTAGGCCAGCGCAAGAAAAGGCGAAAAGCTATGGATTCGATAGCATCCAGCGCCCCAAAGCCGAAAAGCGCTTGCGGCCTCAGTCGCGCAGCCTGAACTCGGCAATCAACGGCAAATGGTCGGACATGCGCCACCAGATGCGACCCCGGGGCACAAACAGGCCGCAGGGGGTCAAACCCCGGGCATAGACATGGTCCAGCTGCACAACGGGCAGACGCGAGGGGTAGGTCATCAACGGCTGCTCGTCGTACTCGAACAAGCCAAAGCCGGCCAGCATGCGCTTGACCTGAAAGCCCCAGTCATTGAAGTCGCCCGCGACAATCACCGGCTCGTCATCGGGCACATGGGCCTTGATGAATTCATGGATCAACGCGGTCTGGCGCAGGCGGCTGCCATGCACCAGGCCCAGATGCACAACGATGGTGTGGATGCGCTGGCCGGCAATCTCCATAGCCACATGCAACAGGCCGCGCTGCTCGAAGCGGTGGTCGGAGATGTCGCGGTGGTTGGATTCCAGAATCGGCCAGCGGGTGAGCAAGGCATTGCCGTGTTCGCCCCAACGCGTGGTGGCATTGGTGCGGTAGGCGGCGGTGTAACCCAGCGGGGTCAGAAAATCTGCCTGGTTCTGCTCGGGCCAGTTGTTGAAGAAGCTCTCTTCCTTGCGGTTGTCCTTGCGCACTTCCTGCAGGCAGATGATGTCGGCATCCATCTGCTCGACCGCCAGCCCCAGGTTATGGATCTCCAACCTGCGCACGGGTCCCAGGCCCTGCACCCCTTTGTGGATGTTGTAGGTGGCCACCCGCAGTATCGGTAAATCGTCGTGAGTATCGGTCATGCAGCTATGAACCTCGGCAGCCACAGAATGGCTTCGCTGTTCGATATGGAATAGCAGCGCTGTGCTGCTTCATGCCAATGATGCCACGCATGGGCGGTGTGCTCCCTCGGGCTGAGCACGATCTTGGTGTAGGACGGCACCTGCAGGCTAAAGACATGCTCGGTGTTCATGCAGACATCGGGCGCATAGCGGTGGCGCCAGGCCGGGTAGATCGGGTAGGTGTTCTCCAGGCCCCAGTCGCGCAGTACGCAGCCGTGCTGCTCGGCATCGATGCCGGTCTCTTCAAAAACCTCGCGTACCGCCGTCTCCTGCCAGGTTTCGCGATCGCTGTCCTGGCTGCCGGTCACGGGCTGCCAGTAGTCCTGGCCCTCCATCTGGCTGGCGCGGCGCAGCAGCAGCACCTGCAGATCGGCGGTGTGGATGATGACCAGCACCGAGCGGGGCAGTTTGTAGGGCAGGCTTTCGCTCCTGGTGTCTTGCATCGTCAACGCCGGGCCTCCGGCTTGCGGGTGGCCACGGCCGGTGGCAAGGCCTTGGCCTGCAGCAGGCGCACCTGCTGCACCATCAGGTTGTGGGCGTTCAGAAAGGCGGCGGCAATCACCTTGCCCTCATTGGTATTGCTCCAGCCCATGCCGGCGCCGCCCCCCAGGCGGCCCAGCAGCACACCGCCCACGCCCAGGTCGGTCGCGCGGGCCGAGCCGGTGGCCGCGGCAACCTGCTCGGTGGTTTCGTTGTCGGTCAGGAACAGGGCCGTTTGCGCCTCCTTGAACTTGACCTGCTCAGCCACACCGGCCAGGCCCGCGATATCGCGCAGCACCGGGATCATCGCGATGATGCCCGCCAGGCCCCGGCCGGCATCCTGCTCGCTGAACGTGAGGTTGGGCACCATCGTGTACTGGGCCTCATAGCCCTTGCGCTTTTGCACCGTGCCATTGGGGCGCAGCACGCCGGCATCCTGCAGCTCGCCCTCGCGGATCGTGCCCTGCAGGCCTCCAGCCCGGTCCACCACGCGAAAGCAGCCGCTTTGCTGCATCAGCAAGCGCACCAGCGGCACGGGTGTGGGCGGCAGGTTCACACTGCTGGGCATCACATAGCCGCGCGGGTTCTCCAGCAAGGCCACCGTGGCGATCGGCTCGTCGCAGCGCTCCAGGCTGGCATGCGCGCCCTGGCCGCCTGCCGGCCCGGCCGAGCCAGAGACTTCGGAGCCACCCTGGCCCAGCTCGGTCTTTTTCTCACCGCAGCCGGCCAAGGCCAGCGCGATGGCGGCCAAGGCCATACCGTGCACCCAGCGCCCGGTTCGGTTGGAAGTCGCAGTCATCGCTTGCATGGGCACCCTTTGCAATCTGTCAGTCACGCCGAGCATAGCGCCCCACAATGACAAAAAAAGGCCAAAGCCCGGGGGCTTTGGCCTTGTGGCGGCGCGGTGCATCAGGCAGGCCCATGCAGCGCGCGGTCCGCTTACTGCGCGCCGGCAGGGTTGCGCAGCTTGATGTGCAACTCGCGCAGCTGCTTTTCGTCCACTGGCGATGGGGCCTGGGTCAGCAGGTCCTGGGCGCGCTGGGTCTTGGGGAAGGCGATCACGTCGCGGATTGACTCGGAGCCGGTCATCAAGGTAATCAGACGGTCCAGACCAAAGGCCAGGCCACCGTGGGGAGGCGCGCCGTACTGCAGCGCATCCAGCAGGTAGCCGAACTTGGCACGTGCATCTTCGGCGCTGATCTTGAGCGCGGTGAACACCTTGGACTGCACATCGGCGCGGTGGATACGCACCGAGCCACCGCCCAGTTCCCAACCGTTGAGCACCATGTCGTAGGCCTTGGCAATGCACTTGCCAGGGTCGGTGTCCATCAGGTCCTCATGGCCGTCCTTGGGCGAGGTGAAGGGGTGGTGCACGGCCGCCCAGCGGTCGTTTTCCTCGTCGTGTTCGAACATCGGGAAGTCCACCACCCACAGCGGTGCCCAACGGTCTTCAAACAGGCCGGTGCTCTTGCCAAAGGCGCTGTGGCCGATCTTGATGCGCAGCGCGCCGATGGCGTCGTTGACGATCTTTTCCTTGTCGGCGCCAAAGAAGATCAGGTCGCCGTCTTGCGCTTCGGTGCGCTTGAGGATCTCGGCAATCGCGGCGTCATGGATGTTCTTGACGATGGGCGACTGCAGGCCGTCACGGCCCTTGGCCAGCTCGTTGACCTTGATGTAGGCCAGGCCCTTGGCGCCATAGATCTTGACGAAGTCGGTGTAGGCATCGATGTCGCCACGCGACAGACCGCCCTGCTCGCGCGCACCACCTGGCACACGCAGGCCCACCACGCGGCCGCCCTTCATGTTGGCGGCGCCCGAGAAGACCTTGAAGTCCACGTCCTTCATCACGTCGGTCAGCTCGGTGAACTCGAGCTTGACGCGCAGGTCAGGCTTGTCCGAGCCAAAGCGGAAGGCCGCATCCTGGTAGGTCATGATCGGGAACTCGCCCAGGTCCACATTCAGCTGGGTCTGGAACACTTCCTTGATCATGCGCTGGAAGATGGCGCGGATCTCTTCCTCGTTCAGGAACGAGGTTTCGCAGTCGATCTGCGTGAACTCGGGCTGGCGGTCAGCACGCAGGTCTTCGTCGCGGAAGCACTTGGTGATCTGGTAGTAGCGGTCGTAGCCGGCCACCATCAGCATCTGCTTGTACAG
>Ga0308164_10000423_pt1 | contig 76994 bp, 76 predicted proteins | sample PhyTR2_FD_201031 | JGI IMG/M metagenome (GOLD analysis project Ga0308164, IMG submission 201031) | Phyllosphere microbial communities from UC Gill Tract Community Farm, Albany, California, United States - DLSLT.R2 | ecosystem: Host-associated > Plants > Phyllosphere > Unclassified | place: USA... | reverse complement strand
GCTATATCGACGTCAACGACCTCAGCTACCTGGTTTCGCAAAAAGGCTTGCAAACCTGCATCACCGAAATGGCCGAGTACATTCGCGCCGACTACCTGCGTTGGCAGGATTTCGAAAAATGCGCGCGCCTGGCCAACCATTCGCCTGAGGGCGTAATCGAGTTGATGCCGGTCTCGGACGCGTCGCTGTATGCCTTCAAATACGTAAACGGCCACCCGAAAAACACCCTGGCCGGCATGCTTACCGTGATGGCCTTCGGTGCCCTGGGCGATGTGGACACTGGCAAGCCGGTGCTGCTGGCGGAAATGACCCTAACCACCGCGATCCGCACCGCAGCCACCTCCGCCCTGGTGGCGCGCTACCTGGCGCGGCAAAACAGCCGCAGCATGGCCTTGATCGGCAACGGCTCCCAGAGCGAATTCCAGGCGCTGGCCTTCCACGCCATGCTGGGCATCAATGAGATCCGCCTGTTCGACATCGACGCCAAAGCCACCGCCAAATTGGCCGCCAACCTCAAAGCCTTCCCGGCGATCAAGGTGATTCTGGCCGACAGCGTGGCGGCGGCGGTCAAAGGTGCGGACATCGTCACCACTGTGACCGCCGACAAGGCTTACGCGACGATCCTCACCGACGCGATGATCGAGCCGGGCATGCACCTCAACGCTGTCGGCGGCGACTGCCCAGGCAAGACCGAGCTGGACCGACGTATCGTCGAGCGTGCCCGGGTGATCGTGGAATACGAGCCGCAAAGCCGTATCGAAGGTGAAATCCAGCACATGCCCGCCGATTCGCCGGTGACCGAACTGTGGCAAGTGATCAACGGCCAACAACCTGGCCGCGAGAACGAGCGCCAGATCACCCTGTTCGATTCGGTAGGCTTTGCCATCGAAGATTACTCGGCCCTGCGCTACGTACTGGACGTGGCCCAAGCCCTGGACATCGGCAGCGAGCTGGAACTGGTGCCGGACCTGGCCGACCCGAAGAATCTGTTCGCGCGCCTGGCCCAACAGCCGGCCGCACAGCAGAAAAAGCGCGCCTGAAACCGCTCTGGCCTGCCCCTTTGCGCGAGGGGCAGGCGCACTTTTACACAGATAAAAGCCGATTCTGCGCGCGTCACAGCCGAATCCGCTGCATTGCAGGTTTTAACAGCGCAATTCGCGGTTTAGGCGTGGGGTAAACGACACAAAAAACGCACCATCATGACGCATTCTCTGTGTCGCCCGAATCGCCAGAAGTGACAGGTTCGCTGCATAAACAGAACAGAAATACGCTTCACTTTTTAACTGCCCTGACATCAATTACAAAATATAGGGACTGCACCATGACTCCATTGCGATCACTCTTCGCTGCGTTGCTGTTGCCACTGTGCGCCACCGCCGCTCACGCCCAGGAGTGGAAAGAAATCCGCTTCGGCGTGTTCCCTGAGTACCCACCCTTCGAATCCGTAGCCGCCGACGGCAGCCTGCAGGGATTCGATATCGAACTGGGCAATGCGATCTGCGCCAAGCTCGACGTCAAATGCACCTGGGTGCACAACGAGTTCGATGGCATGATCCCGGCGCTGCGCGCGCGTAAGTTCGACGCCATCATGTCGTCCATGGCCGTAACGCCGGCCCGCGAAAAAGTTATCGATTTCAGCGACCGTCTGTTCCTCAGCCCAACCTCGGTGATCACCCGCAAGAACGCCGATTTCGGCGATACGCCGGAATCGTTGAAAGGCAAGCAGGTCGGCGTGCTGCAAGGCTCGTTGCAGGAGGCCTATGCCCGTGCGCATCTGGCCAAGCTCGGCGCTCAGGTCAAGGCGTACCAGTCCCAGGACCAGAACTACGCCGACCTGCAAAACGGCCGCCTCGACGCCACCCTCACCGACAAACTCGAAGCCCAGCTGAACTTCCTGTCCAAGCCCGAAGGCGCCGACTTCAAGACCGGCCCGGCCTTCAAGGACCCTACCCTGCCCCTGGACATCGCCATGGGCCTGCGCAAGAACGATGCTGAGCTACGCGCTCTGATCAACAAGGGCATTGCCGCCATCCAGGCCGATGGCACCTATACGCAGATCCAAAAGAAGTACTTCGGCGATCAAGACATCTACCACGAATAAGCCCCTTCCCCGAAGGAGGACACTTGCGTGAGAGGGGTTGCCCCCTCCCACACAAGCCCCCTGCCAACGGGGTATGTCTGCGCCCAATAGAGATCTTCCCATGAACGAATTCCTCAACCTGCAGGGCTACGGCCCGATGCTGGCCCAGGGGGCCTGGATGACGCTCAAGCTGGCGTTCCTGGCGCTGGCCCTGAGCCTGGCACTGGGGCTGATCGCCGCCGGCGCCAAGCTGTCCAACGCCAAATGGCTGCGCGTACCGGCTACGCTCTACACCACGCTGATCCGCAGCGTGCCGGACCTGGTGCTGATCCTGCTGATCTTCTACAGCCTGCAACTGTGGCTCAACGACCTGACCGAAACCTTTGGCTGGGCGTACTTCGAAATCGACCCGTTTACCGCCGGGGTGGTCACCCTGGGGTTTATCTACGGCGCGTACTTCACCGAGAACTTCCGCGGCGCGATCCTCAGCGTGCCGGCCGGCCAACTGGAAGCGGCCACCGCCTACGGCTTGAGCCGCTGGCAGCGTTTCCACCTGGTGCTGTTTCCGCAATTGATGCGCTTTGCCCTGCCGGGCCTGGGCAATAACTGGCTGGTGCTGCTCAAGTCCACCGCGCTGGTATCGATCATCGGCCTGTCGGACCTGGTCAAGGCCGCCCAGAACGCCGGCAAGACCACCAACGAGCCGCTGTACTTCCTGATGCTTGCAGGCCTGGTGTACCTGGTGATCACCACCCTGTCCAACCGCATCTTCAAGCGCCTCGAACGGCGCTACAACCTCGGCATCAAGGGGATGGCGCGATGATCGAACTGTTCCAGCAATACGGCCTGGCCTATCTGTTCAGCGATGGCTCGGGATTGTCCGGTGTCGCCATGACCCTGTGGCTGTTCATTATCTCCATAGTCCTCGGTTTTTTTCTGTCGATCCCATTGGCCCTGGCTCGCGTGTCGGAACACGTCTGGCTGCGTTGGCCGGTAGAGGTCTACACCTACCTGTTTCGCGGCACACCGCTGTATATCCAACTGCTGATTTGCTACACCGGGCTGTACAGCCTGGAGGTGGTACAGGACAACGCCCTGCTCAACGAGTTTTTCCGCAATGCGCTGAACTGCACCCTGCTGGCCTTCGTGTTGAATACCTGCGCCTACACCGTGGAAATTTTCGCAGGGGCTATCCGCAATATTCCCCACGGCGAAATCGAAGCGGCCCGCGCCTATGGCCTACACGGCTGGCGGCTGAACCTGTTTGTGGTGATCCCGGCAGCCCTGCGCCGCGCACTGCCGGCGTACAGCAATGAAATGATCTTGATGCTGCACGCCACGTCCCTGGCATTCACCGCCACGATTGCCGACATCCTCAAAGTGGCCCGCGACGCCAACGCCGAAACGTTCCTGACGTTCCAAGCCTTCGGCATCGCGGCCCTGCTCTACATGCTGCTGTCCTTTGCACTGGTGGGCCTGTTCCGACTGGCCGAACGTCGCTGGATGCGTTTTCTTGTACCTACCCGAGGCTAACCCATGAATCAGTCCGCGCAGGCCCTGGCTGCATACCCGATCGACGTACCCGCTGCCAACGCCGCAACAACCGCCATCAAGCTTCAGGTCGAAGGCATCCACAAGCGCTACGGCGACCACGAAGTGCTCAAGGGCGTGTCCCTCAATGCACGCAACGGCGATGTGATCAGCCTGATCGGCGCCAGCGGTTCCGGCAAAAGCACGATGCTGCGCTGCATCAACTTCCTCGAACAGCCCGACGCCGGGGTCATCACCCTGGACGGTATCAGCATCGAAATGCGTCAGGGCCGCGCCGGCACCCGTGCGCCCCATCAGGCGCAGTTGCAGAACCTGCGCACGCGGCTGGCCATGGTGTTCCAGCACTTCAACCTGTGGAGCCACATGACCGTGCTGGAGAACATCACCCTGGCGCCGCGCCGGTCCCTGGGCGTCAGCGCCGCCGAGGCGGAAAAACGTGCGCGGCTGTACTTGGACAAAGTCGGCCTGCCGGGCCGGGTGGCAGAGCAATACCCGGCGTTCCTGTCCGGCGGCCAGCAACAACGCGTGGCCATTGCGCGGGCGCTGGCGATGGAGCCGGAAATTATTCTGTTCGACGAACCGACGTCAGCGCTTGACCCTGAGCTTGTAGGAGAAGTCCTCAAAGTCATACAGACGTTGGCTGAGGAAGGTCGTACCATGCTGATGGTCACCCACGAAATGGGCTTTGCCCGCCAGGTATCCAGCCAGGTGCTATTCCTGCACCAGGGCCGGGTCGAAGAGCAAGGCAGCGCCCAGATCCTCGACCATCCCAGCAGCGAGCGCTTGCAGCAATTTCTTTCCAACCGTTTGAAGTGAACCACCATGGAAACCAAGGCCAACGGACCCCATACCTCCCCTACCCTGGACCGCATCGACGAAGCGATCATCGACGTGCTGCGACACCAGGGCCGGATCACCTACGAAAAACTCTCGTCGCTGGTGCACCTGACCCCCAGACCCTGCCTGGAGCGGGTGCGCAAGCTGGAGCGGCGTGGGGTGATCCGCGGGTATGGGGCGATCATCGATGTGCAGATGGTTTCGCCAGGGTTGTCGTTGCTGGTGCTGGTGGCCTTGTCCAACCAAAGCGGGCGCTCGGCGCAAAGGGCCTTCGAAGCCTGCATGAAGGCGTGCCCGCAGGTGTTCGAATGCCAACTGATCAGCGGGCCGTTCGACTACAGCTTGCGCATGCGCTGCCGGGATATGGAGCACTACCGGGTGGTGTCGGAACTGTGGCTGAACAATGACGAATTGCATATCGACAAGCTGGTGGCGCATCCAGAACTGGCCGTGGTGAAAAACACCGCCATCGAACTGAGCTGAAATCCCCGCCACAAGACACCGGCGATCCAATGTGGGAGCGGGCAAGCCCCTCCCCTATTTTTTAACTGTGCCCGCTCAAGATTTTCTTGCCAGGCCGAGCGCCTATCATCCTCGCCTGACCATCCTTCTGCTTCCCCGTTCGCGCCTCGCTGATCAGGCCCGGGATCAGCTTGCCTTCGGGCAGGTTTTTCCAGAATCGACTGGGCAAGTGGCCTTCCATCACCTTGGGGTTCAACCGCGCCGGGTTGAAGATGTGGCTGTAGTAGGTCAGCCACATGGCGCTGTGGGGGTCTTCGACGTTCTGTGCCAGTTGCTGCCAGGCTTCGGGGCAATGGCGTTGATGAATCAATTGCTGGCCGTCGTAATACACGCCGTCCAGAGGTGTGGCAATCATCCAGCGATGGCGGCCCATGCGTCCGATAAAGTGCTGGCTGGCCGACTTCAGAATGTCGTGGGCCGGTTCATGCCAGGCCACGTACTCCGGCAACTCCGGCCCGGCCTCTGGCGGCAGCGCGACAAAGCGCACGAACGCGTGCAGGTGATGGGCTTCGCGGCTGACCTGCTTGATCCGCCGCTGCAACTCGCTGCCCAGTTTGTCGCCCGCCAGCATCGCGGTGCGGTCGCCGTGGCTGACGCGCCACAGCACTTCATACAACAGGCTCCAGCGTTGGTCGCCGTGGTAGCAGGCGGCCGACTCCAGCAGTTCGAGCAGTGCCTTGGGAATACGCGCCTGAAACGGCCCCAGCCCGGCAGGGATCGGCTCATCGGTGGCAAACAGGTCCGCCGCCTGGGCCTCGCCCCAACTTACCTGGCTGGGGTCGACCTGATGGCTGAGCAGCCAGCGCGCCTGTTCGCGCCAGGTGCCGAACAGGTTGTCGCATTCCAGGCTGATCATCCCCACAGCCCCATTTGCTGCGGTTGCGGCCGGTCGCGCAGTTGCTCGCGCAGCAACACACTGGTGCTGTCCGCCTGTTGCGGGTGGTAGTCGCTGGTGATGAAAAACGGCTTGGCCTTGGCCAGCACACAGCGCATGCGCGCCAGGTCTTCGAAGCGGATTTTGCGTTCGCGGCGCAGGTCCACCAGGCGCTGGGTGGTGCGCAGGCCGATGCCGGGAATGCGCGCGATCAACGTCGGTTCGGCTCGATTGAGGTCCAGGGGGAACACCTCGCGATGTTCAAGAGCCCAGGCCAGTTTGGGGTCGATATCCAGCGCCAGGTGACCGGGGCCTTCGAACAACTCGCCGGCACTGAAGCCGTAGCTGCGCAGCAGGAAGTCGGCCTGGTACAGGCGGTGTTCGCGCATCAACGGTGGCGCGGCCAGGGGTACGCTTTTTGGGCTGTTGGGAATGGGGCTGAACGCCGAGTAGTAGACGCGGCGCAGCTTGAAGTTACCGTACAACGCTTCGGCGCCATGCAGGATGGTGCTGTCGTCGGTGTCGTCGGCGCCGACGATCATTTGGGTGCTCTGCCCGGCCGGGGCGAAACGCGGCGCGCGAGGCTCGTTGAGGACCGTCTGCTCGCCGGTGTAGATGGTCTGCATGGCGTGCTTGATCGAGCCGATCTGCTTTTCCGGTGCCAGGGTTTGCAGGCTGGCATCGGTGGGCAGTTCGATGTTCACGCTCAGGCGATCGGCATAACGCCCGGCCTCGGCAATCAACGCCGGGTCGGCTTCGGGGATGGTCTTGAGGTGGATATACCCGCGAAAGTCATGCTCTTCGCGCAGCAGCTTCGCCACCCGGACAAGCTGCTCCATGGTGTAGTCGGCCGAACGGATAATGCCGGAGCTGAGGAAAAGCCCGCTGACGCAATTGCGCCGGTAGAAATCCAGGGTCAGGGTGACCACTTCTTCCGGGCTGAACCGCGCACGGGGCACGTCGCTGGAGCGGCGGTTGACGCAATACTGGCAGTCGTAAAGGCAGAAGTTGGTGAGCAGCACCTTGAGCAGTGACACACAGCGCCCGTCAGGCGTATAGCTGTGGCAGATGCCCATGCCATCGGTGGAGCCCAGCCCCGCCTTGCCCTCGGAACTGCGCTTGGGCGCGCCGCTGCTGGCGCAGGACGCGTCGTACTTGGCGGCGTCGGCGAGGATGCTGAGTTTTTCGATCAACTGCATGGCGGGCTACCGATACTGGTTTTTTGTACAGTATCAGTGGCAACCCTTTGTCACAAGTACCGCCCGTAGGGGCGAGCTTGGGCGAAAGCACACTGCCTCGCCCTTCCGCCCCGCCCACCGGCGCGAACTCAGCTTGCGGTGGCCAGCAGCAATTCCTCGATTGACCGCCCTTGGCTGCGCCCACGGTCCAGGGCATACAGCGACGCTGCAATCTCATCCGCGCGGATCGGCAGCACCGACAGCAAGGTATCGCTCAACCCATGGCTGGCCTGGCTGAAGCCCTGGATATAAATGCCGGCGTTGCAGCGCTCGTCGGTGACGATGCGGTAGTCGCGGCTCACTTCGAAATCGCCCATGTAGGTTTCCAGAGGGGCGAGCAGTTCGCGGTGCATCTGGCGCTCATAACCGGTGGCGAGGATGACCGCGTCGTAGTGATGCACGGTCGTTTCACCCGTGGCGTTGTTGCGCAGAGCCAGTTCGATGCCCAATGGGCCGGGAGTGACCTTCTCGACCACGGTCATGGTGCGGAACGCCTGGCGCGCGATGCCGGAGACTTTCTGGCGATAGAAAATGCCGTAGATGCGCTCGATCAGGTCCAGGTCCACCACCGAATAGTTGGTGTTCTGATACTCCGCCACCAACCGCTCTCGCTCGGCGCCGACTTGCTGGAACACCAGGTCGGTGAACGCCGGCGAGAACACTTCGTTGACGAACGGGCTGTCATCGGCCGGCTTGAGCGCCGAACCGCGCAGGATCATGTCCACCTGCACCGAGGGGAAGCTGTCGTTGAGGTCGATAAAGGCTTCGGCCGCGCTCTGGCCGCCGCCGATGATCGCGATGCGCATCGGCTTGCCCTCAACACACGGCTGGTTGGCCATGCGCTCCAGGTACTGGGAGTGGTGGAACACGCGGTGGTCGTTCTTGAACGCCTTGAAGGTATCGGGAATGCGCGGCGTGCCGCCAGCGCTGACCACCACCGAACGGGTAGTGCGCACATGCTGCTCGCCCAGCGCATCGCGGGAGATCACCCGCAAAGCCTCGACCTGCTGCTGATGCAGGATCGGTTCGATGGCCAGCACTTCCTCGCCGTAGCGGGCCTGGCTCTGGAAGTGCCCGGCGACCCAGCGCAGGTAGTCGTTGAACTCCATGCGGCACGGATAGAAGGTGCCGAGGTTGATAAAGTCCACCAGACGGCCGTGGGCCTTGAGGTAGTTGACGAAGGAGTACGGGCTGGTGGGGTTGCGCAGGGTCACCAGGTCCTTGAGGAAGGAAATCTGCAATTCGCTCTGGGTCACCAGGGTATTGCCGTGCCAGCGATAGTCGGCCTGTTTGTCCAGAAACAGCACGTCCAGTTTGCCCTGCGCCTTCTCGCGCTCTTGCAGGGCGATGGCCAGTGCCAGGTTCGACGGGCCGAAACCGATGCCGATCAGGTCGTGAACCGCGGGCGAAGCAATTGCCTGTGTCATTCCAGTGTCCTCTGGATAAGCCCCGTGGCGGTGGGGCGGGAATACCTTCAAGACCTGCACAACAGGTCGTGTGTTGATAGGAAACGAGGACAGTGAAAAAAAATTTAAGCCGTCGACCCTCAGTGCGCATCCCACTCGCGCATCCGCACGCGGCAGTGTTTCATGGCATTGACGATGTTTTTTTCCACCAGAGCGCGGGAGATGCTCAGGCGTTCGGCGATTTGCAGATGGCTCAGGCCGTCCAGCTTGCGCAACAGGAAACTCTCGCGGCAGACCGCCGGCAGTTCGGCCAGAGCGCGCTCAAGCAGTTCCAGGCGCTGGGCCTGATCGTGGCTGGCGTGGGGCGTGCCGGCGGCGAAGCGCTCTTCGCTGTCCAACACCTCCAGCGGCTCGACCTGGCGCAAGGCATTGCGCCGATGGCCGTCGATCACAAGGTTCAACGCCGTGCGGTACAAAAAGGCGCGGGGTTGCTCGATGGGGGTATCGCTGGAACGTTCCAGTACCCGCACATAAGCGTCATGCACCACATCTTCGGCCACCTGACGGTTGCCCAGCTTGGCGTTCAGGAAACACACCAGCTCGCGATAGTAGTTTTCCAACACGACTCCCGACCATCTTGAAAAAACGCTGCAGGCGCGAGCGTTATCGGGCCTGCAGAAGGGTGCCATTCGATAATGGCAGTTTGGGTGGGTGCAATTTATAGTAATTCTCATCTACTTTTAAAGAAGACTTGTAACGCCAGCCGTTTTTTTATGCAAAAGAGCTGCAACGGCCTATGTAAGTGCTTAAATTCCAGCGCCCTTATCTCGTTTAACTGTCAGCTCTGCGCAACCGCGCCCTGAACTCTCCTGGCTGGAATCCATCCATGAAACGCCCCCGCCCCGCCCGACGCGCCTTGCTTGTTGTGGCGTGCCTGTTACCGCTGATCGCCGTCGCCGCGTGGCAGGTACTGCCCTCGGGCCGCGACGACCTGACCACCGTCACCGTGACCCGCGGCAATATCGAAAACAGCGTGACCGCCCTCGGTACCCTGCAACCGCGCCGCTATGTGGACGTGGGCGCCCAGGCGTCCGGGCAAATCCGCAAGATCCATGTCGAGGCGGGCGATCAGGTCAAGGAAGGCCAATTGCTGGTGGAAATCGACCCATCCACCCAACAGGCCAAGCTCGACGCCAGCCGCTACGCCATCGAAAACCTTAAGGCGCAATTGCAGGAACAGAAAGCCCAGCACGAGTTGGCGCGCCAGAAGTACCAACGCCAGCAGCGCCTGGCCAGCGGCAACGCCACCCGTGAAGAAGACGTACAAACCGCCAAGGCCGAGCTGAGCGCGACCCAGGCCCGGGTCGATATGTTCCAGGCCCAGATCCGCCAAGCCCAGGCCAGCCTGCGCAGCGATGAAGCGGAGCTTGGCTACACACGTATTTATGCGCCAATGAGCGGCACCGTGGTGGCGGTGGACGCCCGCGTCGGCCAGACCCTCAACGCTCAACAGCAGACGCCGCTGATCCTGCGCATTGCCAAGTTGTCGCCGATGACCGTATGGGCGGAGGTGTCGGAGGCCGATATCGGCCACGTCAAACCCGGCATGAGCGCCTATTTCACCACCCTGAGCGGCGGCAACCGGCGCTGGAGCAGCACTGTGCGCCAGATCCTGCCGATCCCGCCCAAGCCGTTGAACGAAACCCAGGGCAGCGGCAGCCCCACCAGTTCCAATAAAAGCGGCACCGGCCGCGTGGTGCTGTACACCGTGCTGCTGGACGTGGATAACACCGACAACGCACTGATGGCTGAGATGACCACTCAGGTGTTCTTCGTCGCCGGCCAGGCCAAGGACACCCTCACCGCCCCGGTCGCCGCCCTGCTCGGCAACGGCAACACCGACAAACAGATCGCCCGCGTGGTGTTGCCCAACGGCAGCATCGAACAGCGCGAGGTGCGCCTGGGCCTCAGCGACCGCCTGCGGGTGCAGGTGCTCGACGGTTTGAACGAAGGCGACCACCTGTTGATCGGCCCGGTCGACGGCCATGGGGGTTGAGGTGAGTACGCCGCTGATCGAACTCAGGCACATCCGCAAATCCTACGGCGGCGGCGACAGCCCTCAGGTTGACGTATTGCGCGGTATCGACCTGGCGATTCACGCCGGCGAATTCGTGGCGATTGTCGGCGCGTCCGGCTCGGGCAAATCCACCTTGATGAATATCCTCGGTTGCCTCGACCGCCCCAGCAGTGGCGAGTACCTGTTCGCCGGGGAGAACGTCGCGCACCTGGACAGCGACGCCCTGGCCTGGCTGCGCCGTGAAGCGTTCGGTTTTGTGTTCCAGGGTTATCACCTGATCCCGTCCGGTTCGGCCCAGGAAAACGTGGAAATGCCGGCGATCTACGCCGGAATCAGCGCCGCCGAACGGCATGCACGGGCCAGCGCCCTGCTCACCCGCCTGGGCCTGGCCGAACGGACCGGCAACCGCCCGCACCAGCTCTCCGGTGGCCAGCAGCAGCGGGTGTCCATCGCTCGCGCGTTGATGAACGGCGGGCACATCATCCTCGCCGACGAACCCACCGGCGCCCTCGACAGCCACAGCGGCGCCGAGGTAATGAGCCTGCTCGACGAGCTGGCCAGCCAGGGCCATGTGGTGATCCTGATCACCCACGACCGCGAAGTCGCGGCGCGCGCCAACCGCATCATCGAGATTCGCGATGGCCTGATCATCAGCGATTCGGCATCCGCCCACGACACCGCGCCCGCCGCTACCCCCGGCGCCCTGCAAGCAGTGGACCTGCGTCAGCGTCTGGCGGACGGCGCCGAACACAATGGCGCCTGGAAAGCCGAACTGGTGGACGCCGTCCAGGCGGCCTGGCGTGTGATGTGGATCAACCGCTTCCGCACCGCGCTGACGTTGCTCGGCATCATCATCGGCGTGGCGTCGGTGGTGGTGATGCTGGCCGTGGGCGAAGGCAGCAAGCGCCAGGTCATGGCGCAGATGGGTGCGTTCGGTTCAAACATCCTCTACCTCAGCGGCGCCTCACCCAACCCACGCACGCCGCTGGGCATCGTCAGTTTGGCCGACGTCGCAGCGCTGGCGGCGCTGCCTCAGGTGCAGCGCATCATGCCAGTCAACGGCAGCGAAGCCGGGGTGCGTTACGGCAACGTCGACTACATGGCGTACGTGGGCGGCAACGACACCAATTTCCCCGACATTTTCAACTGGCCGGTGGTCGAGGGCAGTTACTTCACGGCGGCCGACGAGCGCGCCGGGGCCACGGTGGCGGTGATCGGTCATCGGGTGCGCGAGAAGTTGTTCAAGGGCCTGGTCGACCCGATCGGCCAATACATCCTGATCGAGAACGTGCCGTTCCAGGTCATCGGCGTGCTGGCGGAAAAAGGCGCCAGCTCCGGCAATAAAGACAGCGACGACCGCATCGCCATTCCCTACACCGCCGCCAGCGTGCGCCTGTTCGGCAGCTACAACCCCGAGTATGTGGTGATCGCCGCCGCCGATGCACGCAAGGTGCATGAGGCCGAACAGGCCATCGACCAGTTGATGCAGCGCCTGCACCACGGCAAGCGCGACTACGAGCTGACCAACAACGCCGCGATGATCCAGGCCGAGGCGCGCACCCAGAACACCCTGTCGCTGATGCTCGGTTCGATTGCGGCGATTTCCCTGCTGGTGGGCGGTATCGGTGTGATGAACATCATGCTGATGACGGTGCGCGAGCGTACCCGCGAAATCGGTATCCGCATGGCCACCGGCGCACGCCAGCGCGACATCCTGCGCCAGTTCCTCACCGAGGCGGTGATGCTCTCGGTGGTCGGCGGCCTGTGCGGCATCGCTCTGGCCTTGCTGGTGGGCGGCGTGCTGACGCTGGCCAAGGTGGCAGTGCAGTTTTCCCTGGTGGCGGTGCTTGGCGCGTTTGGCTGTGCGTTGGTCACCGGCGTCGTATTCGGCTTTATGCCGGCCCGTAAAGCTGCCCGGCTCGATCCGGTTAAGGCATTGACCAGTGAATAAACCCTGTATCCCATCGCACCTGTGCGTGCTCAGCCTGTGCCTGCTGCTCAATGCCTGCGCCGGCCAACCGCCCAGCGTCGACAGCCGCATCGCGCCGCCGGCCGCCTGGCAGTACGCCGAACGCGAGGCCGCCCAGAACGTGAACACCCAATGGTGGACACAGTTCGGCAGTGCGCCGCTCAATCGTTTGATCGGACAGGCGCGGCGCGACAGTTTCGATGTGGCCGCAGCGTTGGCGCGGGTGCGCCAGGCTCAGGCCAGCGCGGTGATTGCCGGCGCGCCGTTGCTGCCGGAGGTGAAGGCCAACCTCACCACCAGCCATCAGAAGCTGCTGCGCGGCCCCGGCGGCCCGGACCTCGACGCCAGCGATAGTGACGACACGGTCAACAACTTCGGCGCCAACCTGACCGCCAGCTACGAAGTGGATTTCTGGGGCGCTCGCGCTGCCGCCCGCGACAGCGCCCTGCACAGCCTGCGGGCCAGCGAATTCGACCAGGCCACCGTGGAACTGACCCTGCTCAGCAACGTCGCCGACCGCTATGCGCAAACCCTCGCCGCCGCGCAGCGCCGGCAGATCGCCGAGTTGAACCTGGCCAATGCGCGGGATGTGCTCGCCCTGGTGCAAACCCGCTATGACGCCGGCTCGGCCACCGCGTTGGAGTTGGCCCAACAAAAAAGCCTGGTGGCCGGCCAGCAGCGCCAGTTGCCATTGATCGCGCAACAGGCCGAAGAATCGCGCATCACCCTCGCCGCCCTTCTCGGCCAGCCCGTGCAGGCCCTGGACCTGGGCGCCGAGCCCTTCCAGAACCTGACCTGGCCCGTCATAGGCGCCGGCCTGCCCAGCCAATTGCTCAGCCGCCGCCCGGACATCGCCAAGGCCGAAGCCCAACTGGCGGCGGCGCAGGCGGACGTGACGGTGGCCCGCGCCGCCCTGCTGCCCGCCGTGACCCTCGGCGCCACCTTGGGCTCCGACGCCTACAAGGCCGTAGATGTGCTACGCAGCCCTTATTACACGCTAACCGCCGGGCTGGTGGCACCGATCTTCAACAACGGCCGTTTAAGCGCTGAACGGGACAAGGCCCGCGCGCGCCAGGATGAACTGTTGCAAACCTACCGCGGCGCGATCATCAACGGCTTTGCCGACGTGGAAAAAGCCCTCAGCAGCATCACCCGCCTCGACCAGCAGCGCCAATGGCAGGACGAAGAACTGCGCCAGGCGCAGACCGCATTCCAGATCGCCCAACAGCGCTACCAGGCTGGGGCCGCCGACTGGCTGACGGTGCTTGAAACCCAGCGCACCTTGTTCGCCGCTCAGGACCTGAACGTGCAACTGCGACTGTCACGCCTGCAAGCCAGCATCGCGCTCTACAAAGCGTTGGGTGGCGGCTGGACCTCTGAAATCCGATAAACAAAACTCCGCTTTCTTACACGAGCCGTCTTTTCACCCTACATTCTCAACCCCGAGGTCCTTGGTAAAAAAGCCGCTGTCATACAGCTGCCCTGGACCTCTCGATGACCGTCGTAAAACACTTGGCCTGCGGCTGCCTCTGGCTGCTGGCAGGCCTTGCCTTTGCCGAGCCGTTGATCAAACCCACCGCCATCGATTGGTTGCTGGACTGCCCCCTGCCCGCTAACGAACGCCTCGACCCCAACGTACTGGAACGCACCCAGTGCGGCACCGTATCGGTACCGCGTAACTACGCAGCGCCCCGCCAGGGCATCCTGCGCCTGACCGTCACCCGTGTTGGTGCCCGCGAGCCGTTGAGCCGTCAGGGCGTGATCTTCACCCAAGCCGGCGAACCGGCGCGCAAGAACAGCAGCGGCACCTTCGCCATTCAACTGGCCAGCCGCTGGAATACCCACACCACCCCGGCCTATCGCACGCTGCTCGATCGCTATGACGTAATCGAACTCAGCACGCGCACTATCCGCCAGCCCAACGACGTCGAATACGCCGCCCGCGACATGGAATACGTACGCGCCCAACTCGGCGATGCCCAACTGCATTACCTGGGCAACGCCGAAGCCACGCGGCTGGGCAATCGCTACAGCGCGCTGTTCCCCGAACGCGTGGCGCGCATGGTGCTGGTCAACGCCGACCCCGACGACAGCGGCACGCTGCAAGTCGAACAACTGCGCCTCAAGGAGCCGGCAAAGGCGGATGCCGGCGCTTGCGTCACCCGCTGGATCGGCGATTTTCTGGCCTATGGCAAGCAGCCGCCACCCTTCACGCACTGCCTGGATATAGGCGACTGGCAATAACGCACCGTTTGCGACCCTTTGCCGCCGAAAACGACCTCCCGCATTGACGCTCCGGTCGGATCGTCATTAAGTGCTATTTATCCGCATTAATACGATAAATCGCACCCATGCTACGCATGAGCGGTGCTTAAGCGAGCGGTAGCCGATCGAAGGGCTACCGCCGCACCTTCAGGATTTATTTCACGAAATCGCCCCAACTCAACATCTGCTCGCTGTCAATTTTGAGCATAAAGTCGGCACGCCGATCGCCATCCAGATCAATCTGCAATACTTCCTGACGGGCATTTTCGTCGTACGTCAGCATGACTTGCCGCCCTTCACCGCTGAACTTGGAAACTAATTCGACCGGTTTTTGCGCAATGTCGCGCCGTGGCCTTGTGGAATTTAAGCCGTTCCGCAATTCCTCGATCGGAGAATAGTTACTTTCATCGATATAAGTACTCTCGGGCCCGGTCGCACGGAGATTGGAAATATCGATCTTGTCCCTACCCGACACAAAGTCCGTGATTCGATCAGGCGCCTGCGGTGTCGATTGCTCAGGGGTTAAAAAGACGTAAGTGTTCTTGCCACCACCACCGGACAATTCGTTCTGTGCCGCGTTGCCAATCAATATGTCGTCGCCGGCTCCGCCTTTAGCGTTTTCTATTGTGGTGCCTTTGGCGATGAACACATTTTTTCGCATCCCTCCAATATCCGAGGGTGTGCCTTCATTGAGATTGATGACCTGGTTTTGGCTAAAGCCGGAAAAATCCAGGGTGTCCGTGCCACCACCGTCCCACACCGTGAATACCGGTGCGTCAGCGTTCGAGTGCAGGTGATAGGCCTCGCGGTCGGCATTGGAATTAAACCCATAGGTGGTATCGCCCGTACGGGTTTGATGATTGACACCGTATAGTTTTTGCATCGCCGCGATGTCATCCACCATCGGCGTTGAAGGCGAATGGTGCATGCCGTTTTTGTGAAATGACTGCCCGGAGTGGTGTTCGCTCCAATAGCTCATAATGCTGTGTCCGCCGGTGTCCTCCGCGTATGTGGCCGTGTTGTAACTCACGCCAGCGGGATGGCTTCTGAACGGATGCGCTAGCCCAAGGGCGTGCCCGACCTCGTGGGCAAGGGTTTTGTGGCCTTCGTTGTTGTGGCTCGGTGCGGTATGAGCGTCTTCCGTGCCGTTGAGCCAAACCTCGGCGACCGGCACGTTTATTTGAGCGCGGGGGCGTGATGCCATGAATTGGCGGGCTCCTTCGGAAGGTGGAAGGCTCGCGAACGCGTTGCGACCTTGGGGGTCCAGGGCGAAGTTGCCGAAACTGATGTTGCCATCCTCCTGCGTCCCCGGGCTGGCCTGGGTGAAACTCAGATTGGCGACATCCGACCAGTGCTCCATGGCCCTGAGTGCCGATTCCTTTTGCGCTTGATTGAATTCGCTGAACTGCGTGAGCCCCAGCTGGCGGAATGACTGCCCCGCCGTTGTCAGAAAACGATAGGCGATGTCCGTTTTTCCATCACCGTTAAGATCAGGCCAACGCAAATTGTCACGGGTTATCTCATCGGCCGCCTGCTGGATGCTGTAGGAAGGCTTGCCATTGATCTCGCGCCCGCCGCCGCGTTGATCGGCGTGCAGTACGCGATCCAACTGAGTGACGGTCGCGCTGGCATAGGGTGAAATGGTAATTGTGGGTGAGTTCGTCATAGCGTGTCTCCGAGGCTCTCAATCAGTGAGATGACAAAATAACGGGGGAGGTATTCCCACCGTCGCCGTCGACTCTAGGTCTGCCAACAGCGGGTTGGCAGGCGCTTTTCCTGAGTGACACCCCATACATTTCCGTCCGGCGTGTATCCCGATTCCCCCATCCTATGGCATCCCCTCTACAATGCCTCCCATTCATTCGCGGGGGCTTCATGGACATCGAACTGGCACGCACCTTCCTCGAAATCACACGCTGCGGCAGCCTGGCCGCGGCGGCAGAGAAACTGCACGTTACCCAGACCGCCATCACCGCCCGCGTGAAAAACCTGGAGAACCAGCTGGGCTGCACGCTGTTCGTGCGCAACCGGGCCGGGGCACGACTGACCGCCGATGGCGAGGCGTTTGTGGTGTACGCCAATCAATTGCTGCAAACCTGGGAAGCCGCGCGCCGCGACCTGCCGTTACCCGATGGCTATCGCAATGTGCTGCATATCGGCGGCGAGGTGAGCCTGTGCAACCCGCTGATGCTCGGCTGGGCCCAAGCCCTGCGCGAACACATCCCCGGTCATGCCCTGCGTACGGAGATCCGCGAGGGCGACTATCTGTTGCGTCAACTGGAACTGGGCGTGCTCGACGCCGCGCTGGTGTTCCAGCCGCACTACTGGCCGGGGCTGCAAGTGGAGCAGGTGTTGGAGGAAAAACTGATCCTGGTGCAATTGGCGAGCAAGCCCGAACCCTACGTCTATATCGATTGGGGCCCGGGGTTTCGCCAGCAGCATGACGCCGCCCTGCCCGACCGGGCCCGCGCCGCCGTGAGTTTCAACCTCGGCCCGCTGGCACTGCAATACATCCTGGAGAACGGCGGCGCCGGGTACTTCCGCACGCGAGTGGTGCAAAGCTACCTGGACAGCGGCGTGATGCGGCGCGTAGCCAAAGCGCCCGAATTCAGCTTTCCGACGTACCTGGTGTACGCACGGGCGCGGGATTCGGCGGTGTTGCAACAGGCGCTGGAACTGTTGCGCGGGGTGGTCAAGGCCGAAGGGGATTGGTCACAGCGTTGGGATCCATTGAGTTAAGCCATCAGCCATTGCCGCAAAAAAGGGGGCAGCCTGTGCAGGCTGCCCCCTTTTTCACTGACGCGTCACGATCAATGCACGATGGTCTGGGTGCAGATATGCCCCAGGCTGACGTACTGCACATTGTCACCACCGACGCCTACCCCCGGAAACTCAGCCAGCTCGATGCGCCAGCCGCCCTGGTTGTAGGTGGTGTCCCACTTGTACGGCACACCGGTGCTGCTGTCGTTGATGACCGTATGGTAATCGCCGAAGCAGCTGCCGATATTTGCCGTGGCCGAGGTCGCACCTGCGCTGTTGGTGGTGGCCGGGTAGTCGACCCAGCGGTAGTCGAAGTCGATGAAGTGGTTGTCCACGCGCAGCACCGGCGTGACACCCAGCAACGGCGCTCCGGTGGAGTCGGACCATTGCGTGCTCCAGTTCAAAACCCGCGCGGTTTGCGTGGCCAGTGGCATTTCCGATACCGGCACACGAACGATGTTGTCACCCTTCACATCGTGGTTATTGAGGCGCGGCGTGGAGCCCAGGCTCAGCTGGTACTGCTTGGTCGCATCCTGCGCCACGTTCGGGTTGGCCCGTACGCGCACTTTGACCGTGGTGCCCGGCGCTACGCTGGGGTAGGTCGACGTCGAACCCGCCGGCACCGTGACCCAATTGACCCCGTCGAAACGGTCGAAGATCCACTGGTTGCGACTGCCGGTTTCATCACCGGCCAGGTACATACTCACGCTCTGGCCGCGCACGGCCTTGAAGTCGAAGTAATCGACATCGTTGGCGTTGTCGAGGTTACCGCTGACTTTGTTCATCGAGTCCGGCAGCACGAAGGCGGTTTGCGGCGTGTCGTTGGGTTCGTAGGCATCGATATTGGTGTCTACGGCAACGCCAAAGCTGAACTGCCCGTTGCTGGCGGCGTTGGCCACCATGTACCAGTAATAATCCCCCGCCGGCAGCACGCCATTGAGGTATTCATCGGCGTTGCCGGCGGCATCCGAAGAGCCGACCAGGCTCAGGTTGCCCTGGCCGTCGTCGAGGAACAGGTTCAGCGACATGTCGGTGCCGGCGCTCTGGTTGACCAGTTGCACTTGGATGCGCGCATTCTGCGGCAGGTTGAAGTGGTAGGCGAACTCGTTGCCGGTCTGCACCCCGTCCACGCTGTAGAGCGTGTTGATATCCAGCGTGGGGAACAACGGCTCGAACGCAGCAATGGCAGCGGCGCTCAATTGGGCCTGCGCCGGTTTTTTCAGTTCACCGACCACGGTGTCGAACGGTGCGGTTTTCACCGCCTGGGTCAGCGCCTTGGACTGGCCGGTCTTGGCGGCCTTGAGTTTTTGCTTGAGCGAGGCCGAAACCTTCGCCCCATCCAACTTGCCGCCGGGCTTGAGCGCCTTGTCGACCGCCTGCCGGACGGCCTGGGCACTGAGTTTCTGAGGGGTTTGCTCCGCCAGCGCAAAGGCCGAAACAAAGCAGGAGGCAGCCATGGCCGCGCCGAGCATAAAGGCTTTTTTCGATTTCATTTTTTATCCATCCATAGTTAAAAACTGAAGGTCAGGTGACATCCGGTCACCTGGGATGGACTGTAGGACTTTACTGTATAGATGTACAGTGTTTTTTGAAAAAAATGTGGGAGACTTCAGATTTCAATGCCGCCCCATCTACGCCAGACAGCCCCGATGATCAATGCGAGAGCCCAAATGTGACACAGGCGATAGGGCCATAGAGCCCAGCGTTTGAGAGCTAACGGAACGCAGCCCAACTCAGCCTCGGTCACAAGTCCTTTTTTCACATAGCGCTTTGGCATTGAGAGGATATCGATCATCAAACCCATGCGATGAAATCTGGCGAATCTCTGGTTACGTCCCCATTTACGTTTGTGCTCACGAACCACTGTGTTCTTGCTGAAATAACTCTCCAGCTCTTCCAGCTTTCTATGTTCGGCAAATAACATCAGTCCCAGGATGACGAACGTCAAAATAATCAACAGGGTGACGTAGACGAAAAAAAGGTCCATGACTACGCATCTTCCGGTTGGAATATAAAAACACCATCGATTTCCATGATCTTTCCACCTACGAACCCACCGAAATCGCCAACTTCGCTACCTCCCACATACCCTGCCCCAGCACCTCCGATAATTGCGCAGGCCAGTCTGGCGTTTCCTTTCAGAGAAACCCCCAACACCATATCGCAAGCACGGCGAGCAAATGCAGCCCCGTACTTCCCCCCAACAGCCGCCCCCGACACCGCCCCCACCAACCTCCCCGTCTCCACATACTTCGCCCTCCTGCACTGCGCCTCCCGCCCCGTCACACACGCCTCCTTGATCTCCAATCCCGCCACACCCACATCCAGCGCCACGCCCAGATAGGTCCCCTTGCCCAACCACTTCGACATTTGCGCGGTCTCCCGAATCCGCTGTGCATACCCGGCGATCTCACCTTTATGCAGATAGCTTTTGGTCGATATTCCCAGCACCTTTTTCAACGATTCATGCCCCTGCAGCCCTGTGCCAAAACGTGCCGCGCCTTGCAGTTGCAGGTCCAGGCGGCGGAACAGGGTCTGGCGCTGTTGGATAAAGGCATCGCGGTCCAATGCACCGTCTTTCAATCGCTGATGCAACTGCTCGATTTCTTCCAAGGTCTGCGCCACGTCATTAAGATGCCGCGCCCAGGCCGCTGTGGCGCTGCCGATGCCTATGGAGCTGTATGCCATAAAGCTTTGTAACAAGTCATAGTTGCCGATCAAGGCCTTGCCGGTGGATGAGTTCATGTCCAGGTTGCGTCGCACTACTTCGGCATGCCGCATCAACCAGACTTCCTCGCCGGAACAACTCACGCTGTGGGGATCGGGAATAATCACCAACTGCCCCGGCGTGACCAGGCCGGGGCGCAGGTGCCGGTTCAACACATCAAAATGTTCGGAACGTTGTCGGGTCGGGGCGCTGCCCATTAGGCGGGATTTCAAGCTGTGGTAGTCCGTGGTGCGGTCGTTGATATAGCTCTGCGCCATGCCCTACATCCGGGATGCAAAGAAGATGGCGTGGAAATATAAGCAAGCGCCTACGCCCCGGACACAAGCGCAGGTGGGGTAAAGCGCATTTGGGAAGTTGCCTACTGGGTGAGGAAATAGCGCCTACGGAAACACCCCTAATAGCCGGTCATCTCCAAGTAACCCACCCCACCGTCAAAGCGCACCGGCCCTTCCCAGTACGGAATACTCAGGTTCATCCAGGCGTTGGGGTTAAGCGCCTCGGTGGTGATGTCCAGCTGTTTGCTGGGGATCTTCAGCGACCAGCGCGTCGGTATCTGGCGCCCATCGATGGCGGTAGTGTCCAACGGCGTCAGTTGGATATCGCCATTGTGCAGGGTCTGGGTACGGCCTTCGCGGTCGATCCAGGTGCCGGTCAGGTAGGGCGCACCGTCGGTTTGCCGCACCCGGAACAGCATCAGTTGTGCGCCGCGATCCAGGTGCAGGGAGAACCAGTCCCAGCCGCTCTGGCTGGCGCTCAGCGGTTGGCTGCTCCATTCGCGGTCGAGCCAGGCGGGGCCGCTGACCTGATAGGTCTTGCCATCAATGCTTACGCTGCCCTCGGCGCTGAAGAATGGCTGGCTGTAGTAATACGACGCCTGGCCCTGATCGGATTTGCGGCTGTAGCCGTTGTCGCCCTGTAACACCAGCGGGCGCTGGGAGGTCAGGCGCAGGTCGTAGGCAAATTGCGCACCGTGGGCCTTGAGTTGCATGTCGGTCAATGCGCCGGTGGCACCGGGGCGGCTGGCGAAATTCCAGTCATCGATCCAGGCATTGAACGGCGCCGCTTGTGCCCCGGCCTGGCCCACGCCGCCACGGGCAAAGCGTTCGGCGGCGTAATGGCGGGTGGCGGATGTGACGGCCGCATGCCCGAGCCACAGGGTGGAGTCGTGCCAGCCCGGTTGGGTGGGCCCGGCCTTCAGGGCGTTGCGAAACAATGTCCACTGCACACCGAACTGATTGCCCTGGGCATCCTTGAGATTGGCGGTGACGTACCACCATTCGATGCGATACCCCGCGTGGGGGCCATGGTCTTCGGGAAAGCTGAAGACTTTACCGGGCACCACTTGGGCAAAGTCCGCCGCATCGCTGCCAAGGCCGGCGAAGCTTTCCGCGGGCGCAGGGGCTTTATCGCAGGCCGCCAGCAGCCACAGCACAGCCCAACACAACGACTTAACCTTCATGGGCAAATGTCCTCAACAAGTCCGCCGGACGGCTGCGATACAACTGCCACAGCGGCCAGGCCGAAGCCAGCAACGTGGCCAGCAGTGCCAGGCCCAGCAATTGCGCCAATTGCCATGGGAACACCTGCAACGGCAGGCGCCAGCCGAACGCCTGCACATTGATCACCGCGTCCAGGCACCACGCCAGCAGCAGCCCCAGCGGCAGCGCCAGGCACAAGGTGAGCACCGCCAGCAGCCAGGTCTGGCCCAGGTTGAGCAGCATCAATTGTCGCCGCGTCACGCCCAGCGCCCACAGCGGTGCGAGTTGACCGAGGCGGCTCTGGCTCTGGGTCAGCAGGCTGATGAACAACGCCACGCCCGCCACGCCAAGGGTCAGGCTATTGAGCGCGGCGGTGGCGGCGAAGGTGCGCTCGAACACCTGGCTCGACCAGCCCTTGAGTTGCTGCTGATCGATGATGCGGCTGTCCTCCAGGGCAAACACCCGTTGCAGGTCACGGATCAGCGCCGGCACATCGGACGGCGCGACTCGAAGGTTGAAACGCGACGGCGACAGGCCCGGCCAGTGGCTGAGCAAGTGGGTGGCATTGATCAGCAGATGCCCCTTGGGGTTGCCGTAGTCGGCGTAGATGCCCACCACCTTCGGCGTCCACGGCCCCTGCGGCGTTGACAGGTTCAGCGTGTCGCCCACGCTGACTGCCAGGCGGCGCGCCAGTTGCTCGCTGAGCATCACGCTGTCGCCGTCACGCAATTGGTCCCAAGGCGCGCGCGCCGCTTCCAGCAACGGCCAGTGCTGCCGATAAGTGGGATCGTCGACCACCCCTGACAGGTCCGCCGGCCAGCCTTGCACCTGCACCGCCACCTGCCAGGTGGGCAGTACCGCATGCACCCGTGGTTGCTGCGCCAGCCAGGTGCCCAGTTGCTCGGCCTGGGCCGGGCTTTGGGGGTTGAGGTACAGCTCGGCGGTCAGGCGTTGTTCCAGCCAATGATTGAATGTATGGCGAAAGCCCGAGGTCATGGAACCGGCACCGATATTGGCGGCCAGCGCCAACAGCAACGCCATCAGCGCCAAGCTCAGGGCCGGCAGTTGCTGACGGCAATCGGCGAGAAACCATTGGCCGAGCACCGAGCGACTGCGGCCCAGCACTGCTTTGAGCAAGCCGTTAAGCAACACCGGCAACCCCAGGGCGGCACCCAGCAGCAACGCGGCCATCAACACAAAGCCGGCGGCCAGGCTATCGCCGCGCCACAGCGCCAACAGGGCCACCAGCAGCGCGGCGGCGGCCACGTAGCCTTGACGCCGCAACCAGCGCCCGTGGGCCTCGTGCCAGGCTTGGGCATTGGCCAACGCCAGCAACGGCAGGCGCGCCGCACGCCATAGGCTACTGGCGCCGGCGAGCAAGGCGCCGAGCAGGCTAACGCCCAAACCGGCCAGCCACCAGCCTGGGTTCAGGCTCAATTGCCCCGGCACTTCGGCGCCATACAGACCGCGCAGGCTGGCGGCCACATCCGGCAGCAACAGGCTGGCCAGCAGGTAACCGCTGGCCACGCCGAGCACGCCGCCGAGCAACGCCAATGCACCCAACTCCACCCCTAAGCCGACGATCAGGCAACGCGCGCTGACGCCGCAGGCACGCAAGGTGCGCAGTAACCCACGCCGCTGCTCCAGGGCCAGGCCGATGGCGGCATGCACGATAAACAGCCCGACTACGAAGGACAAAAAGCCCAGTGCGTCGAGGTTCAGGTGAAAACTGTCGGTCAGCCGCGCGAGGTTGTTGTCCTCGCCCTGCTTGAGTTGGAGCCCGGCGGGCGGCGTGGGGCGGTCGGCGGCGAAAGCGTTGTCCAGCAACAGGCGTGACAAGCGCTCGTGCATCCCCAGCAACGGCTGGGCGAAAGCGATATCCGTGAGCAACAGCCCAGGCGCCATGTCCGCTTGGGCCTGCAACGGCGGCAGGCGCTGCCCATTCAGCGTCAAGGGTTGCTCACCCGCTTGCAGCCCGAGGGCTTGCAAGGTTTGCGGGGCGACCCAGGTGCGGCCCGGCGGCGCGAAGAACGCCAGCATCTGCGCCTGGCTCAAGCGCTGCCCCGCCACCGCGCCACTGCCCGGCAGCGACAGCGGGTCGATGCCCATCAATTGCAGGCGCAGGTCTGCATGCCCTTGAAGTTGCACCCTGCCCTGCACCACCGGCGACACCGGCCACCCGGCACGGCGCAACTGGGCAAACAGTGCCTGGGGAAAACTGGCGCCGTCCGGCATCGCGAGGCTGGCCTGGGGTTCGCCGCCGATCAATTGGCTGGCGCGGGCGTAGCTGTCGCGCGCCTGGCTGTTGAGGGCTTGCACCCCGGTCAATAACGCGGTGGCCAGCCACAGGCCGGTGAGCACGCTGAAAAACTGCACGGGATGGCGACGCCAATGACTGAGCAAGGCGCGCAACGTCCAATAGAACACCGCCATCTCAGACTGCTCCCGCCGCTACGACCTGGCCGCGATGCAGCACTACCTGGCGATCCAGTCGTGCAGCGAGGCGTGGGCTGTGGGTGACCATCAACAGGCTGGTGGGGCTGTCGCGCAACAGGTCGAGCATCAGTTGCAGCACCTCGTCGCTGGTGGCTTCGTCGAGGTTGCCGGTGGGCTCATCGGCCAACAACAGCCGCGGACGCGAAGCCAACGCACGCCCCACCGCGACCCGCTGCTGCTGGCCGCCCGAGAGTTGCTCCGGGTAACGCGTCAGCAAATCCCCCAGGCCCAGGCGCTCGATCAATTGCGCCTGCCAATGGGCATCGAAACGCCCCGCCAGCCGCGCCTGGAATGCCAGGTTGTCGGCCACGCGCAAACTGCCGATCAGGTTGAATTGCTGAAACACCAGGCCGATGTCCGTACGCCGCCAGTGCGCCAGTTGCGCCTCGCTCATCCGGTCCAGGCGCTGTTCGCCGATCTGGATACGGCCACTATCGACTCGATCCAACCCGGCCACCAGATGCAACAGCGTGCTCTTGCCGCTGCCCGACTCCCCCATCAACGCCAGGCTGCTGCGTGCGGCCAGGTGCAGATCGACACCGGCCAGCACCGTCAACGGGCCCTGAGGAGTGACATAGCTTTTAAACACGCCTTGCACCTGCAACATGGGAGCACTCGTTTGATGGGTGGCCATCGAGGATAGCGGCTGCGGTCCGAGCCCACGCAAATTTTTCACATGGATTTCACCGGACGGCCACCCGTCACTCTTTAAATTGCCGGCCAAGCGTCATCCGTCGGCAACTTGTTAGTTGCTACGCCTGGCAACTTTTAAACGCTCCATGTTCAGCGAAAAGACAGCCGCTCTGTGACAGCTTCTGGCTCCACTCAAGGCACTCGCCAACATGTCGCGCCCAATAAATAAAACGCTGGCGACAGCGCCCAAGGTGAATGAAGTGGTTGACCTGACCCTGACCAAACCACGCGCACGCCGACACTTTCTCAAGCGCTTGTCAGCGCTCTGGCTGGGCATTACGGTAGTTGCCTTGCTGGTGACTGCTTTCATGAACTGGCCCTTATCGCCACGGGACTTGGGAGTCGGCAATCGCCTGCTGAGTTCATCGGTGTTGCCGCTCTGGCGCGATGGCGATCTGATTGTGCTGGTGCGCCACGAAGAGCGTTGCGACCGTTCGAGCAACCCGTGCCTGGGCCCCGTGGAAGGCCTGACGATTGAAGGCAGCCAACGCGCCGAACAACTCGGCAAAGCCTTTAAATCCTTGGGCATGGAAGGCAGCGACGTGCTCGCCAGCCCGACCATTCGCACCGCCCAGACCTCCCGCTTCATGTTCGGCAAGACCGACGTCACCGCCAGCCAGCAAGCCGTCTGCGGCGCGGCCATGGGCGAGGAATTGCTCAGCCATAAACAGCCCGGGCGCAACCTGGTGTTCGTCACGCACAGCGGCTGCATCGCCGACTTTGAAACCCATCTGGGCTACCCCCGTGCGCGGTTTCCCGAGTACGGCAGTGCACTGTTCGTGCAAGTTCTGCCCAACGGTAAGTTCAAAACCCTGGGCATTGTTAATAACCCCGATTGGCCCGCTGCCCTCAAGCAACTTTAAGCACAGTACAACGACCGCCACAGCGTGTTCAGCAAAAAGACAGCCCTGTTCTGGCATGTTGAATTGCGTCTTTAAATCAGGACGCCATGACTCTTTCTCGCCACTTAGTGAACGCTTTGGTTCTTCCGCTATGACTTTATTAGTTCAAACGGTCTCCATAAAACGTCAAGGAGCGACGTTGCCATGCCCCGCATAAAACCGTTGCACCTGCTGTTATTGGCCTTCGCTGGGTTTTATCTGCTGCCCTTGGGCCTGCACGGTTTGTGGACGCCGGATGAAACCCGCTACGCCCAGGTCAGCCAGCAAATGCTGCTCAGCGGCAACTGGGTGACGCCGCACTTTATGGGCATGCGCTATTTCGAAAAACCCGCCGGAGGCTATTGGCTGATCGCCCTGGGCCAAGCCGTGTTTGGCCAGAACCTGTTCGGCGTGCGCATCGCCTCGGCCCTGACCAGCGGCCTGAGTGTGTTGCTGGCCTATCTGCTCGCCCGCCGCCTGTGGAATGACCCGCGCAAAAGCTTCGCCTGTGCACTGCTCTACCTGAGCTTCGGCTTGATCGCCGGCCAAGCCGGGTATTCCAACCTCGATCCGCTTTTCACGCTGTGGGTCAACCTGAGTCTGGTCGCGTTGTGGTTTGCCCTCGACAGTCAAACACTGCCTGGCCGACTGAGCGCCTGGGCCATCGTGGGGCTTGCCTGCGCCATGGGCTTTATGACCAAGGGCTTTCTGGCCTGGACGCTGCCGGTGTTGATCGCCGTGCCCTATATGCTCTGGCAACGGCGCCTGGGGGAATTACTGCGCTACGGCCCACTGGCGGTACTGGTGGCGGCGCTGGTGTGCCTGCCGTGGGTGTGGGCGATTCATGTGCAGGAACCGGATTTCTGGCGCTTCTTTTTCTGGAACGAACATATTCGCCGCTTCAGCGCCGCGGATGCGCAGCATGTGCGGCCGTGGTGGTTTTTCCTGCCGATCATGGCTGTGGCGTGCCTGCCCTGGGCGGGGCTGTTACCCAACACCCTGCGCAAGACCTGGCAGGAAAAAAACCAGGCCCCCATTCGCTTCCTGGCCCTGTGGCTACTGCTGCCGCTGGGATTTTTCAGCCTCAGCAACGGCAAGCTGCCGACCTATATCATGCCGTGCCTGCTGCCGCTCGCCCTGCTCATGGGGCACACCTTGACCGACCTGATCAGCCAAGGCAAAGCCCGGTCGATCTGCCTTAACGGCCTGCTTAATTTCGCCATTGGCATGGCGGCGATGATCGGCCTGATTTACCTGCAAATCGCCCGACCGCTATACGGCAATAGCCATGCCGAGATGTTCAGCCTGTCCCTGACCTTTATCGTGCTGTTGGTGTGGATTCTGACCAACCTGCTGCAAGCCTTCCGCCCGTTGACGCTGTGGGCCATGCCGACCCTGGGCATCGGCCTGCTGGTGGTACTGCTGCCCGCCGGCATGCCGGCGCTGATCACCGACAATGAAATGCCCGACCAATTCGTGCAAGAACACCTGGGCGAACTGCAGCAAACCAGCGCCTTGCTGAGCAACCAACTGGAAAGCGCCAGCGCCCTCGCCTGGCGCCTGCAACGCCCTGACGTGACGTTGTACAACACCGAGGGCGAATTGCGTTACGGCCTGCAATACCCCGATGCCGCGCAGCGTAAGGTGGGCGTGGCGCAGGTTCAGGACTGGCTCAAAGAGGCCCGCCGTCACGGCCCGGTCGGCGTGCTGCTGCGGGTCGGCAGCACCAGCGAAATGGCCGAGGCTGGGCAACTGCCGCTGGGTGGTAAACGCTATAACAAAGGCTATCTGGAACTGACCCTGTACCCGCAGGTGCCCTGATGCCGTTTTTTCCTCGCAGCGAACGCGGCGCCTTGCTGTTACTGCTCGGCGTCTGTGCCCTGTTGCTGTTGTGCGGGCTCGGCGCGCGTGACCTATGGGGGCCGGAAACTCGCTGGGCGAACATTGCCTTGCAAATGTTGCAGAGCGGCGATTACTTCGACCCGTACCTCAAAGGCGCGCCGTATTACGACAAACCCCTGCCCTCCTACTGGATGATCACCGGCATGGCGCACCTGATGGGCGGCCTGGGCCCGTGGTCGCTGCGCTTACCCTCGGTCATCGCCGCGTGGTTGAGCGTGTGGCTGATCTACCTGCTCGGCGAGCGCCTGTTCCGCAAAGGCACCGGTCTGATCGCGGGCTGGATGCTCGCCACCACGTTCTACTTCCTGTTCTGGGCGCGGGTGGCCACGGCGGATGTGCTGACTCTGTGCGGCGTCCTCGCCGCCGTATGGTGGTACTGGCGTGGGCCGGACGACACACGGTTGGGACGTTACACCGTGTTCTGCCTGCTGCTGGCAGCGACGTCGCTGTTCAAAGGCTTGATCGGCGTGGTGCTGCCAGGCCTGGTGTTGCTGCCGCACCTGCTCAGCAAGCAGCGCTACAGGCAGCACCTCAACCTGCGCTTGTTACTGGCCGCACTGATTGGCGGCGCGGCATATGCGGTGCCGTTCGTGTTATCTCACCTCTACGGCGCAGCGACTTACGGCGAGAGCGGCCTAGCGTTGGTGTTCCGGGAAAACGTGGTGCGCTTCTTCGATCCCTTCGACCACATGGGGCCGATCTACACCTACCTGATCTACCTGCCCGCCTACACCCTGCCCTGGACGCCGTGCTGGCTGCTGGGTCTGTGGCTGGCCGTGCGGCACTGGCGCCATACGCCTGCCAATGTGCGCTGGCTGGTTTGGGGCTTGGGTCTGTTGTTTGTGTTTTTCACCGCCAGCGGCAGCCGACGCAGTTACTACGTGCTGCCGCTGGTGCCATTCGCCCAGCTGTTGGCCGCTTGGTGGTTGAGCGAACGCCTGGCAAAAAAGCCGGCCAGTGGGACGCGCTGGCGCAAGGGTTTCGCCATCGCCGCCGTGGTGATGCTCGGTGTGCTTGGCGTGGCCTACCCCTGGAGCAACGGCAATGGCGGCGTCACCCGCTTTGCCGAGGATGTACGCACCGAGGCGGTCAAAACCGCGCCGTGGGATCAATGGCAGATGGTCATGTTGGAAGTCGACAACAAGGTGCCCCTGTACCTGCAAAACCAAGGCAACGCGTTCTACTACGTCAGCCAGGCCCAAAACTTCCCGCGTCAAGGCGACAGCGCCGCGTTCATGGCGTGGCTGGACACCACCAGCGGCCGGCACTTCGACCCAGAGCGCACGATTATCGTCACAGCGTTCTCCAAGGACGACCCGATGCCGCTGGCTTACCTCGCCGCAGACCATCAGATCATCACGACACAACCGGATAACGGCGAACGGCTGTTTCAGGTGCGCGAGGACGGCAGCAGGGCGTTCATTCCTCGCCCGCCCTGAGGTGGACGGTCGAGCTGATCTACTGTCCCTGATATCCAAACGAATGGATCGGCACTTTTGATGCTTGAATGCTGAAACGATTAAAGCCCTGTAGGAAATTGGCTAGTAATTGGCGAGGACAACGTGAACAAAGGAATCTTTTCTTTAAAATTTTTTTTATATATTTCAAATACTTAAATAAATATAAAAACCTGACCTACTAAACCCTATCCGGAAACACCCCTTAGAAGCGTCGAATTAATGACGTGGTTTTTATGGCACGTTGTGTACCTCGTTTCAGCTGGATAAGTAGGATTAGGCCCTTATGTTTCAAGCAAACTCCCCGGGCGACCATTAACGGTGCTCGACCTCGACGATCAACGGGCCATGGATGCCCAGCCCTACGCCCCTCAGAGCCCACACTTTTATGCGCAACTGGGCGAGGTGATAACCCACAGCGGGCACGCCCATTTCGCCGACCATCTGCTGCATCTGGTAAACCGATGGATGCCTATCCAGTGGGTCGATCTCAGCCAATGGGCGTTTGACGAATTGCCCGAGCGCGTCCTCGATATCACACGGCTGGGCAGCGCCGGCCACCCCCAGGCACGGCCGCCACGCCTGCCCTCGGCGAAGGACCACCCCTTGGTGCGAGCCATGCTCGACATGCAGGACCCGCTGCTGATCCAGCTGAACCCCAGAATCAATAACCTGCACCAGTGCCATCTGGTATCGCGCCACGGCAACCAACGCTGGGTGATCTCGCTGTTCCGGCCCTACACCGAACACGGGTTTTCCCTGACGCAGTTGTCATTCCTCAAGTGCCTGTCGGATACCCTTCTACCGTTGCTCGAACACCACGCCCAACTGCTGCGTCAGGCGCCGCGCAAAACGGATCACGCGCTGCCGGAACAATCGCAGCTGCAGCAGGCGTTCTACCGGCGCTTGTCTCTAGAGAACATCAGCCTATCGGCGCGCGAGCAGGAGGTGTGCCTGGGCCTGCTGACCGGCAGTACCGTGCCGCAGTTGGCGGAAAAACTCAGTGTGAAGAACAGCACGATCGAAACCTACCTCAAACGCGCCGGCGCCAAGCTGGGCATGAGCGGCCGGCACGGTCTGGCCAAGTGGATGATAGGCGCCGGTGAGTCTGGATACGGTAAGCGTTGACGCAGTCTGCACTGGACTAATGGGGTGAGCGATCACCCCATCGCCAGACTGAACGGCGAAAATTCCGCAAACCGCCAGCGCAAGGCCAATGCCGCCGGGCGCCGAACCATGTGCTCCACGGTCACTGTCCACACGCGCTGGGCGCCTTCGAACAGCGCCACTTGCGGCCCGTCCAGGATCAGCGTGGTGCGCCCGACAAGCTGCAACACATCCCCCGTGTCGAAATCGATAAACAACAGCCCTGCCACCGGGTTGGCCGCCAGGTTGCCCAAAGTGTTGAAGAACAGGTTGCCGGCGTAGTCGGGGATGGTCAGCACGTTGCCGTCGACGCGCACGAAACCGGTATTGCCGCCCCGGTGGGAAACATCCACCGCGCGCTCGCTGTCGGTGTCGACGTAACTGGCGACGAAGAAGGTGTCGGCGCTGCGAATCAGGTGCTGCGCGGCGGCGTCCAAGTGATCATAACGCTCAACCGCACTGCCCGGTTTGCGGGCGACGCCTTCGACCGGGCGCAATTGGATGTACTTGGGGCAATTACCGAAGGTGTGCACCACGTCCACCGACAATCCTTCGTGGTCAAGGGCACCGATGCGGCCGTTCATGCGATTGCGACGACGGGTATTGAGGTCGATGCCGAGTACGCCCACCGACGCGCCCTGATGCAGCCCCGCACGGGCCGGATCGCCCGCCGAGGGCAGGCTGTCGATCTGCAAGCGCTGCGGGTCGGGCGAATGCACAAAGCCCGGCGCACCTTCCACCAGGGTCGCCCAGGGAAGGCCTTGCGCATCCACCGCGCCCAGCACCAGGTACGGCAGCAAGGGGTAGAAATCCCGGTGCTGTTCGGGCAAGTGGTCGCGAATCACCTTGGGCCCGACCATCGCCATGCGCTCGGCAACGCCGGCGCTGTGCTGCATCTGCCGCTCGCCGGCATGCCAAGGGGACTGTTCGATCGGGTTCATAGGGTCACCTCCATTAGGGATAGGCGAATGCTGCGCCCCGATACGCGACGGGGGAATCACCACCTCCGGCAATCCACTGTTACGCCAACTGAAATGCCGGATGCCCGCGCAGCGCGCTCACACAGTGTTCGACAAAACTGCGCACGCGCATCGGCGCCTGCCTGCCCTCGCGGTACACCACCTGCACCGGCAGCGGTGGTCCGTCGAAGTCCGGCAGCACACGGCGCAGGGCGCCGCTGAGCAAATGCTCATGCACCGGATAACTGAGGCAGTGCAACAACCCTGCGCCCTGTACGGCGGCATTGATCGCGCCTTGCACCGTGGAACAGGCCAGACGCGCGCGGGTGCGGAACGGATCATAAGAGGCGGGGCTGGCGATCAAACGATGCTGCTTGAGTTCATCGGGGTGGTTGGGTTCACCGTGGGCAGCCAGGTAATCGGGGCTTGCGCACAGAATGGGTCGCACCTGGCCCAAAGGACGCGCGATCAGCGCTGAGTTGGGCAATTCGCCCACCAGGATCGCCACATCCAGCCCCTCCTCGTACAGGTTAGGGTGAGGGTCCTGATAGCGCACCAGCAAGCGCATGTCGCGGTAGTGCGCCAAATAGTCGGCCAATACCGGCGCCATCACGTAGCGGCTGAACAGTAACGGCAAACACACCCGCAGGCTGCCCTGAACCTGCATCTGCAAGCCCTTGGCCGAGGCTTCGGCGGCGTCGACGGCGGCCAGCAACCGTACGCAATCGGCTAGGTAGGCAGCGCCGGCAGTGGTGAGGCTGACGCCGCGGGTGCTGCGCTGCAACAACGCCACGCCCAGGCGCGCCTCCAAACGGGCAATGGCGCGCACCAAGGTCGGGCCGGACACCCGTGCAGCGCGCGCTGCCGACGCCAGGCTCGGTTGCCCAGCCAGCGCGGCGAACAACTGCATATCGCGATAACGCTCCATCAAAGCGAGTGCCGGTCGGACGGGTTCAGCGCAGCATCCTGGCTCAGGCGCTGGCTGAGAAAGTCGACAAAGGTGTTGACCCTGGCCGGCACGCGCCCACGGTTGTGGAACACCACCTGGATCGGCAGCGGCGGCGGCTCGAAGGCGTCCAGCACAATCTCCAGCTCACCGGCCGCGACCGCCGCAGCGACCTGATACGACAGCACCCGCGTCATCCCCCAACCTAGGCGCGCCAGGTGGATCGCCGCGTTATTCGCCGAGACCACCAGGCGTGGAGTAATCGGCACCGTCAGCGAGCGACCGTCGTCGACGAATTGCCATTCGCTGACCACTTGGCTGGCGGACGAGGTGGCAATCGTAGCCTCGCGCAACTGCCCGGGATGTTCGGGCCGGCCATGCCGCTCCAGATAGCCCGGCGCAGCACACACCACGCGGCGCACTTCGCCGACTTTTAGCGCCTGCTGCCCCGGCTCATGCAGATGGCCGATACGCACGGCCACGTCGACACCTTCATCGGCCATGTTCACCACACGATCGACCAGCAGCGCGTTGATCGTCACCTGGGGGAATCGGTCGAGGTATTCGCCCAACAGCGGCGCCACATACAGCTCGCCGAACAGCACCGGGGCGGTCACCGTCAGGTGGCCCCAGGGGCTGGCGTAACTGCCCGCCGCCGCCTCCTCGGCCTCGTCCAACTCGGCGAGGATGCGTCGGCAATCTTCCAAATAACGCTGGCCGGCTTCAGTCAGGTGCAGGCTGCGGGTGGTGCGCGCCAGCAGCTGTGTGCCGAGGCGTTGTTCCATCGCGGCGATGGCACGGGTCACGCTGGGGGGCGACGTATTTAACCGCCGCGCTGCCGCAGCGAAGCCCTGCTCCTCGGCCACCGCCAGAAAAACCTGCATTTCATGAAATCGGTCCATTGACGCTCCCTAGCTCGATTGCAAACCGACGGCTGTGCGCGGCATACCGACAAAACCCGGCAGGGCTTCGATGCGCCCCAACCAGGCGCGTACCTGAGGGTAGTCGGCCAACGACACATTGCCTTCCGGCGCGTGGGCCACGTAACTGTAGAACGCCACATCGGCAATGCTCGGCTGCTCGCCCACCAAAAACGGTGTCTGACTCAGTTGCTGCTCCAACAGGCTCAACAACCCATGAGCCCGGCTGATGGCCAACGGCGCATCCACATCGGCGCCAAACACCACCGCCAGCCGCGCGGTGGCAGGCCCTGCGTGCAGCGGCCCGGCGGCGGCCGACAGCCAGCGCTGGACCCGCGCCTGCCCCACCGGGTCACTCGGCAGCCATTGGCCGTTACCGTATCGGCTCGCCAGGTACACCAGGATCGCATTGGAATCGGCCAGCACCACGCCGCCGTCATCGATGGCCGGCACCTGACCGAAACTGTTGATATTGGCCAGAAACGCCGCGCTTTTATGCGCGCCTTGCTTGAGGTCGACCAGGATAAATTCACTGGGCAGCCCCAACAGCGACAACATCAGCTCGACTCGATGGGAGTGGCCGGACAACGGAAAACCGTAAAGTTTGATCGCAGGCTGAGACATGACAGGCTCCAAAAAAGTAGTGGGTAGGCAGCGCTGACCATCTTCCAGCGCTGCTGCCACCGATGGAATCACCACGGTTCACAATCGAGCATTTCATCTGGCGAAACAATGCCCATCCACATATATCCGGCAGCCAGGTGCAGCAGGCGCATCGAGGTTTCATGGAAAAAATTCAAACTATCGCCAACTGCATGGCTCAGAACTTCACGTTCAACGTTTAGCAGGAGGCGACATGCAGTATCGACAACTGGGCCATTCGGGTCTGCTGGTATCCGAAATCATCCTGGGCACCGTACCGTTTGGCGGCCGCGCCGAGTTTGAGAAATGCGGCAGCGTCGACGTGCCCCAGGCCAGGCGCATGTTCGACATCGCGTTCGACGCCGGGGTAAACATGGTCGACACCGCCGACCTCTATTCCCATGGCTTGGCCGAGGAAGTGGTCGGCAAGGCGCTTGGCGACAAGCGCAACGATATCCTGCTGGCCACCAAAGGGCGCAGCCCGGTGGACAACAACCCGAACAACTCCGGCTCGTCGCGCTATCACTTGATCCGAGCCTGCGAAGCCAGTCTGAAGCGCCTGGGCACCGACCATATCGACCTGTATCAGCTGCACAACTGGGACGGTATGACGCCCATCGAGGAAACCCTCGAAGCCCTGCGCTTGTTGGTGGGTTCGGGCAAGATCCGCTATTTCGGCACCAGCAATTTCACGGCCTGGCAAATGATGAAAACCCTGGGCAAAGCCGAGTTGCACGGCATGCTCAAACCCATCACGCAACAGATCTACTACACCCCGGAATCCCGCGAGGCCGAGTACGAGTTACTGCCGCTGGCCCTCGATCAGCACGTTGGCACCCTGGTGTGGGGACCGATGGGCGAAGGTCTGTTGACCGGCTCCACCCGCCGAGGGCAAAAGCCGCCGGCCAATACCCGCCAGGGCAGCGACTGGCCGGAACCCTACGTGCATGATCATGAGCGCGCGCTGGACATCATCGAAACCCTCGCCGCGGTAGGCGACGAGCACGGCGTCTCGGTGGCGCGTACGTGCCTGGCGTGGCTCAAGGATCGTCCGGGCATCACCTCGTTGATCGTCGGCGCGCGCACCGAGGAACACCTGCGCGATAACCTGGCGGCCACCGAGTTGAAGCTCACCGAGGCGCAATCCTCCCGCATCGAAGCCGTGACACGGCGCCAGCCGTTATACCCGTACTGGCACCGCTTCACTGCCGGGATCGATCGCTTTGATCCGGCTGAACAGCCGTTCTTGGCCGAACACCGCAAGACCCTGGACGCGCGCCAGGACAAGTAAGGCAAGGCGGCCCTCTGCGTGAGGGCCGCCTTGCAATCGCCTGCCATGCTGCCTATATTTGCGGCCTGGCGCGATCCACGCCACCTTCCGCGGAAAGGGCTGCGCCCAGGACACCGCAACACCCATCCGATTGCTACGACTCCCCACCTGACAGCGGAAAAAGGTAAGCCCAGGAGCTCGTATGTCGCCACGTCCCGTCACCTCCACCACCGATGGTCGCCTCAACCTTGAGCAGCAGCGCAAGCGCGCCAAGGAATTGCTGCCGCATCTCAAAGCCCAAGACCCCGGTGCAACCTTGTCCCAGGCCCAATGGCAGATCGCCAAGCAGTTGGGGTTCAGCAGTTGGCCCAAGCTCAAGGCCCATGTCGACGCCCTCGACTTTGCCGCGCGCCATCCCGATTTCCACGCCAGTGATGAAGCCCGCACCACCCATTGGCGCTGCGGCAGCGACATCGCCCACACCTTGCAACTGGCCGGGTTCCAGGGCCAGTTCCGCATGCTCACCGACCCGCTGTGCATGGGCCCGGTACGCGACCTGCCCGCCGAGGCGTTTCGCGCTCTACGCAGCGCCTTTATCAGCCAGGCCTTCGCCCTGGACTTGGCCACCGTGGCGCGCCGGGTCGACGATGAATACCAGCAATTGCAGGCGCTGGCCGACGACACGCCGAGTGTGTTGTGGTGCGAAGCGGACGCGTATGACCAGCTGTTCCTGATCCGTGTCCTGGCCGGCCTGGACCGTGCTCCGCGCCAATTGGAGTTGATTGAAGTGGCGCAGATTCCAGGCGTCGAACGCTTTATCGGCATCGGCCAACTGGCCCCGGACGTGCTCGCCTGGCTGTGGCCACAGCGGCGCTTGATCGGTGACGACGCGGTGCAGCTGGCCAAACAGGCCTGGTCGGCCTATTGCGATCCGTCACCGCTCAAACTGGCGCAACTGGCACACGCCCATCACCCCGCCCTACCCTTGCTGGGCCCGGCCTTGTTGCGTCAGTTGCAAGAATTGCCTGGCGCCCAGGACGGCCTGTCGCTGACCGAGCGCCTGGCCTTGACCAGCCTCGCCGACACCGGGCCCATGCCCTTCGGGCGTGTCTTCGCCGAACTGATGGCCAAGCGCGAACCACTGCCGTTTCTGGGCGACATGATGTTCCATGCGCTGCTCCGCCCGCTCATCGATGGCGCGCAACCGTTACTTACCGAAAGCGCAACACAACTGGAATGGCCCCGTCGCGTGCTGACGCTGACGCCCCTGGGCCATCAGGTGCTCAGCGGCCAAGCCTATTGGCTCGACCACGCCTCACACGAACGCTGGGTCGGCGGCACTTGCATCCGCCCCGGCGAGCCGCACTGGGTGATTGACCACGCGCTGCGGCCAGTCTGGAAGACCTGAGAAAATAGGTTTTTTTGTGGTGAGCGGGCTTGCCCCGCGCTGGGCTGCGAAGCGGCCCCCAAACCAAGCCCCCTCGGTGTGCCCGATAAAAACACAGTGTCTGGAGTGGGGCTGCTTCGCAGCCCAGCGCAGGGCAAGCCTGCTCACCACAGCGCTATATCTCAGCCTTTATGATTTGCATAGATATCTACACATCCGCAGTGAAAACAAATCCGAGAAAATGAGCTTTCTGTGGTGAGCGGGCTTGCCCCGCGCTGGGCCGCGAAGCGGCCCCCAAACCAAGCGCCTCGGTGTGCCCGATAAAAACACAGTGTATGAAGTGGGGCTGCTTCGCAGCCCAGCGCAGGGCAAGCCTGCTCACCACAGCGCTATATCTCAGCCTTTATGATTTGCTTAGATATCTACACATCTGCAGTGAAAAAAACCCGAGAAAATGAGTTTTCTGTGGCGAGCGGGCTTGCCCCGCGCTGGGCCGCGAAGCGGCCCCCAAACCAAGCGCCTCGGTGTGCCAGATAAAAACGCAGTGTCTGAAGTGGGGCTGCTCCGCAGCCCAGCGCAGGGCAAGCCTGCTCACCACAGCGTTATGAGCCAGCCTTTTCGATGACGCAGGCAGTTCAAACCTGCTTACTGAACAGGCCGCAACAACTGCATCTGCTGGCGATAGTCATCCGTCACCTGTCGCGCCTGGCTGCTGCTGGTGATCACCCTCGGTGTAATCAGCACGATTAATTCCGTGCGGTCCTTGGACTTGCTGGTGTTGCCGAACAACCAGCGCAATCCCGGAATTTTCCCCAGGTAGGGCACTGCACTGACACTTTCGGCGTTGTCCTGTTTGATCAAGCCGCCGAGCAGCACCGTCTGCCCGCTCTGCACCGCCACTTGGGTCGAGACCGAGCGTGTGGAGATGCGCGGATTATTTTGCGTGTCGCTGTTGGCGGCCTGGTCCTGGGCGTCGCTGACCTGCTGCTGAATGTCCATGTACACCAGGCCGCCCGGATTGATGCGCGGCACCACGTCGAGGATCACACCGGTCTGCACGTATTCGACGCTGCTCAAGGTGGTGTCGGAGGTGCCGGTGTTGACCGTGGTCTGGCTGATGGGGATGTTGTCGCCCACTTGGATCTGCGCCGGTTGGTTGTTCATCACCACCAGCGACGGCGCCGACAGCACTTGGGTACGGCCGTTGGTTTCCAGGGCGTGCAGGGCCACTTGCAGGTTGGAGCTGACGAAGGAATAGAACAACGAATCCGTCGCCCCCAGCCCTGCCCCGCCACCGCCCAGCGCACCTTGGCTACCGGCGGCGTTGGCCACGGTGGTGCTGGTGGAATTACCGGCCAGGCGCCCCAAGTACCACTGCACGCCCAGGTCCAGTTCACCGGTGAGTTTGACCTCGAGGATGCGCGTCTCGATCTGCACTTGCAGCGGCGGGTTGTCGAGGCGTTTGATCGCCGATTCGATCTCTTTCCACTGCACGGGGCGCGTGCGTACCAGAAGTTGGTTGCTGCTCTTCTGCGCGGTGATGCGGGTGCCGGCGTCGAGGCTTTTGGTCGGGGCGCCTTCACTGGCGTCCTGGGCAGTGCTGTCCTGATCGGCTTCGGGCTCCTGCTCTTCATCTTCCGCTGCGGGCGGGTTGTTATTGAGGTTGTTACTCAAGCCGCCCGGCGTACTGCCGGAGGTGCTGTTGGTGCCGGGGGATGACAGGGTCGCGGTGCGCAGGCCAGGGGCGACTTTAGCCGGGGCGTCGTCCTTGATCGCGCCCGTGCCGTAGATCTGTCGCAAGTACTTGGCCAGGTCGGTGGCCTTCATATTGCGCACGTCATACACGTACATTTGCGGCTCGTTGCCGCCGCCCTCATCGATGGTGTGGATCCAGTCGCCGACTTCGCTGAGGTACTGCGGCTGCGACGAGATCGCCACCACCGAGTTGGTCCGCTCAATCGGCAGGAAGCGCACCATGCCCGCCAAGGGCATGCCACTGTCGGGGCCGAACATCTTTTGCAGCTCGGGCATCAGCTCGGCCACCGAGGCGCGTTGCAGGCCGAACACTCCCACGGACATGCCTTTGAGCCAGTCCACATCGAAGGTGTCGATGGTGTCCTGATAGTTGGCCAACTCTTCCGGAGTGCCGGCCAGGCTCAGTACGTTGCGCGCCGGGTCCACCAGCAAAAATGCGTTCTCGCGGGCGAATGGCTTGAGCAGTTTTTGCATCTCGGTGGCCGAGATGTAGCGCAACGGAAACAGCCGCGCCGACAGCCCGCTGGACGGCTGTGCCACGCGCATCTGCGGCACCAGTTTGCCCGCCACCGCCTGGCTCGCCGGCAGGATCACATAGCGGTTGCCCTGCTGGATCATGGCATTGTCGGTCCAGGACAACAGGGTTTCGAGGATCGACAACGCCTGCTGCTTATTCACCGGCTTGGAGGTGGAAAAGCTGACAGTGCCTTTCACGCCCTGGGCGATGCTGTAGTTCTCGTGCAGCAGGTCGCCCATCACGCTGTTGATCACCGCTTCGATGGGCTGGTCGGCGAAGTTGAACACGATGTCGCCGCCGCTCTCCTCGCGACCGGCGGGTGCGGCGCTTGGGGGGCGAACGAAGGACTGGTTGCCACGGATCAACTGGCGCTGGGGTGGGGTTTTCGCGCTGGGTTGGGGATTGTCGAGCGGTGCCTGTTCCGTTGTCGGGTCCACCGGCGGGCGTTGCGAACCGGTGCCTTGCAACGCTTCGTGCAACAGCGCCGGGTCGGCGTCCAGGTGCTCGGGAAAGGTCCCGCAGCCACCGAGGGTGACGGCGGTGGCCAGGCAAAACGCAGTGGTGCGCAAAGCGCCAGGGAAAGTATCGATCAAGGGGTGGACTCGTGAGGAAGGGTAATCGGGGGCGTCATGGACGGCGGCGGCAAACGCGGGGTTTTGAGGCTCAGGGTTTGCGTGCGGCCATCCAGCACAAAACGGGCGTCGCGTGGGGTGAGCTGTTCGAGTCGCCAGCCGTTGGGCAGGGTCTGACCCTGGTGGACTTTGAGCGGCGGGCCATCCGCGCGCTTGAGCAGCGCCACCCGCACGTTGCCGTCCAGAAGGACGCCGGTCAGCACCAGGCTCGAAAAGCCGGACACACCGGCCTGACCGACAGCGCGGTCAGGGCTGCGATCCGGGCTGAACAGTGGCGCCTGCCAGGTGCCGGCCAGGCTGTCGAGACTTGCACTCGGTGCATTCAGCACCTTGGGCGCGGCCTGGGTACGCGCATCCGGCGCTGGCGCCGGCAGCCATTGGGGTGCGTCGCCGATGCTGCTGAGAATGCCGGCCATCAGCAGGCCCAACAGCGCGGCCACGCCGAGCAATACCCATTCGAGGGGGCGCAATGCGCTGATCATGGCTGCACCTGCCGCGCGCTCGCCGGTTGCAGGTAGCCGCGCACCAACAGGTGCACCACCAGCTTGCCGGCACCGCCACTGACCGGCGCGTTCGGCGCGCGGCGGATGCTCATTTCATCAACGAACAGAAACGGCCGCTGGTATTCCAGCTCGTGCAGAATCGCGGTCAACGGCTCGATGGCGCAATTAAGCGTGAGGCTGACTTTAACCTGGCGATAGGGCTCGCTGTCGTCTTGTTCCGGGGTGATCGGCATGCGTTGGGTCAAGCTGCAACCGCCGCCGACAGTGGCGCGGCTGTTGATCAGGTCGGCGATGCGTTGCATCAAGTCGGCGGCCACCGCGCTGGGGTCATCGCCGGGCAATAGGCTGGTGCTGCTGGTGGGGTCCTGGCGCGCCTGCTCCAACTGTTGGCGCAGGCTGTCGGCCTGGCGCAGTACCCCGGCGTAGCGTTGTTGTTGCTCGCGTAACTGCTCGGCTTGCTCGCCCATAGCGCGCAAGGGGCCGGCGAACCAGCTGTCGATCAACAGCCAGTACACGGCGCCGAGTACCAGAGCCAGGCCGATCAGGGCGGCACCACGGCGTTCACGGGGTGTCAGGGGTCGGCGCATCAGCGGCCTCCTGGTGCAGGTGGGCGCGCAAGGAAAACTGATCCTTGCCGGTTTGCGCATCGGGTTGGATCACCCCTTCGAACTGGGCGTTTTCCAGGCTGCGGCAGCCTTTGATCCGAGTGATCAGCGCGCTGGCCTTGGCGCTTTGGCCGGAGAAGGACACCTCGGCACCGTCGCTGACTTCCAACTGGTCGAGCCAGGTGTCGGGCGGCAGGCACGCGGTCAGTTCATTGAGCAGCGCCGACAGCGGCGGTTGCGCCATTTTGCGGCGGATCAGGTACTGCGCGGCGCCGCGGGTATTAAGCAGTTGCTGGCGCAACGCTTGAACTTCGGCCACTTGCGCTTTTTGCTCGCGCACGCTCTGCTGCATGGCCTCCAAAACCCGTTGACGGTCATCGAGCCACAGCACCATGGCGCCGATCATCAAGGCGCCGCACAGCCACGGCAGGCTGCGCTGCAAGCCCTTGCCGGCCGGACGCTGACGGCGGCGCAGCGGCGGCGGCAACAGGTCGACGCCAAGGGCGTTGCCCCCAGCGTCCTGCACATCCACGGCATGGGGCTGCAACCCCAGGGCGGCGCAGTCGCTGAGGATCTGGTCCAGACGCTCACGTAAAATCGCCACCACGGTCACGTCGACATGGGTCGGCATGCGGCGCTCCTGGCGGGCGACGAAGTACAGTTGGTCCGCATCGAACGGGGTAAAGCGATCCAATTCATAACCCACCACCGTGGACAGATTGCGCGCCGTCGCCGGCGGCAGCCGCAGGGTTTGCATCAGCACCGCCTGCGGAGCCAGCAACAGCACCTGGCGCACCTCCCCCACCACTGGCGGCACGGCGGCGGTCAGTGGCCAGTGGTAGAGCCGGTCGGGGATATCGTGCAGCGACAGCCAGCGCGGCAGGCAGCCACGCAGTTCCTTGAGCCACAGTCGCCAGCCCTGTTGCAACAGGCTGCCACGCCAGCGCTGGGCGATGGGCGCCGTAAGCGGTTGCAGGCGCGCCGCGAGGAAGTCATTCATTCTTGCCAACGGAGTACTCGATAAGGTTGGGCGCTGCCTTGCGCGGGGCTCAATAACACGGTGGCCTGCAATCGGGCGTGGTAGCCGCCGGGCCGTTCGGCGTGGCTGTCGATCACCAGCACCTCGCCGGGGTCGGCGCCCACCGCGCTCAGGTGCGGCAGGTTCAGGGCACGGCGCATCAGGGCGCTGGCGAAGGCTGGGTCAGGCCGGTCGAGGCCGCTCCACAGGCTGATCTCGGGTACGAGTGCGCTGTACAGCGCCTGGGTCATGCCCGGTAATTGACGCAGTTCTTCCACCACGCGAAACGGCGCCAGGCCCTGGTTACGACGCACCTCCAGGTCCCGCGCCACTTGGTTGGCCTGGGCCTGGCTGGCACCACAGGCCAGGGCCAGGCGGGCAAAATCGGCCACCTCGGCGCTGTTCAAATACAACTTGCCGCGCTCGCTGCGCAGGCTGACGCGCAGCTGCGCATCGTCGAATACCAATGGGATTTCGCGCCCATCGGCGATCCACTGTTTGCGCTGCAACGGGTCGGCGAACGCCTGCATCGCCAGGGCGATACCCGCTTCGGCCGCGAGCACCGCCTGGGTGTGCTGGCGATGCCACGCCGCCTGACGCGTTTCCAGTTGCACCCAACCGGCCAGGCCGCCCAGCAGCAGGCTGAGCAACGCCAATACCCACAGCACCAGCAGCAACGCGACGCCGCGTTGATGGCGGATCATTCCGCGGCCCCGCTGGATAGGTTCAGGCGCAGCGCAATCACTTGGGTCACCCACGGCACCGGGCCGTTGACCCGCGCGGCGATCCGCACCGCCTGGGGCAAGCGCCGCGACCATGGCCAGTCACTGAGCCAGCCGGTCGGCTGGCCCTTGGGCGACAGGCCGCGATAGCTCAATTGCAGGTCTTCGACATCGCTGAGCAACACCTGCGGCTCGCCCCGCGAGGCCGGCACACTGACCTGGGCCGGCGACTCAAACCGCGCGAACGCCACCTGCAAATCGCGCTGCGCCTGGCCGCCGGTCAACTGCAAGGTAAAGCGCTGGATGCCGCCGCCGAGCACGCCGGGCAGGGTTGCGACAAACTGCATGCGCTGGGCGCTGCCGACAAAGAAGCCATCGGTCTGGCTGTCATCCTCGGTAACATCCAAGGGCAGCGCCTCGCTGATCGACGTACGCAGAAACTGCTGCGCCGCGCGTATTTCATCCAGGCTTAGCGTGTACCGCTGTGCCTTGAGCACCGCGCGATTGGCCCCCAGCAGCGCGCCCCCGACCAGCACCAGCAGCACCCCCAGCAAGCTGATGACGATAAGAATTTCCAGCAAGGTGAAGCCCTGTTGTCGTGTGTTCACAGGCTCGCTCCGCGCAATTTCAAGGTGCTGAATTGCGCGCTGCGCGGGCCTTCGCTGACGGTCAGGTCGAGGCGAAACAAATGCGGCTGGCCGAGGCGTCCGGGTTGTTGGGCGATACGCAACTGCCAGGCGATGCCGTCCAGTTCGCCCTGGCGCACGCCGTTGGCGAGGGGCCCGGAGGCTTCCTGGTCCATCACGCTAAGGGCGGCGTGGCTGAGGCGGTCGCTGTGGGTCACTTGCAGCAACGAACGTGCGCTTTGGCCAAAGGCGACCAGCAGCACCGTGCTGCACAGGGCCATCAACAGCAGCGCGGCGAGCATTTCCAACAAAGTGAAACCGCCTTGGTTTTTCATGGCAACGCCTTGGATTGCACGCTGCCGGTCAGCCAGCCGATATCGATGCGCCAACGCCGCGTGCCGTGGGCCAGTAGCAGATGACCGCCGGTGGAGCTGCCGTCGGGGTAGAACTCAATCGCGGAGCCGGCCTGCTCGGCGGTGTGCAGGGTCACTTGCAGCTCGGCGGGCCAGTGTTTGGGTGGGCGATCCGGAGCTTGGAAGCTGAGTGTGTTCAAGTCGAACAGCGTGCTTTGCGTGGCGCCGCTGACAATCGCCCGCGCCCGCGTGCTGCGCAGCGCTTCAACCATCTGCCCTACCACCTGGCGTTCCTTGGCCGCGCGCAGGCCCTGTTGCAGGCCAAACCCTACCAAGCCGGCCGCGACGCTGATCAGTACGATCACCACCAGCATTTCCAGCAGGGTAAAGCCGCGTTGGCGGGCGGGCATGGGTTATTCCCAGTTGCCCAGGTCGGCGCTGTAACCATCGCCGCCGGGCTGGCCGTCCTGGCCGTAGAAAATCAGGTCGAAGGCGCCGTGTTCGCCGGGGAAGCGGTAACCGAAGGCGTGACCGAACGGGTCTTTGAGGTCCGACGGTTTGGCATACGGACCGGCCCACCCGGCGCTGTTGGCGGGTTTGTCGACCAGTTGCTGCAAGGTCTTGGGCGGCGAGCCGACGTCCAGGCCATAGCTTTCGATCTTCATGCTCAGGCTGGCCAATTGGGCCTTGCCCGCGCCGTACTTGCCCTTGTCCACGTTGCCGCCGACCTGGCGCACCACGATGGTCGCGACGATGCCCAGCAGCACGATCACGGCGAGCATTTCCAGCAAGGTAAAACCGCCCTGGCGGCGGGCGGGCTTGAATCGGGTATGGCGCATGGGAGTGGGTCCTTGTGGGTTCATATATTGCTGGTCAGGCTCATCAGCGGCAGCATGATCGCCAGCATGATCACCGCCACCAGCACCGCCATGACCACGGTCAGCGACGGCACCAGCGCGGCCAGCAAGCGGTCGATGCCGCGCTTGGCTTCGACGTCGAACACATCGGCGACCTTGAGCAACATGCCGTCCAGGTCGCCGGCCTGTTCGCCGACTTCAATCATTTGCAGGGCCAGGTCCGGCAGCAGCGGCTCGGCGCCAAACGCACTGGCCAGGGTGCCGCCGCCCTTGACCGACTCGGCGGCCTGGGCCACCTGGGCTTGCAGGGCGCGGTTGGTACAGACCTGCCGCGCAATCACCAATGCTTGCAGCAGGGCCACGCCGTTGCTGAGCAAGGTGCCGAGAGTGCGCGCCAGGCGTGCGGCTTCGACCCGTTGCAGCAACGGGCCGATAACGCGCAGGCCGAGCACGCGACGGTCATAGCGTTCGCGGCGCTGGGGGTCGCGCAGACGCGCGGCCAGGACCCAGACCGTTACGATCAGGCCGGCCAGCACGGCTAATCCATAGGCCCCGAGAAACTGCCCAAGGCCCAGGATCACTTCGGTGATCAGCGGGATCGGCACGCCAAGGTCTTTGAAAATCGGCACGAATTGCGGCACCACATAGGCCAGCAGCAGCGCCAGGGAACCGAGTACGCCGACCACCAGAAACGCCGGATAGATCAGTGCGTTGATCACTTCGCCTCGCAGCAACTGGCTGCGTTCCAGGTAATCGCTGAGTTGACGCAGGGTGTTTTCCAGGGCCCCGCCCGCCTCGCCGGCGCGCACCATGCTCAGGTACAGCGGCGAGAACTGCCCGCCCTCTGCTTCCAGGGCTTTGGATAACGGCTGGCCGGCCTTGACCTGTTCGCGGATGCGCTCGATCAGCGCGCGGGTCTGCGGTTGGCCGGGTTGCTTGAGCAGAATGCCAAGGGCGCGCTCCAAGGGTTGCCCGGCGCCGAGCAACGTGGCCAGTTGCTGGGTGAAGCTGACCAGGGCGGCGCCGTTGAGCTGGCCACGGCCCAGGGCTTTATGCAGGCCACTGAGGCCCGCTGGCTCGACCTGCAGCACCAGCAGGCCGCGCTTTTGCAGCAGGGTCACGGCAGTGGGCTGATCCTTCGCGTCGAGGGTGCCGTTGTGCGGCGCACCCTGAGCATCGAGCGCGCGGTATTTGAACAGGCTCACGTGCCCTCCCCACGCGTGACGCGCAGCACTTCTTCCAGCGAGGTGATGCCGGCCAGCGCCTGGCGCAAGCCTTCTTCGTGCAGGGTACGCAGGCCGCTGCGGCGCGCCGCCTGTTCGAGGGTGGCAGCGTCGGCCTGGCGCATCAGCAGGCTGCGCAGTTCGTCATTCATCACCAGCAATTCGGTGATCGCGCTGCGGCCGCGATAGCCACCAGTGCCGGGGCGATAGAGCACAATCGGACGTCGGTCCGTCAGGCGATCCAAGCCATGTTCCGCGATCAATTCAGGCGGAGCTTCGAAGGCTACGCGCGTGGCCGGGTCCAGGCGGCGCACCAGGCGCTGGGCGAGGATGCCGTTGACCGTCGAGGCGATCAGGTAGCTCTCTACGCCCATATCCAGCAGGCGCGTGATACTCGCCGCCGCGCTGTTGGTGTGCAGGGTCGACAGCACCAGGTGCCCGGTCAACGACGATTGGATCGCGATGCGGCAGGTCTCCAGGTCGCGGATCTCGCCGATCATGATCACGTCCGGGTCCTGACGCACGATAGAGCGCAACGCACCGGCAAAATCCAGGCCGATGGCGGGTTTGACCTGGATCTGGTTGATGCCTTCGAGTTGGTATTCCACCGGGTCTTCCACGGTGATGATCTTGCGTTCGGCGGTATTGAGCCGCGACAGCGCGGTGTACAACGTGGTGGTTTTTCCCGAGCCGGTCGGGCCGGTGACCAGCAGAATGCCGTGGGGCCGCTCCAGCACATCGAGAAAGGTTTGCAGGCGCTCGCCGTCGAAGCCCAGGCTCTGGAAGTCGAAGCGTACGGTCTGGCGGTCGAGCAAACGCATCACCACCGACTCGCCAAAACTGGTGGGCACCGTGGACACGCGCAGGTCCAGTTCCTTGCCCTGGATGCGCAGCATGATGCGCCCGTCCTGGGGCAGGCGGCGCTCGGCGATGTCCAGGCGCGCCATGATCTTTACTCGGGAAATCACCGCCGCCGACGAGCTGGACGGCGGCGCTTCGGCGTCATGCAGCACGCCATCGATGCGGTAGCGCACCTTGAGTTGGTTCTCGAACGGTTCGATATGGATGTCCGAGGCGCGCTGCTCGACGGCGCGTTGCAGGATCAGGTTGACCAGCCGAATCACCGGCGCTTCGGAGGCCATGTCCTTGAGGTGTTCGATGTCTTCCAAGGCGCCGCCCTGCTCATCGAGGTTTTCGATCAAGGTGCCCATGGTCGAACGGCCCTGGCCGTAATAGCGCTCGATCAAGGTATCGACTTCGGTGCGCGGCCCCACCGCCAGCCACACCGGCACCCCGCAGGCATAGGCCAGGGCCTGGAAAGCGTAGCGTTGCGCCGGGTTGGCCGACAGCACCGTCAGCCCGCCTTCTTGCCACCCCACCGGCACCACTTGGTAATGACGCATAAAGCGCTCGGTCAACACCGGTAACGGATCAAGCAGCGCGGGCGCGGCCTCGGCCAACAGCAGCGGCGCGCCCAGCAATTGAGCCCAGGCGCGCGCCAGTTCGACTTCGGAAACCAGCCCCAGACGCGTGAGCAGGCCGAGCAATTCGTCGTCGGCGGACGCCTGAGCCAGACGGCGAGCACGCTCCAGATCGACGGTTTTCAGGCCGGCGTGCCGCATCAGCCAGGCGCAGACTTGGTCGGTCTCCGGGAGGGGGGTCTGGCAGGCATCGATGGGCGTTGAAGGGTTGGACATGGGTGACGGTCTGAGGGGCTATCTGAGGGGCTATGTTCATAAGGCCTGTGGGAATGGCGCTTGCCATCTCCCACAGGCGATCGGCTTTCCCGTTAGTTCGAGGTTTTCGGCGCGGCCTGGTGGCTGCTGTTCAGTGGGCGACCGCCCTTGGTGGTTTCAGCCTTTTGTTTCTTGGCGGCTTTGGCATCGTGGGCCTGGGTCAGCACCGTGGAATCGGCAGCGCCAGACTGGGCATCTGCATCGGTGGAGTCGGCGGCCATGGCCGCGCCACTCAATGCAACGCCCAGCACAATACCGGCACCCAACAGGGAAACTTTCATAAATATTCTCCAGATAAAAAACAGCGTTCGGCTCAAGTGGCGCCTTGACTAAGTTCAAGACCCTACACCAAAGCAGGAAGTGTTACAGCCTGTATGAAACATGGCACTTTATAACTATCGGGCAACGCCATTAGTTCGCCATGACTGCATATATTTTCTTAAACCAATCGACTTGTAGGTTTAGCGTAAGTTCCAAAACGTAAGGAATTATTTCTTATTTTTCGCAAAAATTAGCTTTTATTTGACTTATAAGCGCAATAATTGCCTTAATTGTGACGTTTTTGCGATTCAAAATGCCATGGCGTGATATCGCATAGACACCATCCACAAGAATAATTAATACAATTTCCAACTAATACGTCCGCGAATTTCGCCAAGTAGTTGCAATTAGCCATCGGCTAAAATTGCGATCAGGGGTAACTATTGCCTTTGAAAAAGTGATGAGCGCGCAGCAAACCCTGTTGTTTAACGCGCCTATTGATTGAACTGTTGTTGTCGGAGAGACCCATGAGTAAACGCAAAAAGATCGGGGCGCAGTCGGCGCTCGCCCTGCTGGCCCTGGCCGTGTCCCAAGTGCATGCGGGCACCAGCCCGGCGCTGGACGAGGGCCGAATGAGCCGCGCGGAAAAAGCGGCGGATAAAACCCTGGCGAAGATGACCATGGAGGAAAAACTTGCCTACATCGGTGGTATCGGTGGCTGGGACGTTAAACCCCTGAGCCAGTACGGCATTCCACAGATCCACGGCGCCGACGGTGGCGTGGGCGTGCGCTACACCAGCGAAGGCAATGCCCAGGGCGTGGTGTACCCGTCGGGCCCGAACCTGGCAGCCAGCTGGAACCCGCGCCGCGCCATCGACTTGGGCCGGGCGCTGGGTTATGACACCGCCAGCGGCGGCTATCAGTTCGTCACCGGCCCCGGTGTGAACCTGTACCGCATGCCGTACAGCGGCCGCGCGTTCGAGTACCTGTCCGGTGAAGACCCGTTCCTCGGGGCCAGCCTGGGTCCTGCGTTGATCAACGGTATCCAGTCCCGTGGCGTGTGGGCCAATGCCAAGCATTTCGCCGCCAACGATCAGGAAAGCAACCGCTTCCACCTCAATGAAATCATCAGCGAACGCGTGCTGCGCGAGATGACGTTGCCGCCGTTCGAATCCGCGTCCAAGAACAGCAAAGTCGCGATGATGATGTGCGCCTTCCAGAAAGTGAACGGCGAGTTCGCCTGCCAGAACAAGCACCTGATGCACGACATTCTGAAAACCGAATGGGGCTATCCGGGCTTTGTGCAGAGCGACTACAACGCGGTGGTCGATGGCTTGCCCGCAGCCCAGGCCGGCACCGATCTGGACATGATGGGCTACCAGATGAACAGCACGGTGCTCAAGCCGTACCTGGACAGCGGCGAACTGAGCAGCGCGACCATTGATGACAAAGTGCGGCGCATCCTCAAGCAGATCTACCTGTACAAGTTCGACAGCAAGGCGCCGTTGACCAGCCACAATATGAACAGCGCCACCAGCAACCGCGTGGCGCTGAATGCCGCGCGCGAAGGCATTGTGCTGCTCAAGAACCAGAACAACCTGCTGCCGCTGGATGCCAAGAAGGTCAAGCGCATCGCCGTGGTCGGCAGCCTCGCCAAGTACGCGCCGCCCACCGGTTTCGGCAGTGCCAACGTAATGGCAGCCAACTACATCAGCGAGCTGAGCGGCCTGCAGCAATTGGCGCCGGGCGCCAAGGTGGAGTTTATCGACGGCCTGTCCCTGGACCCGGCCACCTCGACCTGGACCCACGCCGACAGCGACGGCAACCCGGTCAAGGGCCTGAAGACCGAGTTCTTCAGCAACGCCAACTGGTCCGGCGACCCGGCCGCGCGCCGCACGGACCAGCATGTCGACCTGGACTGGTCCACCGACAGCCTGCCGGTCAATGGCGACACCGCCGCCACATCGATCCGCTACAGCGGCCAGATTACCCCGACAGTCAGCGGCGAGCAGGTGTTCAAGGTGCGCGCCGACGGTGCGGTGCGCCTGTACGTGAACGGCCAGAAAGTCCTCGATAACGGCGACGGCAAGCCGCTGCCCAACAACAGCATCCCGCCGACCATTCCGGTGTTTGCCAAGGTCAAGCTGGAGGCCGGCAAACCGGTCGACATCAAGCTGGAATACTCGCGTCGCAATGGCTACCTCTCGACCATGGGCGGCCTGGTGGGCGTGCAAATGAGCTGGGCTTCGTTGGTGGCGCCAAAGGACCTGGCCAACTACGACGCGGTACTGGTCGCGGCCGGTAACAGCAACGAGTACGAAGGCGAAGGCTTCGACCACAGCTTCGATCTACCGGAATATCAGAACCTGCTGATCCAGAGCATCGCCAAGGTCAACCCGAACACCGTCGTCACCCTGCACGGCGGCACCGGGTTGAAGATGAGCGACTGGGTCGATCAAGTGCCGGCCGCGCTGCATGCGTTCTACCCTGGGCAGAACGGTGGCCAGGCGTTGGCGGAGATCCTGCTGGGCAAGGTCAACCCGTCGGCCAAACTGCCGATCAGCATCGAACGCAATATCGAAGACAACCCGATCTACGCGACCTTCCCCAAGTTCGACAACCAGGAAACCCTGGACGAGATGAGCTACAAGGACGACCTGTTCCTGGGTTATCGCGGCTACGAGAAAAAGGGCATCAAACCGCTCTACCCGTTCGGCTACGGCTTGTCGTACACCACGTTTGGCTACAGCAATATCAGCGTCACCCCTGGTGTGGCGGTGGCCGGTGCGCCGATCAAAGTCTCGTTCGACCTGGCCAACACCGGCAAGGTGGGCGGCGCCGAAGTGGCGCAATTGTATGTGGGGCAAAACAACCCGAAAGTCGAACGCGCGCTGAAGGAACTCAAGGGCTACAAAAAAGTGTTCCTCAAGCCGGGCGAAAGCAAGCGCGTCACCATCGAGCTCAATGACCGCTCGCTGGCCTACTACGATGTGGCGAGCAAGCACTGGGTGGTGGACGCCGACAGTTTCACCCTGTCGGTGGGCGCGTCGTCCCAGGACATTCGCCTGAACGCCAAGCTGGTCAACCCGTTCCGCCAGGAACTGTCGACCGGCACCAGCAACCCGCTGCCACGTTCGGCGCTGAACTCGACGTTGCGTGAATCGACGGTCAAGACCGGCGGCGTGCTGCATCAAAACCAAGGCGACAGCGGCACCAGCGACGGTGATGGTTACGACATGAGTGATGACAGCAGCCAGGGCAGCGCTGCGGGCAACTGATCCAGCGCGGTCGGGTGTGGCAGGGCTTACGCCCCCCCACACTTGACCCGCGTTCGGCTCAGGTTCTGATGGCCGCTTCGACCCGCGCAAGGTAGGTATCGAAGCGCGCCACCAGGTCCACCCGCTCGGGAAACCGCAGCCACTGGATCTGCAGGCCATCCATCATGGCCAGGATTTCTTCCACCAGCCCAGGGATGTCCACATCGCTGCGCACTTCCCCCGCCGCCACCAGATCGGCGAACTGTCCCTGCAAACGTCGTTGGATCCCCTCATAGCGTTGCTGGAACCAGGCCCAGGCCGGCTGTGCATCGAGCAGGCTTTCGGCATTGAGAATGGTGAACGCGCGCACTACCCCCGGCGCATTGGCGTTCGCGGCATTGATCGCCCGCAGGCTGCCGAGCAACCCGCACAGCGTCTTCTCGGCGCGCACTTGATCGGCGATCCGCTGATTAATCTCGTCACGCCGTTGCAGCACGCCCATCAGCAACGAGATCTTGCTGGGATAGTGATGCAGCAACCCCGCCACCGAGAGACCGGCAACCGCCGCCACCCGCGCCACGGACGCGCCGCTGTAACCTTCGCGGGAAAACACCTGCAAGGCCGCGTCCAGCAGCTCTTCGCGGCGTTTTTCACCTTTGGGGGCGCGACGGGTTTTAGGAGCGGGATCGGTCATGGGGGCATCCTGGGGGGCAGGTATGCACCCTATCCAAAATGCCCATGAGCCGCAAATGGTGCGTTTTACCACACCGCGATATGCCCATCCGCCCGCGGCTCGGTGCCGCCGCATAACACCCCGCTGTGTGGGTCGCGCAGGATGATCTGCCCGCGCCCGTAATCGGTGAGGTCGCTGGCGATCTGCACCTGGTGACCGCGCCGCGCCAGGGCATTGGCCAACTCGCGAGAAGCGCCGTGCTCGACGCCGACATTCATATCGCCCAACCATTGCCAGCGCGGTGCATCCAGCGCGGCCTGCGGGTTGAGGCCGAAGTCCACCAGATTCATCACCATCTGCACGTGCCCCTGGGGCTGCATGTAACCGCCCATCACACCGAATGGGCCGAGGGCGTGGCCGTTCTGGGTGAGGAAGCCGGGGATGATGGTGTGGAAGGTTTTCTTGCCGGGAGCCAGGCAGTTGGCGTGGGTGGCGTCGAGGCTGAACTCCTGGCCACGGTTCTGCAGGGCGATGCCGCTGTCGGGCAGTACCACGCCGGAGCCGAAGCCGTGGTAGTTGCTCTGGATGAACGAGACCATGTTGCCTTCGGCGTCGGCGGTGGCCAGGTACACCGTGCCGCTGGCGTGCGGGTCGCCGGGTTTGGGCGGTTGCGCCTGCTCGCCGATCTGCGCGCGGCGACGGCTGCTGTAGCGGTCGCTGAGCAGGTCGTCCACCGCCATGCGCATGTGCAGCGGGTCGGTGATGTAATGCAGGCCGTCGCTGTAGGCCAGCTTCATGGCTTCAAGCTGACGATGCCAGGTCTGTGGGCTGTCGCGGTGATCGAAGTGGAAACCTTCGAGGATTTTCAGCGCCATCAGCGCGACCAGCCCCTGGCCGCTGGGGGGGATCTCCCAGACGTCGACGCCGCGATAGTTAATGTGGATCGGCTCCACCCATTGGGCGCGGTAATCCTTGAGATCGCTGACGCGCAGGTAACCGCCAGTGGCGCGGGCATGCGCGTCCAGGCGCTCGGCCAGGGCGCCGCGATACAGGCTTTCGCAGCGCGTGACGGCCAGTTCCTCCAACGTGCGGGCCTGGGCCGGATTGCGGAATATCTCGCCGGTTTTGGGCGCGCGCCCATCGATGAGGAAAGTGTCGAACCAGGCATCGAGCACCGGGTCGCGATGGGGGCTGAATTCGTTTACGGCCAGTTGCCATTGATGGGCAACCACCGGCGACACTGGAAAACCATCCCGTGCCAAGCGGATGGCCGGTTGCAGCAGCGCAGCGAAGGGCAACTTGCCGAAGCGTTGCGACAGCTCCGCCCAAGCCGACGGGCAGCCAGGCACCGTCACCGGCGTCCAACCGTACAGCGGCATACGCTCGTAGCCGGCTGCCTTGACCGCCTCGATACTCAACGCTGCCGGCGCATGGCCGTTGCCGTTCAGACCGTGCAGTTGGCCTTTGCACCAGACCAGCGCAAACGCATCACCCCCCAGGCCGCAGCCGGTGGGTTCAACTACGGTGAGCGCCGCCGCCGTGGCGATGGCGGCATCGATGGCATTGCCGCCCTGCTGCATGACTTCAATACCGGCCTGAGCGGCCAGGGGCTGGGACGCGGCTACCATGCCGCGATGGGCGAACACACTTTGACGCTGCGACGGATAGGGGTACTCATGGGCAGAGAAATTCAACATGGCAAAGGCTCTTGAATACGGGGGGTTGGCGTGCGTTCAGAGCACGCGACTGAGAAACGCTCGGGTACGCGGGTGGCTGGGATGGCTGAAGATCTGTTCCGGTGGCCCTTGCTCAATCAGTTCGCCCTGATCGAGCACCACCACGCGATCAGCCACCTCACGGGCAAAGCCCATTTCATGGGTCACCACCACCATGGTCATGCCCTCCTCGGCCAGTTCCTTCATCACTTGCAGCACTTCGCCGACGGTTTCCGGGTCAAGGGCGCTGGTGGGTTCGTCGAACAGCATGGCCTGGGGTTTCATTGCCAGCGCGCGGGCAATCGCTACCCGTTGCTGCTGGCCCCCGGAGAGCATCGACGGGTAGTGGCTGGCCTTGTCCGCCAGGCCCACCCGCGCAAGCAAACCGCGCGCCTGTTCCAACGCTTCGGCACGCGGGGTGCCGAGCACCTGGATCGGCGCCTCGATGATATTTTCCAGCGCGGTCATATGGGGGAACAGGTTGAACCGCTGGAACACCATGCCGATGTCGCGGCGCTGACGGGCGATGTTGCGCTCCGAATCGCGCACCAGGCTGCCGTCGCTGCGTTCGCGGTAGCCCATGGCGCGGCCATTGACACGGATGCGCCCGCCCTGGATGTCCTCCAGCAGGTTGATACAGCGGATAAACGTGGTCTTGCCGGAACCGGAGGCGCCGATCAGCACCACCACTTCGCCGCGCCGCACTTGCAGGGAGATGCCTTTGAGGATCTGCAGCGCGCCGAACGATTTGTGGATATCCAGCGCCTCAATGATCAGTTCTTCACTTTGATGCGCCATGGTTAACGTCCCCTCAGCAGTTTCAGGGTACTGCGACCGAACATGCGGCTGGCTGCCGGCGGCGGTGCAGACGGCCGGTCGGACTGGCTGAAGCGCACTTCAAGCCAGCGCTGGAAAAAGCCCCACAGCGTGGTCAGCGTAAGGAAGTACAACGCGACCACCAAGTACAACTCGAACACGCGGAACGTCGCCGAGGTGATCATCTGAGTGCTGAGCAGCAGCTCCTGCACGCCGATCACGCTGACCAAGGTGGTGTTCTTGAGCATCACGTTGAACTCATTGCCCAGGGGCGGCACGATCACGCGAAACGCCTGGGGCAGCACAATGCGCCGCATCAACTTGGCGAAGCCCATGCCCAGGGAACGTCCGGCTTCGTATTGGCCCTTGTCTACCGCACCGATACCGGCGCGGATGATTTCGGCCATGTACGCGCCTTCGTTCAGGCCCAGGGCAATGATCGCCGCCTGGATATTGCCCGGGACGATCAAGCCGAACAGCTCGATGTCCTCGAAGCGGAAAATCCCGCCCGCCGCCAATGCGGTGTACAGAAACACGATCTGCACCAGTAACGGCGTGCCGCGCATCAGCCACACATAAAAGCGTACCGGCAGGTGCAGCAACGGGTTGCCGGACAGCCGCAACAACGCCGCCGCCAGGCCCAGCACACACCCCAGCGCCATGGCCAGCACACTGATCAGGCAGGTCAGCCACAGCCCGGTGAGGTACACCCCGCTGGGCTGCAATAGGTACTGCCAGAACACATCCCAATTGAAGTTCATCGCGGCGGACCTCAGTCGAGTGTGTCGCTGCTGACATGCCACTTGTTCAGTAACTGCACATAGCTGCCATCGCTGCGCATATCGCTGATCACCTGCTGCACGGCGGCCGTCAGTTGTGGGTCATCCTTGCGCATGCCCAGGCCGGTGAGGATGCGGCTGAACGCAGGCACGCCCTCCTGAAACAGGTCCGGGGCCATCGCCGCGTAATAACCGGCGGTTTCCACGGTGGTGCCATAGGCGTCCACCTGGCTGATGCGCAGGGCCTGAAAGGCGTCGGTGTCGGTGTTGTACACCACCAGTTTCATCGGCGGCTTGCCGGCCTTGGTCAGGCTGTCGTTCTGCGTGTCCAGCAGGGTTTTGATGGTGGAGCCGTTGAGCACAGCAACTTTGTGCGCGGACAAATCGTCCAGCGTCTTGATGCCCTTGGGATTGCCCTTGGGCACCACCACCGCTTGGCTGGAATACATGTAGTTGACGATGTCGATCACTTGCCGCCGCTCGGGCTTGTCGAACAGCTGATCAACGATCATGTCGCATTGCTGGGCCAGTAACGCCGGCACCAGCCCCGAGAACGGAATCACCTTCCACTGCACCTGCTTGTCGCCCAGGCGCTTGGCGATTTCCAAGCCCAGATCCACGGTAAGCCCTCGGGGTTTCTGAGACTCATCGAAGGAGACCAGGGGCGGTGAATCCATGCCTGAGCAATAAGTGAGTTTGTCGACGTTGCGCAATCGCTCCGGCACCTGGGGCGCGGCAACGGCCCATTGCGTGCACAGACCGAGGGAGACAGCCACCAGCAAGGCGCGGTGTTTATGCATGACCAGACACTCCAGTTCGTGGAAAAACGGGGCAGGACTCAACGTCAAAACACAGTGGATCTTATTGTTCTGTTTGCAGGAATTGGATCAGGGCCGGCACGGTGCCTTCGATGTGCTCACGCACCACGGCCTCGGCGCGCGCGGCATCGCCGGCACGAATCGCCTCCAGGATCACCGAGTGCTCCTGACGCGCGCTTAGGGGTTTTTCGCCGTGCTGCAGCCACAGCCGCATCGGCGCTTCGACCAGGGAATACAACGCCGAAATCTGCTTCATCAAACGCGGCCTGCCGCTGAGGCTGCACAGGTATTCGTGGAAGGCGCGGTGTCGGCTGACCCACTCGGCGCTCTCATCGCGGTAGTCATCCATTTCATCCAGCAGACGCTCCAGCGCCGCCAACTGACGCTCGCCGATGCGGCCTACCGCCACGCGTACCGCCAGCCCTTCCAGGGCGCTGCGCATCTCGAAGACTTCGTGCAACTCATCAATGTCCAGGCCACTGACAACCGCGCCACGGTTGGGACGCAAAGTCACCAGCCCTTGGGCATCCAGACGGCGAAACGCTTCGCGCACCGGCATACGGCTCATGCCGATCTCGCTGGCGATGTCTTCGGCGATCAGGCGATCGCCCTTGCGCAAGCGACCGCCGCAGATGGCGTCGAGCAGGAAGTTGTAAGCCTCCTCCTCGGCGGTCAGCGGCTGACGGTCAACGTAAGCGGGAGCAAATTGCATCAGCGTCACCTTTTGTATTTTTGTATCCAATTATCCACGGATACAAACACAGCAGGATATGTGCCAGCTGCACCAGGCAATGTTTAAGAGACTGATTTTGCACGAAACAGCGGCACGCCCCGTCGGTTAACAAGGGCTGCCGTGTGTGGAGGTGTGCTACCAAATGGCTCACAGATGGCACCGATTGTGAGCAGAACAGTGCCAGTAACACGCCTGGGGAGGAGCGCTCGGTCAGGCAGCCCGACCGCGCTCACCCCCTTTTGCCAACCCGTTGCAGCCCGCGCCGGGCGTTAAAAGTCGACGGTAGCCGACAGCAGATACGTCCGCGGTGTCGACAGGGTCAGCCCCGGCTCGCTGTCGTCCGAAGCGCCTGCCGAGCTCCAGTAGCGTTTGTCGGCGACGTTCTCCACGTTGGCGCGCAGGGTGATGTGTTTGTCGTCCACCTTGAATGCGTAACGGGCGCCGACGTCGATTCGGTTCCAGGCGTCGATTTCCTTGACGTTGGACTGGTCCAGGTACTGGGAACTGGAGTGGATGCCGCGGGTAGTCAGAGTCAGGCCTTCGAGGGTCGGTACGTCCCATTCGGCACCGAGGTTGACGTTGTACTTGGGCGTGGCCGGCGCACGGTTGCCGTCGAAGGTGCCGTTAGTGGTGTTTTTCAGTTCGCTGTCGATATACATCACGCCGCCCAGCAGGCGAACGCCCTTGAGCGGCTCGCCGAACACACTCAGCTCCACCCCGTCGTTCTGGCGCTTGCCATTGGGACCGAACACGCGGGTGGTGGCGTTGGTCTCGTAGGCCGGCTGCTTGATGCGAAACACGGCGGCGGTCACCGCGAATGCACCGGCGTCGTACTTGGCGCCCACTTCCACTTGGCGGCTGATGAACGGCGCGAAGATTTGATCTTCGTTGACCGAGGTGGATGGCGCGATCTTGCCCTGGCTCAGGCCTTCCATGTAGTTGGCATACAGCGACAGTTTGTCGGTGGCTTTGAACAACAGACCGCCCGAGGGCGAGATTTTTTCTTCGTCGTAGGCGGTGTCGCCTTTAACGCCATTGCTCCAGTCGTCGACCTTGACCCGCTGCCAGCGCGCACCGAGGGTGAGCAACAGGCGATCGTCGAAAAAGCCCAGGGTGTCGGACAACGCCAGGCCGCTGAACTTGTTTTCGGTGTAGACCTTGGCGTCCTGGCGCGTAGGCGTCGAAGGTGTCGGCGTTTGCACCGGGTCGTACAGGTTGCTCGATGCCTCTGCATAGCGCGCGCCGCCGTTGGTGAAATCCATATAGAAGTAGCTGGCCGCCAGGTTGACCTCGTGGCTCACCGGCCCGGTGTGGAACCAGTTGCGCACGCCAGCGGTGGCGGTGCGTACATTTTCATCGCGGGTGAAGTCCCGAGGCTGCACTTTGAACGCACCGGCCGCGTTGGTGACGGACACCGCGTGGCGCAGGAAGTCGTGGCTGCTTTTGCGCACGCCGACGCCGCCATAGAGCATCACGTTATCGCTCAGATCGAACTCGCCGTTGAACGTGCCGAACGTGTCGTTGGTGCGTGCCTTGCTCCAGGATTGCGCATAGTTGCGGCGCACATCGCTGGCACGGGGCACCGGCGCGGCGGCGGCGACTTGCACGCGCTCCTGGGGCGCGTCGGTGTCGCGTTCGGTGTGGCCGATATCGGTGGAGAGGCGCAGGCGCTCGCCACGGAAGTCCAGACCGAGCACGGCCATTTCACGGTCGACGCTTTGGTGATCCCACTCGGTATCACCGGACTGCTTCACGCCGTTGAAGCGCAGGCCGAACTGGTTATCCTCGCCAAAGCGCCGGCCCACATCCACCGCGCCGCCGGCCTGGCTGTCGGAGGCCCAGGTGCCGGTGAATGAGGTGATGTCCTTGTCGATGGCGCGCTTGGGCACCACATTGATACCGCCGCCCACACTGCCTCGCGGCGAGATGCCGTTGATCAACTGGGTCGGCCCCTTGAGGATGTCGACGCGGTCGGCCATTTCCATATCGATGCTGTAGGTCGGCAGTACGCCGTACAGACCGTTGTAAGCCACATCGCTGTTGAACAGGCTGAAGCCACGGATGGTGAATTGCTCATAGCGCCCACCGGCCGGGTTGGTGGCGCGCACCGAGGGGTCGTTGGCTATGAGGTCGCCCAAGGTGCGCGCCTGCTGGTTTTTTACGGTGTCCTGGGTGTAGGTGGTGATGCTGAAGGGCGTCTCCATAAAGTCGCGGGTGCCCAGCAAGCCCTGGGAGCCACGTCGCGCCACCTGGCCGCCGGCATAGCTGTCGCCGTCATACAGGCCGGTGGTGCCGAGGATGGAGGTGGGCGCCAGTTCAAGGCTGCTGCCATCCGGCTGGGGCACCAGCATGTAGGCCTGCTCGCCCATGGGTTGCAGTTGCAGGCCGGAGCCTTGCAGCAGGCGCGCAAAGCCCTCTTCCACACCATACTCGCCGGTCAGGCCTTGGCTGCTGCGCCCGCTGACCAACGCCGGGTCCACCGACAAATTAACCCCCGCCAGCCCGGCAAACCGGGTCAACGCCGCGCTCAGGCTGCCGGCCGGCACCTGGTAGCTGCGGCGCGGCGCGCTGTCTTCGGCATAACTGACGGGGACGAACAACGGGCTGGTACTCAGGCTCAGCAGCAAACTCAGTTTCAGCAACGGGCGCAAGCGCAAGGGGCGGACGACGGGCATTGGGGAAGCTCTCGATTATGTTCACTTGCCTGGAATGACAGGCGAGGTGAAAAAAAGGGACAGGCTCCACCCCTATTTTTTGTCGATGGCTATGCGCGCTATGAAAAGGATCAGGCGGAAAATCCGCGGTGAACATGCCTCATCGCCAATATTTTTTCTTCGCCTAACAGCCTTCGCGTCAGCAGCGGATCTCAAAGCCGCCGCCAGCAGTTTATGAGCCAACCTACTGCTCTGCCTCCACAACGACAGCACCGTCGGAGCGCATCTCGCTAAAGCAGCCGACGCGATGTATCAAGCCACACCAAGCAGTGGAGACACCTGCCGTTTCAGTCGAGTACGCCGGCTAGCCGATCAGGGTTGTACAGGGTACAGGGGACGCTTTGATTGGCTTCCATTGCCGTTGCGTAGCGCATGGGTGTGAGCACGGGTGGGAGTCGTGGGATATTTTTTGGGCATGAAAAAGCCCAACCTGGGTAGATTGGGCTAAGTCATTGAAAGATATGGTCGGGACGGAGTGATTCGAACACTCGACCCCTAGCACCCCATCTCCTTTTTCATACTTCTTGAAAGCTTTCAAAATTTCACTCTGGAATATTCAAAGCTAGTATTTACTTGAGTTTCAGCGGAGCTCTGCTCCACAAAAGTCCAGTAACGTCCATCAAGAGCAGACGTTTTTGTGGGGGGAAAAGTAGGGGGAACCGATGTCATGGCCAAAATCACCATAAAAGAACTCGAGTCGCTGACCGCCAACGATGTCGGTCGAATCCTGCGGGAGGATGGCAATCTGGCCGGTCGAATCTCAATGCGTAAGGACGGTGTGTAGGTCAGCTGTTTCTATCGGTATCGCTGGGGCGACCAGGACAAAGAGTACTCCTGCGGATCCTGGCCGCGCAAATCCCTGACAGACATCCGCAAGGCGCGTAACCAGGCCAGGGCGCTCATCGATGAGCAGATCAATCCCAACGAACACAAGAAAACGGCCAAGGCACAGGCCTATACCGCGGCCAACGTCGAGGCCGAACAAGTAAACACGTCGAAGGTGCAAACGCTGATCGTCCAAGATCTGGCCAAGGCCTGGCTGCTGGATGGCGTCGCGCGAAGACGGCAATGCCGAGTTGCAACGACGCTTTAACAAGAACCTTTTGCCAGCACTCGGCAAGAGCGCGGTGAACGATGTTTCCGAACACGATGTTCGGGCGCTGATCCGCGCCGTGGTCAACCGCGGCGCTCACCGGCAAGCCATCAGCTTTTTCGCCGACCTCACTCAGATGTTCAGTTGGGCCTGAAAGTGTCAGCCTTGGCGGGCCTTATTGATCGAGGGCGATCCGACTGAGCTAGTCGACATATCCCCCTTGATCCCTGCCGACTACTAAGCGGAAAGAAGCCGCATCCCGATTGCTACCGACTTCATAAGTCGGCATTTTCGGTGCTGAGTAATCATAGTTTCGTATTACATCGCCGAGCGCGCTATTTGGCTCAATTTCTGCCCATCATGACCGGCAAAAGTCGGCCAGCAGTTGCCAGTCGCACGTCTTAAAAAGTATCGGCGACTCAGCCGCTGGCAATGAGCCAAAAGCAGGCACTCAAAGCGTCTACTAAACCGGGGACGATTCAGTGCTTATCTCTTTGCCAACCGCCGAGGCAATCGCATGAAGGTGTTGGTGCACGACGGACTGGGCGTTTGGTTGGCGGCACGGCGTCTGCATCAGAGGAGGTTTTCCTGGCCGAGTAATCGGCATGACGGCCTAATGGAGCTGAATTCTGAGCATCTCCAGGCATTGGTGGTATCTATGTCGAGGATGTGATGGAGGGTAAAGAAACCATCTACCAACTGATAAAGCCGGAAACTCAAGCCACCATAACTGCACCTGGTTCAGCATTACTGTACTTAAATACGTCGTCAAAGAACGCTAATCCAGCATGAGTCAGTACCAGGTTGCCTTTTGCATTCCTGTAGGCGATCCCACGCTGCTCGAGATTTTTCCTAACTGCAGATGTAAGAGCCTCCCCTTTCATGTTGCTGGCAGACATGACATCTTGTTTGTCTTCTCCCTTCCCGATCTCCTCCATAATCCCATCAGACACACCAGCTTCCCCGTCGCGCAGAATATCTAGCTGGTAGCCCTGTTCATGCAGTCCGCGAGCAAGGATCAACAGCAGAACCTGTATTTTCCTGACCACCTCGCTGTACTCCTCATCGCGCTCGACTGAACGGATGTAGATAAAGCCATTCCGCATCACCAACTCAAACCCGATGTTCAAGTACAAGGGCTTGTAGCTCTGATCGTAGTTATTGAGCATCTCTTCGAAGAGCGGGTTGGGTTTTATTTCACCATTCTCGTAGGTGTCTTTGTTGATCACCTTCCCCGACATCAACTCTTTGTAGATGGCTTGGCTAAGCTGTTGTCTCACTACCCTGCTCCTCGATCCTCAATTTGTAATAGGTCAACTTCTGCCTGTCGTCCTCAATCACCCCTAACTGAAATCGAGGGGTTAGCACAATGTCCTCTCGGTGCTTTAGCCAAGACACGCCTTCCACTAGGTCAGCAATTTCGTAGTCGCTGATCTGCTGGGCCAGATGTGCGTGAAGCGACGCATGGGCGTCAGGCCCGACCTGAACAGGCCACTCATCTATCAGCCTTCCAATTAGTTTTCGGCGCACGTCTGAAGCACGCCTAGCTTTGAGCACGTCCTCTCCAACCGGCTCAACAGACGTTGTTGTTACTCGGGTATTTTTGAGTGAATCCAGGCTACTCCGCAGATGCTCCTGAAGGTGAAGCCAATGGTCTACGTTGTGCCATTCAATCTTGCTATCGGCTCTCTGCCTCTTCATGCCTTTGAAGGTAGAGAAACGCTCCAGTACCTCATGATCTTTAGGGATGAGATTGCCCCTTAGTTTCCCGTCATGGAGCTCCCGACAGGCAACCAGTAGATCGTTGAAAACACTCTCAACCTTGTCGTACTCACGACGCTGAAGTTCATTCTGATGCACGTAGCGCTGCAGAGACTTGCTGATGACCTCCACGTCGTAGCGATAGGAGCGAATGGATGCCACTGCATAGAGAACCTGCTGACCCAATTTTGGCAACTTGGCATCGCGGAACATCTCGGATATCCGCAGCAAGGCAGTGAGTGCCGGTAGGCCTTTCTTCAGAGGTTCCCTCTCGTTGAGGAACTGCAATGTGGGGAGAACATGCCTACCGTAGATTCGGGTGATCGCCTGCAAAGCACCGCGAGCCTGCTTCACCTCGTCGAGGTTCTCAAGGCTCATCACTTCGACGATCTCCGCCAGGCGAAGAGTCTGCCCCTGAAGACTGTCCACGTTCTCCTTGATCTTCCCTTGAGCGTAGCGGATGCGTTCCCGAAGTAGCTTAAGCTCATCCTCGAACGTGTCGTTACCCTGCTCAATCACTGTCAAATCGCGAAGCTTTTCAAGACTATCATTGAAGCTATCGCACAGCGCCTCAAGCTCGGCGCTACTCAGCTGCCGAAGACGCGATCTATCAAAGTGACGAAATAACTCGATCAAAAACGGGGCGAAGGCAATGACTCCTCGCTTGGTGTCATGGTGCAATATCAAGCTTGCCCGGACGAGGTTACGCACGTCGAAGGCCGCTTCAATTTTTTGCCGATCGGACTTACTGTCTCCCAGCGAATCAAGCAGCTTCATCACTTTTGACTCGTAGAGACGAGTTGACACTTCTTCGCCAGCCGAGCCTTCATCCATGATGTCGATAAGATCAAGAAAAATGTGCTTATGCTCGATCATGAGCATGACCGTTTTGTCTGCTGCAACGATCATCCGGCAGTGATCTCCGCAACAGCATCGGCGGGATCTTTCTTTGTTCTCAGCGACTCGCTTTCACCTGTGTAGATCACTCGACGTAAGTGGCTGTAAGCCCTGTCGGTGGCGAGAAAATGCGAAAGGTCGATGTAGTTTTCGATTACTTTCGCGATAGTAGACGTGGGCTCCGGCGTTGCCCCGAACAGCACGAACCCTTCTGACTCAGCGATGCCACGCGCAGCCTTCAGATTCAAGTGGCTCAGATTCGACAGCTCATCCATTACCAATGGCAAACAGATCTGTGTATTTGCAATCAGCAGCCTACGCAGAAGGATCGATAGCAGGCGGCAGTTAATCATTGCCGTAGTACCGTTGGATTGATCCTCTTCGGTGTACTTGTCATGCCCACGCTTGCGGTACCGATATCCAACCCGATCAATCAGTAGGCTCATATCCAGTGTGGTCCCCCGACGGCCACCGTTAACAAAGAACTCGGTACAGAAAGCTCGTAACCGTTCATACAAGCGCTTCTCGTGGAGCCCGGTTGTCATGAGGTTTATGGAATCAATATCGACCAACAGTTCTTCGAAATGGGGATTTAATACGCAGTAAATCTCGATCGCCTCGAGGTCAGACACGATGAATTCCGAGAGCTGGTCATCTACCTCTTTCTCGAACTCCTTGATCATCCTTCTGGCGTGTTTGATTTCGTCGATTTGAATAGAGGTATTCGAGTTATGCGCGGTGACCTTGGCCTGGTAGGTCTGCTGCTCACCTTCCAAGGTGCCAAACATCGCCGCGAAAGCTCTCCGACAGCTACGCATCCGACTCAAGTCATGGAAAGCATGGTAGCCAAAGTCTCTGCCCTCTTCGCCCAGCAAGTTACGTTTCAGCAGTTCATCCAAGGCCACTTGCAGAGCTTCTCTGCTCTTGGCTACCTCAGAAGCGAACTGGGAAATCTCCTTGATCTGGCTAGGGTGAAAGAAAGTATCGCGAGCTTTCAGCTTCATTTCGCGGATCGAAAGGAATCCTAAAGTGATCTCAGCTACGTTCCGGATCTGCTCAAGGTAATTGCGCAGATCTTCGTTTTCCTTCCGGACCCTGGCGAGCACGTCTTTTGCGCGCTCAACCTGTACCGCTAGGTCCTCCAGCTCACTGGCGGCATCCGCCACACTCTCATGTAGCTTGGCCAACTCTACCGTCTGTTCCCCCACCTCAAGTTCCAATGCTTTCTGCTGCTCGCGCATGTAGCCATGCCGACTGAGTAGTTGAACCTCTTCATCAGTTTCAATCCGCTCGCGGGTCAGCTTCTTGGCTTTATCCATGGCCTGCTCAGCAGTCAACTTGCTGTCATCGTTTAGGCGCTGAATAAGATCATCACAGTCCTTGATATCGTCATCCAGTTTAATCAGGTCTTGCTCGTGCTGCTTCCTTGCTCTGGTCGGATCGAAAGACATGAAACCAAATGAGGTCTCCTGACTCAGGAAGCTGATGAAAGAACCTCGCTCCTGGAATAGGCAGCCAAACTCTTTGATGGCTTGCTTCTGGTCAGAGTTGAGTCGAGGAGTTAGCTTGGTGAACAGCGTCGAGTTCAAGCTACTCAGCACCGACGCACTGTGACGATCGACCTGCTCGAGAACAGTTTCCACATGTTCATCAAGAATTTTTCGGAGTTGGTCGCGCTGATGGGAAAGACTGTTCTTATTCCTGATCGCCTGGGCTAGTTGCTCAGCGCTCTGAACCTTGTTTGTCAGGGTCTCGATCTCTGCGGTCAACTCTGCGGAGAGATCGGATAAGAGCTCGCGGACCTCATGCTCTGTTGTGCCAGGGTAACGCCGAAGAATCTCGCTGACCTTAAATAGCTGCTTTTGGACACCGTCCAAATCCTTATGCCGGAGACTCAGTGCTCCAGCCAGCTTCAGATACTCAGCCTTGACCAGACCGTGGTGCTGTCTCTTAGCTGAGTGAGCCACATCAAGAGCCTGATATCTCTCGGATGCTGCCTTAACATCATCAAGAATGCTGGACTGCCTATCAGCCAAGGCATGCTCAACATCGACGATACTCTGAACGATCAGTTCGGATTTCGTCTCAAACAGTTGGAACTGGCTATCAAAGCTCTCCCAAGACCTCCGCGCGCTTTCTATGTCCGCCAGGCGATCGCCTTCTTTTTTCAGGTTCTCATAGTCATCGAGGATCTCGCTCAGGCTGACACTCAGCTCTGCATTCTTCCGGTCCTTATCCCCTTCGATGATCGTGGCGATAGTATCTGGCAGAGTGCGGTTGTCCTTCGCCCCAATGTCGAAGGCCAGGTGGATTAGCATCTTCCACGCGTCGATCTCGCGTGCTGTACCGCCATTCCTAAGAGGCAGCAAGCAGAATCGGCCCTCCTCACGATTAAGAGCCTGTTGACCGAAGAGCCGCTGGCGAATGACAGCACCGTCGTTCATTGCCTCCCCGCCCCGAGCTCGGAGATCCGAAAGCACACCAGAAAGTGAGATGCCGTCTATTGGTGCTCCCATGCCTCCATTGATGGGCGATTCAAGGTCCCAAAACAAGTGCTGGATATCGGTATATATGCAAGGTACTGCCATTCGGCCGTATGAGAATGGTCGATTCCCACGGTGCAGGACCAGGCAGAACGGGCCGTGCATGTTCTCCGCTTCGAGGATGATAAAGGAGTGATTTTCCGGGAAGTAGTAGCTGAAGCTAGCCTCAGTCGAGTAGTAGGTCCCGGCCGGCCCCTTGAAGGCGAATTTCTTGGAGCAGCTCTTGAAGTTCTCGTGTGGCAGCAAAAAAAGCTTCAATGCATTCAACATTGAGGTCTTTCCGAGGTTGTTCTGGCCACACAAAGCGGTGTGCTTGTCCACGCGGATTACAGTGTAGGCATAGGCAGCACTGTTAACAAAAATCAGCCTGTGGAATTTGTATACGTCCTGAAACGCGTATGAGTCGCTCAACATCATCAGTCCCTTGTCGTTGTCGACATCAAATAGGTTTCCTGCTCTAGCGCTTTTCGGCTGTCTCGCATAAGTCCGATCAGCTCATTGGTTTCCTTGGATAGACCAATAAACTCAAGGAGATTTTGTCTCGTTTGCTGATTGAGTGAGTATTTGGAAGCGGTTAACCGGTGAGCGATATCATCAGGGTACACAAACACTACCCGGTGCCCGTCTGGCAACCCTTTGAGAAGGGTTCGGTACATTATCAGCCCGCCTAAGTCGACATCAAAAAGGCAGTACAGCCTCTGATATTGGCTGAGGAATGGCATGTTCAGCCTGTTGGTGATCTGATTACCGGCGCTGAAGATGACGTCGAAATTTTCACTTTGCTCAGCTACGCCACAGTCGGCCAGGATGTCGACGGTCTGTTTGAGAGCTAGGAAGTTCTCGAGATTTTCCACCAGCAATGCCGCTGGTTGGAGAGTGTTAGGTGCTTCCCATCCATCCTTGCTCAGAAGAACCACGCTTGGATGAGGATGGAGCACGCTTCGTGTTATCAAAAGCGAGCTGCTTACTGCTGCTGCGTGGCTATTTCCATCGAAAGCAGCACCAATACGACCCGCAAATTCTGATAGAGCGTGTTCACGAATCAGCTCCGCAAAGCGATCCTCACGCAGGACGGCCACCTGATAGCTGCTCTTTCCAATTTTCGACGCTGAAAACGTATCGAACAGATAGCCAGCACCCTTGCCATGCTTCTTCAATTCCTTAGCGAAAGCCTCAAAATTGATCGGCTGACCAGAGCTGATTGAGTTCAGATAGGTGTAGATCCTCGACATTGCATCCCTTGCGCTCTGCGAAACAAGTGAAACCATAAGCTCTCTTGGCCGTAGCATATATCGTTTGTCGCGGCTAAGCGTATTCAACGAATACACTGCAGTCTTTTCGCTTGCTGGGCCTGCCTGGCGATTTCTTCGCCCACGATACAGAGAAAACGGGCTCTAGGTTCTGTACGAAATCCCCAGAAACCAATTTGAATTCCATAGCCGTTGAGATTCAGTAAAGTCCCCAACCATCAAAGGCAGGAGCCCACGATGGCCAAACGGTACGAACTCCCCGACGCAGCCTGGGATTTGGTTGCGGATATCTTCGACGAACCACGTCACAGCGGGTGCCCGCGAACAGATGATCGCTTGATGCTCAACGGCGTACTCTAGGTGCTTTGCTCGGGCGCCGCTTGGCACGTTCAGCTCAGGGCGAAGATATGCGCCCCCAATCAGGGCTTCTATTAATCGGGATTAAAGATTTGGCTCTTGGCCTGAATTGCGCAGATAGGCCCAGTCGACATCGGGCCGGAGCTCTTCACAGGTAACCGCCCTGCTCGACTCCCGCTCAAGATTGATGGCGAGGCCTGGGCCCGCCCGGCGAAAGCCATGGGCGATCTGTTTAAGGTTCCCGGCACTGGTGCCGCTGCGCTTGGCCAACGACTCCATCGAAGGTGTGTCGAGGGACCGGATGAGTTCGAGTAGCGTCATGTATGCCTACGAAAGAAGCCCAGATTACATTTTGCTAATCTCAATAGCAATAGCATTTTATAATTTACTGTTTGCTAATGCAGGGACACTATTCGCCTATGGATATCAAAACTCTTCGGGTCGACGCGCTGCGGCGTGTAATCGGCCCACTCAGCCAGAAAGACTTCGCCGACCAGCACGATCTGGACGCTTCGTATTTGTCACAGATCCTCAATGGGCACCGCTCTCTGGGCGAGAAGGCGGCGCTCAACCTCGAGAAGAAAATCGGACTCACGCCTGGTGTGCTGGTCAACCCGAACGGGCACGGGCCGGCATTGATCGAGGGTGAGTACACTCGTCAGGATGTGGTGCGAGAAGCGGCATCTGCTTACCAGGCCCTTCAGGACAAGGCCACGCCGCGAGCAGTTGCGGTTATCGAGAAACTCGCCAGGGCCGCGGCGAAGGGAAGACTCAAGGAGTCGGACTTAGTTCTGCTTGAGGGCATAGCTGCCCTGCTTGAGAAGGCCAACGCTGAAAAGCCTTGAGCTAGATGCAGAAAGCCCGGCGCTTGGCCGGGCTTCAAGGTAATCATCAATTCAAACGGCGTTGAGTCGCTCAACCATGTCAGGGAAGCGCTGAACCAACTTAATCAGCAGCGCCGCCTGGGCATTTGGCTTGGACTTCGATTGCTCCCAGTTCTTCAGCGTGTCGGGGCTCGTCCTGATTTGCCGGGCGAACACTGGCTGCGACATGTGAAGATTCTCACGGATGGAAACGATCTCAGCAGCCGTCACCTCTGGAGGTGCAAGAGCCTCCACTTCGTACTGTCGAAGTGTGATCTTCCCCTGCCGGTGCTCGCCCATCTCGTTTACGCCTTGCATCAGCTCAGCAAACAGATCGCGCTTCTTTTTCATTTCCCACCTCGTTTTTTCAGCTCTGCATCTATAGCGGCCTTCAATGCCTTCTCCTGAGCAGCAGTCAGGTTCGCCATCTCATCCTTGTCATAAATCGAAAACATCCAGAACTGGCCGTCATTGAGCAGCCAGTAGTAAATCACACGAAGACCACCACGCTTGCCCTTCCCGCGGCGAGTGTCCTGCCAGCGAAGCTTTCTGAAGCCACCGGTACGTGGCATTACATCACCGGCTTCAGGATTCGCCTGCATTTCCGTCTGGAGCTGCCGATATTCATCGTCAGTCAGATAGTCACCTACCGTGGCGGTGAAGCTTGTCGTTTCAAAGAAGACTGTTTTCATTAGGCACAAGTATACGCAAGTTGCTTACATTTAAAAAGCGTAGCCGCTCTGCCAAGTCGCTGCCACGCCATTGAGGATTACTGAGGCTCTGACGAAAAGCCCGGCACTGGGCCGGGCTCTACTTATTGCTGCGCTAACAAATCAGCGTCTCGCTCCCGCCACAGAGCTTCTAACTTCGTCAGCCCCTTCCCGGTAATCAACGTTGAGCATGTCGGGATCGTCCCCTGAATGGGATGCTCGAAGGTGCCCAGCTTCACATCCAGCAGACCGGCCTCGATCTTCGCCTGATACGGTTCGTTCGATCGAGTGATCCACCCCTTTTGCCGCATGAAATGCAGTAATCTGGTACGGCCCGTACCAATGAGCTTTGCAGCCTGGGCGGCGTTGTACGTCTTATGCGACACAACGACCATGTCGTGAAAGGCCACCTTTGGCGCGTCCTGCTCCACCTTCACTTCCAGCTCGTGGTTCTCTTTCGAGAGCTCCGTGTTGTCAGCTTCCAGGGCGACGACCTTGCGGACGTTGTCAGTCAACAATGCGAGCAGCACCTTGGGGTCATTCAGGCTGGCAATGTCGAAGGCTGGCTTGATCGTTTGCTCTTCCAATTCCTGCCAGCGATCAACCAGGCGTGCCGTAAACTCAGGGCTAAGCTGGGCCACGATGACGTAACTGTCGCGCTTGCTCACATAATAAACCGATTCTGTGCGCGGACGGCCCAGTGCGTCGTTGAACTGTTCATCCCCCATTGGGGGGCGGACGATGACGCTACGCTCAGCCAGTCTTTCAATGGACTGCTTCACCTTGTCGTGACGGGAACCCACCAGTTCTGAAATTTGGCGAGACGACATCCGCGCCACGTTTTGCGTTTGCGGAAAACGTGGCGCATCTTCAGAACGCTTCTCTGCTTGAATCGATATCGTATTCATCGTGTTTTCTCCAAGCCTTCGGCGACGGAGTCGATAGCAGCTTTAGCAGACTCAACTGCCATATGTAACAACCATGCTTGGCTTGGGGTGACGATGAGCTCGGACATACCTGCGTCTTCTAAAGCCTTTTTCACGCTATGAAGAGTGCAATATGCCTGATTCAAAGCATCAATAGCGGGAACGCCTGGACGGACGCCATACAAATCTTGCTCTTCAATGTTGCAGCGCGCGAACGAAAGCGCCACGGTCACAGGTCCCTTGAAGGTGCCAGCATTGAGTTTTTCGTTTACTTCGGTATGCTTATTCATGACGTTTTTCCTAGAAGATTGACGTTATCCAAACCTCAGCGCTGGCCGGCGCTGAGGTTTTTTTATGGATCCCCTACTCACGGTCCACCTCCTGCTCCAACGATTTCCTCAATCGATAGACGATCTTCCTGCTCATGCTACGGTCATTTTCCTTGGCTTTAGCAGCTAGAGCACTTCTCATCAGGATCTCTAGTCGAATCCCAACGACCTTGGTTTCTTCTGTTTTCATTGCTTCCTCCATCGAGATGTCACATAAAGCGCCTTGTTGTGTTTGTTGCGTTTGTTGCTTTAGTCAACATTTTTGTTGTCTTTGTTGCGTCGTGCCACTCACCGCGTAATTTCACTTCAACGAATTAGCCATAAATTGACAAAGATGAACGAGAGCTTCGGAAAGCGCCTGGCTCGCCTCAGCGCAGAGAAAGCGATGACTCAACGTGATCTTGCTTCTAAGGCGGGAATTTCTTGGTCGCAGATATCCAGATACGAATCGGACTTGGCCCAACCTCGTCTCAAAGTCCTGATGAAGCTGGCGGAGGCGCTTGACGTTCATAAGGACGACCTCAAGCCGCCCGGCAAAAAAGAAATTACGCTCAGTTTGTCTGACGAAATGATCTCCAAAATTGAAGAGTTTGCTGAAACCAAGAAAATAGCCTTCGATCAGGCGGTTCAGTTGATAGTTATAATGGGCATGAAGATGAAGCTCGATCAGGACCCGTCGCTTGTGGAAGAGCTTGAAGCCGAAATACCTGGCGCGTACGAGAGCCTTCTGAAGGGCATCAGTAATAATGGCGCCTACAAGCGATAACGTTTGAAAAATGAACAATCCCTCCAGCTTTTGGTGATGGAAGTGCATTTTTGGCCCCGTGATTAATCAACGAGGTATAGCTTGATTCAAAAGTTATACACAGGCCAGCACCTCTCCTACACTAATAGGTCACCCATTCAGCAATGCCGGACAGCCTGATAAGACAAAAGCTAGAAAAATAAAGGCCCATGAATGGGTAGCCTATTATTTTGACCTGATTGCACCGCTTCCCTTCCCGCGCCAGCCAATCACGGCTGCCAGACGCTTTATACGCAAACCAGACTTCTTCATAGGACCGACATCAGGCTCCCCTCGAGATTTCAGCCATTCGAGAACAAGACTCTGAGCCCCTCTCCCCCCAGGACCAGACGGATCGCGAGTTCCATTATCAGTAACCGCTTGCCAGCACTGGAAAGCCTCGTACAGCCCTTTCGGGTGAAGCGGATTTTCAGGGTTGAAGCAATTCAAAAACACATCGAGCTCCGCGCTCAACAGCTCAATCTGCGCATCCTTTTCTTGAATTTTTCTACCCTTGGCTCGGAGCTCGTTATAAAGATTTCGGCTATCATCGGCTGAAGCTTTCTCCTTAGCCTTGAGCTCGACAATTAATGACTCAGCCTCGGCAAGGCGGTTTTCAGCCTCCAGTAAAGCAAGCCGATCTTCGGGAGAGCGCACGATTACCGGGTCACTATCGAGCTGAGCTAGCCCACCAGGGGGTTGATGACTTCGCGCCTGACGCTCCTGTCCTTTTGGCGCACTTGTATAATTTGGAATTAACTCGCCACCCAGCGATCGAGCTTTCTTTTCAGCGTCGCTCACTTGCCGATCGAACCACTCCCGATTGACCATGACCTTATTTGAATCAATCGGCCCCTGTGGAGTTTCAAACAACACTGGTACATACCTACCGGTCGCACTTCTAAAATATTCAGATAACTTAGAATAAGTAACCGGAATATTTAAAACAGCGTTTTTGGTACCTTTTATGTAAATAGTTTCGGGATTAAACTCTGCATCAGGCTGAACAATTGAAGACAATCGTTCTGCAATAGATACAAGCAGAGAGGGATTTCGGCCTTTGATATTAGAGCAGGATACATCCAGCGAAATGTATTCTTGCATCAATGCCCCCTCCCTTATCGAAAACCAAGCTCGAAGCCAGACACTGTCTATCCAACCAGCAATGGCACTCAGTCTAACCAGCCCGTTAGCAAAATGTAATAGCCCAAGGGCGCATCTCGGGAACACACTCTTGGCCAGCTACGTGTAGGCGTAGGTCCTCGCCAATCAACGTCGAACATCACTCGTCAGGGATGAAAAAAATGGGTTTATTCACAAAATGGAAGCTATCTCGCTACCTCCGCATTCAAGAAAGCGAGATTTCGTCGTTCACCGCTCAGCTGAGCCAGATGGACAGCGCCGAAATAGGCGTGGTGGTAGCGCTGACCACCGATACTAGAAATCGACTGGAGGATGCAGGTTTTCTCCTGAGCGATCCGATCGTGGCTTATACAATTAACCCTGAGACCCCTTCATCTCTCAGCGGGATGATCAAAACCCTCCAGGCCGAAGGACGCCTTCAAGAAGCAGCAGCAGTAATGGTTTGGCTGCATACATCGCGAGTCGGCGCCCGATTAGAACTGAACCTTTGGCCAGGCAGATGTGGGGGCAGCTCGAGAGAGGCTTTCCACATGCCGAAGATGCATCGATGTCGCTCATGAGAGTGTTTTTTCGGCCAATCAGAATTGACGGGTACGATCAGTTTCCAAAAGGCCTGTCACCGGATCCTCTATGACATCCATCGCTATAGAACAGCCCCTCTGACTCGATACTGCGCTGTTTGAGCTTGCCACGCCAGTCTAAAAAGACCAGAATAAAGACCAATATAGGAGTCTTATATATGCAAAATATTCTGGCTGATGTGGCCGTCAGCGTATCTGAACTCAAGAAGAACCCCTCCTCCGTCTTGAGCGGCGCCAACGGCATGCCTGTGGCTGTGCTGAACCACAACCGCGTTATGGGCTACATGGTTCCAGCGAACGTCTACGAGGCGATGGTTGAGCGCCTGGACGAACTGGAGCTGGTCCAACTAGTCAAGGCTCGGCTCGATGCTAAAGAAACACCTGTTCGGGTATCTCTGGACGATCTGATTGGCGAGACAGAGGCAGATATCGCCAATGGCCGCTGAGTACGAGGTTGAGTGGGATCCGAAGGCACTGAAGGAGTTGCGTAAACTCGACGGAACAATACGCCTCCAGTTTCTGAAAAAGCTCCAGGAGCGGCAGTCCGGCCCGCGAGTGCCAGGCGATGCGCTTCATGGCATGAAGGACTGCTACAAGATCAAATTGCGCGGCGCCGGCTACCGACTTGTGTACCGCGTTGAGGATGAGCGAATTGTCATCCTGGTGCTGGCTGTCGGCAAACGCGAGCGAAGCTCTGTGTATGAGCAGGCGGGGAAGCGGTAGGCAGAGACAAGAAGCCCGGCGCTGGGCCGGGCTTGATCTCTAACGCGGTGCTGGCAGGGCAAGTAGGCGCTCAAGGTGCGGAATGGCCTTCAGGTCTTTACCTGAAAAATACGCGACGGATTTCTGCGGGAGCCAAACGGTGTGAAAATGATTTCTAAAGTCCGCAAGGACTTCGTTGGGATACAGCTTGGGGTAAACGATGCGGCCATCTTCAAACTCATGGCGGTACTTTGGCAGTGCGTCCGTGTCAATTCCTTTGACATCCCTTAACCATTTGCAAAACATTTTACCTTCTGAGATGTCTGGCAGCAGGTTGTCTGGCAGCGTGTAACCGGTGTCCTCCATTGGACCTATCAAAACCAATGCCATTTCATTGAGCATAGAGAAATGGGTGTAAGGGACTTGGCTGCGGTTAGCCATGTATCTGCGGAGATGATAGGGAATGCCGTTGCCTTGAGGCTTTGCGCCACCACCGCCCAACCACTCCCTAACCCACTGCGACACTGCAACAGCGAATCTCGGCGAGCACCATTGCCCTAAATTTATAGCTACGTCTGGATGGACCCAAGTGCCACGGTTTTCGTTCGACCCATTGGTTACTGTGTGAATCAGCCGGTCACCGGGAATTCCCGTTGACCTCGTTAGCTCATTCAGAAAATCGCCAGTCGCCTTTAAACGCGAGTAATCGTAGAAGTTTTTCCCTGATGCGTTGCACATTGCCGTTGCATTAACGTAGCCATCAAGTGCTCGCTGATGAATAAGCGCGCCCTCTACCTGTCTCGGTATTAGTTCAAGTTGAGCCATCCTTGCCACCCCTCATTCTCTAAAGATGCCCTACGGGCGGTAAAATTCTTTGCGCTTACATACTCATCCTTGTCAGGTCATCACGCGCCGCACGATCCTTCCCGCCTTCACCTCATGCGCCCACGCCATAAAAGTGGTTCAGCGCTATCAGCTCAACCACCGCCACGAAAACGCAGAGCACAACAAAACCAGGGCTGAATACCCGCTTGCGGCCTGATGAGCCCCAGCTAAGACCAGCTGCGTCGGAATAGCCGGGGATCAACATTAGGAAGGCCAGCGCAGCCAAGACCCCAACCTTGCTCCATAAGCTCTGCTCTCGCCATTCAGTCATTGGCTGATCCTGGGCAGCAGCATCAGGAAAACCGGCCATACCCAGGACACTTCATGGCTCTGAGGCGATTTCTAAGAATTTGAGTCTCGGTATATTCCGAATCCGAGGCGCCCATCTTGGACCGCAGTGCGTATTGCACGAAATCCTCAGCCTGCTGGCGATCTGCGGCTAGCTTGAAGGTACGGCATTGCTCTAGACGCTCAGCTTCCGTCACAGGCATCGGTAATGCGTCGATCTGTTTTTCGTACTCAGTTTTTTCTTTTGGCGTGCTGTAGCAGCCGGCGAAAAGAAGCGGCGCAGCTATTAGAGCGGCTATCCGTAAGGCATTCATCACTACATTCCCTTGCGCATACGAGCTTTGCTCAGCTCGCGGTAGTTCGATTTAGGTTGTCGCGCCCGACCAGGTGTCTATTCGGGCTTGTTTCGATTTATTTGCCCCGCCTTCACCTCATCGGCATAACTCACCAGCCTGTCAGTTTTCTCATATAGCGTACCCACCAGTCCCATTGTAGTGGTCTAATGAAACCGGACACCCATTTAGGCGAGAATGCTCGCCAGATAGAGGTGTCTGATGACCAAACAACGTCGTTCTTTTTCCGCTGAATTCAAACGCGAGGCCGCAGGCCTCGTGCTCGATCAAGGCTATAGCCATATCGAAGCCAGCCGCTCGCTTGGGGTGGTCGAGTCCGCGTTGCGTCGCTGGGTTAATCAACTCCAGCAGGAGCGCAGCGGCGTTACTCCGCAGAGTAAGGCGCTGACGCCTGAGCAGCAGAAAATCCAGGAATTGGAAGCTCGAATCGCTCGACTTGAGCGGGAGAAATCCATTTTAAAAAAGGCTACCGCGCTCTTGATGTCGGAAGAGCACGAGCGCACGCGCTGATTGATCAACTGAGCCCTCAAGAGCCGGTTGATTTGCTTTGCGCAGTCTTTGATGTCACTCGTTCGTGTTACTACGCCCACCGCCTCAGGCGCCGAACTCCAGACGTTGAGCGGCTTAGGTTGCGCAGCCGGGTTAATGAACTGTTTACACAAAGTCGAAGCGCCGCCGGTAGCCGCAGCATCGTGTCGATGATGCAGGAAGACGGCGAGCTGATCGGGCGGTTCAAGGTGCGAGGCCTGATGCGGGAACTGGAGTTGGTCAGCAAACAACCTGGATCGCATGCCTACAAAAAAGCGACGGTTGAGCGGCCTGACATTCCGAACATCTTGAGTCGAGAGTTTGATGTGCCGGTGCCGAATCAGGTCTGGTGTGGCGACATCACCTACATCTGGACCCAAGGGAAGTGGCATTACCTGGCTGTCGTTATGGATCTTTACGCGCGCCGAGTGGTGGGCTGGGCGCTGTCGAACAAGCCAGATGCGGATCTGGTCATCAAGGCGTTGGACATGGCTTACGAACAGCGTGGCAGGCCTCAAGGGCTTTTGTTTCACTCGGATCAGGGCTCGCAAGGCGGATTCAACCGGTCGTCGCAACACCTTGATCGAGGTGTTTATGGGACGACCCGCAGGATGGATGCAAAAATTGACGGGGCGGGGAGCGATGCGTTCTCCAGGTGCACCCTCACTTCGTAATGAGATCGAGCGGCTATTTTGGGTGCAGATTGCAACAGGCATTACAAGCGAAAAGGCAGCACATGCCGTTGGCGTATCAACAGCGGTAGGTACACGCTGGTTCCGTCATCGAGGCGGGATGCCATTATTCATGTCGAATCACATATCAGGACGATACTTATCGTTTGCTGAGCGAGAAGAGATTGGGCTGCTTCGAGCGCAAAGTGTTGGCGTTCGTGAGATCGCCCGTCGTCTTGGACGAAGCCCATCGACAATTTCACGGGAGCTGACACGAAATGCTGCTACCCGTTGCGGTCGGCTTGAATATCGCGCGTCAGTAGCGCAATGGAAGGCAGAACTGGTGGCCAAGAGGCCGAAACCAGCGAAACTGGTCACGAACCCGCGACTGCACCAGTACGTACGCGACCACCTTGAGGGCAAGGTTCAAGACGCCGATGGTCGTGAGATTTCTGGGCCTCAGCAAGCGCCCTTCAAAGGCAGAAATAAACCGCATCGCAGTGACCGTAAATGGGTCAATGGCTGGTCGCCTGAACAGATTGCCAACCGACTCCAGATCGATTTTCCGGATGATGAATCCATGCGCATCTCTCATGAAGCCATATATCAGGCGCTCTACATTCAGGGTCGAGGAGCTCTCAAGCGCGAACTGGTGAGCTGCCTGCGCTCAGGACGAGCATTGCGAGTGCCGAGAGCCAGAGCGCAGGCCAAAGTGTGGGCACACGTCAGCGAGGACGTCATGATCTCCAGTCGCCCTGCTGAGGTAGAAGATCGGGCTGTACCCGGGCATTGGGAGGGCGACCTGATCATCGGTCTGAACCGTTCTGCGATTGGAACTCTGGTCGAGCGCTCAACTCGATTTACCATGCTCGTCCATCTGCCTCGCGAGAAAGGTTATGGGCTAATTCCCCGCACGAAGAACGGCCCGGCGCTGGCTGGCTATGGGGCTGTTAGTATGGCCAACGCATTGAAAAAGTCGGTGACTGATCTTCCCATCGAGCTGTGGCGATCTTTGACCTGGGATCGTGGAAAGGAGCTGTCGGATCACGCTCGATTTACCATCGAGTCCGGAGTAAAAGTTTTCTTTGCTGATCCACATAGTCCATGGCAGCGCGGCACAAACGAAAATACGAACGGCCTTCTACGGCAATACCTCCCGAAAGGCACTGACCTTTCTCGTTGGAGTGCCCAAGAAATACAGGCGGTAGCTCACGTACTTAACACTAGACCTCGAAAAACACTCGGCTGGAAAACACCTGCCGAAGCACTGGATGAGTATCTAAAGTCTGTACAACAACCCAGTGTTGCGACGACCGGTTGAATCCGCCCAATATGGTAGCCGCCAGTTCCGTCAACGGCTCTGGCGTTACCGCATGTGCCAAAGCATGAGCCGTCGTGGAAACTGTTGGGATTCTCAGTTCACTATGCTCAGGAACGTCAGCTCAATCTGACCCATGCTGGGATTGGCTAGCTATATGCCTTGGTGTTGACCTGTCGATTGATCGCTGGCGTTCCCTGGCATTGCCGGGCCTG
>Ga0308164_10000422_pt1 | contig 77017 bp, 77 predicted proteins | sample PhyTR2_FD_201031 | JGI IMG/M metagenome (GOLD analysis project Ga0308164, IMG submission 201031) | Phyllosphere microbial communities from UC Gill Tract Community Farm, Albany, California, United States - DLSLT.R2 | ecosystem: Host-associated > Plants > Phyllosphere > Unclassified | place: USA... | reverse complement strand
GTTGGCCGCTTAATCTCTCAGTCATTTGGCGCCAGGCGCCGCGTTTCTTTAAGGGTCTTACCGGCTACACCTACAGTGAAGGAACCGGGCCCCTAGAAAAGAGCGCTGCTTTATACCAGAAAGCCTTGGGCACAACAACAGGCAAAGCACTTTGACCCGAATGATCACGCCTCGCGCAGCGGTATGCTCAAGCACTGCGGGGGCACAGGCAAATCGACCGCTCGTCGCTCCATGACGATTGTTCTGCGCCAGTACATGGTCTAGGGTTAGTCCCTCACCAGACTGCGCCGGCAGATGGGGCCCTTTCTGAACAGGAAATAACGCCATGCGCCTAGCTGCACTCCCTTTTTTACTCGTTCCACTTTTGCTTCCCGTTGCTGCCCAGGCATCGAACCTTGTGGTCTGCACCGAAGCCAGTCCCGAGGGCTTCGACGTTGTACAGTACAACTCGCTGACCACTACCAACGCATCGGCCGACGTGCTGATGAACCGCCTTGTGGACTTTGATGCCAAGAGCGGCAAGCTGGTGCCGAGCCTGGCAGAAAGCTGGACCGTATCCGAAGACGGCCTGACTTACGACTTCAAGCTGCACCCCGGAGTGAAATTCCATACCACCGACTATTTCAAGCCGACTCGCGAGCTGAGCGCGGATGACGTGCTGTTCAGCTTCCAGCGCATGCTCGACCCGCAGAACCCATGGCACAAGATCGCCCAGAGCGGCTTCCCGCATGCGCAGTCCATGCAGTTGCCCGCGTTGATCAAGAGCATCGAAGCGCCTGATGCACACACCGTGCGCTTCACGCTCGACCATGCGGACTCGACCTTCCTGGCTACGCTGAGCATGGGTTTCGCCTCGATCTATTCAGCCGAATATACTGCGCAGCTGTTGAAAGCGGGCACACCGGAGAAACTCAACAGCCAGCCGATCGGCACCGGGCCGTTCGTCTTCAAGCGCTTCCAGAAAGATGCCGTGGTGCGCTATGAGGCGTTCGACGACTACTTCGCCGGCAAGTCTGATATCGACACACTGGTGTATGCCATCACCCCGGACGCCAATGTGCGCTTGCAGAAAATCCGTCAGGACGAGTGCCAGATAGCGCTATCGCCCAAACCTCTGGATATTCAGGCAGCCAGCAAGGACGACTCGCTCAAGGTCGAGAAGACTGAAGCATTCATGACCGCTTTTGTCGCGATCAACAGCCAGCACCCGCCGTTCGACAAGCCGGAAGTTCGCCAGGCCATCAACCTGGCGTTCGACAGGGACAATTACCTGAAGGCCGTGTTCGAAGGCACCGCTGAAAAGGCCAATGGTCCTTATCCGCCTAACACCTGGAGTTACGCCAAGGACCTGCCTGGCTATCAGCACGATGTTGCCAAGGCCAAGGCGCTGCTGGCCAAGGCCGGTGTAAAGGAAGGCTTGAAGACCACCATCTGGACGCGGCCTTCCGGAAGCCTGCTGAACCCGAACCCGAGCCTGGGCGCGCAATTGCTGCAGGCTGACTTGAAACAGATCGGCATCGATGCCGAGATCAAGATCATTGAATGGGGCGAGCTGATTCGCCGCGCCAAGGCTGGCGAGCATGACCTGCTGTTCATGGGCTGGGCGGGCGACAATGGCGACCCGGATAACTTCCTGACCCCGCAGTTCTCGTGTGCGGCCGTTACATCGGGCACCAACTTCGCCCGCTATTGCGACAAGACACTGGACAAGCTGATCGCAGACGGCAAATCAGTCAGTGACCAGACCGAGCGCAGCAAGCTGTATCACCAGGCCCAGCAGCAGATTCAACAGCAGGCACTGTGGATCCCCCTCGCCCACCCGACGGCTGCAGCACTGGTACGCAAGGACGTCACTGGCTATCAGGTCAGCCCGTTCGGCAGGCAGGATTTCTACAAGGTGCAGGTCAAGTAAGTCGCTAGACTGACCTTGGCTTCTGTGTGTGTGATGTCGTGCCAATGCCTGCATTGGCACGACCCACCTCAAGACCGGGAAGAGCTCGCTACATCAACCCGCGCTCCACCATCGACAGTGGCTCGCCGTCTCCCACGATCACGTGATCAAGCACATGAACATCCACCAGCATCAGTGCTTCCTTGAGGCGCTTGGTCAGGTCGATGTCGGAACGGCTGGGCGTGGTGATACCAGAAGGATGGTTGTGGCATAGGATCAGGCTCGCGGCGTTGTGCGCCATCGCTCGCTTCACCACTTGGCGCGGGTGCACGTAGGACGCATTGATTGTCCCGCGAAACAATATCTCGAAGGTCATGACCCGGTGTTTGTTATCGAGAAACAGACAGCCGAAGACTTCGTGCGGCTCATGCCGCAGCAAGGCCTTGAGATAGCCGCGAACCTGGGTGGGGTTTTCCAGCGCTGACTCACGGCGCAAGGACTCGGCCATGTGCCGACGCGCCATTTCCATGACCGCCTGCAACTGAGCGAACTTGGCGGGCCCGAGCCCCAGTTGCGAGGTGAATACCGACAGATCCGCATCCAGTAACGGTCTGAGCCCGTCAAATTGCTTCAGCAGATGACGCGCGAGGTCTACAGCGCTTTTTCCGGCCACGCCGGTGCGTAAAAAGATAGCCAGCAACTCGGCGTCGGAAAGGCTCGCCGCCCCCAACTCCAACAAGCGTTCCCGGGGGCGTTCAGCCGCGGGCCAACTGCGAATACTCATAGCACCTCCATGTGATTGGGCACCGCTGTTCCGGTGCGGTCGCTGTGCTATCTTAGCCCATCTTTTTTGCACGACGATCTGGCCTGGGGAGGCGTCATGGCCGTCGTGTGTTCACTCGACCAAAAAGGCAGGTCTATGCAGCGGCTGTATCGAAAACGCATCGTTCTTGGCGTCGGCGGCGGCATCGCGGCCTACAAGAGCGCTGAGCTGGTCCGCCGCCTGCGCGATCAGGGCGCTGAAGTGCGTGTGGTCATGACCCGGGGCGGCGCAGAGTTCATCACCCCGCTGACCATGCAGGCCCTGTCCGGGCACCCTGTGCACCTGGACCTTCTCGACCCGGCCGCCGAGGCCGCGATGGGCCATATCGAACTGGCCAAATGGGCCGACCTGATCCTCATCGCACCGGCCACCGCCGACCTCATCGCACGCCTGGCGCAAGGCATCGCCAACGACCTGCTGACCACCATCGTGCTGGCCACCGACGCGACTGTCGCCATCGCCCCGGCGATGAACCAGGCGATGTGGCGTGACGCCTCGGTGCAGGCCAATACCCGTCTGCTCGAAGACCGCGATTTTCGCGTGTTCGGGCCGGCGTCCGGCAGTCAAGCGTGTGGCGATGTCGGCTTCGGGCGCATGCTGGAGGCCGACGACCTGGCCCAGTGCGCGGCCGACTGCTTCCAGCGCCTGACCCTGACCGGCAAGCATGTGCTGATCACCGCAGGCCCGACCCAGGAAAACATCGACCCGGTGCGCTACATCACCAACCACAGCTCGGGAAAAATGGGCTTTGCCCTGGCCGAAGCGGCGGTGGAAGCCGGCGCTCGCGTCACGCTGATCACCGGGCCGGTCAACCTGCCTACGCCTGATCGCGTCTCGCGCATCGACGTGGTCAGCGCCCGCGACATGCTGGCAGCGTGCGAGGCGGCCATCCCCTGCGACCTGTTCATCGCCTCGGCAGCCGTGGCCGACTACCGCCCGGAAGTCGTTGCCCCGCACAAATTGAAGAAAGATCCTTCAAACGGTGACGGCTTGCTGCTGCAGATGGTGCGCAATCCGGATATTCTGGCGACCATCGCAACCCGCCCGGATCGCCCCTTCAGTGTCGGCTTTGCCGCCGAGACCGAACACCTGCTCGACTACGCTGCCCGCAAGCTCAAGGACAAGAACCTCGACCTGATTGTCGCCAACGATGTCGCTAACCCGAGCATCGGCTTCAACAGCGAGGAAAACGCCTGCAGCGTGATTGACCGAGCGTTGCACGCAACGCTTTTCGCCCAGACCAGCAAGGCCAAGATCGCTCGCCAGCTGGTCACTTTTATCGCCGACCGCATGAATCAGGTTTAACTACGAATGCACGCTCTACAAGCCAAGATCCTCGACCCTCGCATTGGCAACGAATTCCCGCTGCCGGCCTACGCTACTGTCGGCTCGGCTGGCCTGGACCTGCGCGCCATGCTCAAGGAGGACACGCTCCTCGAGCCCGGCCAGACCCTGCTGATCCCTACCGGCCTGTCGATTTACATTGGCGATCCGGGCCTTGCCGCGCTGATCCTGCCGCGCTCCGGCCTGGGCCATAAACACGGCATCGTGCTGGGCAATCTGGTGGGCCTGATCGACTCCGATTATCAGGGCGAACTGATGGTCTCCTGCTGGAACCGCGGCCAGACGGCTTTCAACATCGCCGTCGGCGAGCGCATCGCCCAATTGGTCCTGGTGCCGGTCGTACATGCGCATTTCGAGCTGGTTGAAACGTTCGACGAAAGTCAGCGTGGCGCTGGCGGCTTCGGTCATTCCGGCAGCCATTGATCGCCATTCGGCACATAATCCGGGTTCGGGACAAGGCTCAGGGAGAGGTCGGTGAAAGGTAGTCAGCACAGCGCTTCACAGCACGCCGTACCCGCCGATAACTCGCCTCCGGCTGCGAGCCTCAAAGGCCTTGCGCCTGGCCTGGTGCCTGCCGCCATCGGCCTGCTCATTGCTGCGGCACTGGTCTGGACGGCTCTGGCCACCGGCCCCCAGCAACAGGACCAGCTTATTCAGGCCTGGGGCGGCAGTCAGGCGGCAGCGGCGGGTGTAGCGCTGCGTCAGATCAATGCGGACACCCAGTCGGCCGCCTCCGGTGCAGCGCTTGTGCAGACGCTGCAGAGCAATGATGCCGCTGCCCTGCTGGCCGCTCAGGATCGATTCACCCGCTGGGATGGTCTCGCAGGCGTTCGGCTTTACCCCAAGGGGCTGGCCGATGTGGATACGCAAGGCGCACTGCCCGTCAGCTTCGCCACCCTGGACATGCTCAACAAGGCCGCACAAGGTGAGGCCGTTGCCCCGGAGGCGCGCAAGGTCGGTGAGCGCTGGTTGATCTACAGCGCCGCGCCGGTGCGTGCCGCTGCCAGTCAGCCTGTGGTGGGTACGTTGCTGTTGGCCTTTGATCTGCAGCGTTTGCTCAATGCCTTACCGGCGCTGCCTGCCGATGCCGGGCAAGTGGTGCTCAGCCAGCAGTTCGGCAGCGGACCTGCTCAGGTTTTCCTGCAGCGCGGTCAGGCCGATGAAGGCAAAGCCCAAGCCTTCGATACCGGTTATCCCGGCTGGAAACTCGAATTCACGCCCGGGCCCGGCCTGAAAACCTCTCCGTCCGCGGTGCTTCTGCTGCTGGCACTGATTATCGCTGCAACAGGCGTGCTGCTTGGCTTGCACCGTAATGAGCGGGCCCTGCAGAAGCGTATTTGCGCCGACGCACGGCAACTGGATCAGCTGCTCCAAGAACTCTCACGCGGAAAAGCCGTCAAACCCTTCGGTTTGAGCCTCCCGGCCCTTAGTGGCCTGGCTCAGGCCCTTGCTCGTGTCTCGCTTCGTAGTCAGCCTCAGGCAGCGCCTGCCCTGGCTGCAGGCGAGCAGCGCGATGCAGATATTGCCAAAGGCAGTGCTTCGTCCACCGTGGCTGCATCACGCACCGACTGGACCGATCCGCTGTTTCAAGATACCGATATCCTTGATATCGACCTTCTCGACGAAAACCAGGACTTCCTGAGATCGGAGCATAACCTCGCTATGAACAGCCCAGCATCCGTGGCACCCAACCTTCCCGAGACTATTTTCCGTGCCTACGACATTCGTGGCGTGGTCGGGGACACCCTCAACGCTGAAACGGCTTACTGGATCGGCCGCGCCATTGGCTCCGAAAGCCTGGCGCAGAACGAACCCAACGTCAGCGTTGGCCGCGATGGTCGCCTTTCCGGTCCTGAACTGGTACAGCAACTGATTCAAGGCCTGCACGACAGCGGTTGCCACGTCAGCGATGTGGGCCTGGTGCCAACGCCTGCGCTGTATTACGCAGCCAACGTGCTGGCCGGCAAAACCGGCGTCATGCTGACCGGCAGCCATAACCCGAAGGACTACAACGGCTTCAAGATCGTCATCGCTGGCGACACCCTCGCCAACGAGCAGATCCAGGCGCTGCACGAGCGCATCAAGACCAACAACCTGACGTCGCAGAAAGGCAGCATCACCCAGGTCGACATCCTTGAGCGCTACTTCCAGCAGATCAAGAATGACATCGTCATGGCGCGCAAGCTGAAGGTCGTGGTCGACTGCGGCAACGGCGCGGCAGGTGTGATCGCTCCGCAACTGATCGAAGCGCTGGGCTGCGAAGTGATTTCGCTGTTCGCGGAAGTCGACGGCAACTTTCCTAACCACCACCCGGATCCGGGCAAGCTGGAAAACCTGCAGGACCTGATCGCCAAGGTCAAGGAAACCGGTGCCGACCTGGGCCTGGCTTTCGACGGTGACGGCGACCGTGTCGGTGTCGTGACCAACGCAGGCAACGTGGTGTACCCGGACCGCCTGTTGATGCTGTTCGCGCTGGACGTGCTCAAGCGCAATCCGGGTGCCGACATCATTTTCGACGTGAAATGCACACGCCGCCTGACTCCGCTGATCAGCGAACATGGCGGTCGTCCGGTGATGTGGAAAACCGGTCACTCGCTGATCAAAAAAGAAATGAAGAAAAGCGGTGCGCTGCTGGCAGGCGAAATGAGCGGCCACATCTTCTTCAAGGAACGCTGGTTCGGTTTCGATGACGGCATCTACAGCGCAGCACGCCTGCTGGAGATCCTCAGCCAGGAAAAGGCCAATGCCGAAGACCTGTTCGAGACCTTCCCGAACGATATTTCGACGCCTGAAATCAACATCAAGGTGACGGATGTCACCAAGTTCAGCATCATCAAGGCCCTTGAAACGGATGCGCAGTGGGGCGATGCCAAACTGACCACCATCGACGGTGTCCGTGTGGACTATCCGAAGGGCTGGGGTCTGGTTCGTGCCTCCAATACCACGCCGGTACTGGTGCTGCGTTTTGAAGCCGAAACCGAGGCCGAATTGCAGCGTATCAAGGACGTGTTCCACGCAGAACTCAAGAAAGTTGCGCCGGACCTCGACCTGCCATTTTGATTGTTTTTCCTTTTGACTGGAGCCCTGAATGACCCTCGAACGCGATGCCGCCTCTAATGTAGCCAAGGTCCTTTCCGAAGCGCTGCCTTACATTCGCCGCTTTGTCGGCAAGACGCTGGTTATCAAGTACGGCGGCAACGCCATGGAGAGCGAAGAGCTGAAAACCGGCTTTGCGCGCGACATCGTGTTGATGAAGGCGGTGGGCATCAACCCGGTGGTGGTTCACGGCGGCGGGCCGCAGATCGGTGATCTGCTCAAGCGTCTGTCCATCGAGAGCCACTTCATCGACGGCATGCGGGTTACCGATGCGCAAACCATGGATGTCGTGGAGATGGTACTGGGCGGCCAGGTCAACAAGGACATCGTCAACCTGATCAACCGTCACGGCGGCAGCGCGATCGGCCTGACCGGCAAGGACGCTGAGCTGATTCGTGCGAAGAAGCTCACCGTCACGCGCCAGACGCCGGAAATGACCAAGCCCGAAATCATCGACATCGGTCAGGTCGGTGAAGTGGTCGGGGTCAACACCGGGCTGCTCAATATGCTGGTCAAAGGGGATTTCATTCCGGTCATCGCGCCTATCGGCGTGGGCCCGGACGGCGAGTCGTACAACATCAACGCCGACCTGGTCGCAGGCAAGGTTGCCGAAGCCCTCAAGGCCGAGAAGCTGATTCTGCTGACCAACATCGCCGGCCTGATGAACAAGCAGGGCGAAGTGCTGACCGGCCTGACCACCGAGCAGGTCGACGGCCTGATCGCCGATGGCACCATCTACGGCGGCATGCTGCCGAAGATTCGTTGCGCGCTGGAAGCGGTTCAGGGCGGGGTCAACAGCTCGCACATCATCGACGGTCGAGTGCCCAACGCGGTCTTGCTGGAGATCTTCACCGACAGCGGTGTAGGTACCCAGATCACCAACCGCAAGCGGCACTGATGCATACGTAACACCCAAAGGCCCCGTGAGCTGACACTCACGGGGCCTTTTTTGTTGGCTGATGCTCGAGAACACTATCGTGTTCATGCTCCGCGCTCAGCGTCATATACAAGTCTGCTCTTGATTCTGGCCGCAGGCTGTGGGAGCGAGCTTGCTCGCGAAGAGGCCGGTAAAGCCCCTGAAAATGGAGCGTCACGACAGGCATTCCCTAGCTGGAGCGTGCGGAACGATAGGTGTGTGGCGGCGGCTCCTTTCGCGAACAAGTTCGCTCCTACGGCCTTCGGCCAGAATCAAAAACAGACCCGGGCCTGACGATAGTGTCCGACCATGCTCCGTGTGGGGATGCCGTTCCGGACGCTCTGCGTCCGGTTACTGAGTCAGCCGCTGGACGCGGGCGCGGTCCACGGCGAAATCTGCTTCGGCCTTTACCCGTGCGGCCTGATACCCGGCGATATCGGCTTGCAGTTTCTGCTGCTGATCGCGCAGGTCGTTCAGTTGATCGACAAGCGCCTGCTGAACCGGACGCCCTGCGCGCTCAAGGTCGGCGGCCTGGCCTTGCAGACTGCGCTGCTGCGCCGCCAGCCCCTGAATGTTGCCCTGGGCAACGCCAACCAGCGCGTCCAGCTCGGCCAGTTTGCGGGCCTTCATGCGGTCCACTTCAGCGACGCTGCTGTACAGGCTCAGCAGCTGTGCATCGGCGGCGGCCTGACGTTTGTCCGCATCGGACTGGCGAATCTGCTCAGCCGTAGGCGCAGGTGGTACGACCTGAACCACCCGGCCACGGCTGTTGAGTACTTCATAGCCTTTGGCAACGTAGTCGGGCGGCACACCTTGCGTATCGATCACCGTCACCCCGCGGCTGTCAACGTAGCGATAAAGCCGCGGCTCAGGTGCGTCGGCCGCTTGGGCGAGCATGGGCGCAAGCATGACGACAGCCAGCAAGGCCCGAAAAACGCTCAGCGCGTCTGAAACCGATCCCCAAGACCTGCCGCCGACCGCCATAGGCACGTCCTCAGATTCCGAATTGCGCGCGATAGGCTTCGACGGCAGGCAGATGCTGCTTGAGCTGCGGATCGTCGGCCAGGAACTCGAGTACCTGATTCAGCGACACGATACTCACCACCGGAATCCCGAAGTCACGCTCGACTTCCTGAATCGCCGACAGCTCGCCATTGCCCCGCTCCTGACGATTGAGCGCGATCAGCACGCCCGCAGCTGTCGCGTCCTGGTCCTTGATGATCTGCATGACCTCACGGATCGCAGTGCCCGCAGTGATCACGTCGTCGATAATCAGCACATTACCCGCCAGCGGGGAGCCCACCAGACTGCCGCCCTCGCCGTGCGCCTTGGCTTCCTTGCGGTTGAAACACCACGGCAGATCACGGTCATGATGTTCGGCCAACGCCACAGCAGTGGCCGACGCGAGCGGAATGCCCTTGTAGGCCGGACCGAACAGAACGTCGAAGGCAATACCGCTTTCAACCACGGCTGCTGCGTAGAAACGCCCCAGTTGTGCCAGTGCGGAACCGGTGTTGAACAGCCCGGCATTGAAGAAGTACGGGCTGGTGCGCCCGGACTTTAGAGTGAACTCACCGAAGCGCAGAACACCGCGATCGATGGCAAAACGAATGAAATCGCGTTGATACGCTTGCATGAAAAAAGCTCCGAATACCACGGATTTAGCTAATTAGGTAGAGCTCGGGTATCATACACGCACGTGATTTTTGGGGCCATTTATGCGGATCATCAGTGTGAACGTAAATGGCATTCAGGCTGCGGTCGAGCGTGGTTTGCTCAGCTGGCTGCAAGCTCAGAATGCCGACGTCATCTGCTTACAGGACACCCGCGCCTCCACCTTTGAACTGGACGATCCAGCCTTTCAGCTGGATGGCTACTTCCTCTATGCCTGCGAAGCCGAGGTTCCCGCTCAAGGTGGTGTGGCGCTGTATTCGCGGTTGCAGCCGAAGGCGGTAATCAGCGGCCTCGGCTTCGAGACAGCCGACCGCTACGGGCGCTACCTGCAAGCAGATTTCGACAAGGTCAGTATCGCTACCCTGCTCTTTCCGTCGGGGATGAATGGCGATGAAGACCTGAATCAGAAATTCAAGCTCATGGACGATTTCGGCAAGTACATGGACAAGCAGCGCCGCAAGCGTCGCGAATACATCTACTGCGGATCGCTCTATGTGGCGCAGCAGAAGCTCGATATCAAAAACTGGCGCGACAGCCAGCAGTCGCCGGGCTTTCTCGCGCCCGAGCGCGCCTGGATGGACGAGATCGTCGGCACCATGGGCTACGTCGATGCCCTGCGTGAAGTCAGCCGTGAAGGTGACCAGTACAGCTGGTGGCCGGACAACGAGCAGGCCGAGATGCTGAATCTGGGTTGGCGCTTCGATTATCAGATCCTGACCCCAGGCCTGCGCCGCTTCGTGCGCAGCGCCCGTCTGCCACGCCAGCCGCGCTTCTCGCAGCATGCGCCGTTGATCGTGGATTACGACTGGACCCTGACTATCTGATAGCCAGGCAAGGCAGCAAACACGAAAAAGCCGACTTGAAGTCGGCTTTTTGCGTTGCCTGAAGTGATGCTACTTGATCAGGCGCAAGGTGAACGGATAGCGATAATCGACGCCATCATTGGCTTTTATCCCGGCAATGATCGCCAGCACTGCGGCACCGATCCCCACCAGCGTCAGTAACGCAAAGCCGATGATGAGCAGCACCAGCAGCATGCTGACGGTGGCCGCAATGGCGACCGTGATCTGAAAATTCAGCGCTTCCTTGCCTTGCGCGTCGATAAACGGATCGGAATCTTTCTTCAACTGCCAGATAATCAGCGGGCCCAGCAGATTGCCGAACGGAAACATGAGTCCGGCAAACGCCGACAAGTGACAGAACATCGCCCACTGGCGAGCGCTTTGCGGCGGTTTGCTGAACGGTTGCAAGCTGTCACTCATTATCGGACCCCTTCTGGGTATCAGTCGGCCAACGCGGCGCGCTGCAATTCAAACAACTCGGTCATGCCCTTCTGCGCCAGCGCGAGCATCGCGTTCAGCTCTTCAGGCTGGAATGGCGCGCCTTCGGCAGTGCCCTGAACTTCAATGAAACCGCCTGCACTGGTCATGACCACGTTCAGGTCGGTTTCGGCAGCCGAGTCTTCGAGGTAGTCCAGGTCGAGTACTGGCTCACCCTGATACATGCCGACCGAAACGGCCGCGATCATCTGCTTGAGCGGGTCGCCGCCTTTCAGGCCGCCGCGCTTCTTGATCACCTTCAGCGCATCCGCCAGAGCAACCATCGCACCGGTAATAGAAGCCGTACGAGTGCCACCGTCAGCCTGAATGACATCGCAATCGACGTACAGGGTAACGTCGCCCAACTTGGACATGTCCAGCGCAGCGCGCAGCGAACGACCGATCAGGCGCTGGATTTCGAGTGTGCGACCACCCTGCTTGCCGCGGCTGGCTTCGCGCTGATTACGCTCGCCGGTAGCGCGTGGCAGCATGCCGTATTCGGCGGTCAGCCAACCCTGGCCCTGCCCTTTGAGAAAGCGTGGTACGCCGTTTTCGACGCTGACGGTGCAAATCACCTTGGTATCACCAAACTCGACCAGTACAGAACCCTCGGCGTGTTTGGTGTAGTTGCGGGTGATGCGGATCGAGCGGAGCTGATCGGCGGCGCGACCACTTGGACGTTTCATCTGGGATACCTGTACTGAGACGGAAAACTGCTGGGCATTATAGAGGCCACAGCTGCCGCTGGGCATCTCTAAAAGCCGCCAATGCCGATCCAGCGCAAACAGAAGGCCCTGAATCAAGGCTTTCGATGCGCAGATGTCGGTCAAAAAAACGCCTTGCGTCACTTGTCACACTGTCGGATTGGGAGCCTGCGCTGCACTGCGCTACAATCCTGCGCCTCTACAGCCAGCCGGCTTTCACGACGCCCATGATCGCCATTTCTGCGCGTTCATGAACCGAACCACGCTTTGAAAGCGAACCAAGAGGTATTTCCCATGGTGCACAGCATGACTGCCTTTGCCCGAGTAGAGCGGGCCGGTGCCCAGGGCACACTGAGCTGGGAACTGCGCTCGGTCAACCACCGCTATCTTGAGCCACACCTGCGCCTGCCGGAGTCGTTCCGCGATCTGGAAGGCGCGATTCGCGAAGCGCTGCGTCAGGGCCTGTCGCGCGGCAAGGTCGAGTGCACATTGCGCTTTGTCGAGGAAACCGCCGGCAAGCCGCTGCAGGTGGACCTTGAACGCGCAGGCCAATTGATCGCCGCAGCCGAGTCGGTTGCCGGCTTGATCAAACAGCCCGCTGCATTGAACCCGCTCGAGGTGCTGGCATGGCCGGGCGTGCTGGTCGCCGATGCCAACGATCCGCAGGTGTTGAACACCGAGGCCCTGAAACTGTTCAATGATGCGCTGACCGAATTGAAAAGCGGGCGCGGACGCGAAGGCGCAGATCTGGCGCGGCTGCTCGACGAGCGTCTGTCCTCCATCGTCGAAGAAGTCGCCACCTTGCGCACGCTGGTGCCACAGATGCTCGCAACCCAGCGGCAGAAGGTGCTCGATCGCTTTGCCGACATGAAAGCCGAACTCGACCCTCAGCGCCTGGAGCAGGAAATGGTCCTGCTGGCACAGAAAAGCGATGTCGCCGAAGAACTGGACCGCCTCAGCACCCACGTCACTGAAGTGCGTCGCGTACTCAAGGCTGGCGGCCAGGCAGGACGCCGTCTTGATTTCCTGATGCAAGAGCTTAACCGCGAAGCGAATACACTGGGCTCCAAGGCCTTTGACCCACGCAGCACGCAGGCTGCCGTCAACCTCAAAGTGTTGATCGAGCAGATGCGTGAGCAAGTGCAGAATATTGAGTAAGGCTAAACCTGACATGACCCATATCACTGGCACCCTGTACATCATTTCCGCTCCGTCCGGCGCGGGCAAGACCAGTCTGGTCAAGGCGCTGATGGACGCTCAGCAAGAGCCTCAGCACGGCGCGCAGGCAAAGATTCGCGTCTCTGTCTCGCACACCACGCGCGCCATGCGCCCAGGCGAAGTGGACGGTGTGAACTACAACTTCGTCGATCGCGCCACGTTCCTGAGCATGATCGAGCACGGCGACTTTCTCGAGCAGGCCGAGGTCTTCGGCAACCTGTACGGCACGTCGCAGAGCCACCTGCAGCAGACGCTGGACGAAGGCCACGACCTGATTCTGGAAATCGACTGGCAGGGTGCGCGTCAGGTTCGTGCGCAGATGCCCCAGGCCCGCTCCATCTTCATTTTGCCGCCGACTCAGCAGGCCTTGCGCCAGCGCCTGACCAATCGCGGCCAGGACAGCGACGAGATCATCGAAGCCCGGATGCGTGAAGCGGTCAGCGAAATGAGCCACTACAACGAGTATGAGTACGTCGTGGTCAATGATGACTTCGCCGGCGCACTGGAAGACCTCAAGGCGATTTTCCGCGCCAATCGCCTCACTCAACAGCATCAGCAAGAGCAATACAGCGAGCTTTTTCAGGAGTTGCTGGCTTGATCGAAACGTTTCCAGCCATCAGGCAACAGGTTAAAAGCATGCCGTTGGTGGCATGCCGCTTGATGACTGGTGCTGTCCGCTTGTAAACTACCGAGTCCGCTCGCCCATCCGGGCATCGCGCATCCGCATTTGCTACGAGGAATACCCATGGCCCGCGTAACCGTTGAAGACTGCCTAGAACACGTGGATAACCGCTTTGAGCTGGTCATGCTCTCTACCAAGCGTGCCCGTCAACTGGCAACCGGCGGCAAAGAACCAAAGCTGGCCTGGGAAAACGACAAGCCTACCGTTATGGCCCTGCGTGAAATCGCCGCTGGCGTAATGGATTACTCTGTAATCGCAGAAGCTGAAATCGTTGAAGATGAGCCATTGTTCGCAGCGTTCGAGGACGAGTCCAACGAGGCCGTCTAAGCCTATGCCAGGTCGACGTAGTACGGCGCAGGGTAAAAGCCATTGGCAAGGGGTAGCGCCTTGCCGAGCATAGACGCCCTCGCCGACAGACTGTCGGCCTACCTCGGCAAGGACCAGGTCAATCTGGTCCGCCGAGCGTATTTCTATGCCGAACAAGCCCACGATGGCCAACGCCGTCGCAGCGGTGAAGCCTACGTCACCCATCCTCTTGCGGTGGCGAACATTCTTGCCGACATGCACATGGACCATCAGAGCCTGATGGCTGCGATGCTGCATGACGTCATCGAAGACACCGGAATTGCCAAGGAAGCGCTCAGCGCCCAATTTGGCGAGACCGTCGCGGAACTGGTCGACGGGGTCAGCAAACTGACCCAGATGAATTTCGAGACCAAGGCCGAAGCCCAGGCGGAAAACTTCCAGAAAATGGCTATGGCCATGGCGCGCGACATTCGCGTCATTCTGGTCAAGCTCGCCGATCGCCTGCACAACATGCGTACGCTGGAAGTCCTGTCCGGCGAAAAGCGCCGGCGCATCGCCAAGGAAACCCTCGAAATCTATGCGCCCATCGCCAATCGGTTGGGCATGCACAGTGTGCGCATCGAATTCGAGGACCTGGGTTTCAAGGCGATGTACCCGATGCGCTCCTCGCGAATCAACCAGGCGGTCAAGCGCGCCAGGGGCAATCGCAAGGAACTGGTCAACAAGATCGAAGAGTCCCTGAGTCATTGCCTGGCCGTCGATGGCATCGAAGGCGACGTCAGTGGGCGGCAGAAACATCTGTATGGCATCTACAAGAAGATGCGTGGCAAGCGTCGCGCCTTCAACGAGATCATGGATGTCTACGCGTTCCGCATCATCGTCGACAAGGTCGACACCTGCTATCGCGTGCTCGGCGCTGTACATAATTTGTACAAGCCACTGCCCGGTCGCTTCAAGGATTACATCGCGATCCCCAAGGCCAACGGCTATCAGTCCCTGCATACCACCTTGTTCGGTATGCATGGCGTGCCTATCGAGATCCAGATTCGCACCCGCGAAATGGAAGAAATGGCCAACAACGGCATCGCGGCGCACTGGCTGTACAAGTCCAGCGACGACGAGCAGCCCAAGGGCACTCACGCCCGAGCCCGACAGTGGGTCAAGGGCGTGCTGGAAATGCAGCAGCGTGCTGGCAACTCCCTGGAATTCATCGAAAGCGTCAAGATCGATCTGTTCCCGGACGAGGTTTACGTTTTCACGCCCAAAGGCCGAATCATGGAGCTGCCCAAAGGCTCCACAGCGGTGGATTTCGCCTACGCGGTACACACCGATGTCGGCAACAGCTGCATTGCCTGCCGGATCAACCGCCGACTGGCGCCGCTTTCCGAACCGCTGCAAAGTGGCTCGACCGTCGAGATTGTCAGCGCACCCGGCGCACGTCCGAATCCGGCCTGGCTGAACTTCGTCGTCACGGGCAAGGCGCGCACCCACATTCGTCACGCGCTCAAGCTGCAACGCCGCTCCGAGTCGATCAATCTGGGCGAGCGCCTGCTGAACAAGGTGCTCAACGGCTTTGAATGCAACCTCGACAAGATCGGTCAGGAGCGCATTCAACTGGTGCTCAACGAATATCGGGTCGAAGTGCTGGAAGACCTGCTCGAAGACATCGGCTTGGGTAATCGCATGGCTTATGTCGTTGCCCGCCGCCTGCTGGGCGAAGGCGATCAGTTGCCAAGCCCTGAAGGCCCGCTGGCGATTCGTGGCACCGAAGGTCTGGTGCTCAGCTACGCCAAATGCTGTACACCAATCCCGGGCGACCCGATTGTCGGCCACCTGTCTGCAGGCAAGGGCATGGTTGTGCACCTGGACAACTGCCGCAACATCAGCGAAATCCGCCACAACCCGGAAAAATGCATCCAGCTGTCCTGGGCCAAGGACGTGACGGGCGAATTCAACGTCGAGCTGCGTGTCGAACTCGAGCATCAGCGCGGTCTGATCGCGCTGTTGGCCAGCAGCGTCAACGCGGCGGACGGCAATATCGAAAAAATCAGCATGGACGAACGCGATGGTCGCATCAGCGTGGTCCAACTGGTGGTCAGCGTGCACGATCGCGTGCACCTGGCTCGTGTGATCAAGAAACTGCGCGCCCTGACCGGTGTCACACGCATCACCCGGATGCGCGCGTAGGCCATCCCATTATCAGGAGTTCTCATGACCAAGACTGTCATCACCAGCGATAAAGCCCCTGCGGCCATCGGCCCTTACTCACAGGCCATCAAAGCTGGCAATACCGTCTACATGTCCGGACAGATCCCGTTGGACCCGAGCACCATGGAACTGGTCGAGGGCATCGAAGCCCAGATCACTCAGGTTTTCGAAAACCTCAAGTCGGTTGCCGAAGCAGCGGGCGGATCTTTCAAGGACATCGTCAAACTGAACATCTTTCTGACCGATCTGGGCCACTTCGCCAAGGTCAACGAGCTGATGAGCGCCTACTTCACTCAGCCTTATCCGGCCCGCGCAGCTATCGGCGTTGCGGCCTTGCCGCGTGGCGCCCAGGTTGAAATGGACGCGATTCTCGTCATCGAATAAATCCCCGACGGAGCGTGCCTTGCGCTCCGTTCTCCCTGAAGGAAGGAATCCGTTATGCGCTCCGCGCTCGCCATCTCGCTGCTCGCCGTCATTCTAGGCGGCTGCGCCAGCCACGCCGACCGCAATCCGGACGGCACGTGGATCAACCAGACCGCCATCGACGCCGCCGTCAAGCAAGGCAACTTGCGTCAGGCCCTGCTCGCCAATGGTCCCAACCTGGAGTGGAAAATCAACTCCAAGGCCAACCAGGCCATTTACTCCAATGGCTTCGAGCTGGGCGAAGGCAAGATTGTCAGCGCTGCCGAAGGCAAGCTGCACGTCGACTTCTATGGCAACTTCTTCGAAGACCTGAGCGTCAAGGGTGACGAACTGGTCCAGGCGGCCAGCGAGTCAGGCCCTGAACAGCACTTCCAGAAGCCCGAAGATCCGGCCCCGGACGGCGCTCAGCCAGGCAGCAGCTTCGAGAAAGCCCTGTATGGCGCCTACATGGGCGGCAAGTGGACGGTCGTCGAGGGTGACGGTCAGGGCAGCACTGTGCAATTCATGCCTGATGGCAGTGTGCAGGGGCTTCCGGAAAACGATCGCTACGCGCTCTGCCTGGCAGGTGATTGTGCAGCCATGAGCGGCGAATACGACAGCATGTGGCTGGAGAAAGCCGAGAAAGGCAACCCGTGGATTTTCGCCCGCAAAGGCAAGCAGCTGGAGATATTCCAGGCTGTGAACAACGCCGGCGCGGACCAGATGCCCGAGCTGCGTCCCGGCCCACGTCGCTGGTTACTCGAACAGCAGTAAGCGATTCAGGCATCAGGAGCGCCCTTCACGGCGCTCCTGATCGACCACTGTTTTAGCCCAGCAAAGCCGCATAACCTGCTTTATAGTCAGGGTAAATCGGCGACCATCCTAATGCCCGCGCCCTGGCATTACTGCAACGCTTGCTGCCCACGCGCTGCACGCTGACCTCCTCCGACCATTCGGTCACCCCCAGATACGCACGGATCCACGCCACCACATCGGCCAGCGCGGCCGGATCGTCGTCGACGCCCAGGTAGCAACTCTCCAGCGCAACGCCGCGTTGATCCGCCAGCAGCACGTGCTCCAGCAGACCGGCCGCATCGTCGGCATGAATGCGATTGGCGTAGACCGGCGGATCGATCCTCACGCTGTGCCCCTGACGGACACGGTTCGACAAGTCACTGCGACCTGGGCCGTAAATACCGGTCAGTCTCACCGCCGTGGCCGGAAACCCGCTGTTCAGCGCGACCTGCTCGGCTTCCAGCATCACCGTGCCGGTGTAGTTGCCGGGCTCGGTGGCGGAGGTTTCATCCACCCACTCCCCGTTCTGCTGACCGTAAACACCGCTGCTTGAAACGAAGATCAAGCGCTTTGGCCGCTGCCCGGTCTGCTCGAGCCAACTCAACACATTACGCAGGCCCTCGACGTAAGCCATCCGGTAACCCGCTTCGTCACGCTGCGAGGGGGTCGCGCAATACACCACATAGTCCAGTGCCGCATCAGGCCACTGGGCAGGTTTGGGCGTCTTGAACAGATCGCCCGCCACACCGTGAACACCGGCAGGAAGCTCGGAAACAGTGCGCCGCAGCCCATGCACGGTCCAGCCGTGAGGCAGCAGGCGAGTAGCGAGTCGCGAACCAATGTCGCCACAGCCGGCGATCAGAAGCGAAGGAGCAGTCATTCGGTATCTCCAGAAAAGGCGGTGTCAGTATCGTTAAAAACGCTCATCGACAGGTAAGCGTTCGGGCGAATATGTAAAAAAGATACTGTATTACTTTTGTTAACAAGAACGATTTGCAATAATGGCGGCCCATTCGTTCCCCGTGAGCGTCGACAGCACCACGCGACGCACTGGAACCATCCCCTTTTTTCCTCTCAGGTCCGGCCAGCATGAAACGCATTCAATCAATCGCTTCGCCTACCCAGATGCCTCGCCTGCCTCGTGCATGGCGCAGTATCGCAGCCCTTGTCTTGAGCCTGATGTTCGTCCCCATGGCACTCGCGGATCAATCGGCTCCGACCGCGCCCCCTGCGACCTCCACCGCACCTGCGGCAACGGCACCTGCCGCACCTGACGCAGCAGCCCCGGTGCAGGCCATGGAACCCGCCGCCGAAGACAACAGCCTGGGCATGGCGCATGACCTGTCGCCGTGGGGCATGTATCAGAATGCCGACGTGGTGGTCAAAGCGGTCATGATCGGTCTGGCCATCGCCTCGATCATTACGTGGACCATCTGGATCTCCAAGGGTTTCGAGCTGCTGGGCGCCAAGCGCCGGTTGCGCGGCGAAATTGCCAACCTGAAAAAAGCCCGCTCCCTGTCTGAAGCGAGCGCCACCGCCAGCACGGAAGGCACCCTCGCCCACTTGTTGGTGCACGACGCCCTCGAAGAGATGCGTCTGTCGGCCAACAGCCGCGAGCGTGAAGGGATCAAGGAGCGTGTCAGCTTCCGCCTCGAGCGCCTGGTCGCCGCCTGTGGCCGCAACATGAGCATGGGCACCGGCGTGCTGGCGACCATCGGTTCGACTGCGCCGTTCGTGGGTCTGTTCGGTACGGTATGGGGCATCATGAACAGCTTCATCGGCATCGCCAAGACCCAGACCACCAACCTCGCCGTGGTCGCACCCGGCATCGCCGAAGCCCTTCTGGCCACGGCGCTGGGCCTGGTCGCGGCGATCCCTGCGGTGGTGATCTACAACGTCTTCGCCCGCTCCATCGCCGGTTACAAGGCTCAGGTGTCCGATGCCTCGGCACACGTCCTGCTGCTGGTCAGCCGCGATCTGGATCATCTGCCAGAGCCGTCCGAGCGCAATCAACAACAACCGCACATGGTCAAGGTGGGCTAACACGTGGGCCTGCATCTTAACGAAGGCGGCGACGATCTCGCCGAGAACCATGAAATCAACGTGACGCCGTTCATCGACGTCATGCTGGTGCTGCTGATCATCTTCATGGTGGCTGCGCCGCTGGCGACCGTAGACATCAAAGTCGATCTGCCAGCGTCTACCGCCACACCGCAGCCCAGACCCGAGAAGCCGATCTTTCTCAGCGTGAAAACCGACAAGAGCCTGTACCTGGGCGAAGAGAAGGTTGCCCGCGAGCAGATCGGCCAGGTGCTGGACGCCCGCACCAAGGGCAAGAAAGACACCACGATCTTCTTCCAGGCCGACAAGGGCGTGGATTACGGCGATCTGATGGAGGTCATGAACACGCTTCGGGGTGCGGGTTACCTGAAGGTCGGTCTGGTGGGTCTTGAGACGGCTGGTAAGAAATGATCAGTACGCGCCAAAAACTGACGCGCTATAGCGGTAGTCTGTTGTTGGTGCTGGCCGTGCACGCCATCGCAATCATTGTTGCCGTTCGCTGGCCTGCCCCGCAGCCTGTCGAATTGCCACCGGCCGCCATGATGGTCGAGCTTGCGCCAGTGCCCGAACCCGCTCCGCCACCACCGCCCAAGGTCGTTCAGCCGCCTCCGCCGCCAGCCCCGGAGGAGCCGACACCGGTGCCGGAAGTCGTACAGGCGCCGAAGCCGGAAATCGTGGTGCCCAAGAAGGTCGAGAAGCCCAAGCCCAAACCGCAGCCGCCAAAGCCGCAGAAGAAGCCTGAGCCGCCCAAGGAAAAGCCTGCCGACGAAAAGCCGGTCGATGCACCGCCGACCACGGCGCAACCGGCAAAGCCGGTGGCTCCCAAGCCTGCTCCTGCACCTTCGCCACCCAGCAACGCATTGCCGAACTGGCAGGGTGATTTGCTCGGTCATCTGAGCAAGTACAAGAAGTACCCTGAGGATGCACGCCGTCGTGGCATGCAGGGTGTTGCTCGTTTGCGCTTCGTGGTGGACGCTGACGGCAACGTGCTGTCCTACTCGATTGCCAACAGTTCAGGCAGCTCGGCGCTGGATCGAGCGACCATGGAAATGATCCGTCGCGCTCAGCCATTGCCCAAGCCGCCTAAGGAAATCCTCAACAACGGCACCATTGAAATCCTCGCACCGTTCGTTTATTCGCTGGATAAACGCTGAATTGTACTTTTGTTACTCATAAGTACTTCTGATAACGTGCGTCTATCGATTGCACCCGCTATGCTGGGGTCGCAACTTCATGGACGCACGTTATGACTCTTACAGAATTGCGCTACATCGTTACGCTCGCCCAGGAGCAGCACTTTGGCCATGCGGCGGAACGCTGCCATGTCAGCCAGCCAACGCTGTCGGTGGGTGTCAAAAAACTCGAAGACGAACTCGGCGTGCTCATTTTCGAGCGCAGCAAGAGCGCTGTGCGCCTGACACCCGTCGGTGAAGGCATCGTTGCGCAGGCGCAGAAAGTGCTGGAGCAGGCCCAGGGTATTCGCGAGCTGGCCCAGGCCGGCAAGAACCAGCTGACCGCCCCGCTGAAAGTCGGCGCGATCTACACCGTCGGTCCCTACCTGTTTCCTCACCTGATCCCGCAACTGCACCGGGTCGCCCCGCAGATGCCGTTGTACATCGAGGAAAACTTCACGCATGTGCTGCGCGACAAGCTGCGTAACGGTGAGCTGGATGCCGTCATCATTGCCTTGCCGTTCAACGAAGCCGACGTACTGACCCTGCCGCTTTACGACGAACCGTTCTCTGTCCTGATGCCGGCCGACCATCCCTGGACTCAGAAAGAGACCATCGATGCCTCGGCGCTCAACGACAAGAGCCTGCTATTGCTGGGCGAAGGTCACTGCTTCCGTGATCAGGTTCTGGAGGCCTGCCCGACGCTGGGCAAAGGCAACGAAGGTGCCAAGCACACGACAGTAGAGTCCAGCTCGCTGGAAACCATTCGGCACATGGTCGCCTCCGGGCTGGGCATTTCGATCCTGCCGCTGTCGGCAGTCGACAGCCATCACTACGCGCCCGGCGTGATCGAAGTGCGCCCACTGACGCCGCCCGTGCCTTTCCGCACGGTCGCCATCGCCTGGCGTGCAAGCTTCCCGAGGCCCAAAGCCATCGAAATCCTCGCTGACTCTGCACGCCTGTGCTCGGTGGCACGTCCGAAAACAGTCGCTAGCTAGGCAGAACAGAAATGAGCGAGCTTTCCAGGGTCTCGGTCACGGCGCTCAAGGGTGTCGGCGAAGCGATGGCAGAAAAGCTGGCCAAGGTCGGCCTGGAAACCCTGCAGGATGTGCTGTTCCATCTGCCGCTGCGTTATCAGGACCGTACGCGCATCGTACCGATCGGTGCGCTGCGTCCTGGTCAGGATGCCGTCATCGAAGGCGTGGTCAGCGGTGCCGATGTGGTAATGGGCAAGCGTCGCAGCCTGCTGGTCCGGCTGGGCGATGGCACCGGCGTCGTCAGTCTGCGCTTCTACCATTTCAGCAACGCCCAGAAAGAAAGCATGAAGCGTGGCACGCACCTGCGTTGCTTCGGCGAAGCGCGTCCCGGAGCTTCAGGACTGGAAATCTATCACCCGGAATATCGGGCGATTACCGGTGATGAGCCCGCGCCCGTCGAACAGACCCTCACGCCGATCTACCCGACGACCGAAGGCCTGACCCAACAGCGTCTGCGCCAGCTGTGCCAGCAAAGCCTGGCCATGCTCGGCCCCAAAAGTCTGCCGGACTGGCTGCCTGAAGAGCTGGCCCGAGATTATCAGTTGGCCCCGCTGGATGATGCGATCCGTTACCTGCATCACCCGCCGGCCGATGCCGACGTGGAGGAGCTGGCCCTCGGGCATCACTGGGCGCAGCACCGACTGGCTTTCGAAGAACTGCTGACTCACCAGCTTTCCCAGCAACGCCTGCGTGAAAGCCTGCGTTCACAGCGCGCACCGGCATTGCCCGTTGCGAAAAAACTGCCGAAACAGTTTCTCGCCAACCTCGGCTTTGCCCCCACCGGCGCGCAGCAGCGTGTCGGCAAGGAAGTCGCCTATGACCTCAGTCAGCCTGAGCCGATGCTGCGGCTGATTCAGGGCGACGTAGGGTCGGGCAAGACCGTGGTTGCTGCGCTGGCTGCATTGCAGGCACTGGAAGCGGGTTATCAAGTGGCGCTGATGGCGCCCACCGAGATTCTCGCCGAGCAGCACTACATCAACTTCCAGCGCTGGCTTGAGCCCTTGGGCGTGGGTGTGGCATGGCTGGCGGGCAAGCTCAAAGGCAAGGCGCGCGTCGCGTCTCTGGAGCAGATCGCCGGCGGCACACCCATGGTGGTCGGCACCCATGCGCTGTTTCAGGACGAAGTGCAGTTCAAGAACCTGGCGCTGGTGATCATCGACGAGCAGCACCGGTTCGGCGTGCAGCAACGCTTGGCGCTGCGCAAAAAGGGCGTTGGTGGCCTGATGTGCCCGCATCAATTGATCATGACCGCCACACCGATCCCGCGCACGCTGGCCATGAGTGCCTACGCCGACCTGGATACTTCGATCCTCGACGAACTGCCGCCGGGCCGGACTCCGGTCAATACCGTGCTGGTTGCCGACAGTCGCCGCCTTGAAGTCGTGGAGCGTGTGCGCGCCGCCTGCGCAGAAGGTCGCCAGGCCTACTGGGTGTGCACGCTGATCGAAGAATCCGAAGAGCTGACCTGCAAGGCCGCTGAAACCACGTACGAAGAATTGAGCAGCGCGTTGGGTGATGTGCGCGTCGGGCTGATTCACGGGCGCATGAAACCCGCAGAAAAAGCCGCGATCATGGCCGAGTTCAAGCAAGGTGCGCTGCAATTGCTGGTGGCGACGACGGTCATCGAAGTCGGTGTCGACGTGCCGAACTCCAGCCTGATGATCATCGAGAACCCCGAGCGCCTCGGCCTGGCGCAATTGCACCAGTTGCGCGGCCGCGTCGGGCGCGGCAGCGCGGTGAGTCATTGTGTGCTGCTCTACCATCCGCCGCTTTCACAGATCGGACGGCAGCGGCTGGGCATCATGCGCGAAACCAACGACGGTTTCGTCATCGCCGAAAAAGACCTCGAACTGCGCGGCCCTGGCGAAATGCTAGGTACCCGACAAACGGGCCTTCTGCAGTTCAAGGTCGCCGACCTGATGCGCGACGCAGACCTGCTACCGGCCGTACGCGACGCGGCTCAGGCGCTGTTGGAGCGCTGGCCGCAACACGTCAGCCCGCTGCTCGACAGGTGGCTGCGTCATGGCCAGCAGTATGGTCAGGTGTGATGCAGACTATGCTTTGCAAACCGCGTGCGACCCAAATCGAATAACGTGGTTATACTTCAAAAAATGTAGGAATTTGGACATAGCTCATGACAGAAGTCGCCCACGTCAATGATCCGCACCATGCGCCGTCGGTAATCCGGCAGTTGCTTGAAAAATTGGCTATCAGCTACAACGAAGTCGTGGACGAAAAAAACCTCCCTCCAGCGCGCAAGGTGCAGGCTGTGCTGGTCGAGGACGCTGTCGGTGCATTGCTTATCCTGTTCCCGCAAAGCCAGTTGCTCGACCTCTCTCGCATCACCGAGCTGACCGGTCGCAAACTGACCGCCGTGCCGCACGAGCGGCTGGCGCGCATGCTGACCAAGCACAACCTCCGCGTACTGCCAGGTCTCCCGGCGCTGACCAGCTCACCGTGCCTTTACGACGAGCGCTTGCTTCAGGAGCCAACCCTGTTGGTGGGTTCGGGCGAGCCTGGGGTCCTGCTGGAAATCAGCAGCGACGACTTCAAGGGCATGCTGAGCAAGGCCAGCGCCGCGCACTTTGGTCAACCGGTGGCGACGATCCGGCCAAACCTCGATCGTCCTGACGACGATCCTGCAGAAATCACTCAGGCCATGCATGCCTTTACAGCGCGCCGCATCCAGCAGCGTCTGGAGGCGACCCTGGAGATTCCGCCGCTGGCCGGCACTGCGCAAAAAATCATCAAACTGCGTGTCGACCCCGATGCGACCATCGATGACATCACCGGCGTCGTCGAAACCGATCCAGCGCTGGCCGCTCAGGTCGTCAGCTGGGCCGCTTCGCCGTATTACGCGTCGACCGGCAAGATTCGTTCGGTCGAAGACGCAATCGTCCGCGTACTGGGCTTCGATCTGGTGATCAATCTGGCACTGGGCCTCGCACTGGGCAAAACCCTGAGCCTGCCCAAGGATCAGCCACAACAGACCACGCCGTACTGGCAGCAATCCATCTATACCGCTGCCGTCATCGAAGGCCTGACCCGCGCCATTCCGCGCGCCAGCCGGCCGGAGGGTGGTCTGAGCTACCTCGCCGGCTTGCTGCATAACTTCGGTTACCTGCTGCTGGCGCACGTGTTTCCACCGCACTTCACCCTGATCTGCCGGCAACTGGAAGTGAACCCGCATTTGCACCACAGCTTTATCGAGCAGCACCTGCTGGGTATCAGCCGCGAGCAGATCGGTGCGTGGCTGATGCGCTATTGGGACATGCCGGATGAGCTCTCCATCGCATTGCGTTTCCAGCACGACCCGCACTACAAGGGTGAGCATCACGTCTATGCCAACCTGGTCTATCTGGCAGTGCGCCTGCTGCGAGCCAACGGTATCGGCTCCGGTCCCGAGCAGGATATCCCGGACGAACTGTTCGACCGCCTGGGCCTGACGCGCGAAAAAGCCAACGAATCGGTGAAAAAAGTGCTCGAGGCCGAAGTGCTGCTGCGCGAACTGGCGTCGCAGTTCAGCAAGTAACTTGCGGATCTAGTATGCGAATAGTGCCGACGGCTCTGGCCTTGGCACTACTCCCCCGAACCTCAAAAAGGCTCGCTCTCACACTCCGGCAGGTGCTCATCAAGGCGTAGCCAGGGAAACCCGTTGCTACCACAGCCCGCCGCAAAGGCAGCCACCCGAGTGTATCTCGCTCATCCGTGCTTCTCCCCCGTTCATGCCCATATCCCTTCGGACAATAAAATTCCCGCAACTGCCGAATGAAAGCTCGGTGAAAGCTTGGCCAATTAGCATCAGCCCACTTCCGGCAAAAAGACCGGTTAGCCAGGAACGGACTCCAAGGTGTTTCAGGCCCAATTAACAACAATAATGGTGATTCCGATGCTTGCTGACTTCTCGCTCCACACCCTCCTTGCGCCCCCACTCCACGTACCGATCTGCTGAGCTGACTCGTTCATTTCACGTTCTGTAGCCGTATTACGTCTGGAGTATTCCCATGCTGACTTTCCTTGGCTTTGCCATGGTTATTGCGTTCATGTACCTGATCATGAGCAAGCGCCTGACTGCGCTGATCGCCCTGATCCTGGTGCCGATCATCTTCGCCCTGTTCGGTGGCTTCGCGTCGCAGATCGGCCCGATGATGCTGGCAGGTATCACCAAGCTGGCGCCGACCGGCGTGATGCTGATGTTCGCCATTCTGTACTTTGCGCTGATGATCGACTCCGGCCTGTTCGACCCGGCCGTGCGCAAGATCCTGAAAATGGTCAAGGGCGACCCGATGCGCATTTCGGTCGGCACCGCCGTACTGGCGCTGGTGGTGTCCCTCGACGGTGACGGCGCGACCACCTACATGATCTGCGTTGCCGCCATGCTGCCGCTGTACAGCCGCATCGGCATGAGCCCGCGCATCATGGCCGGCCTGATCATTCTGGCCGGCGGCGTGATGAACATGACGCCCTGGGGCGGCCCGACCGCTCGTGCGGCCAGTGCCCTGCACGTCGATGCTTCCGACATCTTCGTACCGATGATCCCGGCCATGCTGGCAGGTGTGATCGCGATCCTGGCGATTGCCTACTTCTACGGCAAACGCGAACGTGCCCGTCTGGGTGAACTGCACCTGCAGGGTGATGAAGTCGACCACAGCGAAATCAGCGTCTCGCAATTTCCTGACGCGCGCCGTCCAAAGCTGATCTGGTTCAACGCTGCCCTGACCCTGACACTGATGGTCGCCCTGATCATGGGCCTGCTGCCACTGCCGGTTCTGTTCATGATCGCGTTCAGTATCGCAATGATCATCAACTACCCGAACCTGCAGGACCAGAAGGACCGCGTATCGGCCCACGCCGGTAGCGTGCTGGCGGTGGTCGGCCTGATCTTCGCCGCGGGTATCTTCACCGGCATCCTGTCCGGCACCGGCATGGTCGACGCGATGTCGAAAAGCCTGCTGGCAGTGATCCCGGATGCGCTGGGGCCGTACCTCGCCGTGATCACCGCGCTGGTGAGCATGCCGTTCACCTTCTTCATGTCCAACGACGCGTTCTACTACGGCGTCCTGCCAGTGCTGTCCGAAGCCGCTGCTCACTACGGCATCAGCCCGGTGGAAATGGCACGCGCCTCGATCGTCGGTCAGCCGGTCCACCTGCTCAGCCCGTTGGTGCCTTCGACCTACCTGCTGGTGGCTCTGGCCGGTATCGAGTTCGGCGACCACCAGCGCTTCACCCTGAAATGGGCGATTCTGGTGTGCATGTGCATCCTGGTTGCCGCGCTGCTGATGGGGATCTTCCCGTTCTATAGCAGCATGTAAGCGTCTTTAGCTGTCCCAAGGCTCGCCGTCGACTTGATCGTTGACGGCGAGTTTTTGCGTTTGCGGCCATCAATTGGTTGAAGGCCGATACTGCAAGGCCTCGGCCAGATGACTGCGGTTGATCGCGTCCACCTGCTCCAGATCCGCCAGGGTTCGCGCCACCTTCAGCAATCGATGCGCCGAGCGTAATGAGAGGGTCAGACGCTCACACGCTGTCTCCAGCCAGCTTTCATCGACACGGGACAGCGCGCAGTACTCGCGCAGCCCCGGCAGATCGAGAAACGCATTCGCACAGCCCTGACGACGTTGCTGACGGTCTCTCGCCTCAGCGACCACGGCAGCGGCGCTGGCGGTGTTTTCACTGGTGGTCGGGTCAGGGTTGAGGGCGGTGGCTTCCCGAGCGACGGTCAGGTGCAGGTCGATCCGGTCCAGCAGCGGGCCGGACAACTTGTTGCGATAGCGCTGCACCTGCTCGGTGGAACAGCGGCAGCGCCCGGTCGGCTCGCCAAGATAGCCACAGGGACACGGGTTCATCGCCGCCACCAACTGGAACCGCGCCGGAAAGCGCACGCGATCCCGCGCCCGGGAAATAACGATATGCCCGGACTCCAGCGGCTCGCGCAAAACCTCCAGCACACGGCGATCAAACTCCGGCAACTCGTCTAGGAATAGAACGCCGTGATGCGCCAACGTGATCTCGCCAGGCTGCGGACGACTGCCACCGCCGACCAACGCAGGCCCGGACGCCGAGTGATGCGGCTGGCGAAACGGCCGCTGCGGCCAACTGGTCAGTGGCACCTGGCTGGCAACCGACTGAATCGCCGCCACCTCCAGCGCTTCATGCTCGTCCAACGGCGGCAACAAACCCGGCAGGCGGCTGGCAAGCAGCGTCTTGCCAGTGCCGGGTGGCCCGCTGAACAGCAGGTTATGCGCACCCGCAGCGGCAATCACCAAGGCACGCTTGGCGGCGGTCTGACCCTGCACTTCGCTTAAATCCGGATACGGCTTGGGCTGATGCAGCAAGCCGCTGGACTGATACGGCGCAATCACCGTACGCCCGTTGAAATGCGCGACCAGCTCCAGCAAGTGACTCACCGCAATCACCCGCAGCCCCGACGCCAGGCACGCTTCCTCGGCGTTCACCGCCGGAATGATCAGCGTCCGCTCCGCAGCACGTGCCGCGAGTGCAGCAGGCAGCACACCCTGAATCGGCCGAATCGCCCCCGACAACGCCAACTCGCCCAAGCATTCAACGTCCTGCAACGCCACCAACGGCACCTGCCCGCTGGCGGCCAGCAAACCCAGCGCAATCGCCAGATCGAACCGCCCGCCATCCTTGGGCAAATCAGCCGGCGCAAGGTTGAGCGTGATCCGCCGCGCCGGAAAATCCAGCCCGGAATTGAGAATGGCACTGCGCACCCGGTCCTTGCTCTCCTTGACCGCGCCTTCCGGCAACCCCACCAGCGTCAGGGCCGGCAGGCCGTTGGCCAGGTGCGCTTCAACAGTAACCGCCGGGGCTTCCACCCCGACCTGGGCACGACTATGGACGATAGCCAGCGACATGGATCATTCCTTGATATGAGCGATGGGCGGGTATCGTGCTTTATTTACGGGGTGGGGGTGAGGGGGGAATGGATACAGGGTGTGAGTGGGGTCACTGCACTCTCTATCCTGACAAATTGGCTGAAGCTGCTGGAAGTCCCGCCTTATCTTCTGTCAGCTTTAAGCTGAAAGCGATAAGACGCCGCAGTATTCTGATGTCAATTTGAATTGCCTTTCATCGCTAGCAGCACTGCCAGTAAAGAGCAGGTTGGCATGCGGTCAGGTATACGTTCGATGCAGCGCTTCGGACCAACTTGATCGACAATCCGTTGATGTCGACCAGTCGTTTCGACTCGCGTCAACCCCAATGCTTGACGACCCGCCGATGACAATCGGCCGGTGTCAGCACCTTGCCCGTCCTGGAACGTACGGCGATGGTTTCTACCGGCTCTGACAACTCATTGTCGAGCAGCACCGAGTAGCTCTCCCCTGCGTTGAACAAGTAGCGCTCCCCCCACTGGCGCATGCTGACGACGATGGGAAACACCGCGCGGCCCATATCAGTAAGCACATATTCTTTGTAGGCACTGCCGTCGGAGGCCGGCTGAATGTTGAATACGCCCAACTCGACGAGCATTTTGAGCTTGACCGTGAGGATGTTCTTGGCGAGACCAAGACGTTTCTGAAATTCACTGAAGCGGCGAACGTCGTCGAACGCGTCGCGTATGATCATTAACACCCAGCGATCTCCGATTGCTTCAAGCGTGCGGGCGACAGGGCATTCGCTCTGCGCCAATAATTGCTGTTTGGCCATGGGTCTCCTGGAGGCGAGTCAGTAGGAAATTTAAAAAGTTCTATCGTCATACGAAAATGGTTTACAGATGTTGTTGCATTTAACAACAGGACTTGCTAAAAAGTTCACACATGGTTTTCTTTTAAAACCACATATTCCAAGGATGGAGCGATGCCGTTCAAGTCTGGTACCCCGCTAAAGATGGACATCGAAGCCGAAAAATCCAGCGGTGGGTACACGCAAGCCCCTCACCCCCAGGACACCTCCAAGCTCAGTCGCTATCAGACTTTTCTTTTTGCAATTACCTGCGCCATGGCGGTCGCAAACGTCTACTTCGCTCAGCCTTTGCTGGAATCGATGGCTGCCAGCCTGTCGGTTTCACCGGGTACGATTGGTGTTGTAGTGACCGCGACACAAGCGGGTTATGCCGTCGGATTGTTGTTCATCGTTCCTCTGGGTGATTTGCTCAATCGCAAGAAACTTATCCTTACACAAATGCTGCTGTCGGCTCTGGCCCTGTGCGCAGTTGGCTTGTCGCAGGATTGGGGAATGTTGCTCGGCGCGATGGTGCTCGTGGGCCTGATGGCGGTCGTGGTGCAGGTGGTGGTTGCCTACGCCGCTTCGCTGGCGAGTCCCGAGCAGCGTGGCGAAGCCGTCGGCACAGTGACCAGCGGCGTGGTGCTGGGAATTCTACTGGCCCGCTTCGTCTCCGGTGCAGTGGCTGATCTGGCCGGCTGGCGCGGTGTTTATTTTGTCTCGGCCGCCCTGATGATCGGCATGGCACTGGTGCTGATGCGCACCATGCCTGCCTCAACGCCGCCACCGACAAAAGGCGGCTACTGGCAATTGCTGCGATCGGTGTTCCAGTTGTACCTGACCGAACGCACATTGCGTGTCCGGGGCACCTTCGCGCTGCTGATCTTCGCCGCGTTCAGTGTATTGTGGACGTCGATGGTATTGCCGCTCAGCGCGCCTCCGTTGTCGCTGTCACACACCCAGATTGGTTTGTTCGGACTCGCCGGTGTAGCCGGTGCGCTGGCAGCGGCACGGGCCGGACGGCTCGCCGACCAGGGGCTCGGCAATCGCACCACCGGCGTCGCGCTGGCACTGTTGACCTTGTCCTGGCTGCCTACGGCGTTCGTTGAACACTCATTGTTCGCCATGGTGGTGGGTGTAGTGTTACTGGATTTCGCCGTGCAAGCCGTCCATGTCACCAATCAGAGCCTGATCTTTGCCGCACGGCCCGATGCACAAAGCCGACTGGTGGGTGCCTACATGTGTTTCTACTCGGCGGGCAGTGGTCTGGGTGCCATAGCCGCTACTTATACATATGCACACTTTGGCTGGGTCGCCGTTTGTAGTTTAGGTGCCGCCATCAGCGCAGTTGCCCTGCTGTACTGGATCTACCTGGAAATGACGTCCAAATAACGTTCAACTCTGAATACACTTCTCGCGATCATCTGTTAACGGATAGCGTTAAACAGTGGGCCTGCCACACACTTTATTATCAACCGAGGTCAGTATGGCATTGCACACACTCACTATTGCGCCGCATCAACTTGAGTTTCAATTACCGGGTAACTCGCCTATTACCGATATCGAGTGGGAAGCCGGTGGCAAGAACGTCATCCCGCTGGGCTGCCGCGTCGGTTCCTGCGGCGCCTGTCTGATCAAAGTCAAGTCGGGTCTTGAGGCGTTAAACCCTCGGGACAGCGATGAAGAAGCGTTTATCGAAGTACTGGGCTACACCGGCGAAGAATACCGTCTGGCGTGCCAGTGCCTGATAAGAGGTGAATTAGCCATTGAAGTCATTGGCTGAAAGTTGCAGTTGAAGTCGGTTTATTGATTAACGCTTTAAAAACAAACCCACAACAGAGGCTTGATTATGCTTAACCGTGTAAAGAATGTTGGCTATGGTGATCGCACTCCTTTTCTCAATGCTGCCGCGTCGTTAAACCTGCGTGGGGAAATTGATCGGATTATCGATATACAAGTCGAGCAATGGTACGCAACCGTGCCTCAAGCTGCTCACCTGGAAGGCAAAGACGTCAACAGCGCGTACTACAAACGTCACCTGGTCGAAACCGCATGGCGCATCCGTCTGCTGCGCGTGGCTGAAGCAAAAGCCCTAGTCGATGTAGCCAAGGTCAGCCCGGAAGCTGCACAGATCTGGGCCCACTACGAACAGGAAGAAATGCTCCACGACGACCTGTTCATTCAGGATCTGGAACGTGTCGGCGTAAGTCGCGAAGAGTTCCTGGCCACCGAACCGTACCTGTCCACCAAGTTGCTGGCGGGCTTCTTCTCCTACCTGCTGGACCACGAAGGCCCACTGGGCGTCGTTGCCTATTCCTACCTGGTCGAGTATGTGAACGTGAAGCTCGAACCACGCAAGCTCGAAGCCCTCAAGGCGTCGGTTGGCGAGAAAAACATCATCGGTCAGGTTTCCCACTCTCACACCGATATCAACGACGACCATCCGGGTGAGGTCTGGGCCGCTCTGCGCTTCCTGATCAAAGGTGAGCAGGACATCGAAGCTCTGAAACGCTATCTGGCCGAGCATCAGAAAATTCTCGCCATGTACTTCAGCGAGCTGTACATCGACACCCTGGCCAAGCCGCAAGACAAGGCCGCTTAAGCCATGGAGCAGGCAATGAATTCAAATCGACCCGGCGTTCTGATCCTGAGCCACTGCGGCTTTTCTTTCCTGGAGGACTTGAAGGAGGAGCTGCATCGCCGGCAGCTCCGGTGTTTCGTACTGACTTCATTGCCGCTTCCGGAACACGTGCCGGCCCGCCTGGAACAGATCCAGGGCTGGGCGGACCGGCTCTACACCGCAGACTCTCACCAGCTAAGACTGGAAGATGTGAACAACGCACTCCAGACGCTGCGCAAGGCCGGCGAGCAAGTCACCTGCTGTATCAGCGTTTGGGAAGGTTATCGACACCTTATGGCCGTAGCCAACGCTGCGGTCGGAACGTATGACATTGATGCCCGGCAGGCACTGGCATTGCGCAACAAGCTTGAGGTGCGCAACCAACTGGCCGAGGCAGGATTATCGCAAGCCAATGCCTATGCATTGACTGCACCGGTGCTGGAAACACTGCAAGCGAAGAACCAGCGCTACTTCATCAAACCGATCCACGGGATCGCTTCGTATGCGGCATTCCCGATGCGTAAAGACACCACCTGGGAAGCGCTTGAGAAGCTGCGCAAGGATTCGGTCCAGGACACGGTGTATGCCTCGGCATTCAACGACGGCTTGCAGTTCATGGCGGAGGATTATATCGCTGGCCAGGAATTCAGCTTTGAGACGCTGTTGGTGGATGGTCAGGCGCATGTCGTGGCCGTCCATGAAAAATACGAAGTGACCGAGACCGCTGACACTGTGCTGGAAGACAGCTGCACCACGCCGCCCGCAAGCCTTGATCAGGCGCAGATCGCGGCGGGCTTGCATTGGCTGAAGAACGTGCTGGGCTGCATGGATCTCAAATGGGGCTGCTACCACGTTGAAGCGCGTTTCACCGGGCAACACTGGGACCTGATCGAGATCAATCCACGCGTTGGCGGCAGCTTGATTTCCCACAGCGTCGAGGCAGTCACCGGCGGCCACAGCATGCTCTCTCTGTGGCTGGATCTGCTTCTGGCCAGCCAGGACGACGCCCTGCCCCGGGAAGCACTCGTGCAACGCCTGACCCAATTTGGCTGGCAGGCGGACGGCAGCAGCGCACAGACCACAGCGACTTTTTTCCGGGTTTATTTCGCCAAACCGGGAACGCTGAGTTCAGTCACCCTCAACGACCTGCCCCTGGCACCGGTGGTGAAACACATCCTGCTCAAAGCAGGTGATGTGATTCCCGCGCATGCCCGCGAAGTGTTTTTGGGCCAATTGCTTTGGACGTTCGACCGAGACCATCAGGCAACGGAACTTGAGCGTCTGGCGCGTCTTTCCGCCACGGCGCTGGACATCCAGTACAACGCTGAAAGTCATTGAGATCCCGCTGAGCGAGCGCCTGGAACAGCAATGCTGTCCATAAGCAATTTCATATATTTAAGGATGACGAACATGCCGCTGCGTGCGCCAGTATTGTTAATAGTGGACTACAACCTGAGCCGGATTAGCGATGTTCTGCACATGCGCAACTATGCACGCCAGCAATGGGGCGCCGAAACCTGGCTGGTCCGGGACAATCCTCAGGATCATGACCTGCAGATCAGTGACCGGGTCATTGATGCCGACCCGCTGGCTCCGGATTTCGTCCGCCATGCGCTGCGTCAGTTGGGCGAGGACGCTGGCAGAATCAGTGCCGGACTGGTGTTTTCCGATAACGCGGTCGCCAGTGGTGCGGCGCTGCTCGAACAACTCGGCCTGCCGGTGGACGACGCCGAGCTGGCGCTGGGCGCCTTTGACAAACTGGCCTACCGCATCGCCGAGCGTCGCGACCGTCTCCTGCTTGACCCGCTGGGGGTCATGCTGCCGGACTTTCAGCAGATCGAATGCATCAACGATGTGCGCAATTTCGCCCTGCGCCAGGAACGCGGCTTCGTCATCAAACCTGCGTGTGAAGGCAACAATCGCGGGGTGGTGATGGTCGCACCGGGGGACGATTGCGAGCAGGCCTTTGCCGAAGTGGTGCCTTACCTGCAGGGCGGTGTGTTGGCAGAAGCATTCATCGCCTTCACCCGCGAATACTCTTATGACGGCTTGGGCGATCTGTGGTTTATCACGGAAAAAGTCAGCGCCACCGGACGTTATCCCGTGGAGGTAGCGCAGATCCTGCCCGCCCGTCTCAGCCAGCAGGAGCTTAAGGCGATTCGTCAGACCGGCGAGCAGGTCAACCGTCTGGTTGGCCAGCGAATCGGTCCTTTTCACAACGAGGTCAAACTCAGTGATGCCGATTATCAAACGGCCGTGATCGAGCCTAACCGTCGTCCCGGCGGCATGAAAATCTGGACGCTGGCGCACGCGGTACATGGAGTTGATCTGTATGCGGCGTGGGTCGATTCGGTGTTCTGCGAGTCGGTGCCGCAGGAACTGCCGCCAGCAACCTGCAGCGCCGCCACGGTAATGTTCGGCGTACCCGAGGATATGACGCTCGACGTGATCGAGCTGGGCGAAATCCGCACCATGATTGATGACACGCTGACGTTGGCCGCGCAGACCCTAGAGTTCGCCAAGAACGATATCGCGCTGCTCGAATGCGCCTGGATCATCGGCGAGTCAAGGCTGATCCATGCAACACCCAGAGACAACGGCGACTTCGTGGCCCATGCCTGCGTCGCGTTGCATGACGTGCGCATCGACATCAGCGATCTGGTGAAGGTGCTGCGTGAACAGTGGCTCACGGTACTGAACCGTCACCTGTCAGCTGCGCAATTGTTCAAGGTCGCGTCCTGACTTCTCTCTAATACGCTTTGAGATCCCCGGCATGAAAATCCTGATTCTTCACCGTGTCCCGTATCCGCGTATCGAATACCACCGCGGGATTGACCATGACTTGCACGATGTCACGTACATCGGCAAACAATCGGCGATCGATACGCTCCCAGCCGACCTGCGCTGCCAAAGCGTGGTGCGAGCCGGGCTGAATAGCGCCTTCGATGAAACGCTGGCGTGGCTGGCCGAAAGCCCACAAAGCTTTGATCGCGTCATTTCAATGTCAGAGTACGAATTGCTCGACGCGGCGCGTCTGCGCGAAGTGCTGAATATCGAAGGTGCGTCGTTGCACTCGGTGACCCTGGCGCGAAACAAGCTGGAGATGAAAGCAGCGGTTCAAGCCTGGCATCTGCGTGTACCTCGCTTCATGTCGCTGGAGCGCTACATGGCGCTGCAAGGTCATGTGCCGTGGACTGCCGCAACCGTGCTGAAACCTCACAGCGGCGCGTCGAGCATGGACGTCAGCATTCATCAGCAACCGGCTCGCACCTTCGATGAGATCAGACACAAGATCAGTGGTCTTGCGCTGCGCGTTGATGAGTTTCAGGTCGAAGAGTACATCAGCGGCCCGATCCGCCATTTCGACGGTCTGGTATTGAACGGTCGCGTTATCACCCTGCTGTCCAGCGAATATGTGGGCACCTGCCTGGATTACATGGAGCGCGGTCAACCGCTCGGTTCGTGGCACATCGAAACCACGGCGTCGATGCATGAGTGGGTCAGCGCGGCGCTACAAGCGGTGCAGATTTACAATGGCTCGTTTCATCTCGAAGCGATCATGGCGGACGACGAACCGGTGTTCCTCGAGGTCGGTAACCGGGTCGGTGGTGCGGATGTGGTTGCGACCTATGAGCTCGCCACGGGCATCCACTTGCCGTCGCTGGAATTACGCATTCACGTAGACGGCGAACTGGACCTTTCGGCCTTCAGTCGCCAGCAGAACGAACTGGGTTTCGGTTGGTTTGTCTTCCCGGGGCACACCCATCCGGAGCGGATCTACCAAGGCCTTGACGGCGCCGAAGAGCTGCGAGCGAGTGAGCACGTCGTGCAATGGAACGAACTGTCAGTGGGCGCGCTGTTGCCGGAGCACGTGACGTATTCAGCGTTCGAAGCGCCATTGGCCGGCATCGTCAAAAGCGCTGCCCCCCAGCAGACCCGGGCATGGATGCAATCGTTGTTTTCACGTGTGCGCCTGGCGCACAACCTTACCTCTGTGGCGTGACACCGACCTCCTTCAACAAGGCAAATAATCCATGAAACCACTGCACGTAGTGTTGGCAGTATTGATAACGGCAATCTGGGGTGTGAATTTCTCGGTGATTAAACTGGGACTGGCCACCGTCGATCCGCTCATCCTGGCGGGTATACGCTTCAGTCTCTGTGCATTACCGGCGATTTTCTTCATCCGTAAACCCGACGTGCCGTGGCGCTACATCATCGGCTATGGCCTGGTGTTCGGCATTGGTCTGTGGGGCGTGGTCAATCTGGGTATCAAGGCAGGGCTATCAGCGGGCATCGCGTCGTTGGTGCTGCAGTTCAGCGCGTTCTTCACCATCCTGCTCGGCGGTTGGGTGTTCAAGGAAGCGCTGACCCGCTTCCAGGTGCTGGGCATGTTGATCGCCCTCGCTGGGCTGTTGTGCATCATCAAGATCAGTGACGGTTCGGTGAGCCTCACCGGCGTGTTGCTGGTGCTGGTGGGCGCGGCGTCCTGGAGCGTTGCCAACATCATCAACAAGAAGGCCAGCACCAAGGATGTCTTCGGCTTTCTGGTCTGGTCCAGCGCATTTGCACCGATTCCGCTGTTCGCCCTCGATTACGCGGTGAACGGCAGCGCCGGCTACACCGCATTTGTCAGTCAGGTGAATACGACTGCCGTGTTGTCGATCCTGTTTCAGGTCTATCCCAACACGCTGTTCGCTTACTGGATCTGGAACTCGCTGCTCAAAACCTATCCGGTCTCAACCGTGGCGCCGCTGTCTCTGCTGGTGCCGATCTTCGGCATGCTCGGCTCGGTAGTGGTGTTCAACGAAAGTGTGCCAGTAAGTAAAGTACTGGCGGTGGTGCTGATCGTACTCGGCCTGGCCGTCGGCCTCTATGGTCAGCGTATTTTCAATGCTATGTTCGCGCGTCCTGCGCGCACTTCAATGTGAATCGATAGGGAACCGGTATGAGTCTGGGAAGACGTGATTTTATGGGCGCCAGTGTAGGAGCGACCCTGATTGGAGGCGGCATGTTTGCAAGTGTAGTAAACGCACAGGTGGGTCAAGCGCCTGCCAAAGATGAAACCGTGACAACACTTGATCCCGCCGACTGGGCGTCGGTACGGGCGCAGTTCAAGCTGTCGCCGGAGTTTGTGCACATCTCCAATTTCTTTCTGGCTTCCAACCCCAAACCGGTACGCGATGCGATGGCGCGCCACCGCCAGGCCTTCGACGAGAACCCTTACACTTACCTTGAAGACAATATGTTCGCCAAACCCGAAGACATGGTTTGGCGCAAGGTTTGCGCTGCGGCGGCGGAGTACACCGGTGGCCGGGCCGAGGACATCGCGCTGACCACCAGCACCACTCAGGGCCTGGCGATGATTTATAACGGTCTGAAGCTGCGCCCCGATCAGGAAATCCTGACCACCCATCACGAGTGGTATACCCACGACGAAGCCATGCGCTTGGCAGTGGTCAAATGGGGTGGAAGCATCCGTCGCATCGACCTGTACGAAGGGCCTGAGGATGTCAGCGTCGACGCGATCGTCGCGCGCATAGAGGCGGCCATCAAACCCTCGACGCGCATTCTGGCCATGACCTGGGTGCACTCGGGCACTGGCGTGCGCTTGCCGCTTAAGGACATCGGAGCACTTGTTACCCGACTCAATCGTGATCGCGCTGAAGCCGATCAGATCATCTATGTGATCGACGGTGTGCATGGCTTCGGTTGTTCCGAGGCGCAGGTGGCCAGTCTGGGCTGCGACTTTTTCAGCGCCGGCACGCACAAGTGGATTCTTGGCCCGCACGGTACAGGGCTGGTCTGGGCACGTGAAGGCCAATGGGCGCAAATCACTCCCACCATCCCCACAATCATGGCCGCCGAGCCTAGCAACGCCTGGCGCCAGCAACGCGATCCGCAAGGTGAAACGCAGGCCGCCTGGGTCAGCCCTGGTGGGTTTCTGGCGTTTGAAAACCAATGGGGCGTGATAGAGGCGTTCGAGTTCGCCAAGAAAATCGGCCGCAAGCGCATCGCAGACCGCGTCGCCGAACTCAACGGTCAACTGAAAGAAGGCCTGGCGAAGCTGCCCAATGTGCACCTGCACACGCCCCGCTCCGCCGAGTTTTCCGCTGGCATTGTGTGCTGCGACGTTAAAGGCTGGACGCCCAAGGATGTCGTGGCAAAGTTGAAAGCGCAGAAGATCATCGCCAGTGCCACACCGTATCGCCATTCGACGGTGCGTTTCTCTGCCGGGATCATCAACACCCCTGAAGATATCGAGAAAACCCTCAAGGTCATGCGCACGTTTGCCTGACACCCAGCCAGCCCGGATCGACGCGAGTTTTGTGCCCCGCTCAATCCGGCTGCGGGACTGACGTCGACCGTTCAAATTCAATGAATCGCGCGTACTCAAGGGCAAGGATCGACGACATGAGTGAACACCCAAGCACCGCAAAAGAGTTGGCCATTTTCCTGTTCTGCTCGACGGTCTACCGGCTGTTTTCCGGCGCACTGATGGTCTCGTTGACCTGGACCATTCTCAAACAGAACAATGGCGACTACCTACCGTTGGCCTTGGCGATTTTCTGCTCGTTCATACCGGCGTTTATCACGCCGATGATGATCAAGCGCCTGTCGCGCCACATGACCGGACGGAAGATGAGCAGCTTGTTTGTAATGTGCCTGACGGGCCTGGCGCTGATCTCCGGGTTCTCGCGAAACTTTACCCTCGGCTTGCTGATCACCAACCTGTTTGTGTGGCTGATGATCATGTCGCTCGAGGCCAGCCTGGACATGTGGTTTACCCAGCTGCAAAGGGGAATGGATGAAACCAAAGTACGGCGGATCAGTGGCGCCACCACGGCCACCAGCCAGGCGGCCCTGATGATCGGTCCGTTGTTGGCAGCGGGTTTGATGCCGATTCTGACTGGCATCGGCTTTTCCCTTGTACTGAGCACCGGTTTCTTGCTGGTTGCGGTTATTTGCTACACGCGCAAAGGCCTGCCCATGGATGTTCGCGAGAAGCTCGAAGTGGCGGCTCCCGCCAGACTGCCGATGACCTTGTTTGTGCCGATGGTGCTGATTTGGCCGATTCTGGGCGCGTTCAATTTTATGCTGCCCGTGTACGTATCGAATCACGGATGGACGCTGTTTGAACTGGGTGTCCTTGATGCCGTGTTCGGCTTGGGCATGGCGTTGATCGGTGTGCTGGTCATAATCGCCAACACCGGCCGTAACCTGCTGGTTTACCTGTCGGCGCTGACTGCGCTGGCGGGAATTTCCACCGCGATGTGGTGGCTGATGCCAGACACGCTGTTTCTCAAAACGCTGAGCTTGTTAATTCTGGGCATGGCCTTTGGCGGTGCTCGTGTGCATATCCGTGTTGCGATTGCCTGTCGCTACAGCGAAGCGGCCGTTGGTTTGTACGTGAGCAAGGCAAATGCCTTGGCAACGCCAATGCTGCTGCTGATCCTCAGTCTGCAGTTGGCGATCATCGAGAACGCCTGGCTGCTACCGTTTCTGCTGGTGACCCTGTCGGTCGTGCTGTTGCTGCAGACCTCGGCAACGCGCTTTGCCCGTGGGCCAACGCCTGTCGAAGCCGTGGGTGCCTGAACGCAGAACTACAACGGCCGATCCTGAGCCCCCCGTTTCACCACCAGCGTCGACGTCAGTCTTTGAACATTGGGCAATGTTGAAAGACTGTCTTCATAAAGCCGCTTGAACGCCGGCAGATCCTGAATGATCACGTGCAGCAAGTAATTCGGTTCGCAAAACAACCGCTGCGCATTGACTACCTGCGGTATCTCGACTAGCGCCGCCTCGAATGCTTCGACGGCTCGCCGGTTACCCTCGGGCAAAGTGACAAAGACCATCGCATAGAAGTTGAGGCCGAGGGCGACAGGATCCAGTTGCGCGCGTTAGCCGAGCAACAAATCGGACTCGTCCAATGCCCGCACCCGGCGATGATAGAGCGGCAGTCTCAAACCCAAGCGAACAGCAAGTTCGCTGACGGACAAACGACCATCATTTTGCAGCTCGGCAAGGCTATTCCATCAACTCTATCCATTCAGTAAAAACTTCCAATTGCCGGTGCCATGACGACAGTGATCTCGTAAGCAGTTATTCGGGTGCAGCTCAAGCCCCAGCAACCGGTAATCATAAATCGCCATCCCGGCACTTTGCTCATTTTTTGAATTTTCTTCTTGACTACATTTGATACGCCGCGCCGGAAAATCCAGCCCGGAATTGAGAATGGTACTGCGCACCCGGTCCTTGCTCTCCTTGACCGCCCCCTCCGGCAACTCCACCAGCGTCAGGGCCGGCAGGCCGTTGGCCAGATGCGCTTCAACAGTAACCGCCGGGGCTTCCACCCCGACCTGGGCACGACTATGGACGATAGCCAGCGACATGGATCATTCCTTGATATGAGCGATGTGCGGGTATCGTGCTTTATTTACGGGATGGGGGGAGGGGGGAATGGATACAGGGTGTGAGTGAGGCGAGAACGACGGACATATGTTTGGGTTGCGTAGAAATGCCATAAACATTGTTTTAAATGCTGAAACAAACCAAGCAGGAGCATTGATATGAGCATCCGCCTTGCCCTTCCCGAGGACTCGCTGCAAATAGCGACGATTCATCTGGAGTCATGGAGAAGTGCCTATGAGGGCATCATTCCCTCTGCCTATATCAATCGGATAACGCTTGAGGCGAGGCTGTCCCATTGGACCAAGGAGATCGCTTCGGGCGAATCGGACCTGTACGTCAAAGTCGACAGGTTAGATCGGGTCTTGGGCTGGATGGCCACGGGGGCTGACAGGGAACATCCCGAAGACCGCGGCGTCGCGGAAGTACAGGCCATCTATGTCAGCCCAGCGCACACACGCCAAGGCATTGGGCGAGAGCTGTTCGACCATGTGATGCCTCTCTTTCAATCCGCTGGCCACACCAGAGTTGTCGTCTGGGTGCTGGAGAGCAATGCCCCTGCCATCGATTTCTACCATCAACGAGGGTTCGCAAAAGAGCCTATCGAAACCAAGACGATCGAACGAGGCAATGCCAGGTTGGTCGAGATCAAACTTGAACAGCTCATCACGACACCGCCCTCAACGGTGCCCTGCTCACCTTAGTCAGGCCTGCCCCTCAATAAGCACTCCCCGTAGGCCGCACCACAATCTCGCTCACATCCACCCCATCCGGCTGCTCGATCGCATAAACAAGCGCCCTTGCAATGGCGTCCGGCTCCAACGCAACCTTTCGAAATGCTTTCATCGCCTCGCGCGCGGTCTCGTCGGAAATCGAGTCGGCCAGTTCTGATTCGACCACGCCGGGGCTGACGACGGTGACGCGGATTTTGTCGGTTTCCTGCCGAAGGCCATCGGAGATGGCGCGAACAGCGAATTTGGTGGCGCAGTACACCGCGGCGGTTGGGGAAACGGCTAAGCCGCCGATGGACGAGATGTTGATGACCTGGCCGTGCCCTTGCGCTTGCATGCTCGGCAGCACGGCGGCGATGCCGTGCAGTACGCCGCGCACGTTGACGTCGAGCATCTGGTTCCACTCTGCGATTTTCAGCGCGGCGAGCGGCGACAGGGGCATGACGCCGGCGTTGTTGATGATCACGTCGATCTTGCCGAACGCGTGTTTGGCGAAGTCGGCAAAGGCTTGCATGTCGAGCGCATCGGTCACGTCCAGCGCGCGGAAGCGTGCCGAGCCGCCCTGCGCTTCGATGTCTGCCGCCAGCGTCTGCAGACGCTCGATGCGCCGAGCGCCCAGCACCACGTGTGCGCCCTTGGCGGCGATGAGTCGGGCGGCAGCTTCGCCAATGCCGCTGCTGGCACCTGTGATCAGTACAACCTTGCCTTGAATGTTCGCCATGACTGGCTTTCCTCGTGAAGTCATCGGTGGCTCAGTTTCAGCGCGCGGCTCAAACTGATTGCGATGGCCATGCTACGAGTCGCTCATCACTGCGCGCATGCCGATACCTGCGCGACACTTGCCTATTCCTGTCTGTGGGTCTGCCGCACGCTGAATCGCTGCACAATGGCCGCTATGATGGAGTTCGATGCAAAGGAAAGGCATACAGCAAGACTGATTTGGGACGGGGTTCTTCATGGATACACCTAATGCTGCGAGCGCTCCGGGCACCGATGTTTGCCGGGCTGAAATCATCCAGTTGCTGACGCAGCGCTTTGCGGCACCCGGTGTTTATGAAACCGCTATTGCGCCGCTGCACGTTATCCGCTGCGATGCGCCGTCCGAACTGATTCATGCGCTGCATCGGCCAGCCCTTTGCGTGATCGTTCAAGGTCGCAAGGAGGTTGAGCTGGGCGATGAACAGTATGTGTACGACCCGCTCAGCTATCTGGTCGTCGCGGTGACTGTGCCGATCGCCGGGCGCGTGCTTGAAGCGAGTGGCGAGGCGCCCTATCTGTGTATTCGTCTGGATTTCGAGCCTGCGCACATTGCCCAGCTCATTGCGGAAGCGCCACTGCACGGTGTTCCCGACGAGCCGCAGCGGGGCCTGTTTCTTGAACCTATGGATCAGCCATTGCTGGAGACGGTGTTGCGGCTGGTGCGCCTGCTCGACACGCCTCGCGACATCGGCATGCTTGCGCCCCTCGCACTTCGGGAGCTCTACTACCGGCTGCTGCGCGGCAACAATGGGCGGCGACTCTACGAAATCGCGGTCGGGGATTCGCAGACGCATCGCGTTACGCGGGCGGTCGACTGGCTGAACAGTCATTACACCGAGCCGCTGCGCATCGACGAGCTGGCACGTCTGGCCAACCTCGGCAATTCGACGCTGCACCACCGATTCAAGGCGCTGACCGCCATGAGCCCGTTGCAGTATCAGAAAAAGCTGCGTCTGCAAGAAGCTCGACGACTGATCATCAATGAAGGCCTGGACGCCTCCAGCGCCTGCTATCGCGTCGGCTATGAAAGCCCTTCGCAGTTCAGCAGGGAGTACAGCCGCCAGTTTGGCTGCCCGCCCTCGACAGATCTCAGCCGAGTGCGGCAGATTGGCTGACCTCCCCGTCCGACATCAGCGTCCGGGCGCGGCCAAACGCGCATATTGGTCCTGACTGATCCACCCGGTAAAAGAGCGATCATCGGCATTGATGAACTCGACCTGAGCCGCGCCATCCTTGAATGCCAAAACCCCGACGACATCATCCTTGACGATATAGGCGCCTCGGGTGGCTTTGGCATTCGGTGTTTTTTGCAGCCAGGCCTTGTCCGCGGTGACAGTCAGCAGACCGACCCACTGCTTGCTGGCGGTCCGGGTCAGATCCATGCCGGTGGCGATGTCCGGCGCCATCACGTTCATGCAGCCGGGGTGCTGCCGGCCTTGCTCGATCGTCAGCACCACGCCATCAGCCGAGGCCTTTAGTGTTCCTGGGTAGACGTCATCCAGCCAGGACGACACCGCTGCGCCCTTCCCGGCCTCGACCTTGCCTTGCAGATAGAACGCACAGCTGAATGCCTCGCCGCGCGTCTCCGAGTAATAACCCTCGACCTGATGCTCGGGCGTCACGGCCAGCATCAACTGCTCGTACTTGCCGGAATGCAGTGCCGTGTCCTGAGCGAAAACCGACGTGCCGACACACAGCCAGAGGATTGCGGCCAGGGAGCAGTGAGTAAGGGGACGTTTGTCAGTCATGCTTCCATCCATAGAACGTTCGAATAGCCGGGAGGAGTGGCCAGTTCATGACTGGCGCGCCGAGACGTTAGCGTATTTCGGCGCGCAACTGTATCACTGAAATCCGGGGCGATTCATGGCTGCGACGCGAAGGCCAGTACACGTTTGAGCATCTCGTCACAGGCGTCAAGTTGCGCGACGCTGATGAACTCGTCCGGCTTGTGTCCTTGTTCCATGCTGCCCGGCCCGCAGACCACAGCCGGAATGCCTGACTGATCGAACAACCCGCCTTCGGTTCCGAAGGCAACCGTGCCGAACGCTCGGGAGCCACAGAATCCGGCAATCAATTCCGCCGCCTGGCTGTGCAGGGGAATATCCAGCCCCGGATAGCTCGACAGTTCAGTGAAGCGAATCTCGCTCCGGGCACTGACCGCCTGCATGACCGGCAACAGTTTTTGCTCGGCGTAGGCGTGCATGGCAGTGACGATCTGTTGCGGGTCCAGGGTCGGGAGCGCACGCACTTCGAAATCGAAACGGCACTGCTCGGGCACGATGTTCAAGGCCGTGCCGCCGCTGATCACGCCGGTCTGGATGGTCGAAAACGGCGGATCGAAGCGCTCGTCAAGGGCGTCAGCCACCCGTAACGCCTCGCCCAGGCGACCCAGCTCACCGATCAACTGCGCCGCATACTCAATGGCGTTGACGCCACTGGGCGCGTGGGCCGAATGGCAGGCGGCACCGTGTACATCGCAGCGCACCGCGACCTTGCCCTTGTGGCCGAGCACCGGCTGCAACTCCGTCGGCTCGCCGATCACACACAGCATCGGCTTCACCGGCCGCGCCCGAAGCGATGCCAGTAACGAGCGTACGCCCAGGCAACCCACCTCCTCGTCGTAGGACAGCGCGATATGCACCGGCATGTGCAGCGATGTCTGGGTCAGCGCCGGGACCAGCGCCAGCACGCAGGCAATGTAGCCTTTCATGTCCGCAGTGCCACGGCCGTAGAGTTTGCCATCCGCTTCGCTCAGTTCGAACGGCGGGAACGTCCATGGCTGGCCGTCGACCGGCACCACGTCGGTGTGACCGGACAACACGATGCCTGGCGCGTCAGCCGGGCCGATGGTGGCGAACAGATTGGCCTTGGTTTTCTGCGCGTTGTAGATCAACTCGCAGGAGACGCCGAAGCGTCCCAGGTATTCAACCACGAAGTCGATCAGGGCCAGATTCGATTCGCGACTGGTGGTGTCGAAGGCCACCAGCCGCGCCAACAGCTCGCGGCTGGAGCTCATCGCTCGTCTCCGGGCACGCCGTAGCCTGGTGCGCCAGCCGGGTTCAGGGCGCGGTCGAGGTAATCCTGCATCTGTGGCTGATAGGCCTGCCAAAGACTTTTCAGCTCGCCTAGCGGGTCGTGCTCGGCCCAGTCGACGCGCAGATCGACGATGGGCCAGGACTGCTCGCCCACGACTTTCAGCGCCGCCGAATGGACCGGCCCCGCTTCGCCGCCTGCTGCCAGACCGGCCTGCATCGCCTGTAACAAACGCTCTGCCAAGTGCCCGGTTGCCTGCTCGAAACACTGAATCATCGCGTCGATGACCGTCGGGCTCGCCAGCATGTTGCCAGCCACCACGCACTGGTCGCCGCTGCCCGCGTTATTGATGCCCAGTGTTTCGCTGCCGCTGAAGTGCGCGACTCGCCCCTGATGATCAATCGCCGTGATCTGCCGATACTCGCTGAACGGGCTGACGTTCATGACCTGGTCCAGCGCCTGAGAGGCAGACATGCCCTGCTCCATCAGGTCCAGCGTCTGCGGTCCCAGGGCCGGCAGTGTGATGTTCTGCGACGACACCGCGCCGACACCCGCACGCAGCCAAGGGCAACGTGCGCCTACGGCAATGCTCGATGAGCTGATGGCAATGCCCAACTGGCCGGTTTTGGCACAGCGGGCGGCAATGGAAAAAGTCATGGGCAACAGTCCTTATTCAGGGATCACGGCGATCACGTCGATTTCCATCAGCCATTGCGGCTGCCCCAGCGCCGACACCACCAGCCCGGTGGAGATCGGGAACACGCCTTTCAGCCACTTGCCCACTTCGTGATAGACCGGCTCGCGGTAGCGCGGGTCGGTGATGTAAGTGGTGGTCTTGACGATGTGCGACAGGTCACTGCCCGCCTCTTCGAGCAATTGTTTGACGTTTTTCATCGCCTGCTGCGCCTGTGCAGCCGGATCACCGAGGCCGACCAGATTGCCGTCGAAATCGGTGCCGACCTGGCCCCTGACGTACACGGTATTGCCCGCGCGCACCGCCTGACACAGGTCGTTGTTCAGGCTTTGATTGGGGTAGGTGTCCTTGGTGTTGAACATGCGGATACGAGTATGAGTCGGCGTAGTCATGGGTAACTCCTGTGGGCATTGAGCGCGATGATCAACCGTTGACGTTGCGCAACGGCACGACGGGGGCCGCACGTTTGCCGGCGTCATAGGAACGGTATTTGTGCTGCGTGGCGATCTGATCGGCGACGTGTTTGGCGTCGTGCCATACGCCCCAGATAAACGCGGAGCCGCGGCGTGACAGCCATGGCAGGCCGACGAAGTACAGGCCTTGCTCGCAGGACACGCCACGCTGGTGACGAGGTTTGCCTTTGCTGTCGAAGGCATCGACCTGCAGCCAGCTGTAATCCAGGGCATAGCCGGTGGCCCAGATGATCGACGTGACGCCTGACTCGATCAGGTCCAGCTCGCTGAGCGGATGGGTGATGCACGGCGCATCCGCCACGCGTTCACGGGCCGACGGCTCCAGCGGCAGGTCCAGGCCGTTGCGTGCGGCGTAGGCATCAGCGGCATCGAGCAGCGACAGGTAGTTCGCGTCGCCACTGTCGAGGTTGCTCACCAGATCATTCTGGAAGTGCACCTTGTTGCCGACGAAGCTTTCGGTCAGGCCCACGAGGTTCATTCCGGCCTGAGCCAGCCGGCGGAAGTCGACCGTGTAGCCGCCCCTTGCACCACTGACCGCGATGGTCACGTGTTCCTTGCCGGGCTGCATGGTTTCGCTGTCCCACAACCCCAGCACACCCATCCACCAGCAGAAATCCCGGCCGCGATAGGCGCGCGGCGGACGGTCGTGAGGGCCGACCGACAAGTACACTTTGCGACCCGAGAGCAGCAGCTCTTCGGCGATCTGCACACCCGAGGAACCAGCGCCGACCACCAGTACGCCGCCCTCGGGCAGCTGTTGCGGATTGAAATAGTGCGCCGAGTGGATCTGATGAAGCGCCTCGTTAACCGGCGCAATCGGCGGGATGACCGGCTTCTGGAACGGCCCTGTCGCCGAGACCAGATGATTGACCACATAGGTGCCGGCACTGGTTTCGACGGTAAAGCCTGCACGCCCGGTGTTGCGGGTAACGCGCTTGACCTCGACGCCGGTCTTGATCGGCGCGTTGAATGTGCGGGCATAGCGCTCGAAGTACTCGGCCACTTGCTCCTTGCCCGCGAACCCGTCCTGATCCATGGCGAATTCAAGGCCGGGAAACCGGTCATGCCAGGCCGGACCGTTGGCCACCAGCGAGTCCCAGCGGCCACTGCGCCACGCCTCGGCAACGCGGTGTTTTTCAAGCACCAGGTGCTCGATGCCAAGACGGCTCAGGTGTTCGCTGGTGGCCACTCCGGCCTGCCCTGCACCTACGACGAGCGTATCGATTTCTATGATTTTTTCTGTCATCTCGGCATCCCTCGACAGGTGATTTACGGCGTGTTGACGTAAGAAAAATGGATGAAACCTCGACGCGCGGGCGCAAAAAGCCCTACGCCATCCGCAGACGCGCATCCAGTCAGTAGCAGGGGCGATCAGTCGACCAAAGCGGGGTCAGCCTGAATCATCAGCAGTTTCATTTCCTCGAAGTGCTGACGAGAGAAATCCGTAATCTTCTGCCAGTCACGGGCGGTCTTCTCGGCGACATCGTCCGCCAGCACCTTGAGCGGCTGGCCGGTGGACCAGGCCGTCACCAGAATCTGGCAGGCGCGCTCCAGGGTCCAGATGTCATCGAAGGCTTCGCCGACGGTCGGCGCGGTCACGATCACGCCGTGGTTGCCCATCAACAAGCGGCTCTTGTCCTCCAGCAAACCGGCCAGTCGAGCGCCCTCGGCGGTCGTGTCGGCCATGCCGCCGTAAAGCTCGTCCACCGCGATGCGGTTGAAGTAGCGCGCAGTGTTCTGATCGATGGGCGGAATATGCGGCTTGGCCAGGCACGCCACGGCTGTGGTGTAGACCGGGTGCAAGTGCAGCACCACGCGCGCATCGGGCAAACGCTGGTGGACCTGGCCGTGAATGGACCATGCCGTCGCATCGACATCGGGGCGATGCGCCGCGTCGGCATCATCGGCGTCGAGCAGCAACAGATCGCTGGCACGTACGCGTGAAAAATGTTTCCACTTCGGGTTGAGCAAAAACTGTTTGCCATCCGCCGAAATGGCCGCGCTGAAGTGGTTGGCGACCGCTTCATGCATACCCAGATGGGCGATGATGCGAAACGTCGCGGCCAGGTCTATGCGCGTCTGCTCTTCGAAATTAAGGGCCATGCTAGTTGCTCTCCGGTCGAGCGTGCCTGCCGAACCTGCCAGGCACGTCCTTTGGTTGTCAGGGCTTGGGCATCAGGGCGGCGATGTCATCGGCGGTCGGTGCCTGGAACTTGTATTTCTCCAGCAGCGCGGCATATTCCGGGGTCTTGCTGTACTTCTCAAGGCCGTCTTCCAGGGCCTTGCGGACCTCGTCGTTGCCCTTCTTCACGCCAAAGCCGTTGAGCACCGGGTAGATCAGGGTTTCGGAAGAAATCACCACCCGGCTACCCAGTTTTTCGACCACGCCGCGCGCGACGGCTGCGTCAGTGATCTGCGCTTCGACGGCATGGGCCAGCATGGCCTGGGTGGTCTGTGGGTCGGTGCCGTACTCGCTAATGGCGATCGGTTGCAGGCCATTCTTCACGCAGTAGTCGGTCGAGAGTTTCTGCAGTTGTTGCAGCCATGAAGTGGCCGCCATGGAGCCGATCTTGTGGCCACAGAAGTCCTCTGGCGTCTTGGGCTGATAGTCGCTGCCCTTGACCGACAGAATCGCCTCGCCGCTTTTCAGGTAAGGAATCATGTCGATGACTTTCAGGCGGTCGGCGGTGATGTACATCGACGAGTTGGTGATGTCGAAACGTCCGCCCTGCAGCCCGCCGATCAGATTGGGAAAGCGCGTGTCGATGTTCTCGGCCTTGAGCCCCATGACCTTTGCCAGGCCGTCGAGAAACTCGATGTCGAAACCGGCGGGACGGTTCTTGTCCATGTACTCATAGGGGAAGAACGTCATGTCCGAGCCGGCGATGATCTTGCCGGGCTGCTGGAAGGCCGAAGCGGCAGACGAGGACATGGCAACCACCGCGCCCAGCAAAACCAGGGCTACGGGACGAACAATCAGAGCTGACAGCTTCATAGGTATTCCTCGGGGAGTCATGGAGATCAGGCAACGGCGGCGTCTTTTCCGGCTTGCTGCACGAAAAATGAAGCACCCTTGGGTTTCTGCGGCAGGCGTATGTGGTTCTCGGTGCTGCGTACAAGACCGCTTTCCTGGCCTGCAACCATCAACCCGGCATGCTCGCTGGGCAGCGGGTTCTCACCGAACGGCAACGCGTCTTCGGCGGCATAGACGCTGATGAACAGCGTGCGTGGAAACTCGGTTTCATTAGGGCTTGAAGCGTGCAGCAGGCGTGTGTGCATGAAGCACACCGAGCCCGACGGCCCATAGCAGGCGACCGGTTGCTGACAATGCTGTTCAACCACCGCATCTTCCACGGCACCGGTGAAACGCTCGTTCTGCCAATGCGACCAAAGCGCCTGCTTATGGCTGCCCGGCGCGACGTTCAGCGGGCCGTTTTCGGGGGTCACATCGCTGATCATCAGCAACGCGGTAACCAGGTCATCGTTGCTGTGCGGTGTGAAGAGAAAGTCCTGATGCCACTTCACCTGAGTCGCGGTGTGCGGCAGCTTGGAGTTGATCTTGCTGTGATGAAAACGGGTGCCGTTGCCGCCGATCAGCTGCGCCGCGATGGCTGCCATGCGTGACTGGAACGCCGCGTGCTGGTAAGCCGGCGAGATCTCCGTGGGCGAAGCCACGCGGCGCAGCGACGGATGATCCGGCCGATGATCGCTTTCGATGTCGAAGCGCGGACGCCCGTCCTGAGTCTGCCCCCAGGCCTGACTCTGACTGCGGCTGTCGTCGACCCACTGGTCGAAGTCCTGTTGCAGCGCTGCCACTTCATCGGCTGCCAGCACGCCCTCCACTACCAGAAAACCCTGCTCATGAAACTGGTCAATCTGCCATTGCTCGATCATGTTCTTCTCCTCTTCAACAAGGCCTCAGGCCAGTGAGACATCTTTAAGAAAGGCTTCAACGCGGGGGTGCTGGCCGTCGCGTAGCGCCTGGGGTTTGTCATCGCAGATCACGCGTCCCTTCTCCATAAAGACGATGCGGTCAGAGACCTTGAAGGCGAAGTTCATTTCATGGGTCACGATGACCATCGTGATGCCTTCCTGGGCCAGGGTTTCAATGACCTGCAACACCTCGTTGACCTTCTCCGGGTCGAGCGCCGAGGTGGGCTCGTCGAACAGCATGATTTGCGGGCGCATCATCAGGGCGCGGGCGATGGCGACGCGTTGCTGCTGGCCACCCGACAACTGATGCGGGTATTTCCAGGCGTGCTCCAGCATCCCGACCTTGTTCAGCAATTCGTAGGCCTGCTGCTTGAGTTCGGGTACCGGCGCCAGGCGGTGATAACGCGGGGCCAGCAGCAGGTTGTTGAGCACCGTCAGGTGCGGAAACAGGTTGAAGCTCTGAAACACCATGCCGATGTTCAGCCGGTAGGCGGCGTTCTCCACATAACGCGGCTTTTGCGCGCCCTGGCGAACCAGGTGGATGAACGGCTGGCCGTTGATCTTGATGTCGCCGTTGTCGATCTGCTCAAGGCCGTTGAGCAGCCGGATCAGCGTGGTTTTGCCCGAGCCTGATGGGCCGATCACCGACACCACCTCGCCGGAGTTGATCTGCAGGCTGACCGCACCGAGCACTTCGATGTCGTTGTACGCCTTGTGCAGTCGCGTCGCTTGCAGTGCCGGCCCTTCGAAGTCGATGACAGGACGAGCGACACCTGCCGATTTGCGACTGGCCAGCTCAAGCATTTCGGCGTCAGGGGTGCGGGTGACCTTGCGTTGCGTCACGTCCAGATGACGCTCCAGGCGCTTGAGCAGGAAATCGAATACGGTCACGACCAGCACGTAATAGAACGCCACGGCCGCCATGGTTTCCATCACCAGAAAGTTCTGCGAATACAGGCGCTGACCGACCATCAGGATCTCGGTCAGCGAGATCACTGAAACCAGTGAACTGAGTTTGACGATGGAGATGTATTCGTTGGTCAGCGACGGCAGCGCCACACGCAGCGCCTGCGGGATCACGATCCGCCATTGCGTGCCCACGAAACGCAGGCCCAGTGCCCGGGCAGCTTCGGTCTGGCCCTTGGCGATGGACAGCAGGCCGCCGCGATGAATTTCCGCGACGTAGGCCGTTTCGCACATCACCATGGCAATCAGGCCGGCCCAGAACGGATTGGCCAGCACCGCCGAGGTAGCGGGTACTGCCTGTGGCAAGTTGTAGACAAAGATCAGCAGTACCAGTAACGGCAAACTGCGAAATAACCAGATATAGGCTTTGGCCGGCAAGTTGATCAGCGGCAACGATGATTGTTTGGCCAGCGCCAGAACAAAACCCAGAACAATACTGATAACCCAGGTCAGTACACTGAGTTGAATGACCGTCCAGGTGGCCATCCAGAATTCCGTATCGCTGAACAGGCCAAACATGTATTTCCAATCAAACGTCATTGTCGGCTCGCTCGGCAAATTGAATAGTGATGGGCGACGTCCTGTTGAAGTTGAAACGGGACGCTGTCCGTTTGCCCTTCTGAAGCCATCATGATTGATGCCAGGTCCGGCAGCCAAATAGTAAGTTTTAGCCCGCAGCATAGGAAAATCCTAAGCAGATAGGCCTGTATTCATCTTCAGGGCAGCAGCGCGTTAAAAAGGCTTAGTGATGCTTTAGTGTCACACCGAGTGGACTGCACACTTTTAGGGCGATTGAATAAAGACACCGCGATAATCGCTCGTAATAGGTGCGCCGCCCGCATTTGCGGGCTTGTCTGGCAAGCGTCTATTATTTAAGCGTGCTGCTGAATGACCATAGCCAGCGGCGCGCTCGACTAATCCCGCAAGACGCGAGCGCCTGGCACGCTCCTCGCTAAGCATAGGTAAAAGCTATTCAAGTGCAGCCGTCCGGCGTCTGCTTATTACGAGGTACCCCATGGCTCACTTCACCTTGAAACAGCTCAAGTATTTCGTGACAGCCGTCGAAATGGACAGCATTGCCGAGGCCTCGCGGCAGCTGCATATTTCACAGCCGTCTATTTCCGTTGCTATCAAGAACCTCGAAGAAGCCTTCAATCAGCCGCTGTTTGTGCGTCATCATGCGCAAGGTGTTTCGCTAACTTCGGGTGGCGGAAAAGTGTATGAGAAAGCCAAAGAGTTGCTGCGACTTTCCGAAGAGCTGGAACAAAACTCCCGGGCTGAAAACAAACACGTTTCCGGCACTATCGCCATTGGCTGCTTTGAGTCGGCCGCGCCACTTTACATGCCCAGGCTGGTGGCCGGTTTCAAGCGTTTATACCCGGACGTCACCATTCAGCTCTACGACGGCGAGCAACATGAACTGATGCACGGGCTGCACCGTGGGCGCTTCGATCTGGCGTTTCTGTACGACCTGGAACTGGGAACCACGATCAACAAGGAGGAATTGAATGCACCGCACAAGCCCTATGCGCTGCTGCCGGCAGCCCACCCTCTGGCCAGGAAAAAAACCGTGACCTTGCTGGAGCTGAGCCGCGAGCCGATGATCCTGCTCGACGCCGTGCCCAGCAGGACCTATTTCATCGATATCTTCACGGAAAAGGGTTATGCGCCGGTGGTCGCGTACAGCTCACCATCGATCGAAATGGTGCGCTGCATGGTCGGCCAGGGCCTGGGGTTTTCGGTACTGGTCACGCGCCCCAGAACCAATATGACCTACGACGGCGAGCTGCTGGCACAGCTCGATATCGAAGACGACATGCCCGCCTCCACCCTGGTCATGGCCTACCTGCGCAACAACCAGCCAACCCGCGCGACGCGCCTGTTCATGGACTATTGCCGGACTATCGAGCTGGCACCGCCTGCAGCCTGAAGGGCCGCAGCAAGCTCGCGTACGGGCTTCGAAGTCAAAAAGGACCAGGTCCGCAAAGTGACGTTTCCCCCTTTCAATCAGGTCTGCTGGTCTGCAGCGCCGAGAACGAGGTGATGTAACCTGCAATGGCGCTTGCGACTACGGTTGGCGGGCTTGCCAGCCATACTTGTCCCGGGCCGGAACGCCCAGGAAAGTTACGATTGATGGCGCTGACGGTAACCTGATCCTTGCTGGTCGAAGAGCCAGGGCCGCAGTTCGCGCACGCGCCGCATGCCGGCTGCAGCAGCTCTGCACCAAAGGTCTCGAATGCCGAAAGGTAGCCTTTTTGCTCACAATAATCGCGCACATCCACAGTACCGAACTGCAGGTAGAGCTTTACGTCGGGATGGAGCGTCAGATCATTTTCAAGCGCCCAGTTGATGACCTCGAAATAGTGATCGAAATCATCCCGCTTGCCCGCCGTGCAGGAGCCGCCGTACATAGCTTTTTTCAACTCGCGGGAACAACGGCACCGTCAACAGTGCGCAGAAGGCAGCTGCCAGCCACACCACTCCCCAGGAAAAGTGAGTCATGAGAGAGGATGCAGCGATGGGCGTTGCGAACAGCACCACAAACACGCAGGTATTGCCCATGGCCAAGGCTGTACCCGCCCGACTCGCACCTGCCAGTGTGGCAAGTTCGGTATAGGCGACACCGTGCCAGGCGGATACGCTGATGCCAGCGATGATCATGACGCCGATAATCAGGCCGCTGGCCAGCGCAGTTTCACTCAGGCCATAAAACCCCGCTGCCGACACCACGGTACCCAAGGCCAAAAAGGTCAGGGTGCTTAACCAGGCACACGTCTTGAGGTAGGCGCGTCGGTTTTTGTTTTTGTCGGTCCAGCGTCCGCTCCATATCCTGCTGACAATCGCGCCGACCTGGATAATCGCCAATGTGGTTGAAATCAGCGTGATGTCGAGCTTGCTGAAATCATGGAAGAACACCGCCGCATAGGTGAGGATCGCGAATTGAGGCGCGCATAACAGACCGATGGCCAATACGATGCGCCAGACCCTCAGATCCTTTAACGGGCTCGCACTTGTCTCCATGCTCTGTTTTTTTGCAGCGCTGCTGGAGAAGTCGGGCTCATAGAGCCAGAACCCGGCAAACAAAGCGGCTATCAGGCAGAACAAGGCTGATGCAGTAAAGACCTCTACAAACCCATAGGTATAAGCGAGATAGGGCAGCACGATTGCACCCAAGGCGTAACCGCCCGGAACGGCCGTCTGGCGAATGCTCATGGCCAACCCCCGTTCACCCTCTTTGAACCAGGCCATGATCGCTCGCCCACTGGCCCCGTTGACGCTGCTGCCAAGCAAGCCCACTACGAACAGGCCCACCGCCAGCAATACGACCGTCGGTGCGTAAGAGGCCAGCATGGCCAATATCAGCGATGCAATCCCCGAACTGAGCAGGCCGGTCAGCAGTACGGGACGGTCTCCCCAGCGGTCAGTCAGCAGCCCCCACGGGATCTCGCTGATGGCGATACCCAATCCTAAAACACCGAGTACTAGCCCTAGTTCGCTGTTATCCAACTGGTAAGTGGCACGCATATAGACCGCCGTCGCGGGCAGCCCCCCTACGACGCTTGAAAAGCTCGCATTGGCGGCTACGCCGACGCCAAGCACTTTCCAGCGGTGACCGTTATCGACAGTCATAAGAATCCCACTATTTAATTGGTTGTGGGTCGCAAGATTCTCATGAGAGTATCGTCTCGAATATCAAATTATTTTGCGTGTTCGTCCCGAAAAGCAGGATGGTTATGAGACCGGTGAATTTCGATTTAGATGTCATGCGCAGTTTTGTAACAGGGGTCGAATTGGGCAGCTTTGCCAAGGCTGCACAGAAACTTGCCCGCTCCACATCGGCCATTAGTGCCCAATTGAAAAAACTGGAAGCTCAGGCAGGCTCTCCACTCTTCAAAAAAGCCGGACGCAAGCTGGCGTTGACCGACACCGGCGAGGTGTTACTCAACTATTCCAAGCGGCTCTTGAGTCTTAACGACGAGACCATAACGGCCGTGTCGGAGCTCAAGCTCAAAGGATGGGTTCGCCTTGGGCTTCAGGAGGACCTGGGCAGTTTCCTGCCGACAGTGCTTGGACGATTCGCCAGAGCCCACCCGGATGTTCGAGTCGAGGCACGTATCGCACGTAACGCCGATCTTCTGAACCGCATCGAAAACGGCTCTCTTGACCTTGCGGTGGCGTGGGGGGGTGTCAAGAAGAACGGGTATCAAGAAACGATCGTAGAGCTGCCTATGCAATGGATCGGATCGTCGCACCGGTATCTGGACTGGCGAGTCGAGTCAGGCAACCCGCTTCCTGTGATTGCATTTGATGCGCCTTGCCCCTTCCATTCAAAGGCCACTGACGCGTTGAATCTTGCGGGGATCCCCTGGCATCTTTCCTTTACCAGTTCGAGTCTCAATGGCCTGTCTGCGGCTACCGAGGCTGGATTGGGCTACACCATCAGAACGGCTCTTGGTCTTCAGTCGGGCACTGAGGTTCTGAATACCGAAGACCGGGGTTTGCCGGCTCTGCCTTCGATAGCCCTGACGCTGCACAGGCACGAGGCGAATCCCAATCCTCTGACCGAGCGATTGTCGAACATGGTGGTACAGGCGATCAGAAGCGAGGTCGTCTGACCGCAATGGCCTGACGACCGGCGAAGGTATCAGGCCAGGAATTACTCGGTCTTTTCAACACCGCCAGCCTTCTCTTCCAGCTCGGCCATCTTGGCCTCCAGCGCTTCCAGACGAGCGCGGGTGCGGGCGAGGACGGCCATCTGGCTGTCGAACTCTTCACGGCTGACCAGATCCAGTTTGCTGAAGCCGCTTTGCAGCAGGGCCTTGAACTGGGTTTCGAATTCGCTGCGCGGTACAGGCGTTTCGCCATTGAACAGGCGAGAGGCGTGGCCGCTGAGAGCGTCAAGAAAGGCTTTGGGCGCGAGCATGGTTATTTTCCTGAATCAGAGGCCGGCAGTGTAACACGCAGTGTCTATAGTCAATCCTGGGTGCGCAATGCACGCTTATGGAGCGCAGTGACGGGCACATGAGCACCATTGCTGTGCATTAGCTCCATGATGGACCCTGCAAGGTTATGCAAAACCAGCCCAAGGGCCTGTATTCAATGAATATTCGCGAGGTGGCAAGCTTTCTGCTTAGTGGCTTATGACCCATGCACTGATGCAGTCGCTGTGACGAATGCAGTGCGGCAGGCGGAGCGGGGAAGTGTTTCGTCAGAAGCGGTTTTCTGGAGTTGGCCTGGCCTGATCAGGCGGCCAGCACGTTACAAAGCCAGACACTGCGCTTAGACTTGAGTCGGGTTTGTTTTCCTGGGGCAAGTCCACCAAATTCGGGAGAAAGTTTTCATGAAGCTAGTCACTGCCATCATCAAGCCGTTCAAACTGGATGACGTGCGCGAGTCGTTGTCTGAAATCGGCGTGCAGGGCATCACCGTCACTGAAGTCAAAGGCTTCGGGCGTCAGAAGGGTCACACTGAGCTTTATCGCGGTGCTGAATACGTCGTCGACTTCCTTCCCAAAGTGAAGATCGATGTCGCCATCGATGACAAGGATCTGGATCGTGTCATCGAAGCCATAACCAAGGCTGCCAACACTGGCAAGATCGGTGACGGCAAGATTTTCGTGGTCAATCTGGAACAGGCCATCCGCATCCGTACCGGCGAGACCGATACAGACGCTATTTAAGCCGCCAAACCCAACGCCCCAGGAGAAAACAATATGACTCTGCGTCAATTCGCAGGGCTCGGTGCCCTGTTGTCCCTCGCATTACCTGGTCTTGCCCTGGCGGCTGACCCAGTGGCCGAGCCGGTGCTGAACTCTGGCGACACTGCATGGATGCTGACCTCGACCGCTCTGGTCCTGTTCATGACCATCCCCGGTCTCGCGCTGTTCTACGGCGGCATGGTTCGTTCCAAGAACATTCTGTCGGTGATGATGCAGTGCTTCGCCATCACCGGCCTGATCAGCATCCTGTGGGTCGTCTACGGCTACAGCATCGCGTTTGACACAACCGGCATGGAAGCGGGCGTCGTCAACTTCAATTCCTTCTTTGGCGGTATGGGTAAAGCGTTCCTGGCAGGCATCACGCCGGCAAGCATTACCGGTCCTGCTGCGTTGTTCCCTGAGGCGGTGTTCGTCACCTTCCAGATGACCTTCGCGATCATCACCCCTGCCCTGATCGTCGGCGCTTTCGCAGAACGCATGAAGTTCTCCGCGATGCTGGTGTTCATGGGTATCTGGTTCACTCTGGTCTACGCGCCAATCGCCCACATGGTCTGGGGCGGCGTCGGTGGCTTGCTGTGGGACTGGGGCGTTCTGGACTTCGCTGGCGGTACCGTCGTACACATCAACGCCGGTGTCGCCGGTCTGGTAGCGTGCCTGGTACTGGGCAAGCGCAAAGGTTTCCCGACCACGCCGATGGCGCCGCACAACCTGGGTTACACCCTGATCGGCGCCGCGATGCTCTGGGTCGGCTGGTTCGGCTTCAACGCAGGCTCCGCAGCTGCGGCCAACGGTACTGCCGGTATGGCCATGCTGGTCACTCAAATCGCTACCGCGGCCGCCGCACTGGGCTGGATGTTCGCCGAGTGGCTGACTCACGGTAAGCCAAGTGCTCTGGGTATTGCTTCGGGCGTGGTTGCCGGCCTGGTTGCCGTTACCCCTGCGGCCGGTACCGTCGGCCCGATGGGCGCGCTGATCATCGGTCTGGCAGCAGGCGTGATCTGCTTCTTCTGCGCGACCAGCCTCAAGCGCAAGCTGGGCTATGACGACTCCCTGGATGCGTTCGGCGTTCACGGCATCGGCGGTATCGTCGGCGCGATCCTGACCGGTGTGTTCGCAGCTCCTGCACTGGGCGGCTTCGGCACCGTGACTGACATCGGTGCTCAGGTCTGGATTCAGTTCAAGGGCGTCGCGTTCACCGTTGTCTACACCGCAATCGTGACCTTCATCATCCTCAAGGTGCTGGATGCGGTCATGGGTCTGCGCGTCACCGACGAGGAAGAGTCTGTCGGTCTGGACCTCGCTCAACACAACGAGCGTGGCTACAACTTGTAAGCTTTGGCCTACGCAAAAAAGAATGCCCGGTCTCCGGGCATTTTTTTGTCTGACGTTTGTGGATATACCGCCGCTTTTTGCTGTCATTGATCTTGCCCGTGTCAATGATTTCGGCACCGTGACGCAGCGCAGGTAACGAGGTTGCGACAGTCTTCGTCAACTTGCAGGGAAGCCGGTTTATTGCGCGCTTTGCTTTTTTCTCAGTCGAGTTAGAATGCGCGCCGAAGGTGCGGAGAACGGTATGTGGCATCAATCCAGGATTGCCTTGCGGGCCAGGCCCCGCGGGTTCCATCTGGTGACTGACGAGATAGTCGCGGGGTTGCCCCCGTTGCGCGGTTGTCGTGTCGGGCTTCTGCATGTATGGCTGCAACATACCTCGGCTTCGTTGACCGTCAACGAAAATGCCGATCCGGCGGTACGTCGCGACTTTGAGCGTTTTTTCAACCGTCTGGTGCCCCAGGGCGTGGACGGCTACGAACATGACGACGAAGGCCCTGATGACTTGCCAGCGCATTTCAAGGCCAGTCTGCTGGGCTGCCAGTTGCTATTGCCGGTTACGGCAGGGCGACTGGCGCTGGGCACCTGGCAAGGTATTTACCTGGGCGAACACCGAGACGCTGGTGGGTCTCGTAACGTCCTTGCCACCCTTCAGGGTGAGTGGACATAACCGCTGAAATCAGCGGTTGTTGAATTTTTCCGGTTGCCTTAGCAATTTTGGGCGGTTGGGCTATAACTAATCAGCTTTCGCAAGTCATGAGGTAGAACATGAGCGACGACGACGATATTAAGGACGATCTGGAAGACGACCTGGAAGGCGAAGAGGACGGTGAGGAGCTTGCAGCTGCTTCCGGAGACGACCCGGTCGAAGCAGACGATGACGTTCCGGCACCTGCCGCAAAAGGCAAAGCCAAGGCTGCAGTCTCGGTCGATGAGCTGCCTAGCGTGGAAGCCAAGAACAAGGAGCGTGATGCTCTGGCACGTGCCATGGAAGAATTCCTGGCGCGTGGTGGCAAGGTGCAGGAAGTGGAGGCCAACGTGGTCGCCGATCCGCCCAAGAAGCCTGACAATAAATACGGTAGCCGCCCTATCTGAGGCTGCGTGACTGTATGAGGAAAGCCCGCCGTCGCTGCGGGCTTTTCTATGCGCGCTTGTCAGTGTGCTTTCAGGCCCAGCGCGCCAGCACCTCGGGCAGTTGCGACAGGTTATGGATCTCGGCATCCGGAAGTCGATCCGCATCCCAGGCCTTGCCTTGCGGGTTGTACCAGATGGCGCGCATGCCAGCCTGCTGGGCACCTGCAATGTCGTCCCTGGGGTGGTCACCGACATGCACCGCCGAACCGGCATCGACCTTTGCCCGGCGCAGCGCCTCCACGAACGGTGCCGGGTCAGGCTTGCCGATGCCCAGGTCCTCGGCGCACAGCGCGAAGGCAAAGTAGTCCGCCAGCCCCAGACGACGCACATCGGCATTGCCATTGCTAATCACGCCCAGCGTGAAGGTTTTGGCGAGAATCTCCAGCATCGGTTGCACCTCAGGGAAAATCTGCACCTGATGACGGCCCTGCAGAAACACTTCAAAGCCCCGGTCGGCCAGGTCCTGCGCCTCTTCCGGGTCGTAGCCGGCATCTTCGAGTGCATGAAACAGTACGCGGCGGCGCAAGGCGCTGATGCGGTGCTTGAAGGACGGGTCTTCGGCCACCAGACGCGAGCGGATTTCCCACAGGTGCTCGACAGGAACCGCCCCCAGCCTGGGCGCGTTTTCGCCCAGCCAGTCACGCAGCGTGACTTCGGCACCGGCAATGGCGGGGGCGGTGTCCCAGAGCGTGTCGTCAAGATCAAACGTCACCAGCTTAATCATCTGCAGCTCCTTTACGTTTGGCTCGAGGATGGGCGCTGTCATAAACAGTAGCCAAATGCTGGAAGTCCAGGTGTGTGTATATCTGCGTGGTCTTGATGTCCGCATGACCGAGCAGCTCCTGCACGGCGCGCAAGTCCTGTGACGATTCGAGCAGATGGCTGGCGAACGAGTGCCGCAGCATGTGCGGGTGCAGATTCTGCCCCAGCTCTCGCTCACCGGCTGCCTTGAGTCGCACCTGAATCGCACGCGGGCCAAGGCGCTTGCCTTGCTGGCTGACAAATACCGCGTCGTCCTGCGGATGGGTCAGAGCGCGTAATGGCAGCCAGACTTCGAGTGCCTGACGCGCCTTGCTGCCCACAGGCAGTACGCGCGTCTTGCTGCCCTTACCCAGCACCTGCACCAGCCCGTCGCGCAGGTCCAGTTGGTCCAGGTTCAGGCCGGTCAGTTCGGACAGGCGCAACCCTGACGAGTACAGCAGTTCCAGAATGGCTTGGTCGCGGTGCGCCAGAAAATCATCTTCAACGCCGCCGTCCAGCAATTGCGCGGTGCGGTCGGTGTCCAGGGTCTTGGGCAGACGCCGCTCACCCTTGGGCGGTGACAGGCCGTTTGCCGGGTCGTGCTGGCAAATGCCTTCGCGATTGAGGTACTTGTAGAAGCCGCGCACCGCCGACAGCATCCGCGCCAGGCTGCGTGAAGACTGGCCCTGCTGGTGCTGGCGGGCAGTGAAGCTGCGCAGGTGCTGGATATCCAGATCACTCCAGCTCGACAACTGTGCCTTCTGGCAATACGCCAGAACCTTGCCCAGGTCGCGTCGGTAGGCTTCGAGTGTGTGAGGCGACACCTGGCGCTCACTGCGCAGGTGCATGCAGTAGGCGTCCAGATGCTGATCCATGGCTAGCGAACCGAGCGTAATGAGTGGGCGAAGCGCGGCAGCAGGCGACTCAGCACATCGGCGATATAACTGAGGAATAAGGTGCCGACCGAGCTTTTGTAATGCTGCGGATCACGGCTGCCGATGGCCAGCACGCCATGCAGTCCCAGATGATTGAGGCTGGCGATGGCGGTCGAACCGACCTCCTTGCCCTGTTCTGCGCCAAACAGAAACGCCAGTTCGTGCTCGCGCAGGGCGCCGCAGATGATTTTCTCGCCAATCAGTCCGCCGATGGCTTTCTGTGCTTCGGCGCCGCTGACCCAGCGACCCACGGGCATCGGGCTGTCGCTGAACAGGATCAGGCTGACAAAGGGCACCTGGAAGTCCTGACGCAGGCTGTCTTCGACGGCGATGACCAGCTCTTCCAGGCTGGTCGCATCCATCAGCGCGAGGTTCAGGCGGCGGGTCTTTTCGAACAGACGGTCGTTGTCCCGTGCGACGTCCATCAATTGCGACAGGCGATGGCGCATTTCGATATTGCGCTCGCGCAGCAGCTTGAGCTGACGCTCGACCAGCGAAACGGTGTCGCCACGCTGGTGCGGGATGCGCATCGACACCAGCAGCTCGTCGTGCTCGGCGAAGAAGTCCGGGTGCTCGAGCAGGAAGGCGATGACCGCCTCTGCTTCAAGGTCTGGCGCTGCGCTATCGACAGGCGATTCGCAGGGTGTGCCTGTTGAAGCGGGAGGTTGATCGGTCATGGTACTTACTCACTCAAAGACGGACTTGGCCTTCATAGACCCTGACTGCAGGGCCGGTCATCATGACAGAATGTCCCGGCCCAGCCCATTCGATGGACAGGCGCCCTCCGGGCAGGTCGATCAGCAACGGCGAGTCCATCCAGCCCTGACTGATGGCAGCAACAGCCGCCGCACAGGCACCGGTGCCGCACGCCTGGGTTTCCCCGGCACCGCGCTCCCAGACACGCAACTGCGCACGCTGACGGTCCACAACGTGAAGAAAGCCGACGTTGACCCGGGCCGGAAAGCGCGGGTGATGCTCGATCTTCGGCCCCAGTTCATGCACCGGTGCGTTATTGATGTCATCCACCCGCAGCACCGCGTGGGGATTGCCCATGGACACGGCCGCCATTTCGACATTCTGCCCGTCGACGTCAACGGTGTAACTGATGGCCTGTTGCGCTGCTTCGAAGGGTATCTCTTCGGGGACAAATCTTGGCGGCCCCATATCGACGCTGATCTGCCCGTCGCTGCGGATATCCAGTTCGATGATGCCGCTCTTGGTCTCGACGCGGATCTGCTTCTTGGCCGTCAGGCGCTTGTCGAGCACGAAACGGGCAAAGCAGCGTGCACCGTTGCCGCACTGCTCGACTTCGGAGCCGTCGGAATTGAAGATTCGATAGCGAAAGTCCACATCCGGGTTGTTCGGCGCCTCGACCAGCAAAAGCTGATCGAAACCGATACCGGTGTGGCGGTCGCCCCATTGTTTGGCGTGCTTGGGCAAGATATGCGCGTGCTGACTCACAAGGTCCAGGACCATGAAGTCGTTACCCAGCCCGTGCATCTTGGTAAAACGCAGCAGCATGGGGATTACTCCGGCAGCAGGCTTTCGCCAGCGAACAGCTCGGCCACGGTTTCGCGACGACGCACTTCAAAAGCCTGGGAACCGTCGACCAGTACCTCAGCGGCACGGCCACGGGTGTTGTAGTTCGAGCTCATGACGAATCCATAGGCGCCGGCTGAATGAACGGCCAGCAGATCGCCCTCGGCCAGTGCCAGCTCGCGACCCTTGGCGAGGAAATCGCCGGTCTCGCAGATCGGCCCGACGATATCGTACGCACGCGGTTCGCTGTCACGCGGACGCACCGCCGTGACATCCATCCAGGCCTGATACAGCGCGGGCCGGATCAGATCGTTCATCGCCGCATCGACGATGGCAAAATCCTTGTGCTCGGTATGCTTGAGGTATTCGACACGGGTCAGCAACGCGCCTGCGTTGGCGACGATGAAGCGTCCCGGCTCGAACAGCAGCCCCAGGTCGCGACCGGCCAGGCGCTCACGCACGGCCTTGATGTAATCCGCCGCCAGCGGAGGCTCTTCATCGCGATAACGCACGCCAAGGCCGCCACCCAGATCGATGTGGTGCAGATGAATGCCGCAATCGCCCAGACGATCGACCAGATCCAGCAGGCGATCCAGCGCATCGATGAACGGTTCGAGCGTGGTCAGCTGCGAGCCGATATGGCAGTCGACCCCGATCACTTCCAGGTTCGGCAGTTGCGAGGCGCGAATGTACACGTCTTCCGCTGCGGCAATGGCGATGCCGAACTTGTTTTCCTTGAGGCCCGTGGAGATGTAGGGGTGAGTGCCTGCATCCACGTCCGGATTGACCCGCAGCGATATCGGCGCACGAACGTTGAGTTCGGCAGCCACTTCCTGCAGGCGCTCGAGCTCGTCGGTGGATTCGACGTTGAAGCAGTGCACACCGACTTCAAGGGCGCGACGCATGTCTTCGCGGGTCTTGCCGACACCGGAAAACACAATCTTTTCGGCCTTGCCGCCCGCCGCCAGCACACGCTCCAGTTCGCCACGCGAGACGATGTCGAAACCGGCGCCAAGGCGCGCCAGGACATTGAGCACGCCCAGGTTGGAGTTGGCTTTCACGGCGAAGCAGACCATGTGCGGCATGCCGCTCAGCGCATCGGCGTAGGCACGGTATTGCGCTTCGATATGAGCGCGCGAGTAGACATAGGTCGGCGTGCCGAAGCGCTCGGCAATGGCAGACAATGCTACCCCTTCCGCGAACAGCTCACCGTCGCGGTAGTTGAAGGCGTCCATTGGAGTCCCTTAAAGGTGCTTGTGCGATTGCGATTTGGCTTGTTCGTCCGGGGTTTTGGTGTCATCCGGCAGATACAGCGGGCCTTTCTGGCCACAAGCTGTGACAAGACAAGCGACCGCGACAAGCGCAGCAAGCGAAGAGATCAGGCGCTTCATGGCGAAATCCTTTGTAAAAGCATTAATTGCGCCCGAGTATACCGACCACCCGGCACCTTGCCTATGCGAGCAGCGTCCCGTCTGGCGGGCCTTTGGCGCGAAAGCCGCAGCAGAGCTATGGTTGATCGGGATTAAAGTGCTCGTGCATCGCCAATGATGAGTAAGCTTTGCATTTGCCTGGCTGCGTCCGTATCTTGCCCCTCTGCGCTATTTGCAGACACTTACCGAGGTTCCCGCAATGAGTTTGACCGAAGCCCGTTTTCACGACCTCGTCGATGCGACGCAGCAGAATATCGAAGACGTATTCGACGAGAGTGGCCTGGATGTGGACCTGGAAAACTCGGCCGGTGTACTGACGGTCAAGTTTGAAGGCGGCACGCAGCTTATCTTCAGCCGTCAGGAGCCGCTGCGTCAGCTCTGGCTGGCCGCCAGATCGGGTGGTTTTCACTTCGACTACGACGAAGAGAATCAGTGCTGGGCCTGCGATTCCAGTGACGAGCTGCTGAGCGAGATGCTGGAGCGCTTTACTGTCGAGCAGGCCGGTGTCGAACTGGACTTCTCCGAGATCTGATCGTGAGCCAGTCACCCGTTCGACCGCCCAAGCCGCTTTTCAGCAATGTCAGCCCGGCAGTAGCCTCGCCGTGTATCAGCCTGTGTCGGCTCGATGAGCAGAAGGTTTGCCTGGGGTGCTTCCGTCATGTCGAAGACATCCGCGAGTGGCGCTCTGCCGATGACGACCGCCGCCGTCAGATTCGCCATGAAGCCGATCAGCGTCGAGCCCGCGCCGAGGTTGACCAGGCCGCAGGCTGAAACCGCGTCGGGTTGTGTATTTACTGCGCTGTGTTAGTGTCAGGCCTTGCCTCTGCAGACAAGAGGCTCGTCAAACCCCGCCAACTGGTGGGGTTTTGTTTTATTCATGGAGAATAAAGGAGTCTGCCCAGACCATGACCACAGCACCTTCGATCATCCTCACTCGGCTCGACGTACAGCGTCTTGAAAAGTTTATCGCCGACCAGAATGAAGACACACCTGGCATCCAGGCATTGCAGGCCGAACTGGACCGCGCCGACCAGGTGGTTGGCCACGATGAAGTGCCTGCGGGCGTTGTGACCATGAATTCGCGCGTGCATTGCCGCGAAGAAGTCAGCGGCAAGGACTACCACCTCAAGCTGGTTTATCCACAGGATGCGGGCGCAGACGGCACCGTCTCGGTCCTGGCGCCAATGGGCTCGGCGCTGCTGGGTCTGCAAATCGGCCAACACATCGACTGGCCTGCACCGGGCGGCAAGACCCTGAAACTGACCTTGCTGGCGGTGGAATATCAGCCGGAAGCGGCGGGCGAGTACGAGTAATAGAAGACGCTACATCCGCCGAACGCCTGCGCATTCAAGAGCGGACGCAGAGCGTCCAGAACTGCATTCCCACGCGGAGTGAGGAACGACAGGCGTCCCTCAGAACACCTATCGTGCCAATGCTGAACGTCAGGCCTGATCCATCGCCTCGTTCAGCAGCTTCTCCAGTTCGGCCTTGTGGCGCAGGAAGAGGATGCTTTGCCCGTGCTTACCGTCCAGCAGCCCGGAGAGGTCCAGGTCGGTGATGTAACAGCGGTAGCGCTGAAGCTCCAGGCGTTTGCCGAGGATTTGCTGCGCGACGGCGGCGTACAGTCGATCGCCGTATTCCAGCTCGGAAAACTCGCTGTTGTCGCAGTACAGGGTGGCGTTCAGTTGCCCTGGCGAGGTTTCCTCTATGATTGCCTGCACGTCGTAAAACGCCTTGTCCGCGGCAGTCGGCGCTGGTCGATGTTCAACACGTCGGGCAGGCCCTGCGCCGGAGGGCAGCATCTGATAGTAGAGGGCTTCCAGCGTAACCGGCGCGGACGGATCATCCAGCGGCAATGAAGCGCCCCGGCGATAAACCAGCGCGTGAAGAAAGCGCTGCAGCGGCACCAGCAGGCTTTGCTCATCGTGATAAGGCAGACGCTGGTGCCAGAGCGAATTGTGCTCGTCGAGCACGTACAGGTCAGCATCCGGCTCGTTGACCCGGTAGAACACCTGAATGCATTCCGGCTGACCAAGCGGCAGGATCAGGGCCAGATCGTGGTCATCGAGCGCCTGCGGGTCCAGGTGTAGCGGGCTGTACGACGACAGCTGTTCACCCAGATACTTGAACAGGCCGGGCAGGCTGTTGATCACCACATGACCGATCTGCCCCGGCTTCATCTCCAACACGTGATACTGCTGCTGCACCTGAATCAGGTAACGGTGATTGAGCCGCCTTTCAAGTAACAAACGTGCCGTGCCGATCAGTTCTTCAACACGCTGAGCAATGGCGGGCGCGCGGTTATGGCAGAAGCAGCGCACGTGAATCTGCGGCTGTTTACCGCTCTGCGGCAGGCTGCCGAGCAGTTCGCTCATGCAGTCGAGCAGGGCGTGCGGGCCGTCGTAGCGGCTGACCAGTGTTTCGTTCCAGGTATTGAGGGTGATCTGGTCCAGCGTCAGCACCAGATTTTCCCGGACACCCGCGTAACTGAGCGAGTCGGTGCGCTCGGTGGTCATCAGAATATTCAGGTCGCGATGATGGCTGAGCGGATCGACGCCGACATTGATCAACAACAGTATCTCACTGGGCGTGCTGGGCATCAGCAACGCCTCATCGCTGACCTCGGGCAGTGGCAGCTGAATGCTCTGCTGCAAGGCGCCCATCAGATTGAACAGTTCGAACTCGCTCAGGTCACTGGCGCCGGGGTGCAATGCCACGCGGGTAGTGCTATCGATCACGGTATTGCGGTGGCACCAGGTCAACAGCTCAAGCAATTCACGGCTGCGTTTGAGCGGTGAGAAGTTCGGCAACTCGTGAATGCCCAGATTGCCGTTATACAAGGCCCACTGGTGCTTGCCGGGCTCGCGCTTGTCGGGAGAGTGCACCAGCGTCAGCGTATCTTCGGCAAGGTCAGGGGCGATGCCAGGGTTGATGAACTCGACCTTGCCCGCCTTGCGTTCAAAAGCCGCATACAGGCGCCGACCCAGAATGGTCAGGTCGCGGGCATTGAGGGCATCGGCAGTGCTTTGCGTTTTGGCGAATCGGCTCTGAAAGCGATAGCTGTAATTCAGCTCGTTGACCAGTGAGCGGCGCTCGCCGGCCACCTGGCGGACTTTCCACTGACTGCGACTGTCGAGCAACGCCAATTGTCGCTCGTCCCAACCCCACTCCGTGGTCAGGCGCTCCAGCAGCTGGCGCTGCCAGCCGGCGTTGCGCAGGCGGGTCGATCCGGTGAGCTTCTTGTTGACCTTCAGGTACAGGCTACGCCGCACCAGCTCCAGGCGCTCCGGCTCGTTACGCGCCTGCAGATGCTCCTCGATACGCCGGTACACGACCACGTAAGGGTCCAGTTCATCCGGGTCCAGCTGATTAGCGAACACCGCTTGTTTGAAGCGCAGGCTCAGGCACTGCACGCGAGGATGCTCGCTGGAATAGACCTCGATCAACAGCAGCTTGAGCACAGACTTGTAGGGCGACTCGATGCCTTTGAACAACTGCCACAATCCGGCACCGATGAACTCGGACGGCGGAATGTGCGACATCGGGCCGAGGTCGAGCACCTCGCTGGCGCGAATGAAGCGCTTGCTCAGCAGGGTGTGGGTGTAATCATCGTAATTCTGCTCTTCATAGACCGGCACCAGCCACCACATCGGGGTGCGCCCGGCGAGCCAGATCGCGGTGCGATAAAACTCGTCGAGCAACAGATAATGCTGGGTAGTCCCGCAATCGTCCGAGCTGAGCTGCGAATCGCGCTCGCCGCTCTTGAAACGCAGTGGGTCGATCAGAAAGAAATGCGCCTCTGCGCCCATCGTCGCAGCCCAGGCTTCAAGTGCCTGGCACTTCTTGCGCAGTTCGGCGATGGCCTCCGGTTCCAGCTCGCTGTCGTGGCAGACCCAGACATCCATGTCGCTTTGTTCAGCCTGAGCCAGCGTGCCGAGGCTGCCCATCAGAAACAGGCCATGAATCGGCTGGGGCGGGTTGCCATGCCGGGCCTTGTAGGAAAAGGAGCGCGTCAGCCGCTGCGCCTCGGCCAGGGCCAGCGTGTCCGGTTCGTAATGCGAAACGCCGGCAGGCGTGCTGCCGGAAACATAACCGGGCAACAGCGGATGGTTGACGTGAAAGAACAGCGGCAGCAGGGTCAAAACGCTCTGCTGGCGGGTCGACATACCTTCCAGCGCACGCGCGTACCGCCCGTCATTGAGCGACAGGAAGCGGTTACGCAGCTGGCTGAGAACCTTGCGGTCGATGCCCTCATCCAGGTCGGGGCGAATTTCAGGATTACGCGTCATCGCAACTCAAGGCATCTGGCCTGTGCAGGCGTGGAATTACCGAGCAAGATGGCGGAGAAGGTTTGCAGCCGAGAGAAGCGGATTCGGTCGGATGGTTATTCTGGCGCCAACGTCCTGTATCGACTGGCGCTCGGATAAGTGAAGGGCCTGCCACGCTTTTTTGTGCGCAGGCCCTGCTACATTCAGGCGGCTTGCCTGGAGACGTTGAGGATGGTCAGCAAAGACTGGGCATGCTGGGCGGCCTCGAGCCCGAGGCTGGTCAGGTAGCCGCCATCGACCTGGGTCGTGAGTCCTTTATCGAAGAGTCTTTGTGCTGCTGCGACGGCGGTGGGCGCCGCTACATGGTGGACTTTGAGGCCTTCCTGGGTGTTTCCCAGATTGAACAGTGCAAGAATTTCCAGTTCGGCAACCAACTCAGGGGTATACGACATAGGTACTCCAGACTTTTTGTAGTAATACGACCTCGCCGGCTGGCGGGTGTGCTCTGGAATCGACGTGTCCGATCTGCGCTCGTCGGTTCTGGATGACCGTTAAAGCCGGTTTGGCGTGTGGCCCCGGAGGATCAAGCGGCAGCGGGGCATTTGCAGTGTAGTCAGCGTCTGAAGTGTTTGCAGCATATATCTTGCTGTCACGCTCTGACCGCAGGATTACTTTTCCGGCGGCAGGTCAGGCAGGGCGCGCAGCGCCGCTTCATACCATTGTGTGTCGAAGGGACGGTCCTGCTCCAGCAGGGCATCGATCTCGATGGCCAGCACATGGGCCATCATTTCAAGAATATCTTCACGCTCATAGTTCACCAGGGTCAGCATGTTGAAGACCGCTCTGGCTGCGGGCGGATTACCGGCTTCGATCTGGTTCTCGATGGCTTCGATCAGGGTCGAGGCAGCAAAGTCTTCTTCGTCATTATCGATGTCGTCGGTCATGGTCACTCCTCAGGTAAGGCGGGCAGTCTACCCGGAATCCTGCAATCGGGCAGTCCTGCGCGCCCGAATGGTCATGTGTAGGACGCTTCCTAAAACTGCCGGGAAATGACCCAAGTCACTGAAAGATAGAGTCAGCCCGGTAGCGTGCAGCCCGTCAATTACCAGGATGGAGGCTGAGGAGGCCGACGATGCTGACGCTTTATGGATTCGCCGCAAGCAACTACTTCAACATGGTCAAGCTGGCGCTGCTGGAGAAGCAACTGCCCTTTCAGGTGGTGCCGCTGTTTGGCTGTCAGAGCCCCGAGGTGCTGGCCGTCAGCGCCCGCGGGAAGGTGCCGGTACTCGGAACGGCGGAAGGCTTCATCAGTGAGACCGACGTGATTCTGCGCTATATAGAGGACACCTCACCGGACCGGCCACTGCTGCCCGCCAGCGCTTTCGCACGCGCCCAGGTATGGACCATCGCCAAGGAAATCGAGCTGTACATCGAACTGCCGGCGCGCATGTGTTATGCGGAGGTGATCTTCGGTGGCAGACCCACGCCGCCCGACCTCAAGGCCAAGGCGCGTCGCGATCTGATCAAAGGGTTCGCCGCCCTGGCCCAGCGCGGCCTGTTTGCACCCTACGTCGCTGGCGAGCATTTCACCGTTGCCGATATCTACTTTCTGTACAGCGTCGATCTGGCGCAACAGGTCGGCGAGCGACTGTTCGGGCTGGACCTGCTGGAGGACATGCCCGCTGCCCGAGCCTTGCAGGAGCAATTGGCCTTGAGCCCGAACGTTCAGCAAGTAGCCGCTGACAAAGAGGCTGACTGGCCGGCATTCATGGCTCGCGTGCAGCGGGCAGACCGCTGAGGCAGCTCGTTCCTCACGCCCACGCATGAGGAACGATGGGCGTTACTCTGCGGTAGGCTGGCGCAGTGGCACGGGCTCTTTGCTGCGCCAGTGCGGCAGGGATTCCCAGTAGCGCTCGCCCTTGGCATCGTCGTACATGCCTTCCCAGCGCGAGATGACCAGCACTGCCAGCGCATTGCCGATCACGTTCAGAGCGGTACGCGCCATGTCCATGATCCGGTCGACACCGGCGATGAATGCCAGGCCTTCCAGAGGAATACCGGCGCTGCCCAGTGTCGCCAGCAGCACGACGAAGGAAACCCCCGGTACGCCCGCGATGCCTTTGGAGGTGACCATCAGGGTCAGTACCAGCATCAATTGCGCGCCAATCGACAGGTCGATGCCGTACAGCTGAGCGATGAAGATCGCTGCGATGCTCTGATAGAGCGTCGAGCCGTCAAGGTTGAACGAGTAGCCCGTAGGCACCACGAAGCTGCAGATCGCCTTCGGTGCGCCATAGGCTTCCATCTTCTGGATCACGCGTGGCAGCACGGTTTCGGAGCTGGCCGTGGAGTAGGACAGAATCAGCTCGTCCTTGAAGATGCGCATCAGCCTGATGACCGAAAAGCCGAATGCACGAGCGATCAGCCCCAGCACCACAAAGGCGAAGAAGGCGATGGCCACGTACACCAGAATCACCAGCTTGGCGAGCGGCAGCAGGGAGGCGAAGCCGAAGTTGGCGACAGTCACGGCAATCAGCGCAAACACGCCGATCGGCGCGTAGTTCATGATCATGTGAGTGACCTTGAACATGGTCTCCGAGACGCCCTGAAACAGTTTCACCAGCGGCTCACGGACCTCGGCCTGCAGGCTGGAAAGCCCAAGACCGAACAACACTGAAAAGAAGATGATCGGCAGCATCTCGCCACGCGCCATGGCAGCGAAGATGTTGGACGGGATCAGGTTGAGAATGGTCGCAATAAACGCATGATCGTGCTGAACTTCAGCAGTCGTCTGCTGATACTTGGAGATATCGACAGTGCCCAGTGTACTCATGTCGATGCCGGTGCCCGGATGGAACACGTTGGCCAGTACCAGGCCCACCAGAATCGCGATAGTGGTCACGACTTCGAAATAGAGAATGGTCTTGAGACCGATACGCCCCAGTTTCTTGGCATCACCCACGCCGGCGATACCGACGATCAGCGAGGCGACAACGATAGGGATAACGATCATCTTGATCAGACGAATGAAGATATCGCCTGCGGGCTGCAGGATGTTAGTGATCCACCAGGCCTTTTCTGCACTGAAATGATTGAGTAACGCCCCCACAGCGATACCCAGTACCAGTCCAATCAGAATCTGCCAGGCCAGACTCAGCTTTGCCTTCTTCATATTATTACCCTTGTTCAAAGTGGCTTGGGCAAATCCAAAACCCGTGCGCCGAGCGTGCTTCTTCACAGCAGTTTCGAGGCAGGAGCTCCCTTTGGAAATGTCCCGAGAAGGTCACCGCAGACGAGCATCCCAGCTCTGTAGCAGGCGAAAAAAGTCGCAACTATTCCCATGGCGCACGTATACGTCTAATGCCGTAAACGACTACCTCATGCATGATCGGCATACAAATACGGGAGAAATGTGTTGATTTATGCCGCGCAGGAGAATGGCTATTCGGCGCGAAGCTGGCTATTACGTCGCCTTAAGCTGAACAGAGGGATGCGGGACTAAAGACGGGATACTGCGGCGAGGACTCGGCTGGCAGGCCTGTTTACCTGATGTACGGTAGCTGAATGCACAGGCCGGCGTCCGCAGACATGGCGCCGGCGTGTGCAATCGAAACGGGGGCGGGCAGTCAGCCTTTACCTTTGGTGCGGGTCATGTGCGGGCCGCTGTTTTTCTCGAGGTACTCGATGATCATCCCGGCCACGTCCTTGCTGGTAGTCACTTCAATGCCTTCCAGGCCAGGCGAGGAGTTGACCTCCATCACCAGAGGGCCGTGGTTGGAACGCAGGATGTCCACACCCGCCACGCTCAGCCCCATGACCTTGGCTGCACGCAGCGCAGTCATGCGCTCTTCAGGGGTGATCTTGATCAGGCTGGCGCTGCCGCCGCGGTGCAGGTTGGAGCGGAACTCGCCTGGCTTGGCCTGGCGCTTCATCGAGGCAATGACCTTGTCGCCGACCACGAAGCAGCGAATGTCGGCGCCGCCCGCTTCCTTGATGTATTCCTGAACCATGATGTCCTGCTTGAGGCCCATGAAGGCTTCGATCACCGATTCGGCCGCCGTGGCCGTTTCGCACAGCACCACGCCGATCCCCTGAGTGCCTTCGAGCACCTTGATGACCAGCGGCGCGCCGTTGACCATCTGGATGAGGTCGGGAATATCGTCGGGCGAGTGAGCGAAACCGGTAACCGGCAAGCCGATCCCCCGGCGTGACAGGAGTTGCAACGAGCGCAGCTTGTCCCGCGAACGGGCAATGGCGACCGATTCATTGAGCGGAAACACGCCCATCATTTCAAACTGACGCAACACCGCACAGCCATAGAAAGTCACCGAAGCACCGATGCGCGGGATCACCGCATCGAAGCCCTCCAGAGGTTTGCCGCGGTAGTGAATCTGCGGCTTATGGCTGGCGATGTTCATATAGGCGCGCAGGGTGTCGATCACCACCATCTCATGGCCACGCTCAATGCCAGCTTCGACCAGACGACGGGTGGAATACAGACGCGGATTACGCGAAAGCACAGCGATCTTCATGCAACACCTGAGGAAGTAGAGGCCGGGAACACCGGCTTGTCTTGTACGTAAGTTATGCCCGGATTGACCACCAGATGGCCATCGATCAGAGCTTTGGAACCGAGCAGCAGTCGATAACGCATCGACTTGCGGCAGGCCAGTGTGAATTCCACCGGCCAGATACGATCACCCAGGGCCAGTGTGGTGCGAATGACATAACGCACCTGCGCCTGACCGTTGGAGCTTTTAATGGTTTTCATGGCAACCAGTTGCGCTTCGCAACGACGATGCCGCAACTGAACCACAGTGCCCAGATGCGCGTTGAAGCGCACCCATTTCTGGCCATTGCGTTCAAAAGGCTCGATTTCCGTGGCATGCAGGCTCGACGTGCTTGCACCGGTATCGATTTTTGCCCGCAGGCCTGCCACCCCCAGATCGGGAAGCGCCACCCACTCGCGCAGGCCGATAACTGTCAGATGATCGAATGTCTTCAATGCGATTCCGTACTGTTCAAGACTTCTGCCAGGCCTCGGGTGCGACCTGAGCCAGGGCTTTGAATGCAGGTTTGGCGAACAAATAGCCTTGCATCAGGGATATGCCGCAATCAGCCAGAAAATCCCGCTCTTCAATGTGTTCGATACCTTCGGCGATGAGTTTAATCCCCAAGTCCGTACACATTGTGACAACGCCACGAACAATGGCCTGACGTGCGCGATCACGATGAATGTCGCGAACCAGGTGCATGTCGAGTTTTATCAGATCGGGCTGGAAATCAGCCAGCAGCGTCAGGCCGGAGTAGCCGGCACCGAAATCGTCGATGGCGGTCATGAAACCGAACTCTCGGTATTCGCGCAGGATGTTGCTCAAATGGCCGTTGTTGCAGACATGTTCGCTTTCAATGGTTTCGAAAATCAACCGCTCGATGGGAAAGTCATGAAGCTTGGCCGCTTCCAGCGTGCTGCGGATACACAGCTCGGGACGATACACGGCATTTGGCAAAAAATTGATCGATAAACGTTCGGTCATGCCCAGTCTCGCAGCGCCGGCGATGGCTGTGGTCCGGCAGGTCTGATCGAAGCGATAGCGGTTCTGGTCGGTGACCTGGTTCAGTACCGACATCGCGCCTTCACCATTCGGGCCCCGGACCAGCGCCTCATGGGCAAAGATCGACTGGTCATGCAGATTGACGATGGGTTGATAGGCATAATCAAACGAAAAGCCCAGTTCCGGACTGCCGGTGCAGCCCTCACACCCCTTTTTGGGGGAGGTCAACGAAGTTGGAAAATCTGTCACATCGCACTCCATGTGAGGTCAGGGCCATAAAATGATGAATAGCGGATTTTGACAAGCAAGGATCGGTTACTTCATGTTCTTGACAGCTATAGATCAGCAACTGCAGACCGCCAGGTTTCCTGATTAGCCGGATAACGTTCAGACTGCCACACGCATGAGGAATTCAAATGGCACAAAAGATGGAAGAAGACGATAAGGTCCGCCTGGATAAATGGCTGTGGGCCGCGCGCTTTTTCAAAACTCGCGCGCTGGCCAAAGCGGCTATCGAAAGCGGAAAGGTGCACTGTCGCGGCGAACGTTGCAAGCCCGGCAAAGAGCCTCGTATCGGCGACGAGTTTCAGATTCGCATGGGTTTCGACGACCGCACCGTGGTCGTCGAGGCTCTGTCCATAGTACGGCGTGGCGCGCCGGAGGCACAGACGCTGTATCACGAGACACCCGAGAGCATCGCCAGACGCGAGCATGCTGCCGCTCAGCGCAAGGCCGGCAACCTGGGTGTGACCACCGACGGAAAGCCGACCAAGAAGCAACGCCGGGAGCTTTTCGGCTTCCGCGCCAGCCAGAACAACGACTGAAACACGGCACCGGGCAGCCCCGGCTATCAGTCCGACGTGCCATCCAGCTTGGAAGCGCACCGCATAGCTCCTAAAATGCGGTCAATCCGCATGGCCCACGGCGCTTTCGAGTGCCGGACGGCGCTTCCTCAGCCGCGTGCCATCCATTGTCATAACTTCAGATACCTTTCCTACCTATGCATGATTTCCCGAACATCGATTTCACCCAGCGTTTCATCTTCGACGAAAGCGACGTTCGCGGAGAACTGGTCGCCCTGGAGCGCAGCTACGCCGAAGTGCTCGCCAAGCATCCCTACCCGGAGCCGGTCGCGCAGTTGCTTGGCGAACTGATGGCGGCTGCCGCGCTGCTCGTCGGCACCCTCAAATTCGACGGCCTGTTGATCCTCCAGGCACGCTCCAGCGGCGCAGTGCCGTTGCTGATGGTCGAGTGCTCCAGCGAGCGTGAACTGCGTGGCATTGCCCGTTATGACGAGGCTCTGGTTACAGCAGGCGCAGGTCTGCAGGACTTGATGCCCGATGGCTCGCTGGCATTGACCATCGACCCGAACAAGGGCAAGCGCTATCAGGGCATCGTTGCCCTCGACGGCGTCGACCTGTCGGAAAGCCTCTCCAACTATTTCGTGATGTCCGAACAGCTGGGCACGCGTTTCTGGCTCAAGGCCGACGGCCATCGCGCCCGTGGTCTGTTGCTGCAACAGCTGCCCATCGCACAGATCACCGATCCGGAAGAACGCGACGCCAGCTGGGAGCACGTCATCACCCTGGCCAACACCCTTACGGCCGAGGAAATGCTCGGGCTGGACAACCAGACCATCCTGCATCGCCTGTATCACGAAGACCCGGTTCGCCTGTTCGACGAACAGCCCATCTGCTTTCGCTGCAGTTGCTCGCGTGAGCGCTCGGCCAATGCGCTGGCCAGCCTTGGGCTGGAGGACGCGCAGCAATTGGTTATCGAGCACAACGGCACGATCGAGATCGATTGCCAGTTCTGCAACGAACGCTATTTGTTCGATGCCACTGACGTCGCGCAGCTGTTTGCTGGCGGCGGTGTCGATTCGCCATCTGACACGCGCCATTAATCACCGCGTAAAGGGCCTCAGAATACGGTGTGGGCCCCTGTAATGCTGTTCTGACAGGAGGGTCCTACCATTTCCGGGCATTTCTGGCATAATCCGGCCCACTTTTACGCTGTAGTAGTGGTTGTTTTTTTACTACAAAACCGTTTGGAGCACTCGGCCACAGGCCGACGGGGAACCTCATGACGCAAACCAACAACGCTGTGTACACCGATCTGAGCACCGACGAACTGGTCAAGGAAGCCCTTGCCCGCAAAGAAGGCGTACTGTCCGATACTGGCGCACTGGTTGTGGAGACAGGCCATCGCACTGGCCGTTCGCCGGTCGATCGTTTCATCGTTGAAGAGCCGAGCACTCAGGACGCCATCGCCTGGGGCCCGATCAACCGCAAGTTCCCGGAGGATAAATTCAACGCCCTGTGGAACCGTGTCGGCGCGTACCTCGCCGAGCGCGAGCGCTTCGTTTCCCATGTTCATGTAGGCTCCGACCCTGCGCACTACCTGCCGGTCAAGATGACCACCGAGACTGCGTGGCACAATCTGTTCGGCCGTTGCCTGTTCATCAACCCTGAACAGTACAACCCGGCTGGCAAGGACGAGTGGGAAATCCAGAACGCGCCATGGTTCGTCTGCGACCCTGAGCGTGACGGCACCAACTCCGACGGCACCGTCATCATCAACTTCAAAGCCCGCAAGGTGCTGATCGCAGGCATGCGTTATGCCGGCGAAATGAAGAAAGCCATGTTCTCGGTGCAGAACTTCCTGCTCCCGGCGTCCGACGTTCTGCCGATGCACTGCGCGGCCAACATGGGCGAAGAGGGCGATGTCACCCTGTTCTTCGGCCTGTCCGGCACCGGCAAGACCACCCTGTCCGCTGATGAAAGCCGTTACCTGATCGGTGACGACGAACACGGCTGGGGCGAGGGCGTGGTATTCAACATCGAAGGCGGTTGCTATGCCAAGTGCATCGACCTGTCCGAGAAGAACGAGCCGGTCATCTGGAAAGCCATCCAGCACGGCGCCGTACTGGAAAACGTCGTACTCGACCCGGTTACCAAAAAAGCCGACTACGCCGACAGCAGCCTGACCCAGAACAGCCGCGCCGCCTACCCGCGCGAACTGATCGAAAAACGCGCACCGAAGAACCTCGGTGGCGAGCCGAACGCCGTTATCTTCCTGACCTGCGACCTGACCGGCGTACTGCCGCCTGTGTCGATCCTCAGCGAAGAACAGGCCGCCTACCACTTCCTGTCGGGTTACACCGCACTGGTCGGCTCGACTGAAATGGGTTCGGGTTCGGGCATCAAGTCCACCTTCTCCACCTGCTTCGGCGCACCGTTCTTCCCGCGTCCGGCTGGCGAATACGCAGAACTGCTGATCAAGCGCATCCGCGGCTTCAAATCCAAGGTCTACCTGGTCAACACCGGCTGGACCGGCGGTGGCTACGGCGTCGGCAAGCGCTTCAACATCCCGACCACCCGTGGCGTGATCGCAGCGATCCAGAGCGGCGCACTGATCG